>FWPU01002498.1_pt1 | contig 50608 bp, 41 predicted proteins | sample 2228361 | NCBI WGS metagenome assembly FWPU01 (sample SAMEA103939777, study PRJEB20133) | metagenome | reverse complement strand
AAATCGTCCGCCACATGCGGCGCGTGAACGAGAGCCTGCGGGCCCTGCGGGGACAGGTTGCAGATCCCGCGAGAAAGGAGGAGAGCCTCCAGCTGGTAGCCGAAATTCGCGGTCATCTGCGGGCAGCCCAGAAGTTGGAACCCCTGAAGACCCCGGAGCTGCCGCCCGCCGAGCGGGAGCCTTTCCTGAAAGAATTCCGTGCCATGCTGGACAAAGTGCTGGAGGTGGTGGACGCCCTGGAGGCGGCCATCGCCGGCGGAGATGCGGCGGCGGCCCGGGAACGCCTGGTGGAGCTGAACGAGCTGAAGAACCAGGGCCACGAACGCTTCAAGAAGCCGGAATAGCGGCGGCCGGAGTCACCGGCTCCGAATCCGGGTTCATCGCTTGCGGGATTCCACAGGGGGGATTTTTTCCGGACCCGGAGTCCCCGCCACACGCTGTGGGAGCCGAAATCGGGTAGAATGCCGGGAATATGTCGTACCTGACCTATAAATTCCTGCACCTGAGCGGCATCCTTGTGGTCCTGATGTCCCTCGGCGGTCTGGTGGTAGGCCGGGTGGCGACAGGTTCCGAGGATTTTGCCTGGCGGCGGCACCTGACCGTTCTGCACGGCGTGGGGCTGCTGGTGGCGCTGGTCGCCGGTTTCGGTCTGCTGGCACGGTTGCAGGTGCCTTGGCCCTGGCCGCATTGGGTCCTGCTCAAGATGCTGATTTGGCTCTGGGTGGGAGCGGCGCCGGTAATGGCCCGACGGTTGCCGGCCCAGGCGTCGATATGGTGGTGGAGCAGCCTGGCGGCTGCGCTGGCGGCTGCTTTTCTGGCCGGCTTCAAGCCGTTCTAGCCCACTTCCCGTCCGGAAACGGGCGAATGCCCCGGCGGATGCCGCCCCGGACGGATCGAGGACAGTTTTGTGACACCCGATGAATTGAGAATCGAGAACCTCCACCCGATCCCTGTCCCTCCGCCCGAGGGACTGGCCCTCCTGCAGAAGGAGCTGGAGAACCTCGAACAGATCGCCGCCAAGGTGGTGCCCTCGCCGGGAGATGTTCCGCAGCTCGAGGGCATCCAGATCTGGGGCGGGACCCGTCCATGGAACGGGCTGATCGGCGGCGACCACATCATCTACCTGGACTTCAAGCAGCGTTACAACCTGCAGGCCCGCATCGAACGGGCTCTGCGCAAGGGCCGGCCCGAGGTGGCCCAGAAACTGGAAAGTTGCCGGACCCGGGCTGGAATCGTGGTGGCGGACGTCTCCGGACACCTGCTGACGGACGCGATTCTGGCCCTGATGCTGCACCAGGCATTCCTCATCGGGGCCATGTACGAGCTGGACATTTCGGGCGAGATTACGACCCGCCTCTTCGAGCACCTGAACACGCGCTTCTTCAAGTCGTCCGCCGTCAGCAAGTTTGTAACCCTGATCTATGGCGAGATTTTTGAGGACGGCAAGTTCCGCTTCATCTCCGCTGCCCACCCGGTGCCGGTGGTCTTCTCCCGGAAATACGACCGTTTCGTGGACATCTGCCCGGAAATGCTGGAAACGTTCCCGCCGATCGGGACCATGCCGTCCCAGGACGATATCGACCGCAGTCCGCTGGAATCGACGCCCCTCGGGTTCAAGGAAAAGTACGAGGTCAACGAGATCAGCCTGATGGGGAACGGCGACATCCTGATCCTGTACACCGACGGCCTTTCCGAACACACGGACGGGCGCCAGCCTTACTTCCCCAACCGACTGGAAGCCTGTCTGCGCGGTTGCAAGGACGGTTCCGCCCGCGAGATTTACGAGACCGTCCTGGATGACGTCCTGCGCTTCGCGAAGCCGGCAGACGACATTACCTTCGTGGTGATCAAGAAGTTGTGACCGCTTTTGCTGCCCGCCGGCGGCCCAACGTCACGGGCATCGGTTAGGCTTAAGATAGTCACTGAGGAGTCAGCTGATGGCGGGTCGCCGTACTTCAGGACGTGACCGGCATGTTTTCTTCTGGGCCAGCTATTTCCTGCTGGCGGCGGGTTGTGCCGTGGCCGGCGGGATTGCGGGTCTGCTCTTCGGCTATGCGGTGGACTTGCCCCGGGTGGAGGAGCTGGAGGACCAGCAGCCGAGCCTCGTCACCTACGTCTACTCCGCCGACGGCAAGGTCATCGGGCAGTTCGCCTCCGAGAAACGGCAGTTGGTCGCCTGGGAGCAGATTCCCGAGCGGCTCAAGCAGGCGGTCCTGGCGGCGGAGGATGCGAACTTCTTCAAACACCCCGGTGTCGACCTGCAGCGGGTGCTGGTCACCGCCTTCTGGGATGTGGTGCGGTGGGAGCGCAAAGGCGGATCGACTCTCACCATGCAGCTCGCCAAGCTGCGTTTCACCAGCACCGAGAAGAGCCTCGAACGCAAGATCAAGGATGCGCTCTACGCCCTGGACATCGAGAAGAACTACTCGAAGGAGCAGATTTTCACTTTCTATGCAAACCAGATCCCGTTGGGTCACGGGCGGTACGGATTCGCCGCGGCAGCGGACTTTTATTTCCACAAGCCACTCGACCAGCTGACCCTCTCCGAATGTGCGGTGCTGGCAGGGATCATCCAGGCCCCCGCCCGGCAGTCGCCGATCCTGTACCCCGACCGGGCCCTGGCCCGGCGCAACTATGTGCTGCGGCGAATGCTGGAGGTGGGCTTCATCGACGAGGGTGAGTTCCGCCAGGCGATGGAGGAACCGCTGAGCGTCAAGGGACGGGATGACCAGCAGTCCTTCGCCCCCTACTTTGTGGAGTGGGTCCGCCGTCACCTGGAGTCCCGCTTTCGCACCGAGGAGATCTGGTCGGGCGGCCTGAAGGTCTACACCACCCTGGACTACGACATCCAGCTCGCCGCCGAAAAGGCCCTGCGGAACGGTCTGAGAGACTTCGACCGCCGCCGGCGGGGTTGGGCCGGGGCGGAACGCAACCTGCTCAAGGAAGGGATCGACATCGAGTCGTTCCGTCACCCGGACTGGGACTGGCTGTTCTATGACGGACAACTGGTGCACGGCGTGGTGGTGGAATCGGGTCCCGAGTCGGCGACCGTCAAACTGGGCAACTTCACCGCCCGCATCGGCCGCGACCAGCTGGAATGGACCCGCCGCAAGCGGGTCGATGAGGTGCTCAAGGTCGGCGATGTCGCCGTCTTCGAGCTGGTCCGGGTCAACCGCGTGGACCGCACCATCGAGGCGCGACTGGACCAGATTCCTGAAGTCCAGGGAGCGGTCATGGTACTGGACAACCGCACCGGCGCCGTGCGGGCCATGGTGGGCGGGTTCGACTTCCAGTACTCGAAGTTCAACCGGGCGGTGCAGGCGCTCCGCCAGCCAGGTTCGATCTTCAAACCGTTCACCTACGTCGCCGCCATGGAAGCCGGCTACTCCCCGGAAGACCAGGTGCTGGACACGCCCGTCACCTTCCACGACGCGCTGGGCCGGCCGTATATCCCGTCCAACTGGGACGATGAGTACAAGGGTCTGATCACGATCCGCCAGGCGCTGGCGGAATCCCGCAATATCCCGACGGTGCGGCTGGCCAACGCGCTGGGTGCGGAGAAGATTGCCGAAGTGGCCAAGCGGTTCGGTCTCAAACAGGATTTCCCGCCCTACCTCTCCATCGCTTTGGGATCGGTGGAGGTCACCCTGGCGGAGATCGTGTCCGCCTTCAGCAGCTTCCCCAACCACGGCGTGCGGGCCGAGCCCTTCTACGTAATGCGGGTGGAGGACAGCAACGGCTTGATCCTGGAAGAGCATCGGGGGCAGGTGCACGACGCGGTGGTCAGCCCAGAGGTGGCCGACAAGATGCTTTACCTCATGCAGGAGGTCATCCGCAGCGGTTCGGGACGGAGCCTGCTGGAGCTGGGGCGCCCGCTGGGCGGTAAGACGGGGACCACCAACGAGTCCACCGACACTTGGTTCGTGGGTTTTACGCCCACCCTGACGGCGGGCGTCTGGGTGGGCTACGACGAAAAGCGTTCGCTGGGTGAACGGATGTTCGGCAACAATCTCGCCCTGCCGATCTGGAAGGCGATGATGGCCGAGGTGCTGAAGGACACGCCGGTGGAGCAGTTCGATTCCTCCTGGTCGCCTCCGACCGGACACCTGGCAAGACAGGTGGAGGGAGAGGAAGCGCCGGCGCCGGTTCCCCAGCAGCGTCCAGCCGCGCGCCGCACCACCATCGAAGTCGAAGACATCGCCCCGCCGCCCATCGGCTGAAGTTGAGTGCAGACTGAGGGAATACCGGCACTGGCACGGACGAGTCCGCGAAGGTCTTGCCGGCAGCAACCGCATATAGCTCGCCCGGTTTTTTACGGGGATGGCCGCTCAGCCGACCAGGCCCGATATCTGCTCATCCTCGAGGGCAAGACCAAGGAGCTATTCCCAGACCCATCTGTCAAGAATACCCTTCCGGCTGCGGTTATCTTGGAGGGCAACCGTGTACCGGGATCTGTGTCGCTCGAGCGGCACCGCCGGTTGGTGAGGATTGGGAGCATTGGTCCAGCTCCGGTCTTGGTGCTGGCCGCTCTCGGGCGTGCCAGCCAGACGCAATGTCAGGATGAGATTTCGCGGCCGCTGCCAGGTGCCTGAGTGCGGTTGGTGGCGATCTCTACTCTGGTAGGGTTCTACATCTTTGTGGTCTCCAGCGTGGCGTCCGGCTCAGGGTGCCACGAGCCGGAGTACTTTGGGATCTGCGACCCGTACGTTCCAGGTTTCTTCGTTCATCATAGCGCGGGCGCTCCCGTCAGAGTGGCGGATACCTGGCCCGACGGGCCTGCAGAGAGGGCGGGAATCTGTCCTGGAGACCAGATCGTTACCGTCAACGGGAAGGCGACTTCGGAGCATCCGCCGGCAGAGATCCTGCGCGACATTGTCCAGACCGTGCCCCGAGCGTTGACCCTCTCCGTTCGACGACACGACCGGGAGTTTTCCGTCGTCCCGGTCCGTGAGTCCGAACTGGGGCACCTGAGTGGACGCCGGTTCGTCCGTAAGCGGTTGGTACCCGCCCACCAGCAGGCTGAGGGGCTGATGCGCATGGACCGTTTCCTCCATGAGGCGGGCGCTCCCTACGGCCTGAGGCCGGTTGCCGGAGAGGTGTGGTTGTCAGCCGAACTCCTGCCGTCGGACGCAGCGTCCCTGGTGAATCTCCTGCGCGAGTCCAGGGAGGCGCACCGTATCCGCGCCATGGTCCCTGCCTATGGCCCGGAAGAACTGGTCTCGACCGGTTTGTCCCTAGTCGTCCTGAACCGCCCTGTGGATTGGGTGGTCGCCCAGGTGCTGCCGAACTCACCCGCCGACCGGGCGGGCGTCCTGCCGGGTGACCGCGTGCTCGAGGTCGGCGGATTCGCCACCGACGGGGACAACGCGGATCTTGCCGTGCTGTGGATCCAGGACCACGGCATCAACCGGCCCGCCACGTGGGAGTTCCGCCGCGGATCGAGCCTTTTTCGCGCGGAACTCACGCCGGAACCGCTCGATGCATTCGGAGGGATCCGAGTGGATCCTCGGACCGGCCGACCCGCGACCCTCACCCTGCCAGCCGACGGCGATAGGCCGGCGTTGACCTCGCCGGTCACCGGCCTGCAGGTCATGCTTGATACGCTGTCCGGGCGGGCGACGGTAGCGGACTTGGATTACCCTTCGCCTGCCTTCGCGGCCGGCATTCAGATCGGCGACCAGATCGCGGCGATCCACGGCCAAACCGGCCTTACAGAGGATATGATCCTGCGGCTGGTGCGGCCCGGCAGTACGGACCCTGTCCGGGTGGATCTCAGGCGCGGGACGGAGGCTCTCGCCGTCGATCTGGTTCCGGAGACCTACGATGCGGCGCTGTCCCGGATCGGCCGCACACTCGGGCCGGACGGTCCGGCCCCGCTGGCTTGCCTCCAGCAGGTTCGATGATGGGCGCCCTCCTTCGTGGCACGGTCCCCCGGACCGCCGGCATCGAAATTCCTGAATGGATCAATGAGAAATTTCTATGGAAAATTGAGGCTACATTCCGGAAAGTCATGTTATCGTGTTACCACGATGTACAGAACCGGTTTGCCTTCCGCCCAGGGGCTTTACAGCCCCAGCTTCGAACACGACGCCTGTGGTGTGGGCTTCGTGGTGGACATGAAAGGACGCAAGTCCCACACCATCCTCAAGGACGCCATCGAGGTCCTGGTCCGGCTCAATCACCGCGGCGCCTGCGGCTGCGAAGCCGAAACCGGCGACGGGGCCGGCATCCTCATCCAGATGCCCCATCGCTTCTTCCTGGACTTCCGCACCAACCTCGGCTTCCGGTTGCCCAAACCCGGCTGGTACGGAGCAGGCAATGTTTTCCTGCCCACCGATCCGGAAGTCCGTTACCACTTCGAATGGCTTTTCGAGCAGATCGTTGAGGAAGAGGGGCAGCAGGTTCTCGGTTGGCGCACCGTGCCCACCGTCAGCACCATGCTGGGCCTCAGCGCCAAGGCCACGGAACCGGTCATCCGCCAGATCTTCATTGCCCGCCACGAGTCCCTCCGGGACCCGATGGCTTTCGAACGCAAGCTTTATGTCATCCGCCGCCGCATCGAGAACGCGGCGCGTGAACTTGCCCTGCCTGAGAGCGCCGGATTCTATGTCTGTTCTCTCTCGCACCGCACCCTGGTCTACAAGGGGATGCTCAAGTCGGAGCAGTTGCTGCCGTTCTATCCCGACCTCCAGAACCCGGCCATGGAGACCGCTCTGGCCATGGTGCACTCACGCTTCAGCACCAACACCTTCCCCAGTTGGGCCCGGGCGCATCCCTACCGCTACCTGTGCCACAACGGCGAGATCAACACCCTGCGCGGCAACATCAACTGGATGCGTGCCCGCCAAAGCCTGTTCCGATCCCGCCTGTTCGGCGACGACATCCACAAGCTGCTCCCGGTGCTGGACGAGACCGGCAGCGATTCGGGAATCTTCGACAACGCCCTGGAGCTGCTCCATCTCGCCGGCCGTTCCCTGCCCCACGCCATGATGATGATGATCCCCGAGCCCTGGGAACGGCACGAATCCATGAGCGAAACCAAGCGGGCCTTCTACCGTTACCACTCCTGCCTGATGGAGCCCTGGGACGGTCCCGCCGCCGTCGCCTTCACCGACGGCGTCCGGATCGGTGCGGTGCTCGACCGCAACGGCCTGCGACCTTCCCGCTATTACGTCACCAAGGACGGTCTGGTCGTGCTGGCGTCCGAGGTGGGAGTCATCGACGTGGCGGCGGACCAGGTGGAGTACAAGGGTCGGCTGCAGCCGGGCCGCATGTTGCTGGTGGACACCGAGGCCGGCCGCATCATCTCCGACGACGAAGTCAAGGAGAGCATTGCCGCCGAGCATCCGTATGGCGAATGGGTGAGCCGAAACCAGGTCGCCCTGAGCGACCTGCCGGACCCCGATTTTGTCCATCCGGTGGACCACGAGACCGTGCGGCTGCGGCAGCAGGTCTTCGGCTACACCACCGAGGATCTCCGCATGATCATGGCGCCGATGGCGAAGCAGGCTGTGGAACCGGTGGGTTCCATGGGCAACGACGCCGCGCTGGCGGTCCTCTCCGACCGCCCGCAACTGCTGTACAGCTATTTCAAGCAGCTTTTCGCCCAGGTGACCAACCCTCCCATCGACTCGATCCGGGAGGAAATCATCGTGGCTTACGAAACCACGATCGGGCCGGAGCGGAACCTGCTGGAGCCGGATGAGCTGTCGGCCCGTCAAATCAGGCTGGAGGCACCCATCATTTCCAACGAGGATCTGGAGAAGCTGCGCCAGCTGGACGGTTCGGTGGACAAATCCGGAGTGCCGGCCTTCCGCAGCGTGACCCTGCCGATCCTGTACCGGGTTTCAGGCGGCGGACAGGCGTTGCAGGATGCCCTGGACCAGCTTTGCTCGGCCGCCGACAATGCCATCACCGGGGGTTGCGAGGTGCTGATCCTCTCCGACCGGGGAGTGGACGCCCAGCAGGCACCCATACCCGCACTGCTGGCGCTGGCGGCGGTACACCACCACCTGATCCGCCGGCAGACCCGCACCCGGGTGGGGCTGGTGGTGGAAAGCGGTGAGCCCCGGGAGGTCCACCATTTCGCCCTGCTCATCGGCTACGGAGCTTCCGCCGTCAATCCGTACCTGGCGTTCGAGTCGCTGGACGACATGATCGGCCAGGGCCTCCTGCCGGACGTGGATCACAAGACCGCCGTCAAGCAGTACATCAAGGCTGCCATCAAGGGCGTGGTCAAGGTCATGTCCAAGATGGGAATCTCCACCGTCCAGAGCTATCACGGCGCCCAGATCTTCGAATGTCTCGGCATTCACCGCGACGTGATCGACCGCTATTTCACCGGTACCGTTTCACGGATCGGCGGCATCGACCTGAACATCATCGCTGAAGAGGTCCGTCGCCGCCATGCCGTGGCTTTCCCGGATCGTCCGCCGGTCCATCGCCAGCTCGACGAAGGCGGCCAGTATTTCTGGCGCCACGACGGAGAGGCGCACCTGTTCAACCCGAAAACGATTCACCTGCTGCAGGCGGCTTGTCGTCTCGGAGACCGCAACCGTTACCGGCAGTACAGCGCGGCGGTGGCGGACCGCAGCCAGCCGACCACCCTCCGCCATCTCCTGAAACTGGTGCCGGCGGGTCCGCCGCTTCCGCTGGAGGAAGTGGAACCGGTGGAATCCATCGTAAAGCGGTTCAAGACCGGGGCGATGTCCTACGGATCCATCAGCCGGGAGGCTCACGAGACCCTGGCCATCGCCATGAACCGCCTGGGTGCCCGCAGCAACACCGGCGAAGGCGGCGAGGATCCCGCCCGCTATATCCCGGACCCCAACGGGGATTCCCGTAACAGCGCCATCAAGCAGGTGGCCTCCGGCCGCTTCGGCGTCACCAGCGAGTATCTGGTCAACGCCAAGGAACTGCAGATCAAGATGGCCCAGGGAGCCAAGCCGGGTGAGGGAGGCCAGCTCCCCGGACACAAGGTCTATCCGGAGATCGCGCGAGTCCGTCATTCAACGCCGGGCGTCGGCCTGATTTCCCCGCCTCCCCACCACGACATCTATTCCATCGAGGATCTGGCCCAGCTCATCCACGACCTGAAGAACGCCAATTCCGAGGCCAGGATCAGCGTCAAGCTGGTGGCGGAAACCGGCGTGGGTACGGTGGCAGCGGGAGTGGCCAAGGCTCACGCCGACGTCATCCTGATCAGCGGATACGACGGCGGCACCGGGGCCTCGCCCTTGACCAGCATCAAGCACGCAGGGATTCCCTGGGAGCTGGGGCTGGCTGAGACCCAGCAGACTCTGTTGCTCAACGATCTGCGCAGCCGGGTGACTCTGGAAGTCGACGGCCAGTTGAAGACGGGCCGGGACGTGGTGATCGGGGCGCTGTTGGGAGCCGAGGAGTTCGGCTTCGGAACCCTCCCACTGGTAGCCTTGGGCTGTGTCATGATGCGGGTCTGCCATCTCAACACCTGCCCCGTGGGGGTGGCGACCCAGAACCCGGAACTCCGCAAGAAGTTCGCCGGCCGTCCGGAACACGTGGTGAACCTGATGCTGTTTATCGCCGAAGAGGTCCGCGAAATCATGGCCGAACTGGGTTTCCGCAGCTTCGACGAGATGGTCGGCCGGACCGACTGCCTGGCTTTCGACCCGCTGGAAAACCATTGGAAGGCCCGCACCCTGGACATCTCCGCCATCCTGTACCAGCCGCGGGTTCCCCGTTACGTGGGGCGCCGCTGTCGCATGGCCCAGAACCACGGGCTGGAATCCTCACTGGACAACACCCAGCTCCTGAAGCTGTGCCGGCCTGCGCTGGAGAACCGCTTCCCGGTGTCGGTTACCCTGCCGGTCCACAACACCGATCGTGTGGTCGGTACCATCCTGGGCAGCGAGGTGACGCGCCGGTACGGTGCCAAGGGTCTCCCCGACGGCACCATCAACCTGCTGCTCAGGGGTTCTGCAGGCCAGAGTCTCGGGGCCTTCCTGCCCCCCGGCATCACCATCACCCTGGAAGGCGATGCCAACGATTATTTGGGCAAAGGGCTTTCGGGCGGCCGCCTGATCGTCCTGCCGCCCCGCAAGTCCGCGTTCGCGCCCGAGCGGAACGTGATCATCGGCAACGTGGCGCTTTACGGCGCCACCGCCGGCGAGGCCTTCATCAGCGGAGTGGCCGGCGAGCGGTTCTGTGTGCGCAACAGCGGCGCCGTGGCGGTGGTGGAAGGAGTGGGCGACCACGGCTGTGAATACATGACCGGCGGGCGGGTGGTGGTGTTGGGTCCTACCGGCCGCAATTTCGGCGCCGGGATGTCCGGCGGTATCGCTTATGTGTTCGATCCCGAAGAAAACTTCGCCGGACGCTGCAACCTGGAAATGGTCAAGCTTTTCCGGCTGCAGAACGCAAAGGAGGTCCGGCAGGTGAAAGAACTCATCAAGCGCCACATGGACCTCACCGGCTCCCCGTTGGCCTACCGGATTCTCTCCGACTGGGACGCGGCCGTACAGCACTTCGTCAAGGTCTACCCCAACGACTACGCCCGGGTCCTGGAGGCCCAGGAGCGCAACCGCACCGCCGGACGCTCCGAGGAAGAAGTGCTGATGCTGGCGTTCCAGGAAAACCTGGAGGACCGGATGCGCACCGGCGGAAACTGATGATGCTCGCGGTACCGCTGTCCGCGGGAGCCGCGCCTGACACGAGACTGAGATGGGAAAACCAACCGGATTCATGGAATACCAGCGGGAGAAGGTCCCGGTGCGCAGCCCCCGGGAACGCATCGCCGACTGGAACGAGTTTTACGAACGGCCGTCCGACGAGCTCCTGCGGCGCCAGGGCGCTCGTTGCATGGACTGTGGAATCCCTTTCTGCCACACCGGCGACGATATCGGCGGCCAGTCGGCCGGCTGTCCGGTCAACAACCTGATCCCGGAATGGAACGATCTGGTGTATCGGGGCCTCTGGCGGGAGGCGTATGAGCGTCTGGCCAGGACCAACAATTTCCCGGAGTTCACCGGGAGGGTCTGTCCCGCTCCCTGCGAAGCGTCCTGCGTTCTGGGCATCAACGAGCTTCCGGTGACCATCAAGTCCATCGAGTGCGCCATCATTGATCGCGCGTTCGAGGAGGGTTGGGTCCGTCCCCAACCTCCCCGGGTCCGCACTGGCTATCGAGTCGCAGTCATCGGTTCGGGACCCGCCGGCCTGGCCTGTGCCGCACAGCTCAACCAGGCGGGCCATCTGGTCACCGTTTTCGAGCGTGACGACCGCATCGGCGGCCTCCTGACCTATGGCATCCCCAACATGAAACTCGACAAGGCTGTGGTTCAGCGCCGGGTGGATCTGCTGGCGGCGGAGGGCATCGAGTTCCGCACCGGAGTCGAGGTTGGGCGCCAGTACCCGGCGGAAAAGCTGCGGGAAGAGTTCGACGCCGTCGTGATCTGCACCGGTGCCACCCGCCCCCGCGACTTGCCCATCGAGGGACGCGGGTTGGATGGCATCCATTTCGCCATGGAGTTCCTCACCGCCAACACGCGGCGGGTCCTGAACCCGGCACTGCCCGACAGCGAGTGGATTTCCGCCCGGGACAAGGACGTCATCGTCATCGGCGGTGGTGATACCGGAACGGATTGCGTGGCCACCGCCGTCCGCCATGGCTGCCGCTCCATCACCCAGTTCGAGATCCTGCCGCGTCCCCCGGCGGAACGGGCACCGGACAACCCTTGGCCGGAATGGCCGCGCATCTTCCGCGTCGACTACGGACAGGAGGAGGCGGCGGCGCTGTTTGGGCGGGATCCGCGCGATTTCGGCGTACTGACCCGCCGTTTCGTGGGCGATGAGAACGGTCGCGTGCGGGAACTGCACACCGTCCAGGTGGAATGGATCCGGCAGAACGGCACCCAAACTTTCCGTGAGGTCCCGGGTACCGAGCGGGTCTATCCTGCGCAACTGGTACTGCTGGCCATGGGCTTCCTGGGACCGGAGTCCGGCTTGCTGGAGGCTCTGGGGGTGGAACAGGACAGCCGCACCAACGTGCGGGCCGCCTTCGGGGACTACCGAACCAGTGTGCCGGGGGTCTTCGCCGCCGGCGACGCCCGGCGCGGGCAAAGCCTGATCGTTTGGGCGATCCGGGAGGGACGCGAGGCGGCCGCCGCCTGCGACCGCTACCTGATGGGCCTGCAGCAGGTGTCCAATCAGTCTTCGGTGTAGCTGATCTCCAGCCGCCGGACCCGCCAGCCGCAGATCAGCAGGATCACTGCCGTCACCAGCAGCATCCCCGGGACCGCCATCCACAGGGGAGCCGGCTCCGCCAGGATGGTGATCGGCCCCAGCGGAACAGGAACCGGACACAGCGACTCCAGGTAGTAGATCACCGAAAACTTCTTCAGCAGCGGCGGCAACAGGAAATTGATGTACTCCCAGCCCAGCAGCACCGCCGCCGGGATCAGGGGGTTCCGGAAGAACAGGCCGACCAGCAGGAACACCGCCCCATACCCTGCACAGGCGAGCAGGGTCACACCGACATAGGCGATCAGGTGTCCGAATCCCGCCCCTGCCAACACGAAGTCAAGCGCGGTCGACCAGCCCCGGACCGCGTGGGCCAGGTAAAAGCTCAAGGCGGTGGCCAGACCGAAGATCAGGCCGTTGCCGACCACTCCCGCCACATATTTGCCCGCGGCCAGCACTTCCCTGCGCACCGGGCACAGCAGGTAGTAATGAAGAGTGCGCTCCAGCATGTCGCCCCGGAACAGGCGTGAAAATACCCCCACACAGCCGAAGAACACCACCAGACGCAGCAGGAACGTCCGGTAGAAGATCGCGTACATGACGTTGTCGCCGCCGATCCCTTCCACCACCTTGCGCGGCACCGGCAACATGAGTTGCAAGGACATCAGGAAAACGGGAGCGGCCGCCAGGAGATAGACGAACAGTGCCCGCCGGCTGAAAGCGTTGCGCCGAAGTTCGATCGCCAGCACTCCGCCTGCCTGCCGGAGCCAGAGCCGCCAGTCCCGCCGCGCCAGTCCGATCAACGAACTCATGCCGACCCTCCCCCATTGGAGCCGATCAGGTACTGGTAAACCGAGTGGACGTCCTCATCGGCCGGCGCCACGGCCTCCACCTCCAGCCCGGTTTCCAGTACCGCCTGGTTCAGCTTCCGGTAGAAGCTGTCGGCGTTACGGGTCCGGATCAACAGGCCGCCCCCGTCCTCCTGGATCTTGACTTCCACCACATGGTCCAGTTCGAACAGCCGCGAGGCCAGGACCCCAGGGCGGTCGCAACGGACCAGCACCTGGATCGGGTGTTCGGGCATTTCCTCACGAACCTGGGGAATGTCCCCCTCCGCCACCACGTAGCCGCCGTTGAGGAGGACCACCTGGTCCGAGATCATGTCCACTTCGTGCAGGATATGGCTCGAGATGAGAACGTGGGCGCCGCCGGCGGCAAACTCCTGGAAGAGTGCGATCACTTCGGCGCGGGCCATGGGGTCCAGGCCGTTAAGGGGTTCGTCCAGCACCAGTACCTGTGGATTGTGGGCGATCGCCTGGGCCAGTTTGATCCGCTGGCGCATCCCCTTGCTGTAACCGGCCACTTTTCGCGTTGCAGCTTTGGTGAGCTTGACCCTCTCCAGGGCGGCCCAAGTTCGGTCCAGGGCCTCGTCTGCACCGTAGCCGTGGACCCTGAGAAACCCGTAAACAAACCGGAACCCTGTGAACCCGCGGGGAAAAGCGTCGTACTGGGTGCAGTAGCCCAGGATCCGGAACAGCCGCTCGGGGTGATCCGGGCTGATTCCCCGGACCGTGATGCGACCCCGGGACGGCCGCAGCAGACCGGTCATCAGGTTCATGAGCGTGGTTTTTCCGGAACCGTTGGGGCCTACCAGTCCCGTGATCCCCGGCGGGATGGAGAGCGAGACCCGGTTGACTCCCAGGACCTCGCCATAAAACTTCGACACATTGTCAAAAACCACGTCCTGGTTGCCGGAGGTCATCGCACCACCTCGTAGGCACGGATGCGTCGGAACAGCAGCCCCAGGCAGACCAAGCCCACCATACCCAGGGCGACCCAGGCGCTCCACACCGGGATCTCGCCAACGAGGACGCCGCGAAACTCCCGGCCGGTGTCTTGGGCTTCGCCGAACAGCGACAGCCAGACCACCCGTATCAGGTGATTGAGCTGGAGCAGACTCCCCCACCGGGTCGCCAGGATTTCGTTCAGGGCGGCGCCAAAACCCTGGGAAACGAAGAAGACGCCGAACATCAGGGCGCCCGCCACCGCCTTCCACCGGACCCAGGCTGACAGCGCCAGCGCCAGCAGCGACAACACCAGCATCCAGACCAGCGAGCCGGCCAACACCGACAGCAGGATCCAGCCGTTCTGGGAGGTCCAGCCCGCCCCTGCCAGGCTCGCCTGCAGACAGAACAGCACGGACAGCGGCAGCCAACTGATCGAAGACTGGAGGATCAGCAGCACCGCCATCTTCCCGGTCACGTAATCCACCCGGGAAAACGGCCGGCTGAGGTAAAGCGCCAGACCGTTGTTGGTCAGATCCGGAGAAACCAGTCCCGGCCCCACGAATACCGTGAGCAGAAAGACCAGCCCTCCCTGGAACTGAAGCAGCCACCGGAAGAATGTGCCGTCGATGGGGACCAGCTCCGTTACCGGCAACCGCAGCATTTCCAGGGCGCCCAGGTTGTGTTTGAGATAGATCAGGACCGCAGCCCCGGCGGGAACGATGAAGCAAATGACGTAGAAGACGAGGAAAAACCGCGACTGGAAGACCCGGCGGTATGCATACCGGGGGAGGATCAGCCAGCGCTGCCAGCGGGCTGTCAGTTCCCCGGAGTACGGGCGGTAATGGTGCTTATAGACGGCCATTCTCGCTCCCCATGGCTTTCAGGAAAATATCCTCGAGCGAATCCCGCTTGTAGGACAGGCGCCGGAGCTGGACTTCACTGTGGGCCGCCTCCCGGTAGAGGTCGCCGATGGCCATCCCCTCCGGGAGCACCATCTTGTAGCGCCGCTGCCCGAACTGGGCCCACTCGCAGCCCCGGTCCTGCAGCCGGGCCAAGAGCTCTTCCACCGCCCCCCGCGCTTCGATCTCCACGAACTTCCGGTTGGCCCGCCGTTCCTCTTCGAGGTTGCAGTAAACCGCAATCTCGCCCTGACGGAGAATCAGCACCTCCTCACAAACCTCCTCCACGTCGCGCAGCAGGTGGGAGGAGAGGATCAGGTGGATGTCCGATTCGGCGACAATTTCCCGCACCAGCCGGATCATGCGCAGGCGGGCGGGCGGATCCAGGCCGTTGGTGGGTTCGTCCAGAAACAGCAGCCTGGGTCCGTGGACGATGGCCTGGGCCAGCTTGACAAGCTGCTTCATGCCCTGGGAGAAGGTTTCCACACGTCGATACCGGGCCTCCCCGAGCCCCACATAGAACAGTGCTTCATGGGCCCGTTCCAGGGCCGAGGCGGGCGGGATCCCGGTCAGCTCCGCCATCAGGGCCACCATTTGCACCGCCGTCATGCCGTTGATGTAGGCCTCGTTCTCCGGCATGTACCCCACCAGCGGTTTGATCCGGCGGGCGTCCCGTCGGATGTCCAAGCCGAATACGCGGGCCGTGCCCGCCGCCGGTTCGTGGAAGCCCAGCAGGGTGTGGATCAGGGTGGTCTTGCCGGCTCCGTTCGGTCCCAACAGGCCGATCGATTTCCCGTGTACCGAACCCTTGAGGCCCTTCAGCGCCTCCAGGCGCCCGAAGCGTACCGTCAGCCCGTCAAGCTCGATCACCGGATTCATGCGATTGGATTCCCCCACCCCGTTCGATCATGAGCGACCCGGCAACTGAAGACAACGCAGGGAGGGACACGGAAGTTCCCTCCCTGGTTAGCCCGTCCCCGCCAGAGGACCAGGACCGTCGTTGCGGGGCGGTCCCGTCACTGTCCCGAGACTTCGGAGACGCTTTCCGGCCGGGGACCCAGCGCTTTCAAAGCCGCCAGCTTGAGCCAAAGGGTGTCCAGGTCTCCCACGCCTGAAACCGTGATCCGGCCGGGTTCGGCATAGATCGCCGCCAGCATGGGCGGAGTCCCCTGGAGGTGCTGCAGACTTTCTCCCCCGATCGTCTGGCCGAGTCCGCTGGAGGCCAGAGGGCCCACCAGCGGCGCAAGGTTCTCATAGAACAGGCCGGACAGGTTCACCCGGGGATCCTGGGGCAACAGCGCCATGAACTGCGGAGAAGCGGAGAGCGAATACCCGCTCTGCCGATACTGGACCGCCTGATCAAGGAGGACCGGATCCGGAGCCGCAATCAGGTAACCACCGCTGAAGCGGTAGAACAAGCTGAATCCGGATCGCTGGGAGTACAGCTCCCAGGTGGCGGAGCCGCCGGTGTCCCGGGCTGTCAGGCTGACCCCCGGCTCGCCCGCCTGGGAGGCAGCCTGGTTGATCTCCGCCACCGCCCACTGGATCGTCCGCTGCAATGCCGCGGGATCGTAAACCTCCACCACCAGCTTCCAAGCCGGTGTGGGCAGTACCGGACCGTCCAGGGCGAACACCACTTCCCCGCCCAGCGGGCCGGCAATGTCACGCCGGATATCGACTCCGTGCTGGACCTCGAAGTTTTGGAATTCCTGGAGGGCTTCCGGGTTCCGGGCCGACAGGCGCTCCAGCACCTGGTCCACCAGCCCCGCCGGGTCGTTGACCACGAATGCCGCCGCCAGATGAGCGTCCCGCGAGACGTAGTCCAGCCCGCCCATGGGCCCCGGCTGGCCGACCCACCGCATCAGCCCGGTCGCTTCTCCCTCAAAGCTCAGCACGGCCCGGTTCTCCGTGACTCCCTGGAACTGGCGACGCTGGACGACCAGCGTCTTCACCTGGTCCACCCCCAGCACTTCCAACAACTCACCGGGCTCTTCCGCCTTTGCCTGGTCCGGGGAAAGGCGTTGCAGGTTCATGGCCAGCAGCCAGTCCACGCCGTCGGCATAAGTGGCCGCGATGGTGGTGTAGAAATCCGACTCCGCCAGGGAACCGCCCGTGCCGTTGACGATCTGTTCCAGCACTTCCGGCGAAGGCGTCGCCACCAGCCGGCCGTCGCCGATCCATACCAGGAGCCGCCCCTCACCGGCGGAGAGCTGGGAGAGATTGTCCACCACGACAATGACCGGTCCTCCCTCATGCTCCGCGTTGATTCGCGCCGCCTCGTCATCCACGAAAGCCCGCAGGCTCACCGGGTCGACGACGGACGCCAGCAACACCGGCCGGATCTTTTCCCTGTCGCCACCCGGGGCCACCAGCGCCAGCACAACCTCCTCACCCAAAGTCCGCCCGGCGGCAGACAGCTTGACCACCGCTTCATCCAACTTCGCCAGCTCCTCGCCGTGCCCGGCGAACCATTCGCTCAAGCTCGGGCTGGACAGGATTCTTTCCTTGAACGCCTGCAGCGCCGGTTCCAGTTGTCCGCTCAAGTTCGGCAAGGCTGCGTAGACGACGGTATCCGCCGGCAGCTCTCCCACCAGTTCACTGGAATATCTCCAGTGGTCGCTGAAGGTGGCCTGCTGCAGCTCCCTTGCGAGACCGGACAGTTCGTTGAGGGCCGCCAGGTGGCGTGCGGCTTCCTGGCTCCAGGCATAGTCCTCCTGCAGCGACACCCGGGCCAGGGCGGGCTGCGTGGAGTATTGACCGCCCGACTGCAGCACGGCGCGCCGTCCGCTGTGAGCGACCCATACCTCACCCTCCAGAACCGAGACCCGCGAGCCTTTCATTCCGTGGCTGACGGAGAAAACGGTTCCTTTCACCTCCACCCGCACGTCCGCCGTGCGGACCGCCAGCCGTCCGCTGCCCTGGGGGGCCGCCTCCACGATCAAACTTCCGCGGCGCAGGTCGACGGTAGCACCCGTCCACCCGTCCACCACGACCGCTTCAGTGCGTTCCGCCAGCTCCACCCGCGAGCCGTCGGCAAGCCGCAGCACCGCACCCCCGCCTTTGCCGGTACGCAACGTCCGCCGATTCGGCAGTTCGCTGCCCGCCGCCACTGGAACCAGCAGATCGCCGGCCACCGTGAACACGGGGCCCCGGACCGCCTGCAAACTTGCCGCCTCTCCGGAGAATCCGGGAATGATCCCCTGGCTGGCCAGGTACTGGAAGAGCACGGCGGCCAACACCAGTCCCGCCGCGAGGGCTCCCCAGCGCACCCAGGTCCGGCGGGGCCGCGACACCGGCACGGCCGGGGCCAGCGACCGCGTACGGGCGGCGGTCAAAGCACGCCGGCAGGACACACATTCCCGGGTATGCGCCTCAAACAGCAGCGCCCGGGCTTCGGACAAAGCCCCCGTCAGGAAGTCCGGCAGCAAAGCCTGAAAATCGGCGCAGGTTCTCAGTTGTGCAGGGGCTCCTGATCCGATCCCCAGGGCCCGGCCCACCCGCTCCGCCATGCCTGCCACCTCCGCCGGCTCAAGCCGGTCGGAACGCGCGGCTGCAATCGCTTCCTCCAGCCGCTTCTCCCACTTGTTGTTCTGCTCGTCCATGGTCAGTTCCTCTCAAATTCGTCGGCCAGTTCTTCCTGAAGGCGCGCGCGCACCCGGTGCAGCGTCACCGCCACGGTGCCGGGGGTCGTGCCCAGCAGCCCGGCGATCTCCTGGTTGGAGAGACCTTCAAGAAACCGGAGTGCAAACATTTCCGCCGACCGGGGGTGCAGCCTGCTCAACGCCCCGCGCAACCAGTCGGCCAACTCCCGCGAACCGGCAAGGCGATCCGGCTGCCCCGCTCCTGCGTCCTGCAGCGTGCCGCCGACCAGCTCGAGGGGTACCCGACGGGAGCTGCGGCGGGCCTTAACGATGTCCAGAGCGGCATTGACGGCGGCCCGTTGAAGGTAAGCCCGGGCACCCTCACCCAACACCGGCTCCACATCCCCTTCACGCTGCAAGAGCCTGGTGAAAACGGTCTGCAGGACGTCCTCAGCGTCTTCCGTACGTCCCGTAATGCGGTACGCCGCCTGGACGACCACATGGTGGAACCTTTCGAACAGCTCCCGGATGCTTGAAATGGATTCGATGGCCGGCGTCATGCTCTGGACAGCTCGCAACGTTTTTTCCTCCGCCTGTACTTCCTAGAACGAGCTGTCAAGGCGAAGCTTAACAGCTCCGGGCGGCAGCGGCTTCCCCCGACGCCCTCCGCGCTTGCACGGGGCGTCGGGGGCGTGCTTCACTGTTGCGGTTATGAAAATCCACGAGTACCAGGCCAAACAGTTGCTGGCCCGCTACGGCGTACCGGTGCCCGAGGGAAGGCCTGCCCGATCGGCCGCCGAGGTGTGGGAGATTGCCCGCCGTTTCGGGGGCACGGTGGCGGTCAAGGCGCAGATTCATGCCGGCGGCCGCGGCAAAGGCGGCGGCATCAAGATTGCCCGCGACCCCGACCAGGCGGAAGCCTTCGCCCAGGCCATGCTCGGGCGGCCGCTGGTGACGCCGCAAACCGGTCCCGAGGGCCGGTTGGTGCGATGCGTGCTGGTGGAGAAGGGACTGCGGATCAAGCGGGAGTTCTACCTCGGACTGATTATCGATCGCAGCGCCGGGATGCCGGTGATCATGGCCTCCAGTGAAGGGGGCGTGGAAATTGAAGAGACCGCCCGCAAGAATCCGGAGAAGATCCTGAAGGAACATGTCGACCCGGCGCTGGGAGTGAGGGAATTCCAGATCCGCAAGCTGGCGTTCGGACTGGGGTTGGCTCCTTCCGTGTTGGGAGGGTTCGTCCGCAAGCTCTACCGTGCATTTCAGGAACTTGACTGTTCGCTGGCTGAAATCAACCCCCTGGTGGAAACCGAAGAGGGATCGATCATCGCCCTTGACGCCAAGCTGAATTTCGACGACAGCGCCCTGTTCCGTCACCCCGACCTTCTGGAGCTCCGGGATTTCGGGGAGGAAGACCCGCTGGAGATCCAGGCCTCCCGCTACGGGCTGAACTACATCAAGCTGGACGGCAACGTCGGCTGCATGGTCAACGGCGCCGGTCTGGCCATGGCCACCATGGACATCATCAAGCTGGCCGGCGGAAACCCCGCCAATTTCCTGGATGTGGGAGGGGGCGCCAACGTGGAGCAGGTCAGGAACGCATTCAAGATCCTGGTCTCGGATCCCGCGGTCAAGGCGGTATTGATCAACATCTTCGGCGGGATCATGCGGTGCGACACGGTGGCCGAGGGGGTCGTCCAGGCGGTTCGGGATGTGGGGGTCCGGCTCCCCGTGGTGGTGCGCCTGGAGGGAACCAACGTGGAACGTGGCCGGCAGATCCTGCAGGAATCGGGGCTGAACTTCATCGTCGCCGAGGGGATGGCTGATGCAGCCGCCCGCGTAACGGCGGCTGCGCGCTGAAGGAGAGAGCAACGTGGCAATCTGGGTCAGCCGTGAGACCAGGGTCGTAGTCCAGGGAATCACCGGACGCGAGGGATCCTTCCATACCCGCCTGTGCCGGGAGTACGGGACGCAGGTGGTGGCCGGGGTCACTCCGGGAAAAGGCGGCTCCGAGCATGAGGGAGTGCCTGTCTTCAACACCGTCGCCGAGGCGGTGGCGGCGACCGGTGCCGACACTTCGGTTATTTTCGTGCCCCCGCCGTTCGCCGCCGACGCGATCCTCGAGGCCGCCGACGCCGGCGTCCAACTTGTGGTCTGCATCACGGAAGGAATCCCTGTCTTTGACATGCTGCCCGTGATCCGGTACCTGCGGGAACGTTCCTGCCGCCTGATCGGGCCCAACTGCCCCGGCATCATCTCGCCGGGCCGGTGCAAGATCGGAATCATGCCGGGACACATCCACCGGGAAGGTCCAGTCGGCGTCATCTCCCGCAGCGGGACGCTGACTTACGAGGCCGTCGGTCAGTTAACCTCCCGCGGGATCGGGCAAAGCACCTGCATCGGGATCGGCGGCGATCCCATTGTCGGTACCGGGTTCATCGACGCCCTGCAGGCTTTCCAGTCCGATCCCGAGACCGAGGCGGTGGTGATGATCGGTGAGATCGGAGGCTCGGCCGAGGAGGAGGCCGCCGAGTATGTACGCAACCATGTGTCCAAGCCCGTGGTGGGCTTCATCGCCGGGCGCACAGCTCCTCCCGGAAGGCGGATGGGTCATGCCGGCGCCATCATCTCCCAGGGGCGCGGTACGGCCGCCGAAAAGATGGCGGCCATGCGGGAATGCGGAATCCACGTGGTGGACAGTCCTGCCAACATCGGCGCGGCGGTGATGGAGGTCATGGCCGGACGGCTGGGGTAGGTGCGACCCGTTGCGTTCAAAGGTTCAAAAGTTCAAAGGTTCAAAGGTACCTCCAAGAGGTCCAGCCACTCCCTTCTCCCAAGAGGAGTTCCATGCAGAAAACACTGGGAATCATCAAACCTGATGCTGTGCAGCGAAATCTGGTGGGGGCGATTCTGGCCCTGGCGGAAAAGGCCGGGCTCCGGATCAAGGCTCTGCGCATGCTCCGCCTGTCCCGGCCCGAAGCGGAGGGCTTTTACCACGTTCATCGCGAACGGCCTTTCTTCTCTTCCTTGACCGCGTTCATGTCGGAAGGTCCCGTGGTGGTGGTGGTCTTTGAAGCTGAGGACGCCGTGGCGCGCTGGCGGCAGGTCCTGGGTGCCACCGACCCGGCCAAGGCTGAGGAGGGCACCATCCGGAAATTGTACGGCCAGAGCGTGGAGCGCAACTCCGCCCACGGCTCCGACAGCCCGGAATCGGCGGCGTTCGAAATCAACTACTTCTTCAGCGCCCTCGACCAGGTAAACTGAAAACGATGGGTCCCGAACTGGGGCGCCTGCTGGCGGGCCTGGGGCTGGCATTGCTGGTCGTGGGAGCAATCCTCATGTGGGCGCCGTCAATCCGCCTCGGACAGTTGCCGGGGGATTTCGTGATCCCCTTCAAGAGCGGACGGATCTACCTTCCCCTGGGCACCTGCGTGGTGCTGTCGCTCCTGCTCACGCTCGTGCTGGGACTGGTCAACCTGCTGCGGCGGTGACGCCGGACCGGACACCAACCGGCTCTTACGCCTCCCAGGCTTCCCGCTCGTCGAGCATCTCGTCCCAGGTGATCTCGCGACCCCGGTAGGCGGCGGTACGCCCCAGGATCGCGCTGAGGGTGGCCTCCACACCCTGTGTGGTTTCATTGACCGGCTGGTTGGCCTGGATCCCTTTGAAGAACGCCTGGAACTTGTCCACTTCCATGTCCCCCGGGTGTTCTTCGTAGTACCACACGTCCTGCTCGGTGTGGCGGATCCGGACGCGGCGCGCGTCGGTGGCCCAGCCCAGGACTTCGAAATCACCCTTGGGCCCGTAGAACGCCTCCCCGGCATTATCCCATCCCAGGTTCATGAACTGGGTCGAGGTGAACGCCACCACCACATCTCCGGGGTAGGTGAACAGCACTTCGTAACGGTCCCAGGTGTCACCTACTTCGGTCCGGATCTTGCGGCCGCCCGTACCGTAGGCCTTGACGGGCAGCGCCCCGATCGCCCAGTTGCAGATGTCAATGACGTGGATGTTCTGCTCCACCAGGATGTCGCCCGAAAGGACACGGTCGAACACCCAGTTACGCAGGCGGGCCTCCTGGGCGGACATTCCCGGCCGGTCGCGCCGGCCAAGGTGCCCGGAGTTGTAATACGCCTTGCCGCAGACCACCGGTCCGATGGCACCCTCCCGCAGCCGCCTGACTCCCTCCTTCAGATCCTTGCGGGCACGGCTCTGGAAGCCTACCATCACGCTGCGGTCACGCACCTGCTTGCCCGCCTCCAGCACCCGCAGGCAACCGGCGGTATCCACCGCCACCGGCTTCTCCAGGTAGATATGCTTGCCTGCGGCGACGGCGGCCTCGAACTGCTGGGGATGGTAGTACGGTGGGCTGGCGATCAGGACCGCGTCCACCTCCGACGCCAGCAGCTTCTCATAGGCGTCAAAACCCTGCCAGGTCCTCGGCGAGTCGGCTGCGAACCGGCGGCTCGCTTCCTCCAGGCGGTCGGCGAAGACGTCGGCCAGGGCAATGACCCTGCAGGGAGCGTGTTGGCGCATCTTGGCGGCGACCCCGCTGCCTCTCCCTCCGCAGCCCACCACTCCCAGGGTGACGGCCGAATTCGCCTGGAAACCCAAGGCGGTGCGGCTGGGCATGATGACCAGACCCGAAGCCCCCACAGAGGTACGGACGAACTGACGGCGTGAGATGGGTTGCCGCCCAGGTTCCAAGACTGACATGCTGACCTCCTCTCGATCCCGGACCCGGGTCCCGGAGCTTCGCCGGTTTCCCGAGGCCGGATCACAGCGGGCCGGTTCAGTCCCGCTTGAATTCCGCTACCAGTCCCTGCAGGGTGGCCTTGGCGTCGCCGAACAGCATCCGGGTATTGTCCTTGAAGAACAGCGGGTTGGGGATTCCGGCGAAGCCGGCCGCCATCGAGCGTTTCATGACGATGACGGTACGGGCGCGGTCCACCTCGATGATGGGCATGCCGTAAATCGGACTGGTTTCGTCGTCGCGGGCGGCGGGGTTCACCACGTCGTTGGCCCCCACCACCATGCAGACATCCACCGACTCCATGTTGGGGTTGATGTCGTCGGGTTCCACCAGCTGGTCGTATGGTACGTTGGCCTCGGCCAAGAGGACGTTCATGTGGCCCGGCATTCTCCCCGCCACCGGGTGGATCGCAAAGCGGACCTCACAGCCGTTGCGTTGCAGCAGATCCGACAGCTCCCGGACGGCGTGCTGGGCCTGCGCCACCGCCAGGCCGTAGCCCGGCACGAAAACCACCGAGCTGGCCGCTTCCAGCAGGATGTAGGTGTCCTCAACGGAGATGGGCTTCACCTCCCCCTGTTCTCCGGCACCCCCCGCCTGCACCACCGAACCGAAACCGCTGAACAGCACGTTGGCCAGAGACCGGTTCATGGCCTTGCACATGATGCTGGTCAGGATGATGCCGCTGGCCCCCACCAGCGCTCCCGCCACGATCAGGATGTTGTTGATGATGACGAAACCCGCCGCGCAGGCCGCCATCCCCGAATAGGAATTCAACAGGGAGATCACCACCGGCATGTCGGCTCCGCCGATGGGAATCACCGCCATCACACCCAGGACCAGCGAGAGGGCGATGGTTGCCATCAGCCAGGGGTATCCTTCGGGCGGTGACACCACAAACATCACTCCGCAGGTGACGATCGACAGCAGCAGCAGGGAGTTGACCACCTGCTGACCCCGGAACACCAGCGCCCGGCTGATGCCGAAGGAGCCGATCTTGATCTCCTTTAGCTTGGCCCAGGCCAGAACGCTGCCGGAGAAAGTTACACCTCCGATCAGTACGGCCAGGAAGATGCTGACCGCGGTGAAGGTTGAGGGGGCGGTGTTGTCGTTGTACTCGGCCCATCCCACCAGGAGACTCGCGATCCCTCCGAAGCCGTTCAGCAGCGCCACCATCTCCGGCATGGCCGTCATCGCCACCAGCCGTGCCGCCAGCATCCCGATCACGGCACCGATCAGCATTCCCAGCGCAATCAGTTCGTAGCTGAGAATCCTCTCGTTCAGCAACGTCGCCACCACCGCCAAAAGCATCCCCACCGCGGAGAGGAGGTTTCCTCGACGCGCGGTCTCCGGTGAACTGAGCAGTTTCAGGCCCAGGGCGAACAACAGGGCGGCCAGGATATAGGCGGACTCGATGAAGGCGCTCATCGCTTCTCATCCTTCTTCTTGAACATGGACAGCATCCGGTGCGTGACCAGGTATCCCCCCACCACGTTGATGGTGGCGAATGCCACCGCCATCGTTCCCAGCGCCGTGCTCAGCTGCGTGTTGTCGCTGCCGGTGGCGATAAGGGCCCCCACGATGGTGATGCCGGAGATGGCGTTGGATCCCGACATCAGCGGTGTGTGCAGGGTGGCGGGGACCTTCGAGATCAGCTCGAACCCCAGAAAGATGGACAGCATCAGGACGAAAGCCAGATAGAACACCTCTTGGGTCATGGCAATTCCTCACTGGAAGAGCGGGTGGCAAATGCGCCCGTCGTGGGTAACCAGGCACCCCTTCAGGATTTCGTCTTCCATGCGCAGCACGAACCTGCTTTCCTTCTTGTCCCAGAAATGGCTGATCAGGCCCACCAGATTGTTGGCATACATCTGGCTGGCGTCGCGGGCCACCCGAGAGGGATAGGGAGCCAGGCCAATGATCCGGACGCCGCCGCGGTCCACCACACGGCCCAGCTCGGAGCCTTCCACGTTGCCTCCGCTTTCCACGGCGAGATCCACGATCACGCTGCCGGGCCGCATCCGGGCCACCATCTCCGCGGTGACGATCAGGGGCGCCTTACGGCCGAATACCTGGGCGGTCGTGATCACCACATCCGACTTCTCGCAGTGGCGTGCCATGGCTTCGCGCTGGATGGCCAACTGCTGTTCGGTCAGCTCCTTGGCGTAGCCGTCACGGGTCTCTCCGGTCTCGCCCAGATCGATCTTGACAAAGCGTCCGCCCAGGGAGCGAACCTGCTCCTCCACCGCAGGGCGGGTATCGAAGGCCTCGACAATGGCGCCCAGCCGCTTGGCGGTGGCGATGGCCTGGAGGCCCGCGACGCCGGCTCCGATCACGAACACCCGTGCCGGCGGGATCGTGCCGGAGGGAGTGGTCATCATGGGAAAGATCTTGTCCATCGCTTCCGCCGCCAAGATCACCGCCACATAGCCGGCGAGGTTGGCCTGCGAGCTCAGGGCATCCATTTTCTGGGCGAGGGTGGTCCTGGGAATCAGCTCCATGCACAGAGCCGTCACCCGGCGCCGGGCCAGCTCATCCAGCAGGGGACGCTCGTTGAATGGGTCGAGGAAACTGACCAGGACCGCCCCCGGACGGACTCCCTCCAGCTCCGTCAGGGTGGGCCTGCGCAAACGCAGGACGATATCGGCGGAATCCAGCAGGGCCCTGCGTTCACCGACCACCTCCGCACCGGCGCTCTGGTAGTCGGCGTCGGACTCACCGATCGGAAGTCCAATCCCGGCTTCCACTCCCACGGATGCTCCCAGTTCCACGAGCTTCTTCGCGGCGGAGGGGGTCAGAGCCACGCGGCGGTCGTTAGCGCTTGGTTCACAGGCGGCGACGATTCTCATCAAGACAGCCTCCCCATGGGCAAAGCACCAGGAACCGGAACCTTATCAGGTTGGGATGGCGCCGGGCAAGTAACAGGAATGCGGAGCAGGAGTCGGGGGAGACAGGAGTCGGGGGAGACAGGAGTCAGGAGACAGGAGTCAGGAGACAGGAGTCAGGAGACAGGAAACGGGAGACAGGAGTCAGGAGTCAGGAGACAGGAAACGGGAGTCAGGAAGCGGGAGTCAGGAAACGGGAGTCGGGAGACAGGAAACGGGAGTCGGGAGACAGGAACGGGAGTCGGGAGTCAGGAAACGGGAGACAGGAGACAGGAGTCAGGAGTCAGGAGTCAGGAGACAGGAAACGGGAGTCAGGAGTATTGTTCACCCCGCTCATGGACCACTCACTCCTGTTTCTTGGCTCCTGTCTCCTGACTCCTGTCTCCTGACTCCTGTCTCCTGACTCCTGACTCCTGTCTCCCATTTCCTGGCTCCCGACTCCTGACTCCCGACTCCTCGAACCCCTTTACCCTTGCCGCGCTCCCCACTACCCTTAAGCAATGAACACCCTGAAACGCCTGAGTCTGGTGCTGGCGGTTCTCACCGTGGCAGGCTGCGGCACTCCCGAACCGGCCGTCGAAGGTATCGGTTTCACCCCGCCGCCGGGAGGCCGGCCGCTGTCCTCCTACGATCCTCAGATCGACGATCTGCTGGCGCGCATGACCCTGGCCGAGAAAATCGGCCAGATGACCCAAGCCGACCAGCAATTCCTCAAGGATCCGAGCGATATCGAGACATTGTTCCTCGGCTCCTTGTTGAGCGGTGGCGACTCCGACCCCCGAGCCGGCAACTCCTTCGAGGCGTGGCGGGACATGGTGGAGAACTACCGCGCCCGGGCCCTCAGGACGAGACTGGCGATCCCCCTGCTGTACGGCGTGGACGCGGTCCACGGCCACAACAACGTCCTGGGAGCGGTGATCTTCCCCCACAACATCGGCCTGGGGGCGACCCGCAACCCGGACCTGGTGGCCCGGATCAGCCGGATCACCGCAGTGGAAATGAGAGCGACGGGAATCCACTGGACCTTTGCCCCCTGCGTGACGGTTCCCCGGGATGATCGTTGGGGTCGGACCTACGAGGGGTTCAGTGAAGACCCCGAGCTGGTGAAGGAGCTGGGTGAGGCGGCAGTCCGCGGGCTGCAGGGAGACGACCTCTCGCATCCGCTCAGCGTCCTGGCGTGCAGCAAGCACTATCTGGCTGACGGCGGAACCGCCTGGGGCACCGGCACCGTGGCACGGTCCGACGGGAGCAGGTATCCCCTCGACCGGGGCGACACCCGCCTCGATGAACCAACCTTGCGGAAGCTGCACCTGCCGGGCTACGTGACCACCATCGCCGCCGGCGTCGGTACCATCATGCCTTCCTACAGCAGTTGGAACGGAGAGAAGCTGTCGGGCCACAAGTACCTCCTGACCGACGTGCTGAAGAATGAGCTGGGTTTCCAGGGTTTCCTGATCTCGGACTACAACGCCATCGACGAGCTGCCGGGGAGCTACCGCGACCAGGTCAGGCAGTCCGTCAACGCCGGCATGGACATGATGATGGTCCCGGAGCGTTACCGGGAGTTTATCGATACCCTCACCAGCCTGGTGCAGGCCGGTGAGGTTCCCATGGAACGGATTGACGACGCCGTCCGTCGGATCCTGCGGGTCAAGTTCGCCATGGGCCTGTTTTCCGAGACACCGGTCGCCGACCGTTCGCTGGCGGAGAAATTCGGCTCTGCCGAGCACCGGGAGGTGGCCCGGGACGCCGTCCGCCAGTCGCTGGTGCTGCTGAAAAATGAGGGGGTGCTGCCGCTTTCCAGGACAGCCCGCCGAATCCACGTTTCCGGGCGCGGCGCGGACAACCTGGGAATGCAGTGTGGCGGCTGGACCATCAAGTGGCAGGGAGGTATGGGCCGAGTCACCGACGGAACCACCATTTTGGAAGGGATCCGCCTGGCGGTGGACGCCGGGACCGAGGTCACCTGGTCGGAGGACGGGTCCGGCGCCGGCGGCGCGGACTTTGCGGTGGTGGTCGTGGGGGAGGAACCCTACGCGGAATTCCTGGGTGACCGGGAAGACCTGAGCCTCAGTCCTGACGACGTCGCAACCATCAGTCGGGTCAAGGCAACGGGAACGCGTACCGTGGTCGTCCTGCTGTCGGGTCGTCCTCTCATTTTGGAGCCCATCCTCAATCTGGCGGACGCAATCGTGGCCGCCTGGCTGCCGGGCAGCGAAGGTCAGGGGGTGACGGACGTACTGTTCGGTGATTACAAGCCCACCGGCAAACTGCCCTTCAGTTGGCCGCAAAGTATGAGCCAGGTTCTGGTCAACGCCGGTGAGGAACCATACCAGCCGCTCTATGCCTATGGTTACGGACTCAGCTACTGAAACGGGTGGGCGCTGGAAAGGCGAAAAGCAGGCGATGCGAACACCTTTTGCCCGTTTCACCGCCGGTTTGCTGCTGTCCGCCGGCTGCGCCGGCTGGTTGGGCGCGCAGCCTGCACAGAGGGAGGCTGTCCAGGTTTGGGCGGCACCGGAGCTGGTCAAGATCCGCCCCACCGATCCCGTACAGCAGCGCAATCTGGTGTGGTTGGCGGCTGACCGGACGGTGCGGATTGCAGGCGCCGCCGATGAGCATGTACCCTTCCAGCTCCTGATCACGGTTCCGCCCCGTCCCAACCGCTACACCCCGGTGATGGACGGCTTCGAAGTTGAAGCGGGACCGCTCACCGGACCGGGCGCCACCATCCCCGCTTCGGCGGTCCACCTCTACCTTCAGCATCCGGTGCTGGTTTACGCCAAGTCCAGCCCGGTGGGCGCAACCGGATTTTGGAACGACCCCCTGATTCCCCTTTCGAAACCGTTCGACATGGCGGCCCCCTTCCGGGAAGCTTTGGAAACGCGGGGGATCTGGGTTGATGTCCACGTCCCCCCCGAAACCGGTCCGGGCCTCTACCAGGGCACGGTCACGGTACGCCGGCACCGGCAGCCGGTGGGACAGGTCCGGCTGGAACTGGAGGTTTACGGTTTTCAGTTGCCGCAAGATCGGCATCTGATCACCTATATGGGCGTCTGGGGCCATTGGCTGGAGGACATGCACGGCGTCCGCCCGGATACACCGGAAGGCCGGCGCCTGCTGCTGCGCTATCACGAGTTCCTCCAGGAACGGAGGATGGAGCCCTGGTTCAACGGCTTGCTGGAGCCGGAGGTGGAGCTTTCGCCGGATGGACGGGTGGCGGTGGCCTTTGATCTCGACCTGTACCGCCTCCACCTGGATACCTGGAAGCAGCGAAGGGTGGTGCTGGAGGCGGCGCCCGGCAGGCTGATCCGGCAGATCCAGGCGGAACCGTTCTCGGAAGAGTTCCGCCGGATTGTGGGCGGTTACCTGAAGCAGACTGTGGACTTTTTTCAGCGGCACGGCTGGAAGGACCGGCTCGTGCTCAACAGTCCCATCGACGAACCCAACACCGCGGAGGACTACGAGGAAACCCGGCGGTGGGCGGCCCTGGTGCACGAGTTTGCGCCCGGGGTCCCGTTCTTGGTGACCGAATCTCCTATCCCGGACCAGCCTGAGTGGGGGGAACTGACCGGTCATGCCCAGAACTTTTCCATTCACGGCAACCAGTTAAACCGGCCCGAGCTGCGAAAACTCATTTCCGCTCTTCAGGCCCGGGGTGCCGAACTGACGTGGTATATCTCCTGCGACCAGGTCTACCCCCAGCCGAACTACTTTATCGACGCACCGGCGATGGATCCGGTTATGGTCCCCTGGATCACCCGCCGCTACCGCCTGGACGGGATTCTGTACTGGGCCCTGAACTACTGGCCCCAGACCCCGGATCCGTGGATCGATCCGGTCACCTACCTCAGCGGTTTCCTTTGCAGTGACGGCGGAGTTCTCAACGGGGAAGGATCGCTGCTCTATCCGGGAAACCGGGTGGCACGCCACTCCGGCCAGCCCGACGTGGATGGCCCCGTTTCGTCGGTCCGGCTGGAACTGCTGAGGGAAGGAATCGAGGATTATGAGTACCTCTGGCTGCTGGCTGCTTTGGGTGATCCCGGCCTGGCCGACGAGACCGTACGCGAACTTGTCTCCGGAGTCAGCGCCTTTACCCGCAATCCGGAGGAGTTGTATGCAGCGCGGCGCACGATGGCCAGACGGATTGCAGAACTGCAGCGCCAGGCGCCGCCCGGCCCCTAATCCGCCGTGGGCTCCAGGGTTGGTGCTGCTGGCCGCCCTGAGTGTCGTGGGGGCTGTGCCGGCTCCGCAGCCGCCCGGAGCGTCCCAGGGTGAGCCGCTGGCGGCTTTGCTGCAGGAAGCCCAGGCCGCCCTCGATGGAGGCCGTCTGGCCCAAGCCACCGGCTTGTTGCGAAAGATCCTCGACCTCCAACCGGAGCACCGTCTCGCCCGTCAAGCGCTGGTCGACGCCCTGATGCGCCAGGGACGATGGGACGAGGCAAAAGGCGAAGCGGAGCTCCTGCTGGAGCGTTTTCCCAGCGATCCCGATTCGGTGTATCTGGCGGCGGCGGTGGCTTTCCGCTGCAACGAGTTCCAGCGTGCTGTGGACCTCGCGGACCGGGTCATCGCCCTGAAGGCCCGGCACCGTCAGGCGGCCGCTTACCAGCTCCGGGCGTTTTCCCATTTCATGCTGGAGGATTACGAGGCTTTCCGCCGTGACCTGGAGCAGCTGCTCCAGGCGGATCCGTCCAACGCCGACGCCCACTATCACCTGGGCCGCTACTACTACGAGAACCAGCAGTTCAGCCAGGGTCTTGACGCCTTGGAGAAGGCTGTGGCCCTGGATCCTGCTCACTACAAGGCACACTATTTCCTCGGCTGGTGCCGCCAAGCCCAGGGCGATCTGGCGGCGGCCGAGGCCGGCTACCGGCGGTCCATCCAGGAGGTCGAGGCGCAGCAGGTCCGCTATGGCTGGCCCTACACGGACCTGGGCGAGCTGCTGGTCACCAGGGGCGATTATGCTGGTGGTTTAAGCTGGCTCTATCGGGGAATCCGCAATGATCCGGATCTTCCTTACAGCCGTTACAAGTATGCCAGCGCGCTCATGAAGGACCAGCCGACGCCGGAAGTGGAAGAGCACCTGTTGAGAGCCGTGGAGCTGGACCCCGGTTACACCGAGGCGTTCTATCTTTTGGGACGCTACTACCAGGCGGTAGGGGATGGGGAGAAGGCGAAAGCGGCCTTCGAACGGTTCCAGGAACTGCGGCGCAACCCTTTGGCTTCGCCGTACGGAGTCCGGCGCGGTCGTTAAGGGCCGTTGATGGCACGGCGCACGGCCGTCTCGGTTCCGTGCCCGCCACCGACGGCATCCAACACTGATTCTTCCGCCGCGACTGCCGTCTCCCCACTCCTGCTTCCCGAATCCTGCGTCCGGTTCCCCGGCAGGATCACCGGTCAGTTGCTATAATGAGGCATTTCAGGATCCGGCGAGCCGTGTGATCCGACCCGCCGACGAGGAACCGGCCTTGAGTTTCGAATCCGATCGCTTTCGCGACGAGTGTGGTGTTTTCGGAATCGCCGGACACAACGACGCCGCCCGGCACACTTACCTGGGGCTTTACGGGTTGCAGCACCGCGGGCAGGAGTCAGCGGGCATCGTCACCAGCGACGGACATCTGCTGCACCGGGCCCGGGGAATGGGTTACGTCGCCGACGTCTTCAAGGCCGAAACCCTGGAGAAGCTTCCCGGCACCTCCGCCATCGGCCACGTCCGTTACTCCACGGCGGGCGAGAGCTCGATGATCAACGCTCAGCCCATCCTGACGGAGTCCTGGCGGGGGCCCATCGCCATCGCCCACAACGGAAACCTGGTCAACGCAGCTTCCGTCCGGCGGCGGCTGGAGTCCGAAGGGGCGATCTTTCAGTCCACCTCGGACACCGAAGTGATCCTGCACCTGCTGGCACGTTCCGTAAAGGAGGAGCTGGACGAAGCCCTGGTGGACGTCCTTCGCCATGTAAGGGGCGCCTATTCCCTGTTGCTGCTTACCCCCAACGAGCTGTACGCGATCCGCGATCCCTACGGCGTCAGACCGCTTTGCCTGGGCCAGATGAACGGCGCCTACGTGGTCGCCTCAGAAACCTGCGTGTTTGACCTGATCGGTGCGCGGTACCTGCGGGACATTGCACCGGGTGAAATTCTGCGCATTCGGGAGCGCGACCTGGACTCAATCTCTCTCGGCAGGGCTCCCCGACTCGCCCACTGCATCTTCGAGCACGTCTACTTCAGCCGTCCCGACAGCCTTGTTTTTGAACGCAGTGTGCATCACAGCAGGCACGAAATGGGACGGAGGCTGGCGCGGGAGTGCCCGGTGGAGGCGGACCTGGTGGTGCCAGTGCCGGACTCGGGGGTCACTGCCGCGCTGGGTTACTCCCGGGAATCCGGAATTCCCTTCGAGTTCGGGCTGATCCGGAACCACTATGTGGGGCGCACCTTCATCGAACCCAAGCAGTCGATCCGGCATTTCGGAGTGAAGGTCAAGCTGAACCCGGTGCGGGAGTTGCTCCAGGGACGGCGGGTCATCCTGATTGACGATTCCATCGTGCGCGGCACTACCAGCCGGAAAATCGTGGAGATGGTCCGCTCCGCCGGCGCGCGGGAGGTCCACCTGCGCATCAGCTCCCCCCCAACGGTCGGACCCTGCCACTATGGGATCGACACCCCCACCTATTCGGAACTGATTGCCAACCAGAAAACGATCCGGGAGATCGAGGAGTTCACCACTGCCGATTCCCTGGGCTACCTGTCCCTGGAGGGGCTCCGGGAAGCGGTGGGTGCGGGCCACGATTTTTGTTCGGCCTGTTTTGATCTGGCCTATCCCATCCCGGTCAGGCATCCGGTGGAACAGGGCGAGCTGTTCCAGATCGAGGACGTGGAGCCGAGCCGCGAGGTACGGATCCGTTCGGCGGCCGGCGGCGCGGCTCTGGAGGCCCGCACCCTCGACTCCTGACAACCGGTGGTTGGCCGGACTCGCCTCCAGCCCGAGTACCTCACTCCATCTCCGGAAACACGATCCGCCAGCCCAGCACTGTGGGAGGAAGCAATCCCAGCGCCCGGTTCAGGACCCCGCGGTGGTAGCTGATCGTCACCGCCGGCTCCACCTGCAGTCTCAGCTCGCCTGCCTGGGGACCGTCCGGACCGTCCCTGAAGTCCGACATCCAGACCGCCCCTTCGAGACGGGCTCCGCTGCACAGCTTCAAGCTGCCCGAGCCGAGATGGATCAGCAGGCCGTAAAACTCCGCTCCCGGCAAAACGACAAGATCTCCCCGAACCAGGAGCACGCCCGAGTAGCGGCCCCCGAGCACCCCCCCGCCCGCCAGATAGTGCAGCCCATCCGTAACGGGTCCCGCCGGATCCGGCGGAGGAAGTTCCCGCAGGCCCTCATCCAGCGCCGCCCAGTAACCGGCCTGGAAGATCCGGCTGCGGTTCGGGTCCTCCTGATAGAGAGCGTTGGCATCCACCACCGGATCGGGTCCCGCCGGGAGGTTTCCCGCATTCCCCGCCAACGCCTCCCGCAGCAGGGCGGCCATGGCGGCCGAACCCGGTCCCAGCAGGCTGAACCAGGGGGTAGGACCCCGCACCGGCGCCTCTCCCTCCGGCCACTCCAGCTTCAGCCGGCCTCCCGCCAGGGTGAAGGGCGTGAGCACATCGAACGCATATTCCTTGCGGAGGGTCGCTTCCACCAGGCTGAGGTGGTTGCCGCAGCCCGGCCGTCCGCAGCGGCGGTCCTCCACCAGTCCCAAACTCCTGACCAGCAGGATGCCGTTGCGGTCCAGTCCCGGCTCCTCCGCGCGGTCGTTGGAGAAGCGGAAAGCGAAATACCCACCCCCCGGCATGCGCTGGAACCGCCGCAGGCTCTCCTGGGCGAAACCGTCGTCACAGGGTGCGGTCCAGCGCTGGGGATCCAGCCGGCGGGCGGATTCCAGGTCCACCGGGTCCCGCGTGCCGGGGCAGCCGGGTTTCCTGTCCGGGCCCTCAAGGAGCTGTGGTGCGTCCATGGCCGCCCACAGCCGGCGCCCGACACGGATGCCGTTCTGGGCCAGGCTGAGCGCCTGCAGCTCCATGGTGACCCGCCGGCTGGTCTCCACTGTGGCGGCCACCTGCTGGTGCACCAGCAGGCCGAGGCCGCTCATCAGCAGGATGGTCAACAGCACCGCCACCAGCACAAAACCCGGTTGTCGTCTCATGGCTTCCTCGAAAACAGGCTGGGTTTCTCACGCACTCTTGCGAACACAAAGCGGGAGCGAAGAGGGAGCCGGGCGGCCTGGAACTGTGCCGTCCCGATCCGCGAGGTAAGCTCCGCCTGAACCAGGCGGGGAGCCACCCTGAAGGTCGCGGCGCCGATGTGCCGCGCGAAGGGTTCAAACCGCCCCTGCCCGCTGCGCAGTTGGAGCGAACCGTCGGCGGCGCGTAGCGCGATCCTCTCGAAAGGATCGTCCAGATCGCCGTCGGGAAAGCCTTCGTCACCCTCCAGATCGGCCCGCACCTCCAGTTCAGGGCCGGAGGCCGTCACCGACGGGGGCATGTCCAGCCCGTTGCCGGCCGGTAGCACCCATCTGGCCAGCAGTACCAGCGCCAACTGGTGGTCCCGGTCCCGTTCCCCAAGGTTCTGGAGGGCCTCGGCAAGCCGCTGGAACTGCGTCAGGCCGGCCATCAGGGCCCCCAGCACCACGGTACCCAGCAGCAAGGAAATCATGCACTCCAGCAGGCTGAAACCCTGCCCACGTTCCCGCCGGTGTCTCATGGACCGGTTGCCTCCGGTGAGGTTTCTCCAGAGCCGGCTTCCGCCGCTCCTGGCCAGCTCCAGGGAATCCAGCCCTCTTCCCAGTCCAGAACCCGGATTTCCCGACCTCGCCATGGTTCCTCCGCCTCCGCCGCCTGGAGCCGGTTCCAGCGCTCGCGGGTCTCGAGGAACCGCTCCAGGGAAGCGGCCTGGACCCGCAGACCCATCACCAGCAACTGCACCAGCGAGACGGCGGCCAGACTGACCAGCAGCATGGCCACCAGCACTTCCAGCAGGGACAGCCCGGCCTCGCGTCGCCGGAAACGCCCTACCGATCCCATTGCCACCGAACCCTCCCCATGGGCGCCACCACGACCCTGATCCGCCCTCGGCTCCCCTCCAGGATGTAGGTCCCCGCCGGAGCCGCCTGTCCGCGGGAGTAGAAAGTTACCGGCCGCGAGGGCATGGAAACGAACCGGATCCCTCTGGGCAACGGGACATACTGGACCGGCTCCCCGCCGGCTTCGGCAGCAGAGTAGGCGTCGGCGGACTTTCCCACCAGGAACCGGATGGGAACGCCGGTGCTGACCGCCGCCGCCCGCAAACGGGTCAGCTCGGAGCCCACCATCTGGGCGGCGCCCTGCAGCCGCCAGGTCTCCAAGGCTCTGGACAGCAGACCGATCCCCAGGCCCGCCGACGCCAGGCCCAGCGCCAGCGTGATCAGCAGTTCGAGCAGAGTGAAGCCGCGGAGTCGTTTCATCGTTCCACCTCCGCCCTAAATAAACGCACGAGTTGGGAAATCTACCGCCCGGACAAGAAAAAAAGTTTCAAGAACACCCCGTTCCGAACCCGGCGGACAAATCGGACATCTCTGTTAGGGACAACCATGAAAACTTCACATCAGTTCCTCGCCGCCTCCTGCCTCATCCTGTCCCTGTGTGCCGTCGCTCCTTCCGGCCGCCTCCTGGGCCAGAATCTTTTCCACCAGAAGGATCTGGCCTTCGCCCAGGTGGCGGGCGGCCCCGGCTTCGAAACCGTTTTGACCCTTACCAACCGCGGCAACTTCAACTATTCCGGCCTGCTGCAATTCCGTCGGGGAGAAGGCCTGCTTTGGAATCCGGTGGTGAACGGTGCCCGCATCACCGGCGGTGAAGTGGCCGTGACCCTCGCCCCCGACCAGGTGACGGTCATCCGGGTGACCGAGGATTCCCTGACCGGAGGGCTGGCACTGCTGCTTAGCGACGACCTGATTCCCGACAACTTCGTCGAGGCCAACCTCACCTACTACCTGCGCTCCGGGCAGGCTCTGCTGGACAGTGTGGGGATCACCCCGTCCAGCGAGTTCTACCTGGCCTCCCTGCCCTTCGACGACTTCGGCAAGGTGGCCCTGGCGCTGGGGAACCCGGATCTCACGGGTGAACTCGACACCGAGGTGCGCATTACGCTGCTGGACGATCAGGGCGCGGAAAAGGGTACGGAGCGACGCGTCCTGAAGTCACAGGGTCACTTCGCCGAGTATCTTCTCGAGATGTTCCAGGGGGTTGAACTCACCCGCGGCAAAATCGAAATCGCTTCGGCGCTGCCCATCGTGGGGACCGCCCTGACCTCCACCCAGGGCCAGCTCTCCAGCCTCCCGCTGGCGCCGGCCCCCGTGGGTTACAGCGTCCGCATGGTGTCCGACGGCGGCGCCGTTTTCGAAGGGCTGATGGGACTGTGGGCGGACGGGTTCTTCGTCCGTGGCTATCTGGTGATCCAGCGGTACAACAACACCGACCTCGCCGAGCCCCAGGTGACCCTGGTCAGCGGACAGCTCATCGACGGCTTCCTGGACCTTTCGTTTTTCGCCACGGGCGAAGCTTACTTCAACGAGGAGGTCACCCTGTACCTGGCGGACGCCGACTACTCGATCTTCGACCTGGAGTCCCAGGGGGCGTGGATCATGCTGTTCCTCTCCGACCTTGGAACGCTGGAGGGGACGTTCACCCTGACGCGAACCACGCCCTGAGAAGGGAATCGGGAGACGGGGTACAGGAGAGGGGAGGGACGAGACGCCGGGGACGCGACACACCCCTCCACGCGGGGCGCGGCACGCCCCTGCGCGGCTTTCGCCCGGACGGAGTCTCTCCCGTCCCCCCCACTGCTAGTTGTCGCCCAGTCGCTGGCCGACGATTGTCCCGCAGGCGGGCGGCAGCTCGTTGCCCTCACCCAGGATCAACTGCAGCGTGATGTCGCCGGTCATGGTCCCTTCCCGCAGGTTCAGGACCACGTCCGAGTGGACCTTCGCCAGGCCGATCAGATCCCCGTCCACGGTCGCCATCCGCCAGGAATCCAGGCTGTAGGTGTGGATGCCGGTTCGAGTCCAGGTCCCATGCCCGTGGCCGATCTTGATGGTGATGATGATGGGGTTGTTGTTTTCATCGAGGATGGGGTTGCCCTCGTCGTCGGTCAACGGGACGGTAAGCTCGGGCAGGTCGCTGGAGCTCAGAAAGGCGCCGTCCCTGGTGAAATTGCCCAGGATCGCGGCCTCCTCCGGCAGCAATGCGTTCCCGGGACAGGCCGGCAACTGTTCGTCGGGCAAGTGCAGGCTGATCAGCCAGACCCCCGACAGGAAGCCCAACGGTCGCCCCGCCCTGCCCCGCGCTCCTCTCCCAGGGAAACGCCGGACACCAGAACCAGCACAGTGGACAGACACCCAACGGCGGATCAAAATCGCATCGCTGTAGTCCCTCTCATCAAGACCATCCTGCCCCCGACGGGGTGCAGGAAGATTACCGACTTCCGACGACCGGCTCCCGGCTCCCCGGAACGACATTCAGCTCCAGCGGTTCCAGGCCGTCGGCGGCCTGCCAGGCGGCCAGGAACACCATCCGGGCGATCCGCTCCATCTTCGGGTAGTTGAGCCGCTCCGGCAGGTCGTTGGGGGTGTGATAGTCGGGGTGAAGTCCGGTGGAGATCAAGGCTGACGGGATCCCCTGCAGCAGAAACGGCCAAGAGTCGCTGCGCCTGACCAGGTTCAGGGGATGCTGGTCCAGCTGCATCAGGAGTTCGAGGCCGACTTGAGCCCCCGCCCGCTGGACGAGCCGACGCAGGTGATCGCTGTACGAATAACCGACCAGATGTACTGTGTTCCGGTTCCTTTCGCTGCTTTGCGGAGGGAGCCCGACGAAGCGCGGGTCTTCACGGTCGCTGACCTCCTGGTCCCGGCCGATCATGTCCATCTGGAAGACCGCCCGGAATCGGCCCAGGCTGACGGTGGGATGGCGGACGAAGTGGCGCGATCCCAGCAACCCGTGTTCCTCCGCATTCCACAGCGCAAACAGGAGCGAACGCCGAGGCCGCACCGGAGCCGTGGCGAACGCCTCGGCAATTTCCACCACCGCCGCACTGCCGCTGGCGTCATCGTCGGCTCCGTTGAAAATCCCGGCCTCCGAACGCCCGACATGGTCAAGGTGGGCACTGACCACCACCACCTCGTGCCGCAGCAGTGGATCCGACCCCGGCAAACGGGCCAGGACGTTCGCGGTGGAGGTAAGATTGCGTTCCAGCTCGACGCGCAGGGAAATCCTCAGCTCCCCTTCTCCTGCACGAACACCGCCGGATGACGGGATCCGGCGATCCCTTCCGGCCGGCCAGCCCTCCAGCAGACCCGGGGCAGCAAAGACCACGGGAATCCTGACCGGCTCCGGGGGTTCCAGGAAATAGGACGACCACGGCGTGTCTGTCGGCCAGTACGTCCGCATCAACCGCGGAAACACGCCCGCCGGTTCCCCCGCCACCAGAACCACGGCCACCGCTCCCTGCCGCTGGGCCTCCAACACCCGCCCCAAGGGTCCGCCCGGCTCCCGCAGCTGGCCGTGGAGCTCTCTTCCCCGCTCCTCCAGGGGGTCGCCGGCGGGCATGACCGCAACCGCCCCGAGCAGCCCCCGGCCTGACTCCGGTTGCTCCAGTTCAGGGTGGTCCGGGAATCCCACCGCCACGGCTGTCCCCGCCGCTTCACCGGACGCCGAAGCGGGCCAGGGGAACCAGGTTCCCAGCAGCGACGCCGGGGCTGCTACTCCCGAGGAAGCATGAATGACCAGATGGTTCTCACCGGCCGGGCGGGACCGCTCGAGCTGAAAGGTTTGCAGGAACCCGCCCTGATCGCCGGCGGGCTCCAGATCCAGCAATTCGAGCTGATTGGCCAGATACCTGGCCGCCAGCTGGTTGGTGACCGACCCGGTCTGGCGTCCCTCCATCTCATCGGACGCCAGAAAGCCCACGATAGCCCGGAGCTCGGCGGCCGTGATGGATTCGGCTCCGGCGACATCCCAGGCGTCGCCGGCCGGGAGCCACAAGGCTGCCGCCGCCAGCGCAGGCAACAGGGTCAGAGAAAGAATTCGCGCTTTCGACGCAGAAGCAGCCATAGGAAAAACGGTCCTCCCAGGAGCGAAGTGAAAATTCCCACGGGGATCTCGGTCGGTGCCAGAACCGTCCTGGCGATTGTATCGCAAACGATCAGGAAAGCTCCCCCAAACAGGAACGAGACCGGCAGCAGCAGTCGGTGATCGGCTCCCACCGTGAGCCGCAGCAGGTGGGGAACCACCAGACCCACGAACCCGATGGGACCGGCGAAGGCCACCACCGACCCCGTCAACAGGGAGGCGCAGAAGTACAGGGTCGTGATCAGCCGGTTGACGTTTACCCCCCGGGTTGCCGCCCATTCCTCACCCGTGCTCAGCACGTTCAGGTACCGTGACTGCGCCATCAACACCGGCAATCCCAGCAGAAAGAAGGGGGTCAGACTCAACAGCTTCGAATACTCGTAAACGTCGAGACCCCCCATCATCCACCGCATCATCAGGAACGCCTTGGTGAAGTTCGAGAAGTAATGGATCAGGAGGATTGCGGCAGCACACAGGTAATTGAGGACGACCCCGGACAGCAACAGCGTCATCGGGGACAGGTGACGCCGGGTCCGGGACAGACCGTACACCACGAGCACAATGGCCAGCGACCCGGCAAACGACGACAGGGGGAGCAGGCTCAAGCCGCCCACTGACAGGTCCCACCCCAGGACGATAGCCACCACGGCGCCCAGCGAGCCCCCACCCGATATCCCCAGCGTAAAGGGACTGGCCAGCGGGTTGCGCAGGATGGCCTGGAACACTACCCCCGACACCGAGAGCGCACCGCCGGTCACCGCCGCAAACAGGATTCGCGGCAGCCGCGCCCGCAGCAGCACCTGATGGTCGAGGCTGGCAGGATCCGACAGCGCCGTCCAGAGATTCACGGGCACCGGTCCGATCAGGGGTGAGACCGCCGCCGCCGCCACGCAGACCAGCAGCGCACCGCCGACAGTCCACCAGTAGCGTGCGGGGCTCAACCCCGGAGAGGGCAGGATCACGGCCCCTCCTCCGGGCGGACGTTGAGGCCGGAAAGCAGGGCCAACTGCTCCGGCCGCACCTCGAAGACCTCTTCCAGCAGTGCCGGCGGGATACCGGCACCGGGCACCGGCTCGAGATCCGCCGCCAGCCGTCCCTGCTTGAGGAGCACCAGACGCCGGCAGCAGGCCGCCGCCAGCCGCAGGTCATGGGTCACCAGCACGATCGTGACCCGCCGCATGCGGTGAAGGCGGGCCAGGATCTCCACCACCTGGAACTGGTGTTTCAGGTCCAGGAAGACGGTAGGCTCATCCAGCAGCAGGACCTCCGGCTCCTGGGCCAGCGCCGCCGCCAGACAGACCAGCTGCTGCTCACCACCGCTGAGGTCCTGAAAGGGCCTTCCCGCCAGCGGCAGACAGTCGGTCAGCTCCAGTGCCTCCCGGATCCGGCGGCGATCCTCGGGGCTCTCGAAAAAGGATCCTGTCTGATGGGGCAGCCGCCCCATGGCCACCACCTCCCAGGCCGAGTAGGGAAAGAGAATCTGGGCCCGTTGCGGCAAATACGCAACCCGTCGGGCATACTCCCAGCGATCCCATCGATCCAGCCGCCGGCCCCGGAAACTGACCGCTCCCGACGAGGCCGGCAACAGCCGACACAGGACCTTGAGCAACGTCGTTTTCCCGGCTCCATTGGGACCCAGCAGGCCGATGCGTTCCCCTTGCTGGATGCTAAAACCGACCCCCTGCAAGGCCGGGTGCGTTCCGTAGTGAACCGCCACATCTTCCAGCACGAACAGCGCTTCAGTGGGTGTTGCCATGAATCAGCCGCACCAGCATCTCGACGGCGTCCACCACCCGCGGACCCGGAATCAAAAAGACGTCGTCAGTCAAAACGTATACACGTCCGCGGCTGACGGCAGTCAGGCTCGGAAACCCGGCCCAAAGCTCCCGGATCTCCTCCACCGCCCGCGGAGCTGAGCCGGTTGCACCGTGCGACAGATCCAGGATGACCTCGGGATCCCGCCGCAGGATTTCCTCCAGTGAGAACTTCGGGTAGGCACCGGAAGCACCCCGGGCGGCGTTGTCCGCCCCTGCCAGCTCCAGCAGTTCGCCCAGATAGCTGTCTTCGCCGGCGGCGTACAGGTCGGACAGCGTACCCGTGTTCCGTCCTACCAGGAAAAGGGTTCGGGGCCGGCGGCGGCCCTCAAAGGCAGCCTGGATCTCCTGGAGGCGGCGTCGAAGGCGGTCCACCAGTCCCTGGGCCTTCGGCCGGCACCCCACCCGGTCGCCCAGTACCAGGAGCGACTCCAGGACTTCGTCCAGGGTTCCCTGGCTCACCACCAGAACCGGCAGTCCGAAACCCGTGAAGCGCTCAATCAGATCGGTCCGGTCCGAAAGGACCACCACCAGGTCGGGACGCAGGCGAAGAATCGCCTCCAGATTGGGAGAGGCGAAGTCTCCCACCACCGTCTTTGCCCGGGCTTCGGGAGGATATCTGCAGTAACTGGTCACCCCTACCAGCCGATCGCCGGCCCCCAGGGCGAAGAGGCTCTCGGTGAGGCTGGGAGCGGTGGAGACGATCCGCTGGGGCGTCGCCCCCAGGACCGGCCACCATCCCATCAGCAGGATCAACGCGCTCAGCCTGGCCATGGTTGCTCTGACGGTCCTCCGAACGACGGCAAGCTTACCATGAGCGTTTCCGGTGCCCCGGGCCTTCCCCGGATCCGGCGCGGCGGAGCGGAGAACGGTATAATTCGACTCTTTCCCGGAGACAGGCAACCATGGATCACCAAGGGGAACTGGTTCGCAGCGGCTATTGCGGGGCAGTGGAGGAAGCGCAGGTCGGCCGGACGGTCACGCTCATGGGCTGGGTGGACCGCGTGCGCAACCTCGGTAACCTCATCTTCATCGACTTGCGGGACCGCGCCGGCGTGGTGCAGGTGGTCGTCAGCCCCGACCAGGCCGAAGCTCTGGAAAAGGCCCGCGAGGTCAGGCCCGAGTTTGTGCTGGCGGTGATCGGCGAAGTCGTGCGCCGGGACCCCTCCACCGTCAACCCGGAGATCCCCACCGGACAGCTGGAGGTCCATGCCCGGGAGATCCGGATTCTCAACCGCAGCCTGACGCCGCCGTTTCCCATCAACGAGGACGTCACCTGTTCGGAGGAGACCCGTCTCAAATACCGTTTCCTGGACCTGCGCCGCCGTCCCCTGCAGAGGAACCTGCAGCTTCGCCATCGGGTCACGATGGAGGTGCGTAAGGAACTGGACGAAAACGGCTTCCTGGAGATCGAGACGCCGTTCTTGACCCGCTCGACTCCGGAGGGGGCCCGGGATTATCTGGTGCCCAGCCGGCTGCACCGAGGCCATTTCTACGCCCTGCCGCAGTCGCCCCAACTCTTCAAGCAGCTCCTCATGGTTTCCGGCATGGACCGGTACTTCCAGATTGTCCGCTGTTTCCGGGACGAGGATCTGCGGGCCGACCGCCAGCCGGAGTTCACCCAAATCGACATCGAGCTGTCTTTTCCCCAGATGGACACGGTGTTCGAACTGGTGGAAAAGCTGCTGGCAAGAGTGTTCGCCCTGGTGGGGATCCAGGTCAACCTTCCCTTCCGGCGGATGCGCTATGACGAGGCGATGGCCCGGTTCGGCAACGACCGTCCTGACCTCCGCTTCGGCCTCGAGTTGGTGGACGTCACCGGGTGCTTTCGGGAGACTCCCTTCCAGGTCTTTGCGGATCTCATCCGCCAGGGCGGCGTTGTCAAGGGGATTCCCCTGCCGCCGGGTTTGAACTATTCGCGGCGCGAGCTTGATCTCCTGGGTGAAGTGGTACGCCAGTTCGGCGCTTCGGCGCTGTCGTGGCTGCGGGTGCAGCCCGAAGGGGGCGTCAGGAGTTCGCTGCCCAAAGTGGTGCCGGAAGCTCAACTGGAGGCCGCCGCCGCCGCCGCAGGTCTGCAGCGCGACCAGTATCTGCTGATGGTGGGTGGGCCCGCGGCCACCGTCCATTCGTCCCTGTCGGCCCTGCGGCTGCACCTGGGCAATCAGTTGAAACTGATCCCGGAAGACCGCTACGACTTCCTCTGGGTGTACGACTTTCCGCTGCTGGAATGGGACGCGGAAGAACAGCGCTATGTAGCTCTGCACCATCCGTTCACCTCTCCCCGGGATTCCGACCTGGAGCTGCTCGACACGAATCCCGGCGCCGTCAAGGCCAAGGCTTACGACGTGGTGCTCAACGGTATGGAAATCGGCGGCGGGTCGATCCGTATCCACCGCGAGGACGTTCAGCGCAAGGTCTTCAACGCCCTCAAGATCGGCCCGCAGGAAGCGGAAGAGCGCTTCGGCTTCCTGCTGGAGGCGTTGCGCTACGGAGCGCCCCCGCACGGCGGCATCGCGCTGGGGCTGGACCGAATCGTGATGCTGCTGGCGGGTGAGAAGTCGATCCGGGAGGTGATCGCCTTCCCCAAGACCGCCAAAGCGATGGATCTCATGTGTTCCGCACCATCCCCGGTCAGTGAGCGGCAGCTCAGGGAGCTGCATATCGCCATCCGCTCCTTCTAGAGCCGAACAGAGCGGTCGCGGTGCCTGTCCCGGGGGCGGGCGGGAGGGTCGTCAAACCATGCCGAAGGTCCGGGTCCTGCCTGAAGTTCTGGCGCACCAGATTGCCGCCGGAGAGATCGTGGAACGTCCGGCCTCGGTGGTCAAGGAGCTGGTGGAAAACTCCTTGGACGCCGGCGCGACGTGGGTGCGGATCCAGGTCCAGGGGGGAGGGTCCCGCCTGATCCGCGTTGCCGACGACGGCTGCGGGATGTGCGAGACCGACGCCTGCCTCGCCTTCGAGCACCACGCCACCAGCAAGATCGCCGCCCTGGAAGACCTGGAGGCCATCCTGACCTTGGGCTTCCGGGGGGAGGCTCTTCCTTCCATCGCTTCAGTGTCCCGGGTTTGCCTGAAAACGGTGGAGGCCCGACCGGAGAGCGAACCTCCGGTTTCCGGCACCGAGTTGCGCTATGAAGGCGGTCGCCGGGTCTCCCTGCAGCCGATTGCCTGGTCCCGGGGAACTGAGATTACGGTTGAGGATCTGTTCTTCAACACACCGGCACGTCGAAAGTTTCTGAAATCGGCGGCCACCGAGATCAGTCACATCAGCCGGCTGGTGACCAGCTACGCTCTTGCCTTTCCCGGCGTCTCCTTCCAGCTCGAACATGAACAGCGCATGCTGCTCGACGCTCCGGCCGTCTCCGAAACGGCGGAACGCACCTTCCAGGTGCTGGGCGACCCGGTGATGGCGAATCTGGCCCCCGTGGACTACGAGCACGCCGGCGTGCGAGTCCATGGCTTCACCTCACTGCCCCATGAACAGCGCAACAGCGCCAACTGGCTGTTCCTCTTCGTCAACCGCCGGATGGTCCGGGACCGCCTGCTGACTCACGCTATCCGGCAGGCCTACCGGGACCTGATCCCGGTTCAGGCACATCCGGTGGTGGTGCTGTTCGTTGAGACCGATCCCCGGCTGATCGACGTCAACGTCCACCCCACCAAGACCGAGATCCGCTTCCGTCGCTCGCAGGATGTCCACGTCACGGTCTGTCGTGCCATCGAACAAGCCTTGTTGCGCCACCGTTCGAATCTCTCCAGTCTGGCGCGGGACCTGGAGCTTTCGCCTCCGGAGTCACGGGAACAGCGGATCCGCCAGGGGATCGACGCCTTCCTGCGCCGGACCGCCACCACTCCGCTTTTCCAGTCGGACCGCCGCACCGCCTCCGACCCTGCCGGCCCTGCCGACGCTCCGCATGGACCGGCTGCCGCAAGCGTTTCCGGCCCGTCCGAGGATCCGCACGGGCCGTCGATTCCCGCCACCTCTCATCTGCCCACCGTCCCGGCCGTGCTGGGTCAGTTTGTTGAAAGTTTCATCGTGGTTGTGGATCGGGATGGGGTGATGCTGGTGGATCAGCATGTCGCCCATGAGCGCATCCTTTACGACCGGGCCCTGCAAGCCTTGGGTACCGAAGGCGGGGTACCGGTGCAGCGCCTGCTGATTCCGCAGACCATCCGCCTCGCTTCCCAACAGAAGGCGGTGGCGGAGGCAGTGCTGGCCCACCTGAACCGGAACGGCTTCGAGGTCGAGTGGTTCGGCAGCGACACCCTGATCGTACGCGGGGTTCCCGCCTTGGCGTACGACGTAGATCCGGCCGCAGTACTGGAACAGCTTTTCCAGGAGCTGGACTCCCTGGACGACTTCGACTCCCCTCATCTCTCCCCGGACCGCAGCCTGAGACGGGTCCGGGAGAAGATAGCCATCTCCCTCTCCTGCCGGGCGGCGATCAAAATCAACACGCCGCTGGCACGGGAAAAGATGCAATGGCTCATCGACGAGCTGTTCCGGTGCGAGAACCCTTACACCTGTCCCCATGGACGGCCGATCCTGCTGCGCCTGCCGCTGGAGGAGATCCTGCGGGGCTTCCATCGGATCCGGTAGTCGCGAGCCGGCGGACCCGCTCCGCCGCAGCAGCGTCGACGGCCTGCGAGCGGGTATAATACCCCACTATTCCTATGCGTCTTTGGGTAATTCTTGTCGTAATGGTCACCGCCACCACCGCCTTGCGGGCAGGCAGCTCCGCCGCTCCCAAGGGCCCTGAGGACACCGTTGTCGTTACCGCCCACGCGGCTCCCGTGGCGTTCAGTTCCGTCACTCGGCGAGTCACGGTGCTGACCCGCGACATGATCCGGCGGTTGCCGGTCCGTTCCGTGGACGATCTGCTGCGGCTGGCGGGGGTCGACGTGCGAAGCCGCGGTCCTTTCGGGCTGCAGAGCGACCTGTCGCTCAGAGGCGCCGGTTTCGGGCAGGTTCTGGTCCTGGTGGACGGGATCCGCCTCAACGACGCTCAGACCGGGCACCACAACGCCGACTTTCCCCTGTCCCTGGACGACATCGAACGCATCGAAGTGCTGCACGGGCCCAGTTCGGCCCTGCACGGGGCCGATGCCTTCGGGGGAACGGTCCACATCGTGACCCGAAGTCAACGGCCGCGGTTGGAAGCGATGGCCGGCGGCGGCAGCTTTGGGCTGGGGGAGGCCCGGGTCGCCGGGAAGCTGCAGACCGGCGGCCTCCAACAGCATTACTCGGTGTGGGGGAACCGGTCTTCCGGTTTCATGTTCGCCCGCGACTTCAGGACGGTCGGATTCCGGACGCAAACGCTGGCAGGCGACGCTTTGCGCCTGACCTTTGGCCACATCGACAAAGAGTTCGGAGCCAATGGCTTTTACGGACCTTCCCCCTCCCGGGAGTGGACCAAGCAGACGATGGCTGCCCTGGAGCACAGCACTCGGCTGGGAGCCGCCGTCGAGCTTGAGACACGGGGCTGGTACCGTACCCACGGCGATCACTTCCTGTGGGACGTCCGGCGCCCGGGTTTTGCCGAAAACCGCCACCGGACCCATGCCTTGGGGGCCCAGGCGAAGCTGCATCACCGCCTCAATGAAGCAACCCGCCTTTCCCTGGGAGCGGAAGCGGGTACCGACTGGATCCGGTCCTCCAACCTCGGCGATCACGGCTTGGACCGAATCCAGCTCTTCGCGGAACTCATGGGGGAATTCTCCAGGGGCTCGGCGGCGTTGGGTCTGCGCTGGGACCGCTATTCGCGGTTTGGCGGTTCGTTCAGTCCCGGCCTGAGCGCCGGATGGTGGTTGAGACCCGAGCTGCGCATCCGCGGCTCGGCCGCTCACGCCTTTCGGGTGCCGGCTTTCACCGAGCTTTACTACCGGGACCCGAACCATCAGGCCCGTCCGGACCTGAAGCCAGAGACCGCCTGGGAGGGTGAGCTGGGGGCCGACTGGTTCCCCTCCGCCGGCTGGCAGGTGGAAGTGGGGGGTTTTCTCCGTAGCGACCGGGATCTGATCGACTGGGTGCGGCAAAGTCCGGCGGAACGCTGGCAAACCCGGAACATCCGGCGTCTGCGGACCCGCGGCCTCGAGCTGTCCGTGCAACGGCTGTTCGAGGGGGGCTGGATGTTGCGCACCGAGTACCAGTGGATGGTGTCCACCACCCGGGACCTCACACTGCAGTCCAAGTATGTGCTGGATTTTCCCCGGCATGGCTGGCTGACGATGGTGGCGGCCCCCCTGGGCGCCGGCTTCGAGGCGGGACCGGTGGTGCGCTACCGCCGCCGTTCCGACGGGCGGGACTATTGGGTGCTGGATTGCCGGGTCAACCGGCGGTTCGCCGATTTGAACCTGTTTGTCGAGGGAACCAACCTGACCGGTTCCGAGTACCAGGAAATCCGGGGTGTGGACATGCCGGGGCGGTGGTGGCGCGGCGGGGTGGAGTACGTGCTTCCGTGACAACGGCGCCTTTTGGTTGTGGCAGCAGCCGAAGCTTTGTTCCCTGTCCGTCCGTGTCCGTCCCTGTCCGTCCGTGTCCGTCCGTGCCCGCCCAATTTCCGCCCCTCTCCCTTCCCTCCCGCTACCCCGCCACCGGGTTGCTGGGTTACAGTACGACTTCATGAAACAGCGATTGCCTATCTGGTTCGGCATGGTCCCGGGACTTGCCCTGGCGGTCCTGACCGCAGCTCTCCAGGCCCAGGAGATTTCCCGGGAACAATTGACCTTCTACACCCAGGAGTGGCAGGGCGAACGCTTTCCCGACGGTCGCCCGCGGGTTCCCGATCAGATCCTGGAACGCATGGAAAAGGTCTCCCTGGAAGAGGCCTGGGCGGTGCTGAGGGCGGCCGGCTTCAACAACCAGTTTGAAGGGGGTTGGCAGATGATCCACCAGGACCAGCCCATCGTCGGCCGGGCGCTCACCGCAGTCTATGTGCCGCTGCGCCCCGACGTCCAGAAGCGGATGCTGGAACGCGGTCATCGGGCGGGCCGGGTGGGTCCCATGAACTCCTGGCCCATCGACATGCTGCAGAAAGGTGACGTTTACGTCGCGGACGCTTTCGGCAAGATCAAGGACGGCACCCTGATCGGCGACAACCTGGGCAACTCGATTTTCGCCAAGTCGGGCAAGGGCGTCGTGTTCGACGGTTCGGTACGGGATCTGGAGGGCCTGTCGGAGATTCAGGGTTTCAATGCCTTCGTCCGGGGATGGGACCCCTCGGCGATTTCGGAGATGATGCTGCTGGGGCTCAATACCCCGATCCGGATCGGCCAGGCGACCGTCTTTCCCGGCGACGTGGTCCTCGCCAAGCGCGGGGGAGTGATGTTCATCCCGCCCCACCTGGCCGAGAAAGTGGTGGTGGAATCCGAGAAAACCCGGGTGCGGGACGAGTTCGGCCACCAGCGCCTGCGGGAAGGGCGCTACACACCCGGTCAGATCGACAGCCGGTGGTCCGAAGAGATCCTCAACGACTTCTTCCAGTGGCTGCGGGAGAACCGCGATCAGTTGGGAGTCCCGCCGGAGACCATCGACATGCTGCTAAAGGAGAGAGAGTTCTGACGAGGGGGGTGAGGAGGCCTTTCCCACTTCCTTCCGGCGGTTCCCGGCGCTTCCGGCTGGATGGCGGTGGTTGAATCCCCGCCAGGCTCCCGGTTAGCGGGACTGCCGCCGGGCTTCCTCCTCCTCCATCTTCCGGCGGATGCGTTCGCCCTCCCGGCGGAATTCATCGAGGCGCTTGAGCTGTTCCGTGGTGAGCAGGGGTACCAGCTTGTCCTGGGCTCGCCGGACGATTTCCTCGGCTTCCGGTTTGGCCCGTTCGATCATGGCGCGAAACTCGTCCTGGGCCTGACGGATCGCTTCCTCCAGCACCGCCTTCTGCTCCTCGGTAAGCTCCAGATACGCGATCATTTGTTCGCCCATGACCGAAAGGAACCGGTCCGGACGCATCATGTAATCCCGGTGGAAGTACCAGTACGACGCCACCGTCCCCGACAGGAAGCCCAGCGTAAACAGCAGCAGCATCCCCACCCAGGCCTTCCACCTCGCCAAGGTCATTCTCCTTCCGGTTCCTCGAACCGCAGGACGGCATCGAGGATAAGGTCGCGTTCCGGAACGGTGTCGTCGGAGGTGGTCATCTCCACCAGCAGCCGGACGGCAGGGTCCATTTGGCGCGCCTGAGCACCGTCCATCGACCACAGCGAGTACAGCATCAGGACACAAAGCGTCGCCACCAGCGGCGCGGCCCGCCAGCAAAAGCTGCCCAGCACCGCCGCGGCCGGCTCGGCGGCCTTCGCGGCTGCCGACGCCAACCGCAGGCGCACTCCGCCCAGGAAGACCGCATCCGGCGACACCTCGTGCAATTGCGACAGGCCGGGACGAAACAGCCGCGCAGCCAGTCGATCCAGCAACTCTGATGGAATCTTCCCTCCCATAGAACCTCCCCGGTCAGCTCTCCAGCATCTCTTCCAGGATCCGCTTCAGTTGGCGGCGGGCGCGGAAGGCCCGCACCCGCACGTTGACCGCCGACCAACCCATCAACCGTGCCACCTCGGGCACCTCCAGCTCCTCCCCATACAGAAGTTGCAGCAGGACCTGATCGGCGGGATTCAGGCGGGGGACCACCCGGCGCAGCAGATCCCGCGCTTCCCTTCCCGATTCCAGCCGCCGGTACAGGGCCTCTGCGTCCCGGTCGAGACGGTTGTCCATCCAGCCGCCGTCTTCCTCGTGCATCTGCGAGGCGGAACGCTCCGGGCGGCGGCGGCGGTATCGCAAGCGGTCCAGGCAAAGATTCACCGTCAGGCGCATCAACCAACTGCGAAACGGCACTCCGGGGCGACAGCGTGACAGGTTGGCGAAGGCGCGGACGAAAGCATCCTGCGCCAGGTCTTCGGCATCGGCGGGATTGGGCAAGAAACGGGCAGCCAGCCGGGTTACCCACACCCGGTAGCGCAGGACCAGCGTTTCGAAGGCCTGACGCGATCCTGCCTGGGCTTCCCGCAGAAGCTCCTGGTCGGTGGCGCTGCTGGAGTCAACCCCAGCCTCCGGATTTCGCGGTGCATCGTTCACGCAAAGCACCCATGCCTGGTGCGCGGGACGAGGGTACGTTCCCACTGCGATCCCCTCATCGCATCCCGTCTGCCTGCGACTATACGCCGCACCTGCCGTCATCGTGAATCCTGCCCGGATCTGCCTCTGATGGTCAAACGACGGGGGGCGATGTTGCGTTACATGGGGGAGTCGGGAGTGGAGTCAGGAGTCGGTACACGGGAGTCAGGAGTGGAGTGAGGAGTCGGTACACAGAAGCCGGGAGGCCGCCGCGCGTGGCTTCCTCCTGTTTCCCGTGTCCTGACTCCCGACTTCTTCCCGAGTCAGGAGACAGGACACGAAAGTCAGGAGTGGAGTGAGGAGTCGGTACACGGAAGCCGGGAGGCCGCCGCGCGTGGCTTCCTCCTGTTTCCCGTGTCCTGACTCCCGACTTCTTCCCGAGTCAGGAGGCAGGACACGAAAGTCAGGAGTGGAGTGAGGAGTCGGTACA
>FWPU01002497.1_pt1 | contig 50619 bp, 61 predicted proteins | sample 2228361 | NCBI WGS metagenome assembly FWPU01 (sample SAMEA103939777, study PRJEB20133) | metagenome | reverse complement strand
GACGACCTGGACGCCGCCGCAGACGCGGCCGCGCGCATCCCAATCAGCGACGCCGCGCGCGTCGCGCTCACCCAGATTATCGACGAGCTCGGCGCTGCCGGCATCCGCCCAGGCGACAGACGTTGCCGTAAGGCAGTTGGCATCGCGCGCGCCGCCGCCTACCTCGACGGCGCGACGGAAGTCGCGCCCGCCCACCTCGAGGATCTGCAGCATGTGCTCTGGTCGGACCCAGAGCAGGCCGACCGTGCGGCCGAGATCATCGTCCGCATCGCAAACCCAACTGGTGCGCGAATCAACGAGATTCTCCGCGCCGTCGACGAGACGGTGCGCGGCGCAGCAAAAGACGCCGCCGCCCGCATGGCTGCGATCAAGCAATTGGAGGAGTCTGAGCGCGAGCTCGGCAAGCTCGCCCAGAGTGGCGGCAACGGCCGCGTCAAGACGGCGCAGCAGTACGTGCGCACCGAGCGCATCCGTCTACAGGCCGCAGCGCTCGGGATCGATCCGGCCAAGGCAGCTGCGCTGCTCGGAGTCGCAGCATGAGTGCAGACATCATCGACTTCGGCGCGCGCCCGGATCGCGTCGCGCCAGCCGCACTCGGCGCCGCGCCCGCCGCGCCGAATGCGTCAGATACGGTGCTCGCCGTCGATTTATGGGGGCGCCGCCGCGCTCGCGACATCGCAGAGCGCTGGCGCGACGCAGGCACAGATCAGGTCGATGAGCCTGTGATCGCGGACGCGCACGCTGCGCTTTTCGATGTTGAGCCGCGGCAGGCCGAACGGCCAGCCGACGCCACCCGCGCCGCTTGGTGGCGGCAGCTCATGCAGACGCCCGAGTATCGGGCGCTGCACGCGCAGACTTGCCTGGACCCTGATCTATCCGAGATCGGTGCCGCCGAGCTGTGCCGCCAATGGGCGGAGTACGCCGCCCAGCAACCCGAGTCGCAACAGGGGACGGACGGCCAGACTGCGCCAGCGCCCGGATCGGACGACGAGCCGATCAGCCATACAATGGCGCGCATCCGGTCGACCGCGCAGGCGCTGCGCGCCGCCGCCCGAGACGTCCAGGACGCGCGCGACCTGCGCGCCGGCCTAGGCGCAGGCGACGGGACGCAGATTGATCCGGCTGCGTTCCGGGAGCACTTCCGGCGCGTGCGCAACGACTCCACCTTGCGCGCCATCATGCAGCTGGCAGGACGCATGCGCGCACTCGCTCAGGCGCTACAGCGCACCAAGGTGCGTCACGGCGCAGACGAGATCGCCGGCGTCGAGCCGACGAGCGACGTAGCGCGTCTCGTACCGTCCGAGCTTGCGCAGCTCGCCTGCGGCATCGACGAGCTCGAGCTGCTCGCGCTGCACCGTTTGGTGCAGTGCCAGAGCCTCGGTCGCCAACTCAGGGCGACCGAAAAAGTCGGCCGCGGACCGATCGTCGTATGCATCGACGAGTCTGGCAGCATGAGTGGCGACCGCATCATCGCCGCTAAGGCGCTCGCCTGCGCCATGGCGTGGCTTGCGCGCCATCAGCGTCGCTGGATCGCGCTGGTGGCCTATTCGGGTGACGCCACGGCCCGCGCGTACACGGCAGCACCCGGCAGGATGGACCCGGCAGCCCTAATCGAATGGCTCAGCCGCCAGATGGGTGGCGGTACCACGCTAGACGTGATCGCCGACACGCTGCCGGACGACCTATGGCCTGCCTGGCGAGCCGCTGGCATGCCGGCCGGAAAGACCGACCTCATCGTCATCACTGATGACGAGATCTACGCGCCTGACAAGCAAGTGCAGCGCCTGCTCGACTGGCGCGCGCGCGAGTCTGTGCGCGCCTACGGGATCGCCATCGGCACGCGCACGGTTGGTGTGCTTGGCCGCATCTGCGACCGCACTTGGTGCGTGCCTGAATTGGCGCTTGACTCGCTCGCGCTGAGCGAAATTTTCTCAATCGGATGATGCCCTCAACCCCGCGCACAGGAGAGAACTCATGAACGCCGAAAGCAAACTTGGCACCATCGTCACTTGGAAGGCGCCAACCGCTGTGCGGCTCGACGATCTGCGTGCCGCGCTCGCAGCAGCCGGGTTTCCGCTCGACTACGCGCCGGATCTGCGGCCGCAGAATGTGCTCGCGCGCGCTCTTCGCGACATGCGCCAAGGTCGTGTTATTACGCGCCTGCAGCGCGTCGATCACGACACGATGCGGTTTCAGTTGACGCGCGTGCACACCAACGCGCACGCCGCCGATTATGACCGCGAAGCTGTCGTGACACTCGACCTGCGCAGCTGCGTTGTCAGTGCCGACGACCCGCAAATCGAGCGGCGCGCGCGCGAGCTGGTGGCCGAGCATGCCAGCCGCAGGGTTACGTCCGACCTGTCGCGGATGATCCAGCGCATCTTCGACGATCGCCGCGCAGACCTGGTGTCAATCAGGGAGCAGGGCGGCGCTTATTTTGTGCCGCACTCGCACTCGTGGCTCGTGGAGCAAACGCGCGCTCTGCTGGCGGCGATCGGCGGTCGTTTATCCACGTTCGCCGTGCGACTCGGCGACGACGACAGCGACGGCACCGCCTCGTCGGTAGCCGATGCGCTCGCCGAGCACCTGACCGCGCTGGCGCGCGAGCTGCGCGAGCAGTGCGCAGCGCTGAGCGCAGAAAGTCGGCGCGACGCGATCGATCGCCGTGTCGCTCGGATCGGCGAGCTGCGCAGCAAGCTCGCTGGCTACCGCGACCTGCTCGGAGCCTACGTCGGCGCGGTCGGCGATGCTATCGACGACACAGAGCGCGAGCTGCTGGCAGCGATCGCCCGGCCAGCATCAGTCGGCGATGGCGCGCCGGCAGCGACCGATCCGCGCCAGGTGGAGCTATCGTTCGCGGCGTAATGGCCATGCGCGAAATCCGCATCCCCAAGGGCGGCGGGCGCTACCGCGTTGTGGTGGCGCCCGAACCGCGGTGCAAGCGCGCTGCACGCGCAGAGCTGCCGCGCCTGACCGCGGCGGCGATGATGCTGGACGCGCACGGCGTAGCGCACGGATGCGTCCCCGGCCGCGGCCCCGTCAGCAACGCGGCGGCGCATCGCGGCTACCGCTACACGCTGACCGCCGATCTGCGCGACTGTTTCGACCGCGTGCGCGTCACTGCGCTGCCAGTGTGGGTGCCAGACTGCGCGCACGTGCACGGCATCGCGCGGCAGGGACTGCCGACGTCGCCGGCGTTGGCCAACATCGCGCTGGCTGCGCTCGACGCCGAGATCGTCGCGCGCCTAGCCGGGCGCGGCGTCTACACGCGCTACGTGGATGACCTGACCATCAGCGCTGACGACCGCGCGGTCATCGACGAGATGCGCGCGTGGCTGCCGGATGCGGTCAGGCGTCATGGGCATGAGCTGGCGGCGCACAAGACGCGCGTACAGACGACGCCGCGCCGCGTGATTACCGGCGTATCGGTGGCCGACGACGTGCGTGCTCCGCGCTCGACGCGCCGCCGCCTGCGGGCAGCCGCTCACCGACTCGCCTGCCTCATCCGCGACGCATGGCGCGTGCCGGACGGCGCGCACCGCGCGATGCTGCTCGCTGCAGCAGCGTATCAGGCGCAGATCGCCGGTGGGCTAGCGCAATGGTGCGAGGTGCGCCAGCCTGATCCTCTGCGTGCGGCGCTGCGCACGCCAGATCCGATCCTCGCGCGCATGCTCGCGCTGCGCGCGATGGTGGAGTAGGTACATGGACGCAATAGCTACGCGACCTGGCAGCTCGGCGGATCGCCGATGCTGCATCGCCAGGTCGCCGAGGGACCGGTGTCGAGTGCGCCTGCGGCGCTGGCGGGAGTTCTGCGGTCTTCGCTCGCTCCGCCTAGCTGCCAGGCTCCGCTCGCTCAGCCATGAACTCCCGCCACCCTCGACACGTATTGCGTTGCTGCACGAAAGGGGGTGTGCTTCGTCGTAACACGATCATCCGCGCGCGACAACCCGCCCGCGCGGCATGCGATGGTGATCCGGTAGCGGGACCCCGGACCTGACGCGCAGAACGCTGCGTCATGCTGGCGTCTATGGTCGCGACGACCTAAGGGCGCCAGCCATCGGCGGATCGCCGAACAGTGAGGCGCGTCGGCAACGCTGGCGCGCCGTTCGCCTTCATCAAGGGAAAGGGGAGCACATGCCCGTACGACTACTAAACGCGGCAGTCATGCCGCGCCCCGGATGCTACGATATCCGGCCACTCACACCAGAGCAGTTCGCGGCCGAGCTGCGCCGCGCATACGGGCGCGGCGACGTCGAGTCGTACATCGGCTACGACGCCGCCGCGCGCGTCATCGAGCGCGTGACCGGCATCCGGCCGCGCGTTTCGCGCGCGACAACGCCGGTAGAGGATGGCGACGTGCTGCTGATCGCACGCCTGCGCCAGCGCGTCGCAGACCCGGCGATAAAATGGCAGGTGGGACGCAAGCAGGACGATCCTGGCGCGTACGAGTTTTTCCGTTGCGTTTACCGCGTCGCAGCGCCATCATTCCGCGGCGATGTCGTGGAGATGGGCCATGCCCGGCCGGAGCAGTGATGGCGTTGGCTGCACGTGGCTGTCGCAGCCAGCTGCCGAGCGCGCCGGCGTTTTGCGATCGCAGAACATTCAACAGCTTGTTACCACTTGGAGGCAACCTAATGAAGCCGAAACATTCGCAACAGATCCTGCAGCTGTGTAGCGAGCTGAAAGCGCGCACCGACGAAGTGGCGGGAAACATACAAGCGCTGTACGGCCAGTCCGGACTCATGCTCTGTGAGGCGACGCAGACGCTGATGTCGCTATACCAAGTCGCTGCTATGGGCATTGCAGTGAAGGATCCCGAAGTGGCATGCAAATTTCACAGTGCGGCGCAGGAGATCACGGCAAAAAACATCATTGCGCTGACCGAATACGCGACCAGCTCGCACGAGCCATTGTCGCAGAAGGTCGCGGAGGAGATCATCGAAATCGCCATCAAGGACTCCATGCACCGAATTAAGGCGCTGATCTCGATGTTCTCGACCATCGAGCGCCAGGAACCCGAAGGCGACGAGTGATGAGCAAGCCGATTTACCACACTATCCACGTGCTACGTAGCGCACGTGGCGCCAGAGCGCTCGCCACAAAGGTGAGTTACCTCTACACAGACGACACGCGGGTCGTGGATTTAGCGAAGCTTATTCGCCGCGTAGGATATCCCAGAAACATCGAGTTCGGTCGCAGCATCACAAACGTTGATGAGAGGCTCTTAGCACAAGCGCGCGAAGAGCAACGAGTGCTGGAAGGATCGTCTCCATGCAAAGCGATCAAAGGCAAATCCAACTGCTGATTGGCTCTGGGCTATCGCGGCTGCCAGCTGAATTGGAAGCCGAAATCCGCGCGCTGAGCGAGGAGCAGGCAATCGAGTTGTTCAATCGTTTGTCCCCAGACCGCAGACGATTGTTGGGTGTTTCGGACGCAGCGCAAATCGCGCAGCGGCTCGAAGCGATTGATCCTGGTCTGATCAGAAAGGAGTTAGACTCAATGAAACGCTCTGAAATCGCAACCGCCCCCACCGCCGAGCTCGTCAAGGTGTACAACGAGATCACTGGCAAGTCCATCAAGAAGTTCTCCAGCCGCGAGGCAGCCGAGCGGCAAGTGGCGCGAATTTTGCCCAAGGAAAATAGTCGCGGCCGCAAGCCGAAGACGACAATCGTCGCAGCCAACGCGCAAGGCAACGGCAAATTGCACTCTGCATCGGAGCGCGCCGCGTTGTATAACTATCTGAGGGAGCACTACGGCGACAATTCGGTGCCGATCGACAAGGTGAGCGCCGACTTCGGCAAGGATGTGCGCGGCGCGCTCGCCAAGCTGGCCAAAGCTGGCTGGGTGAAGCTGTCATGATCATTGTCGGAGCAGGACTTGCAGGCCTCGTCGCGGCGCATGTCTGGCAGAATGCGCCGATTGTCGAGGCCTTGCCCGAGCCGCGGGAGACGCATCACGCTTTGCTTCGGTTTCGAACAAACGCGATCGCCGCTCTCACCGGCATCGATTTCCGCAAAGTGCGCGTGCACAAAGGCATCTGGTACGAAGGTGCATTTGTGACGCCTAACATTCGCGTCGCGAATTTGTATGCGCAAAAGTGCGGCATCGCTCTGAGTGGCGATCGCAGCATTTGGCACATCGAGAGTACCGATCGCTGGGTGGCGCCGGAAAACTTTTATTTCCAGATGCTTGATTGCGTTCGCGACCGCATCACGTGGAATCAACCGTTCTCGTTCGCCCGACATCAATTCCGTAGCGTGATCAGCACCGCGCCAATGCCAACGACGCTGAAGGCGTGCGGCGTGAAGCATGACGCGGCGATGTTCGAGCGCGCGCCGATTCACGTGGAGCGCTTTCGCTTGTCTGGCGTGGCGGACGTGTACCAGACGGTGTACTTCCCGTCTGAAGAGCATTCGATGTACCGCGCATCCATCACAGGGTCTTTGTTGATCGTGGAGCACGCAGTCAATCCGTACGGCGCATGGGAGGAAGAGCTGGTGCGCGCGTTCGGGTTCTCGTCTTCGGTGCGGATGACGAGCGTGTCCGCGGTAACACAGCAATATGGCAAGATCATTCCATTGCCCAGCGCGGTTCGCAAGAGCATTCTGTTCGAATTGACAAGCGAGCACCGAGTTTACTCGTTTGGGCGATTCGCGACGTGGCGAAACATCTTGCTGGACGACTTGGTGCAAGACGCAGCAGTAATCAAATCGCTGATGAACGCAGAGCATTTATACGATCTGCGTCTCGCGGCCGCCAGAGGAAGCAACAATGAATGTGGTCGCCACTCATAACATGACCAGAAGTTAGGGACGAAGGAGCAATCATGAACGATGAGGACGTAATCCTCTGCCGCCCATATGAGAGGAGCTGTATCGCGTGCGAGCAATGCGCGCGCCATATCACGCGAAACACGCTGACGCTGATACCGCGATTGGTGGCCGATTTGTCGTTGGGCGTGCACTACAAGGATTGGCGGCGGGAGTGCTTTTACTACATGGCGATGGAGTAAGAGATGAAGGATTACGCTAAGAAAGATCGAATGCTCCTCATTCGAGGAGCCTCGAAACGCGCTAGGATACTCGATCCCCTCTTTAGGTACGTGCCATCCAACCAAACCGACATCCGTGCAACGTTCCGCCGATTGGGGTGGGTGGCTCCGAGTGAGAGGAAGAAATCATAGCTGGTGTAACAACGATGGCTGCACTGGCAGTGCAATGGGAAAGTCCGATGTCGCAGTGGTAAGCGGGCACGGCAGCCGAGCGCACGGCATCATGCTAGCTGCCGTGGTCGGACTGACGATCGAACCGGACGAGGAGGCGTTCTATCGAGCGCTTGGCGATCTATGGCGCGTACCGCAACATGGTTACGAGTGCGTTCCTGCCGTGCCGCTGCACGCTACCTGCGCTCTGAGCGGCATGCGCACACCGCGCGGCATCATCGAGAGGATCGATTCTACCGATGCCGAGCGTCCGGTCGTCACGGAGCAGGGGCGCTTTTCTCTGCGGGACGCGGGGCTGTGCGAATGAACGCGCGACAGAAGCTGCTGAAGATCGCCGATGATGTCAGGCAGATCGACTCGAGTCTGGCGCGCCGGATCGTTGCGGCTGCGAATCTGGTCGCAAAAGAGGAAATCGCGAGACAGAAAATCCTCAATGAAGGCATTGGCAAAGACCTTGCGATCTTTCTGCACGCCAAGTGCATACCGCAGTCCGCAGAGCTTGCTCGTGAGTTCGCCGAGTACAGGAACGCAAACGCGAAGGCATCGCTGAAGACATGATACCTTGTTCGGTTAATCTTGGGCGGCAGCGCCGTAAGCAGAGGCGCCCTGTGGATGAATGTGGTCGCTCCCCTGAGAGTTTGAGGCTCGTGCATGGCACGGCGCCAACAGAACACCACATGGCCAGACGTGGAAGCCGGAGTCGCGCCCGGCCCGCCCACCACAACACGAATCGTCTTCGCGATGCGCTCCGATCGCTGGCGCTAATCGGTCTGCTCTCGACTGACCTCCGTCGCATAAGCCCGGCACAGTCTCAACTCGTCGCTCACCGCTTCTGCGTAGGTAGCAGTTCGTTCCGCAAATTCATCAAGTCGCGCAACAGCGACCCCGAGTCCCTCAATTCGGTCCTGTAGATCTCGAACGGGGGCCTTGCAATTGGCGGGCACGTCACCACTGGCGGCGGCGGTGTAGGCTGCGAGACGCTCGCGCAGGCTTGCACCAGCAGCGTTGAGAGCAGCAATAGCGCGGTCTTTGGCTTGCAGGTCCTTGACATATCTGGCCTCCATTTTTGCTAGACGCGATTGAACTTCAGCCGCTCTGCGTTCGGCGTCCTCGAGCGCCCTTCGGGCGGCTGCTTCTTGCTCGGCGCGCTGAGTCGCGTGCTCCGCTTCGATGCGCGCGACTTTGCGGTCGGCAAAGACTTTGTGCGTGGCCATGCCGGCGATAAATCCCGAGCTAACGATTACGCCGATCCATAGCGCGCGCGAGAGCCACGGCGACATCAAGATGCTTGCGATCATGGCTACCTCTTATCCAGCGGCACGGTCGTTACAGCTCGCAGCAGCGCAACGATGATGCCGATACAGACGTAGACGAGCCCTTGATATCGCTCAGGCACCAAGTCGCGTATGAGCGACCATTGCGACTCGACGACGCCGAGCGCAATGAGGGCATACGAGAACCACATCGTGCGAGACCTAAGAGCGCCCTTCATGCCACATTCTCCCTCCGCTCGATGATGCGGATATCAATGATTTTCGCTTCCAGCAAAACAGCAAACAGCCTATCGAACGCCTCTCTGCTGTTGTACAGCGCGCCACGCTCCACATCGCGGGCGGTCCCAACTAGAATGCACCCCTCGGTGTCCTGTGCAGTGTTGCCGGGATGAATGCGAATCCCTGAAAAGCCGCGCACGTCGATTAGCAGAGGCAACATGCGCTTGAACCGTGGCGAATACGTGATCTGCACATCATAGAAGCCGGCCGGAATTGCCGTCTCCCCGGCGATCTTCGGTCCGGCACGCACTGGGTCCTCTAGGGTGTAACACTCGAACACGCCATTGATCGAGAGCTTGCCCAGTGTGCATTGAGGCAACAGGATGTCGCGCACCAGCAGTAGGTGCAGCGACTTGTTGCTACCCGCCGATTGGCGTGGCTGCGTCTCCGGCAACTGAGTCCGCGGTGCCTGATCGCTTTTCTCGACGGTGCTTTCTTGTGAAAAGGGAAATCGACGCTTCATAAACGTCCGCAATGACGAAGCCAAGGATGACCAGATAAACATGCGCGCGCTTCACTTGTCGCTTATCTTGGCGTTGTTCAGCGACTGGCGCAGCGATTTGATCTCATTGCGCAACTCGCGCATTTCGAGCTTCAACTCGTGCATGTCGTCCGAGGTCTGTTGTTTGGCGATCGCGACTTGAGTCTCCAGCACCGCGACGCGCCTCTCCATCGCAGAGGCCCAGATAAACAGCGACCCGGCGAGAGCCATCGTGGTCAGCAAGTGCCCGACATTAAGCCGCTTGTCGAGATGCCAGTGATTTTCGTCGCCGTCAAGATGACTCATCTTTCGTCTCCTTCGTCTCCGTGGTCTGCCTTGGGATCTGCGCTTGGATTGCCTGCATCACCTCTTGCGCCGCGATGACCTGCGCTTGCAGCGCGATGAGGATCGCGTTGATCTGTGCTGTACTCAGTTCAAGAGTCATTGTCCCACCCCGTTTCAACGTCAATGCGTTTGAGTTCTTCTGGCGTGGCTGCAAGTATCTGCGACTTGCGTGTCTCGGCAGCCTGCCAAATGGCATAGTAGCGACCGCCTATCTCGGCTAGCACGCGCAACAACTGATCTCTATCGAGAGATATCTGCGCGCCATTGATGTCTCTTACCGTCACGGTCATCTGCTGTCCAAATAAGCGAGCAAAGAGCGCTGCGAACCCGATGCCGATATAGCGCTCGATGTCATCGCGACTGATGCGAAACGTGCCAAAGGGAGTTGTTACTCGAGCCGCCACTCGCTCGACAGAAAGCTCGTCGATGCGCGCGAGCAAGCGCGCTTTAAACTCGCCTACCAGAACTGGATCGATCACGCACTGCATTCCATCCCACACGCACACGGATGATGGACCCGGTAAATCGACCACATCATCGGTCAGCGCGAACCTAGAATCGGTGACCAACGCGTCCGGCGCAGCAGGACGGATCAATCGACCAGTCGAACGCTCAATCCAGTAGCGCATGCGTCACCCTCACGAATTGCGCTTCAACCGCACGGTGACAAAAGGGATCGCCCAAAACGGCCCGTCTCGCCAGTGCGCGTCGAAATCCTTGCGGTGGACCTTCCAGCCGGCCTGCAAGACGATGGGGCCGACCTGCTTGTACCACCGCCACAGATCGCCGCGCCGGACGATCTTGCCGTCAACCGGGTCGAGGTATCCATCCGCTGGCCGGCCGAAGTACCACGACATGCCGTACATGCGGTTGCGGATCAACCAGAGCACCGAGCACCAGTAGTAGCCGAGCGTCTGATACCAGCGCAGCACCGTAGGCTCATACAGCCCGCCCGGTAGCGGCTCATCGGGCGTCTGGAACCACCATAGCCAATCGGGGAGCTTCGTCCGATCAACATGCAACTCATCCGTCACCTCTGCTGCTTCGACGGTGATTTTGCTGGTGCGCAGCACCTTCCGCTCGCGGAATAGCACTACGAACGGCACAAGAGGAATCGTCAACAGGCCGACGATCTCGGTGAGAACAGCAATCAAGATGTCCTTTTTCATTAGCTTGCTGACTCCACAGTAGCTATAATCGTATACGTCCCGCTTGTCACGATGTTGGACCCACTTGGGTCCGTCGCGATTTCGATCAGCAGTGTCGATGATTTGGTGCCTGCACCGCTTTGAAGATTTGACCAAGATCTGTTGACGCTTAGTTGCATCCACGTATTGAGTGTCCCGGTTGTTGGCGTCGTTCCAGCAGTGAGTGTCGCTCTGATCCAGTACGAAGATCCGATGTTAGAAGTCACCGGATCGAACCAGAGATGATCTCCAGAGTTGATTTGGCCGTTTGAGGCAAAGATTAAAGTGATCGCCGCACTATTTGGAAAAACTGCTACGTCCTCGAACGTCCCGCCGGGCAGAGGATTGACGATTCCGCCAGCGCTAAACATCGGCCGAACAGCGAACATCAGCTAACCCTCGTCCACGTGCCCTCCCACCGGGAGGCGCTCGCCACGTACGTCATCACCAGCCACGTCACAGAGTTCGCGGCGGTGTTGATCGAGCCACTCACTTGTGCCCCGCTTGGCAGCGCCACTGTGCGCCCGCCGGTAGCGTCCTGTACGAAGCGAATCTGGATTGTTTGTCCATCAGAAGCGTTGCTGATCGTCATCGACGTGACGTTCGCGGTCAGCGTGCCGAAGTAGAAGACGTTGCTGTCCATCGCGCTAAATGTTGGCGCGGTGCTGAACGCGATGCTGGCTGGCCTTGTTGAGATGCCGTTAACGACTTCCCAGCCCCATCCGTTTTCACCAGTGATCTGATTACGCGTAAGCGATCCGTCTGACCAGCCAATGTAGCCGCGGCGCGTCCCGTCCGGGGTTCGGAACTCCACATAGCCGGGACTGGCGCCGCTGCCGCCAACTAGAGATATACGGCCAACGGACACAGGAGCGACATTGATTGCGCCAGTTGAGGTCAGCCCAGTCAGTGTTCCAACTGCCGTGATCCCGGTGTACGAGCCAGATATCCGCGCGCTTGGAACCATACCGCTGGCTAGGTTGCTTGCATTCAGATTGGTGAGGTTGGCACCGCTTACAGCCGGCAACGTAGCCGGGAACCTGGCGTCAGGCACCGTTCCGCTCGCCAGATTGCTGGCGTTCAGGTTAGTGAGGTTAGCTCCGCTGACCGCCGGCAGCGTTGCTGGAAACCGCGCATCTGGCACCGTGCCGCTGGCGAGGTTGCTCGCATTCGTGTAGTACGACCCGTGCTGGCCGTCGAGCAGGTCGGCATCGAGGCTACTTCCGTTGCCGTCTACCGTGAGCAGCTTCGCTAGGACATCTGATGCTGTGTACTGCGAAGATTTGATGTACACGAGCGGCATCTCTACCCACGACGACCCGTTCCATTGCTCGAAGATCTGATTCGCGGAGTTGTAGCGCTTGACGCCGCTGGACAGTCCACTCACAGACTCGCCGTCCAGCATCTTCGCGACGCCGAGCACGTTGTTCACGATGTTCGGCACGAACTGTGTGTTGTAGATATCGGTGATCGCCGGCTTGGTGAAATCTACAGCCATGTCATCGCTCCTATGCTACGCCTTGCGCCGACCAAGAGAAGTCGGTTGGCGTCAGATTGCCAGTAACAGGATCCCAAATGCGCACGTTGAATCCGGTCGGATTCGGGACGTCGCTGAACTCGACAGCGACCTCGCGCCGCGAGGTTGTCAACGGCGTCACGTTGATTGCGTCGATGTCGATGAATGACTTATTGAAGGTGACTGCGCACACGCCAGACGAGAAGTCTGAGGCCGATTTGCGCCCGGCGTCCGTCTCAGATTTCAAACTCAGACGAAGGTTGATGTCGCTCACCTCGATCAGATTGTCGCCTCCGCTCGCCGCGAAATCGAGCTTGACTTTCACCCAGCGGAAACCTGTGGCGAAGACGCTTGAGACGCCGGCAAAGTCAGTCCAAGGCCCGGACGCGCTCGTATCGCTGATGCTAATCGTCGGCGTGACTGTCACCGATCCGGTCACGACTGCAGTGGTCAGCACCAAAGAGATGAGCGTCGCGTTGATCGTCGTGCCGTAGTCGAATACGCGCTCGTAGACTGCGCTGTTCGACGATGGCATGAAGTAACGCGGATACCCAGCGTTGATCTGATCCTGCGGCGTGCTCCATGAGCGCGTGCTGAAATGCTCAGACCACGTTTCGGTGATGTTCAGTGGCGCGAACAGCTTGCCGCCTGACAGAGCACACGACGATTTTGTGCCACTAAAGTCATCGTGCCAGTCCTGCTGTAGCCTGAAGTTGCTCGGGTCGTCCACGCGTTGCGTGATCGACGCAGGCGAGCCTTCATTCCCTGCGCTATCGACCGCAGACAGCCAATAGGTATACGTGCCACCGGACGGCTCCTGATGCGTCGTGAACGTCTGATCGCCCGCCTTGTCTCCGATGATCGTCGCGCCGGCAAACGTGGCTCCCTTGCGAAGGATGTAGCGAGCAATCGGTAGTGAAGATGAAGGCTTTGCCCACCTGAACTGCACTAGGTTGACAATGACGTCGGCGGCAAACGATAGAGGTACGCCAGGCGCAGATATCGTTAGCTGGACTTGGTGCGGGCTGCTCTCGTTGCCGGCAACGTCGATCTGAGTAATCCAGAACGTCTCGGCGCCGAGCCACGATGCGGGAGCCTCGAATCGAGACGTGTAGATGTCGGCAACGATCTGCGCGGATCCATAGCTTGCGCCGCGCCTGATCCTGAATCTGTCGAGGGCGAAGTTGCCGGTACCGGCCGATGCGATCTCGATCACGTATGACGACCCAGACAATCCGATGCTCGCAGTCGGAGCAGGCGGCCCAGCGATCGCCACGCTCGCATTAGCCGACGCACTGCTGTATCGACCTCCCGTGTCGTATGCCTTGATTCGCACATCGTAAGTGCCGGCAGAGCGCACGCGCCAAAGGAAGTCCGTGCCAGACGTGCGCGTCGGCTCGGTGCCGCTGAGAGGCGTCGCCGTATCCCAACTTGTACCGCCGACGCGCAGCTCGTATCCTGCGACGTCCGGGTCAGATATCGCCGGCCAATACAGCCGCACGCCGAACGGCTCGATCGAGTAATACAGCGCAGAGACCTGCGACGGCGGCGACGTCTTGCCGACGATCACATGCCAGTCGCTATAGGTCCAATCGCCAGCGACACCAATCGCAGTACGCGTTCTGGCTCGCACCGCGACTCGTTCTGACTCGAGCTGCGGCCCTATCAAGACGCTAGTTGAATCGCCAGGCAATGGCTCAATCGGTCTCCATATGCCGGCTTGGAGGTCAGTGAACTTCATCCACTGAACCTCTATGCTGCCGCCCTCGATAACGCGGCGATCCGTCAGTGCCGTCCAACTCACATGCAGATTGGTGACGAGCGTTCCATCGGCCAAGCGCCGTAGATACTTCTCGTCGCTTGCGAGCTGTAGAGCCGGCATTGGCACTGACTCATACGGATTAGGCAGCGTGGTGTTCGGCGCTAGATCGACTTGCGTCGCCTCGCCGAAATTCCAGTCGTAGACTCCTACAGCCTCTTCACGCAACGTCAACAGTACGCCGCCGGCGAGGTCGAACTCGCGGTCTACGACGCGGAATTGTTTAGCGGAAAATCCGTATCTCTCCAGAGTCACCGAGACAACATCACCGGCACTCACCCGATACGCGCTCATGTTGCACGCCAGCTTCACCGTCACCGATTGTCTGGCGCGCTCTAGAGCGATCTTTGCCAACCGCTGCGCCATGTACGGATCGATGGTGCCAGGTAATTGCAGATCCAGCACCATCTCCTCTCCGCCATCCTCCGCGACGTAGGTCGAATTGGTAACCTGCGGATAATCGGTCGGCTGCCAATTGTTCTGTGGCGATACGTATACCCCTCGCACGGTGTTGATGGTGTCGGCCCTGCTTGGCCTTGGCACAATCGAGATCTGTTCGGTAGACGTGAGATTCGCCTCCGTTATAGTCATGACTGGCGACGCGAACACCCCAGCACCGATGCGCCATTTGCCCTGCGAGAACACCGCGAATCCGGCCATCGTACCCAGCAGCGCAGTGAGTCCGTCCACCGGGTTACCCTCGAGAGGGATTTCGATGTCACACAGGTAGCGAAGCTGCCTGATCGCATAGCTGCTGCTCGTTGACGTCGCTCCTGCGTATGGCGCTACGAGCGTCATCGTCTGACCGCTGATCGCCTGGATGACGTACTCCTGACCGTCCGGACCAAAGAAAAGATTGCCCCATAATTGAGACGGCCAATTGGTACCGATACCGGTAACGGTATTGCTTCCGTTGGTAACTGTTACGCTTCCGCCAACGTAGATATCGACGCGCTCATCGCACACATTGGCCGCAACCGCGACCGTTGTGTCATCGATGCGCGAGTTAGGCACGTTGTACCCGTGCTCGTTATGCAGATAGTCGCGCACGCACAGAGCCGGATTGCGCGACCATTCCCACGTGCTCGGATCGTCATCGCGGTGCGATCCAGATCCGCCCTTGGTCGAGTCCTTGCGAGGATCGTAGACTTTCTTCCCTCGAATCAGTGCCTTGATGTTCTCGAGACCGATCGGATACACGCTCTCGTTGTACCAGAACCACAGCGTCAAATCTGGGACGCCGCGGCCTCGATGCTCGGAGGTGCGCTCTCCTCCGCTGTCGGCGATGACATCGGCATCGACTGTTTGCGTGCTCGTGCCTAGGCGCTTCTTGATCCTGATCCACTTCTCTGAGATCGACGTCGTATACCTGACCTCGATCTGCGTGCCTGATGGTATGGGAGATCCTGTGCTGGCGTTGATCGAGTCCACCGTGACCTGATTGCCGACCACCGACAGAACCGGCATCCACAACCAATCGCTGCCACTTTCGCTGCTACCTCCGCCCGCATACCACATCGCGGTGACGGGCGGCCACGACAGCGGCGTCTCCGGCAGATTGATGACTGTCGTTGCTCCTCCAGACGCGGTAGCGGCGTATGAGCGCTGCTCGCTCGTGCGGGTCGTGACGAATGGGCCGCTGACAGGGTATCCGTTCGCGTCGAGCGGACCAACTTGGCGCTCGCCAATCCAGACCTCTTCGATTGCGTCGATCTCGTGCTCCGGGCGCAGCGCGAGGATCATCATCAGGCGCTCGGAGTCCTGTCCACGATCAACGGTGCGTCCGTACACCGGGACGCCGCTTGTGGTAAGCCATCCGTAGCACAGGCTACGCGGCATCTCGGCGCTGCGGATGACCTGTGTGCGATCACGCAGTGACGCTTCCCACGCTGCACGTGCGGCGCGGACCGCGCGACGTCTCTGCTGCTCATATTGAGCAAGTGTGCCGCCTGCGATCAGAGAGTAGGCGAGGATATAGCCAGCCGTCGTAAGCGGGCCAAGCGCAATCAGCGTGTAGCCGACGATCGTCGCCAGGACCGGCATCTACTCTACCCTCCACGCGCGCATAAGAGCACTTCGCGGCAGTGAAACTAAGCCATCGGATCCGGGGCCGAACACCGCAAGCGTGTCGATGACGCACAGCGCCGGCATCTGGATCGATCCAGACGGAGCGACCAAACCGATGTCGCCACGATGAGCTTCCATGACTGCGCACTCATCGAACTTATCGCTGACGAGCTTTGCAAGCCTGTTGCCTTTCATCTGTCTCATAATCGACGCATCGCTGTACGTGCCGCGCCACTCCGCCGCAGGGTCATGTCCGGTTGCGATCATCACCCAATCGGCGGCAAACATGGCGCAGTCATTGCGTCCCCATTCGAACGGCATCATTCTCCGCGAGTCGAGGAACTCGTAGAGTATCCGCTCCCATCCATCGCGCCTCACGCTCACCTCCTGCGAGCTTGCCATTCGCGGCTCGGGAATACGAATGTCGCCTCGATCATCGATGGCAGTCTGTCATAGTAGAGATCACCAGGCCACCGACGCTGCTGATCGGCATCGTTGTGTCTGGTGACACGCGGCCTGTTGTACCTAGCAGCCTCGCTCTCGAGCGACAGCACGATGGTCGATGTGCCATTCGGCGAATCCACGATGGACATCGTGTCCATCATCCCAGACCACTCTTCGACAGGATCATCGAGGACTTGCCCGGCGTCGTTAAGGAACGCGACGTACAGACGCGCAGATCTTCCGCGAATCGGCTCCGACATGGCCTGCGACAGATACGACGAGAACGTCCCTGTGATCGAGATACGCAGGGCGGTCGCCTCTGGCGCCGTGCTCTCGCGCGTTGCCTCGATGCTCGATACGCGCGCAGCAAGCCATGTATTCCCGCCATACGACACGTCGTATCCGCTCAGCGCATACCTCTGCACGCCGCTGTCGAACGCAAGCTCGATAAGCAGGCACAGCGTGACGTGCTCGCTTTGGCTCGCGGCAAGAGCATTACTGCCAAGCGTCCTCATGATCAGAACGACTCCACCAAACTGATCGCATGTCCTTCGACAGCGAGGCCCGGAACATCTCGCCAGGCGTTCGCGTCCTCGTCTTGGATGAAGCGAGCGGTCGGCTGAACGGTCACGATGGCCGATCCATTGGCCGGAGAGGCGCGCAGCGGCGGCTCGATCAGCACCGAGGCTTGGCCGCTCGCATTGCTAGTCACGTCCTGCACTACCATTTTCAGCTCGCCGCCGACGCCGATCATGTCGCCTGCGCGCCAGACGTTCGCTGTGCTGGCAGGCAGCCCGCTCACATTGAGGGTGCTACCTGTCTGACCTGCGCCATTGACCACAGGCGTCCCGCCACCAACGCCTCGCAGCGTTGGACGAGCTAGATGCCAGAGCACGAGCCGATTTTGTCGGCCGCGCAGCCGCGCAAATAGAGCCTCGAGCAACACACTCTGCTCTTGCGCTATCCGCGACCACTCCATCCGCACTGTCCACCGCGCTCCCGGTAGCGCTACGGTTTGCACGCTGCCTGTCAGCGGCGAGACGTGCGCAAGCGTATTCGAGCGCAGCCCGAACTCGAAGACGCTCGGCAACGGCAGCGACGATGACCAGGTGATGTCAGCCATTAGTCGATCCTATTGCGTCCGCGCAGGTCCTGTATGCGCGCGATGGTGGCGCGCTCCGTCTGGCTCATTGCGGCCACCAGATCCTGCCGCGATACACCGCTGCCGATCTGTCCGATGTGCCAATGAAACTCGTACTTCTCGCCGGCTGCCACTCCGTTAGGGACGATTGTCCCTGCTGTCCTTGGCACGAATAGCTCGGGCCCTCGCTCTCCGACAACGTATGCCCTATCTGGGCGGACCGGGCCGCGTTCAGCAAAGAACCCGCCAATCAGCGACCCGATAATGGAGCTAACGCCGCTTCCGCCCGACGCTATTCCACCCATTACGGACTTGAGCGCACCAATGATCGACTCAGCAATGATGCGAGCAACTGTCGAGCGGAAATAGTTGACGATGTAGTCTCCGACAGACTGGGCGAAGTTTTTCCCCGACTGGAAGCCTTGCACGAGCGCCTGCGTCAATGCCGACTCGATATCGCCTGCGGCCTTCTGCCACTTCTTGCGCGTCTCCTCGATTGCTTCCGCTTCTGACCTCTTGACCGCTCCCTCCTGCCGCAGCTTCGCAAGCTCGCGCAGCCTATCGGCCATATCCAGATATTGCTCGATCAGCTTCTCCGACTCTCCAGCTTGAGCCAGCATGGCAGCGGTTTGTTGAGTGGTGGCAGCGGCATCGTTCAGTCGCGACACTTCAAGCGCTGCCAGTTCGTCGCGCGTCAGACCGATCTCTTCATTGCTGCGCTTGGCTGCCTCGATCTCTTTCGCTATCGCCTCATTCTGCTTGATGGCTGCCTCAATCGACCTGTCAGACTGCTTCTGGTACTCATCGAGCAGTCGATTCAGTTCTTTCTGCGCTAGCGACTTGCGATCAAGCTCGATTGCGGCATATGCCGATACGGCCAGTTGCTTTAGCTGCGCCTCTGTCAGGCGCAAGACGCCTCGCTCGTGATCTTCAAGCGCGCGGAGGTAAATACGCTCCGCCTGCGTCAGTTCTCGCCCGAGGCTTGCCGCACTCTCGATCTGACTCGTGTAACTCGAGAACTGTGCAATGAGTCGCTCGAATGCCTCACGCTGCTTGTTTGCCGCCTTGGTCGCATCTTCGCTCTCCACATTCAGGCGTCTCATCGACTTCGCCACAGCGATAGCAGAATTATCGAGCTTCGGCAGCTTGTCGTTCCACAGATCATCGACGAACTTCCTGAAGCCGGCCGCCGAACTCTCTGCGTCGGCAAACCCCATCCTCATAGCATCGATGCCGGCGCGGAAGCCGCTCTCGAACATCACCTTGATGCCGGCCGCGATCCCGCCGAGGATCGTGCCAAGTTGCACAAAGAACTGGCGCACAAGCTCACCGCCAGTCACCAATGCCTTGAACGTAACAGACACGCCGCGCGCAACGTTATCGAATGCAGACGTATTCTTTGCCGCGTCGAGAAGCGAAGCCGCTATGCCCTCCAAGGCCGGCGCAAGCTCGCGCATGATGCGGTTACCGAGTCCTTGCGAGGTTTTGCTGAGAACCGTGAACGTGTCATTGAGTCTGTCAGCTGAAGCAATTGTCTCACTGTCGAGCACCAAGCCAAGTGCGCGTGCCGTGTCCATCAGGCTGCGCAATCCTTCGCTGCCGAGATTGAGCATCGGCAGGAGCTCGTTGAATCCTTTGCCAAGGGTCCGCGCAATGCCAACCTTTGCGGCCTGATCTCCGACTTCAGAAATGCGATCGGCGAGCTCGAGGAATACGCTCTCGGCATCGCGCACGTTGCCAGATGCATCGCGCACGTCGATGCCAAGCAACTTGAATGCGTCAGCCTTATCTCCCGCTCCGCTAGCGGCTTCGAACAGGCTCTGATTCAGAACACGCAGACCTTGCGTCAGGCCATCGACAGACGTCCCGGACACGTCGGCAGCCAGTTGCAAGCTGGAAAGAAACTCACCGCTTACGCCTGCCTTCTGCGCCATGTCGCCTATCGCGTCTGCCGATTCGATAGCCTGCTGCGTGAGCGACTTGAATGACGCGACGATGCTGCCGACGCTGACGCCGGCAAAGATGCCGAGCAGCAACTGTTTGAATCGCCCGACCGTGCGTTCGATGTCTCGCACAGAGCGCGAAAAGATGGACTTGGCCTCGTTCATATCCGCCTGCAGCCGCGCTACGTCGGCCGCCATGCGGAACACCAGATCATAGGTTGTCGCCATCGCGCTTCACCTCATTGAGCAGATCTACGATCCGTTGATCCAGCGCCAGAAGCGTGTCAATCTCCCAAGGCGTCCATCGGAAGCCGTATAGATCTGCGTATGCGGCAATCTCTCGCACAGATAGCGGCCTGATGCCATCGACAGCAACAGCACGCCCGCGGTGCAAGACAAGGAACGCACGCCACAGGTAGTCAAGCTGTCGCGGGACGATCGCTTGGTCGAGCAAAGGATGGCGGATGCCTGTCGCTTTCTCTCTATCGACGAGCAGTTCGCGAACGGTTCCATCTTTGCCAATCGGTCTCGATAGCCTGAACGTCGCCTCCGCAGCCGATATCAACCTGCTGCGGAGGTCATCACAAAACGCTCGTGCTGCTCCAACGCGTCCGCGACCTGTTTGCGCAGCCAGCCGTTGCCTTCCGCCGTGTACACCTTGCGCACGTTATCGGCCGTGCATGGGATTGGCTTTCCGTCCTCATCGCACACATCCTCCCAAGCGAGAGTGCAAGCGACGAGCAGATCGAGACGCTCCTGCTCCAGATCGACAGGGTCGCCCACGTCGATCTTGCCGGTGCGCGCCAGCGCGCTGAGCATGCGACGCTGCTTGCTCAGCTCAATCGCTCGACGCTTGGGATGCTCTGGTCCGGCAACAGTGATCGTCGCCAGCCGCTCGCCCGTGACCGGATTCTTGATCGCGACAACAGCGGACGGGGCGTCAGTGATACTTCCAAGTTTCAGCATGCGTCCTCCTACGCTTGTGAGTCTTGCATCACGATGGTCGTGCGCTCGCTACTCGTACCGGTACCACCGGAGCCGTTGAGCAGCGCCTGGAACGGGATCGTCTGCACGATGCCGTCGGCCGCATCGTTCTTCGCTGCCCCGCCGATCTTGATTCGCGGCAGCGTGATCGAGATGAAGTCTGCGGCCGCGCTGTTGTCGGTCGTCAGCACGACGACCATGCTTTGCTCAGTCTCGTTCAGAAACGCATCCCGCTGCGTCACGTCGTCGAAGTACGCCGAGAATTGACCTGTCACTTCGACGCGACCAGGGAACTGATTCGGAATTACGTTGCTGCCGACAACGGGCGCGCCACCGAGGTTGCCGTTGATCTCGATAGACAGATCACGCACAGCCGTCATCTGCGTCGAGCCGAGCAGCAGCACACCATTGACGGCTGCCGTCACGCCGAACGTAGGCGCGGCATTCGGCGACGTGAATTGCTCGGTCGTGAACGTCTGCACGTTCTGCCCCGCAAACTCGATGTCCACCGTCGCCATGCCGGTAGCCGGCAGAGACAGAGACGCTCGACCGGGCTTCATGCCAGTGTACATCTCGCTCTGCACGAGATCGGCGAACCAAGACTCGATCGTGAAACTGCGATCCGTATGGCCGCTCGTCGGGACATAGGTGCGCTTGCCGGGAACGGACACGGTGACAGATGCGATCGGCCCCTCGGCGGTGAGCGACGTCCCATTAAGCACGATGCAGGTCGCAACGGTCGCCGTAAGACCGTAGACGAGCAGATTCTTGTTCGCGTTGTTGGCGTTGAGCGTACCGCCAGAGAGCCGGATCACGTCGCCGACCTTGAGTCCGTCGGTGATGAACGATCCGGCAGAACGTGTCACAGTCCATGCGCCGGCCGTCCCACCGATGGTAATCGACAGACCGCTCATCGCGGTCGTCGCCGCAAAATCGCGCCTCAACAGGGCCGCGAAGAAATCGGCATATGCCTTCGGGCTCAACTCACCGCGCAGTGTGCCGACCGCACGACGCGCACCGTGCCGAAAGTCCGCAATCTGCTGATCGGTGCGAATCTCGCTCGATTGATACGTGTCCTTCTCAAGTGTCGGCGAGAACTCCACGCGACGAATGGCGGTCGATCCAGTCAATGTCGGGATCTCGCCATAGGTCGTTTCTTGCTTGTACTTGATCTGCCGAAAGATCGCAGTGGCTGGCGTCGGCATTTGAGCCTCCTTTCAGTTAATCGGACTGGAAATCTGCTTTGCGAGCTTCTTGAACTCGCGCGGCAACCTGGCGCGCAACAATTCAACGAAGTAATTCGTGACTGGCGCAACAGAGCGCTCGACCGAGCGCTTGAAAAAGAACTTGCCCTTGATGCCTGGGTGACGCACCTCCTTGCGGAAAATGCCACTCAGGAAAAGGGCATTCGCACGCTTCACGCGAATCATGTAGCCATGTGGCTTCTTGAACGTTCCACGCTCGACGATGTGGCCGTACCACGCCTTTTTATTACCGATGGTCACCATCGCCTGCGGTAATCCTCTATCGGACCGAACGCGAACACGAACAGACTTGCGCAACTCGCCTGTTCTTCCAACCGGGACAGCCTGCTGCACGGCCGGCAGCGCTACGTCGCGCGCAGCCTTGCGCAATGCCCAACGTACGACGTTGCGCTCGAGCTTCACAGGCAGCGTGTCGAGTTGCGCCAGCAGTTCGCTTAGCCCCTCAACAGACTTCTCCATCTCAGCCATAGAACACTCTCTCGTAACTCAGCAGCACTGTGCGCGAGAACCAGCGGCCGTCGCTGTCTTCTTCGGCCTGCGCTCCGAGGCTAACGGACGTGATTCGGAATCCAGTCGCCGCGTCGCTGAAATCGCGCATCGCATTGGTGATCTGGTCGCAGAGTCCATTGAGCGTTGCGTCGCCTGCACCGGCCGTCACCACGACTGCAACGTACACGGTGCCGGTTTCAATCCACAGTGACGGATCTCCAATGCTCAGTCTCGTCTGAGCGCCAGCCTCGTATCCGATTGCGATCCAAGGCGATTGCAGAGATGCAGGATTGACGCGCACGCCGGCGACCTCCACGATCTGTACGCCCGGCGCAGCGGCCTGTACGGCAGCTCTAACAATGGCGCGAACGGCAACGGTCGACATCAGTTCGCCCTCAGCCGCACCAGCAGCAGCGGCAAAGTGTTCGCCGCGAGTATCGGTGCGGGATCAGACGACATCGTGTACGTCTTGGATAGCCCTGCAATCGACACCCTGATCTGATCAAACTTTTGCGGCATGCGATTGGGCGTCGCGAACTCGTCTGGATTAAGTATCGCGACAGCATCGCTGCTGTCCGCATCGGCGATCATCGATTGCACCTGCGCTCCGTCTCGATAGATCACAGCGCGGATGCTGCGCCCCGAGGATGCCCCAGCCTCGATAAACTCGACCGTCGTCCCGTAGGCAGCCAGCGCCTGCTTTGCCGTCTCGGAGATCGTCGCAAAGTCAATCGCGGGCAAGCTCATACCGCGATCCTCCTGTAGCGGTCAAGCGTCGAAGCGTACTGTTGCACTTCGACTGGAACGTTGGCCACGTCATAGGCTCCCTCGTAGCCACCAGTCGCGCGCGCCGTGTCGAACTGCACGGACAGCGCGCCGCCACCAAGGCCGATGCTGCGAATCGCCACGCTGCTGCTCGAGCCAGAGGAGACCGTGTATCCAATGCGGGACGCGACAGCGAGTGCGTATGCCTGCGCAAGATCGTCTGGCGCTGAACTCTGAGCATATCCACCTGTGTAGTCCACGACGATGGATTCCGCAGATGCCACAAGCACAGGATCCTTGCATACGACGACGCCGCGCGCAGAGTTGACCTTGAACTGCGATAGGTCTACCTCAGCACCGTCGATGACGACCTTAGACAACGTCACTGACGGGAAGGCCCACACGTAGAAGTACGACTTGAGTCCGACATCCTCGACAACCTCACCTACGACGGCGCGCTGGGCGAGACCACGCTGACAATACGCCTCGAACCAATGCGTCACCAGCGCCAAGGCGGATGGTAACAACTCGTCATACGTGTCGTCATCCAACTCGATACCAAGTCGTGTCTTGACGGAATCAGACGTGATCAATGGGATGCCAGGGTACATCGTCGCACCTCATCGCGCAGGAATCATCAACAGCCAGCCATCGCCACCAGGCACTCGTTCGACGCCATCCTCGACGGCCAGCCAGAGGGCGCGCTGATGGAGTACCACTGCGCCCTTTGGATAAGTACGACCGGCAACGTAGGCACCGGCAAAAGTCATCTGCCCTCCAGGGTCGCCCTTCTCTCCGCGCGTACCTTGCTCTCCGCGCTCGCCGCGCGGACCCTGTGGGCCTTGCGGACCGCGCTCTCCTTGTGGTCCGCGCTCTCCGCGCTCGCCGCGTGGACCAGGATCGCCCTTATCTCCTTTATCGCCCTTGTCGCCCTTGTCGCCCTTAGGCCCTTGCTCGCCTCGCTTGCCTTGCTTAGCTACGAGCAGCCATTCTGGAGATAGCCCAGGCTCTTTACCGACGCTATCGGTCTGCGCGCGCCACGTACATCCAGCCCATGCGACCTCATCGTTGAACGAGTAGTGACGTTCTGGCTCCCACTTGCCGAGATGGATCGGCACTGGCAGTGAGTGTTCAAGTTCGATGCGTGATCCATCCGATAGCGTCATCCCAAAAATGGCCTTACGCCTCGACTTAGGATGAGGTTGTGCGCAGAAATCCTTGACGCCAGCAGCGATGCAAAGCCAGTGCCCGTCAGAGGACGTGGGTTCCTGATCCGTTCTGCACCGCGCCTGCCAGATTCCACGGTGGTGCGTGACGACAGCCAACGGCTCATACACCACTCCGCTGCGCCACTGCACGACCTCGCCTAGCGACCCGCGTTCGCCTTGCGGACCAGGATCCCCTTTTTCGCCGCGCTCGCCGCGCGGACCCTGCGCACCAGGATCGCCCTTCTCGCCTCGTTCGCCCTTCTCGCCGCGTTCACCCTTCTCGCCGCGTTCGCCCTTCTCGCCGCGTTCGCCCTTCTCGCCGCGTTCACCCTTCTCGCCGCGTTCGCCCTTCTCGCCGCGTTCGCCTTGTGGACCTTGTGGACCGGGATCGCCTTTCTCGCCGCGCTGACCTGGCTCGATTTTGCTCAGTAGCTTCGCCACGGCATCGAGCACAGCAACCAATGCGCTTTCAGTCGCGGTCGCAGCAACCGGATTTTCCAAATCGGCCTCGCTCTGGTCCTGCGCCTCTTCTTTCTTGGCGTCTGCTTCGGCTTCGAGTAGATCAGCGATCTTAGCGATTGGCACCATTTGCCGTTGCATGTAGAGCTCATCGCCGCCATCTTTTCGCGCGAGGCCCTCCCATGCCCTCGCCTCATTCGGCGTCATGATCGCGCCCTGCACCGCCTTGGAAATGGCGTTGATGCGAGTTTCCAGATCGGCGCGCAGCAACCCGCTCTCGATATCGAACTCGATGTACTCTGTCACCTCATCGAGGCCAAACAGTCTGTTGAGATGCGCCTCGATGTGCTCGAGGTAGAAACGCAGCGTGCTCGTGTAGAACACGCGCATCAGCGACTCGACGTTGCGGAACGTGGCTTTGCTCAAATCTCCGAGCATGAACAACGGCACGCGGAATGCCATCGCTACGTCGGTGACTGTCATCTTGTACGCCTCAATGAGCTCCGCATCGACCGCCGTCATCGAGATCGGCTGCCACGCTAGGCCTGAGTGCAAAACCGGCGTGCCGCCTGCATTCGCTCCCTGCGTCACTGCGTTCCATCGCTCGCGTAGATCGTCGATCTGTTTGACACTAAGCGGTTTGTCGGTTTTGAGGACGCCGCTCGGTCGCGCCATGTTGGCGAAAAAGCGGTTGGCGAAGCGCTGAATCTGGACTCCGGACGCCGCCGTTGCCGCGAACGCGCTGATCGGCGTCTCACCGATCAGCGGATGGCGATTGCAGTTGATGCGCGGGTGGAGCATGTTCCGCGCCGGGACGATCTTCTGCGGGTTGATATCTACGAGGCCATCCTGGAACTCGCCAACGTGATAGAACACATCGCCAGTCTTTGCGTCCACGAGCGGACTGCACGATCGCGGCGGCAGAACGTGTAGAGAGTCGATCTCAAATCTGCCATTGCGCGTTGCTACAACGTATGCGTTGCCGTTGAGAAGCAAGCTGCGCACGACGTAGAGCCAGAAATCCGTGCGCGTCTGGTAGTGATTCGGAACGGCCAGCGTCTTTGCGATCACTCCTGTCTGCTTCTCGCGCTTTCCAGTGACCAGATCGACGCGCCAGTGATACGCGGCGAGACTCGCAATCTCCTGCGAGATGATGTTGACGCAAGCGTAGACCGCCGTGCTCGCCGAAATGTCGATGGCGCGCGACTGATCCGAAGCGAGCTGGAACCAGTTCGGCGTACTCAAAAACGACTGGTCCGAGATGTACCACTGCCGCTGCTCTTCCTGTGCGGAAGTCGGGGGCGGCTTCGAGCGATTCAGCCGCAGTGCGTGCGACAGAGCAATAAGAGGATTCTTCATCTGTCACTCCACACGCTAACGCGGAACGTGCGCGCGACGACCGCGCGTCACAATCTCGCGATGTAACGCGCCTCGCTCTCCGGCGACCATCTCTCGATGAGTCGTCGCCGCTACTCGCACAGCCCTACCGATGAGACACAGCAAGCGCGCCTCCTCCTCCGTTACGTAACGCTCGGAATTCAGCGGAGCGAAATCGCGATGCAGACTCTTCACCAGCACCGTCTCATTCTTGCGCGGCTTCGCCATGCTATCTCTCCTTGATCTTCAGGAACACGGAGCGGTCGTCTATGCGTCCTGCGGCAGTCGTGATCCGACACCGCAGCGTCGCCTTGGCGCCAACTGTCCCGCCTTGCACCCACGCAGTCACGCGCTGCTGGTCGAACGACACGCTGCTGATCGACGCCGCAGAGTCGCCGCTTATGGCGCACTGCCCAGACACAATAGTGTCCGGCGGTGTAGACGCGGACGCCAGCCAGTCGGTCCAGTCGAACGTGTAGTCGAGGACGGCGTCTGGATCCTTCGTAATCTCGGCTTGACCGCGCGCATTGATAACGAATGATGTCATGGCGTTACTCCACGATCCTCGATGCCTATCTGATAGGTGCGATCCTCTGCCGGCACCAAGTAAATGCGTCCCTCGGCCACGACGATGTACGTGCGCACGCCAGAAATCGTGACGCCGCCAATGATGTGAGAGGCCGATGAAGCATCAGTTAATCCTAACGCTTCCGCGACCTCGACGAACGAGAACGATCGCGCAATCTGCTCATCCGTCAAAGCCAGGAATTCATGCGCTCCAACATTGAAAATCGCGCGTCCACTCGGGTCGTCAGCCAGGGCGATGACCTCGACGACAGAGGCCTCGCCAAGTGGCACGCCATTGTGAGCGTCGTTGAGTGCAAACGACTCGCTAGTTGTCGACGAGAACTGGAGCGAGGCAACAGTCGAATCGCTCACACCGAAGAAATCTGTCAGCGCCGCCGCCAAACGCTGCAAGACTGACGCCGAATCGGAGACAGCCAGACTATCGCTAACCTGCGCCGCAAACGATGCGGTGCCATGCGCAGAGTCTGCGATAGAAAACGACTCGGTCGCCTGACCTTGAAGCGCTCCCTGCAAGGCTCCGCTGCTACTGTCCGAGATGACGATTGACTCCTGTGCAGAGCCACTGAACAGGACGCTGGCAGACTGCGAATGAGAGAGTGCAATGGATTCTGTGGACGACGCAGCGAACTGCGCTCGCGCACTCTGCGCATCGCTTAGCGCGACGGACTCCGTAGCGCTTGCGCTAGTCCGGTAGACGCGATCGGACGCATCAGACAAGCCGAACGTCTCCGAATACTGGGCTGGCATGCTCAGCCTGGCGCTCTGCGAGTCGGCAATCGAAACGGACTCCGAGATAGACGAGCTGGTCGTCCACGACGCAGCCTGAGAATCGGTAAGCGCAAAGGACTCCGATGCTGTCGCGGACGTCAGCCATGACGCGGCGTCTATGTCGGACAGGACGATCTGCTCAATCACCTGCCCAAAGTGGACGACTGGGCCGCCGCTAAGCAACGCAGCCCAAGAGACGAGCGGCGTCTCGATAGCGCGATCGGCAATCGCATACGACAGATCGCGGTCGATCTCTGGCTCGCGGCTGCGCAAGCCGGCAGGCGGCTCGGGCGGCGGTCCACCACCGGTGCCGATCGTCCAGCGCGGCGTGACCGGGTACGCGTCGAGCGCAGTGCTGCCGGCGTAGACACGGAACTCGTAGTAGTCGCCGTTTTGCGCCGGCGCCTGAGCGCGTAGGCACCATTCGACCGGAGCGTAGCCGTCGGCCGTGATATTAATGATGTCTGTGCCGTTCTCGTCGTCCCAACGCCGACCGGTGACAAAGTTGGCAATCGTCTTGCCGCTCGGCGGGTCGAGGCGCGGCGTCGTATCTTCTCCGCCGTCAGGGATGTTGGCGCTCTGCGCGACGTACAGCTCGTTGACGACCTCCGGCAGCCTCGCGCGCAGCACGAGGAACGTCGTTACGCCGGATGCATTGGCGCTGTTCGTGTGGCTCCACGTCGGCGACACGTTGCCGCTGCCGCTCGTGATCGGTATCGAGTCCAGCACGTAGCGGTGATAGTTGCCAGTGGTGACGGCCGTCGAGGCGCGATTGGTGCGCGTCCCGAAGGTGATGCCGCTCGCGCTGATGGCTTGGGCGGATTGCGTCGCAGAATCGGTGCACTGCGCGGTGCCGACGAGCACCAGCCTGTTCGCGTCTAGATCGACGGCCGTCGTTGCCGTGACGGACCAACTTGTGTCGTGTGTGGTGTCCTGCCCGCTGGCGAACTGCTCCTCGATCTCATAGCCGGCCGGCACCTCGATGCGCATGATGTGCGCGTGCATGGTGTTGCCGCCGCTGAGGCTGACCGTGACCGTGCCGGTCTCGGTGCCATCCACCGTGTCCTTCTTGAACCACGTGACGCGGCGATTGCCGACATTGAGGCCATACGTCGCGCCAGAGCCGCCGGACAGCGTGCCGATCTGTGTCCACCCGCTCGGCATGGTCGGCGTCGGCTGCGTGCTCGCGCCAGAGCAGACCATGCAGTAGAGCTTGCTCGTCGCGGCGCTGATGCCGGTTGGATAGCTCGGTGCGCAGCTCGTGCTGCCGTTTGCACCCGTACCGATTGCACCAAACGTCGGTTGAGCGAACGTTTCCGGGTTCCCAGGCCCGACGGGCACCGGCAAATAGCCGCCCGAGCCATTCTTTTGGTAGCGCAGCGTATAGGCCGCTCCGGGCGGATCGCCGGTCGCATTCAGCAGCACACGCAGCAGCAGATTTGTGTCTAGCGGATGCGTGACGTTTACGTCTTGAGCCGCGAGCCACGTGTACGTGCTCTCGCTGCCATCGTCGGCGCCGAAGCGAAAGCCCTCTTGTTCTGTTACAACCGAACTTTCAAACAGGACATTGAACCAGTCGTCGTGCAACGACTGAAGCTCTTCTAGCGTCAGCGTCCTGTTGAAAATGCAGAGCAGGTGCCACGATGCAGCCTGATAGCCTTGTCCGGGCCATCCACCCACATAAGCGACAGTCGAATTGGCCGTGTATCCGCTGTTCCCTGTAGACGTTCCGTCCGCCGCAAGCGAACCGCTCTCAAGTCCAAAGTACCAGTTAGCTGATGTGGCGTTGTACGCGACAGCAAAGCTAAAACTGGTACCGTCGTTTGGTAGAGCAGTATTGCCTTTGCCGCGCAGGCCATCGTAAAAACGAAAGGCGGCGGAGTTTGGTGCGGCAGTCCAATCCCTTACGATCGATTGCGTGTCGCTTGAAGCATGCAGGAAATAATTGCCTGATGAGTTACCTGCACCCATCGCAGCGCACGCTCCAAAGATGGTGCACCCATCACCGTCAGCAGGCTCCCACGGCGGGCGCGTCGTGCCGAATCTGATGCCGTGAAAGTCAAAAGCGCCATTACTTGTCGTCGCGAAGTACCCGCGCGGCGTACCCTTCCAGTTTTCTGAGCCAACCGTTACGCCGGCATCGACGGTCTTCTGCGCATCGACCGTCGGATTAACAAACTCGCGAATCGTCGTGCCGTCCTCGTCGACGGCAAGGCACATCGTTAGGCTGGTGGCGAGGCCGGTAGACCGAAGCTGATAGGCCATCGCTTACTCCGGGCGCAGAATCCAGACGCCCTGTGGCGCGCCAGATGCGTCAAGTCCGGGAATCCATGCAAGACAGTCGATGGATGGCACGTAGCTCAGGCGCGTGTAATGTTCGTATCCGCCGGCGCCGTAGCCAGAGCCGACGCCGCTGACCGTCACGGTGTCCACTATCCACGTGCCGGTTTTCGGATCGGCCGGCGGCGTAATGCGCGTCAGGGTCGTGCCACCTGAATTAGGGATCGAGTACCACTTTCCGTTATACGGCGCCCAACGCAACAAGGAGCTCGGCAACGTTCCGGTGACGGTTAGCTGTTGCCATCCACTAGTCGCCGGACTGTCTGGGTCGAACAGCCACAGGCCGTATGTCGGTCCGCAATTGCGGATGATGTAGCCTTCGTGCAGCATGCAGCGCGAGAACACAGCGCCTATCGCCGCGTCCGGCCAATTGCTGTAGTTGATTTGCTTCCATGTCTTGTTGTCTGCCAGATCCATGTAGGCGACGTGTTGCACCTGATGAGGATCGTTGCGGATCAGCCAGATGCGGTTGCGCGCGGCGTCCAGCAGGGCGTCGTACTCCACGTTTGTGTATGGCGCCTGATTGGTCGTCCAGCGCGACCACTCCCGCGTGCCACAGTCGAACCTGTGCGTCGCCGTGCTCGACACCGACTCGACGCAGCATGCCGCACGGATGACTGTGATGATCGATCCGTCGCTGCCCTCGTCTACGGCGACTGCGGTCGCGTATGGATGCGGAGGCGCAGGCACGTTGGAGTAGCTGCTGTACTCGTAGTAAGGCGAGCCGTTGGTCTGCGACACAGGCACCGAGTACGGTGACGTTGCGCTGCGCGGCGCGCCATTGCTGTTGTCGAGGCGCTTCCACGTCGCGTCCGTGAAGTCAAAGATCAGAAGGCCGGGGTTGTCAGGGTGATTGTGTCCGCCCGTCGGCCCGAAGCAGTACGCGCCACCCTCGCCGTAATACGGGTTGAGCACCCCGCCGCCGTAACTCCCAAAGTTGCAGTAAGTCCACACCCCGCTTGTCCACTCTGGAGGCGTTACATCCGTCGGCAGATTGGTGTCGATACGAACTGACTGGCCTGCGCTTGGCAGGCTGTAAGGTGGCGTCCATGAGCCGCCACCGCCAGATGTGCTGACGCCCTTAGCGCGCGCAGCGCTTAGATGCACGCCGGCGCCGGGCCGCAGACGTGGGCCGCGCAGCGCGTGCATGGCTGATTACTCCGACAGAACGAGCAACAGCGAGCCAAATGTCGCGCTTTCGGCCACGGCGCGGATATCGTAGTAGCTCGCCGAGGCACCGCCGATCTCGCGCGACTCTTGGAGCGAGCTGGTCCACAGGATGCGGCCGCCGAACAAGTTGCATCCGTCGCCGAAGATCTCGTCTTCAGGCGTGGTCGGCGTCGCGCTCCACACGGTGCCGGTGCCGGCCGCGCCTCGGCATCCAACCGTGACGCTGGGTGACAGGCTGTTGCCCTGTGCGACTGCTTTGGTAGCGATACCGTTGGCGAGCGTCGTATTGTTCAGCGTCGGCGTGTTGCCCGTGAAGCGCCGGATGGTCATTCGCACGTTGTTGCTGGCGCTCGGTCCAGTGGGCGCCGGCGCCAGTTCAATGCGATTGAGTTGGACGATGGTGTTCGCCGGCACGATGATGCCGCCGATGCTGTCCTCGCTCGCCGGGATCTGAACGAGCGGAACCCAAAATTGGTACTGTCCACGCATTTACGGTCTCCTCAACGCTCGCTTGTCGAACACGACGAGTCCACGTTGGACTGTCGGCAGCCACTTCCAGAACTCGCGCTCGGCTGCGAGTTCGGCTGCGCGCTCAATACGTCGTGCGGCACAAGCCTGCAGCGCACGCTCAGCGCACTGCTGCCGAGTCAGCGGACCGGACACGGCGCTGCGATGCGTCTTCACTGTATCACGCATAGTGCCACCTGATCGGTTCTGCCGTTGACGCCGCAGTATGTCGATACGCCCGTCGCGAATTTGACCGAGCAATCGCACGGCGATCCGGCTGCTGCGCGCACGCCTGGAATCGCAGTTGTCTGGCGCACGCCGTTGACCACCTGATAGACCGGGCGGCTGCCATCTGCGGCCAGCGAGTTGCGCGAGACGACCCACGTCTCTGCGGGCGCCGCAAGCGATGCCAACAACTGCCCCTGCCGCTCGCGCAGCTCGGCGCACACGACCCGCATGTCCTCGGTGGGAGACGCGCAATCACCTGTGATGTGCTGCTGCCACGCAGCCTTGCCTGCGGCCTCTTTGTCGCTGGACAGGATGATGTCGCGCAACCTGACAGCGAATAGATCCGGGCTGATGCACTGACCGTGACGGCATGCAAAGCCGGGAGCCGTGTACGTGCCATCCGGCCGTTTGCAGGCCCAGTACAGCAGCCACCCGGCATCGGTGCGCTCGACACTGGGGCGCAAGGCGTCACCCCACAGCCCAGGCGCGCACGTCGGCTGCGACAGCGCGACGACTGGTAGAAGCAGCGTGGTACAGAGGATGAGATCAATTGCTCGGCGCATCTTGGACAGCCTCGATCTGATCTTCACGAAACCAGCGCGGCGGAGTGTCGTCGCCGGTATCAACCAAATACGCGATCTCGTCCCCGACCACCTCGATCTTTTTGACGCGCCCAGTGATTGGCTGCGGCAAGATTTGCCGAACAATCTGGCCCTGTTTGAACTTGAGCATGTCGCGCCTCTTTGCTTATATCGTCTGCAACGTGTACGAGACATTGAGCACGTCGGTGCTCGCGACGGTCTTGCTGCCGCCAATGAAGTCGCCGGCGCTAAGCAGCGTGCCCGTCGTGCTGTCCTTCGTTGCGCTGCCGTTGATGTTGATGAAGCATCCGGCTACCGTGCCGCCAGACGTGAACGTGAATGACACGTCGGACGAAGTGGCCTTGCTACCAGACGCTGCAGCGCTGAAGGAAGGCGTCGGACGGTTGCCGGAATACGCCGGCGCGTTGGTGCCACCAACCTCGCTCCACCCAGAGTGCGATGCCTGCGTGTCGCCTGCAGCAGCAGAGCCGGTGCCTTTCAGCCCCATGACGACCGAAGCCGTGAAGCCGGATCCAGAGAGAATCGTGTCGAGGATCAGGTTACGGCCAACGGTGGTCACAAGGTTGTGAATGACGTCCTCCCATGCCTCTTCGCGCGGCAAGGAGTGCAGCTCATCGAGGATCGTATCGGTCTCGATCGGGTTTGCGGTGGCGAGCCTGCGCGCCAATCGATCCGCTTCGTGCCGATATCGAGGCACGACGCGCAACAGACGGGCGCGGTAGATTCCGTGCAGTGGCAGCGCCTCCGCAAAATGCGTCGGCACAGCACACCTAGCGATCACAATATCTGAGAAGTTGATTCGATCCCTCATTCGTTTCGCTCCTTACGTGACGATTGCAGACGCGTTAGACGGCGCCGAGATCATCCGAGCTGCGCCATTGATCGCGCGCACTACGCAGCGAACCTGCGCCCCAACTTGATCCGATGTCAGCAGAAACGTAGAGCCGTCGCTAGCGTGCTTGATGTCTTCCCATCCTGCGCCGAAATTTTGTTGCCACTGGCGCGAGAACACAATGTTTGTGCCAGTCCATATGCCCTGCGTGCATGACAGCGTGCTGCCGACAGTGGCCGTTCCTGTGAGCGCAGGCGCGACTGTATTGGCGGGCGGCGTCGGAGCGACAACCTCGCCTGCAGCGATGAGGAAACGCGCCTCTTCGATCGTCGCCTGCAGTGTCGTGCCGGGCGCAGCGCCACTTGCCTTCGTGAAGCCAGAGCGTGTAGTTACCGGGAACCTGACAGCCATCTCGAGTCTCCTTCAAAAAGGCTGCGGCGCGCTTGATTGCATCGCCGCAGCAAGCCCACACAAGGAGGAGACGTAGTTACCAGTTGATGTTGTCGACGCGCTGCACTGCCGCCGTGTGCCGCGTGCGCCACGTGGTCTCCCACGTGAGCCGCAGCGCCGTGCTGTCGGTCTGGTACAGCGAGCGCACGCCGGACGTAGGCACAGCAAGATCGGCATTCGGCGCATCGTCCATGTGCAGCGTCGCCTCCTGCGACAGCATGATCGTCGGAGCAACGCCGTTAGCGCGCACGAGCATCGACGCATCGACGAGCGCCACCGTGCGGATGTTCGACGCGCCGCCGTTGTTGACACCGAAGTCGAACACCGACGAATCAAGCACAGGGTACCCGTACAGCGTGCCGCCGATCAGCTCGTCGCGGAAGTAGAACGCGCCGGTAGCCGAACGCAGATTCATCAGCTCGAGCTTCTTGCTGGAGTGCATCAGCCACACCAGATTGTTCATCGGCACATTGGCCGTGAACATCGCCTGCAGCAGTCCTTTGAGATCGGCGATGGCGTCGTCGGCGGCGTTAGACGTGTTGCTTGCGGTGAGAGCGGCATCCGCATTGGTGCTGTGGAACAGTCCCGCAGGCGCACCGCTACCGGCAGCTTGCGACGAGAGGAATCGACGGTCGAGCACGATCGCCGTGTCACGCAGCATCGAGTCACGCAGCAGCGTCTCGAGCGCAGGCGTCGAGCGCGCCAGCACTTCGCGCGTCGCGACAGTGATCACGCCGAGCTTGGACGGCGTCAGCGTGATCGAGTCGAACGCACCAGCCTTCACCGGGATCGCGCCGCCCTCCGCGATAAACCCTCCCGGAGTTCCGCTCGTCATGCGCGGAATCTTGATCGAGCCGAAGCCGTCGAAGTCGAGCGTCGTTCCGGCAGGAAAGCGAGACAGCACCGACAACGGCCGCAACATCTCGATGAAGTCGCGCACTTCTTGCTGCACGAGCTGATCGGCCCACCCAGAGCCGGTCGTCGTCGCACCGGCAACGGACGCACGCATCACTGCGGCCATCTCCTTGTCGCCAGCATCCTCGGCGAGCTTCGCGGCAATCGTGGCGTTGCCTTGCGCGAGGTACAGAAAGTGAGCTTGCCGCGCGAAGAACGCGCCCTTGACCTTCGGGCGCTTGGTGTCCTTCTGGATCGCGGGACCATGACCTGGACTGTCGAGCCACTTCGCCTTCTCGTCGAGGACGTCCTTGTCGTCGCTCGGCTCGGCGCGCTTGGCGCGGCTCGACGCGACGAGCTGCTCGGTTTCTTCGAGCGTCTTGATGCGCGCGTCGCAGTCGCCGATCTGCGAGCGCAATTCGTCGAACTGCTTCTGCTCGTCGTCTGTCAGAGGACGATCCGCCGCCTCGGCGTCGTTGACGATCTTCTCCATCGCCGCGACAAGTTCTGCACGCCGCGCGCGGACTGCTTCGAGTTGCTTTGCAATCATTTTGGCCTCCATTCAGATTGCGGTTCATGGGGAACGCCTCACGCGGCTTTGAGTCTCAACCATTCGAGCCGTGCGCGGCGATGGCTCATGCCACGCGGCAGCAGCAATCGTTCGCACAACTCATCCGGCACGCGCAGGCTGCGTGCGATGCGCAATGCCTCTTGATTCGCCGGTACAGACACGATGCTGTTCTCGAGCAGCTCGTGCTCCAGGAATTCGTATCCGACGAAAGATTTCCGCCCGCCACTCTCGTCGTAGCGCTCTGTCCATTTGATCGGAAGGAACGACACACTCACCGCCCGCAGCACGCCCTGCGCGACGAGGGCGCGAACGTAATCGACGACCTGACTCGTGCCCGCTTCCGCCAGCTTGATCCCGATATGCAGAGCCTTGCTCTTGACTTCAACTTCCGGCGCCGTCCCAACAGGAGTGTCGTGGTAATGGCCAAAGAGCACGATCGGATTGCGCCGATAATTGTCGAGACGCCATCCGTCGGCGCGCACGATGTCGCCGTAGCGATCGACGGCCTCGGTCGAAGCGACGAAGCGAATAATGTCGTCAGGATCTGCGCGCGCAGCCTTGTCCTCAACGTCAAGAAACTGCGCGTGCTTTGTAACGGGTTTGGTCGGGTCGCTGCGCAGCAAAAGCGTATTCATCTCAGAGCACCTCTCAGAAGTGATCCAACCCAAAAGCGCTCGTCTCCGCGGTGTTCGTCGCAACGCCAATCGCCATCACAGCTGCCACCGCAGGGTCGATGCGACCGTAACTCTTAGCCTTGGTCAGTTTCTTGTTGCCTGCTGCGTCTTTTTCGACAACAGCATTCGCGATCGCCCACTTCAGAATCGGATTGTCCCCGTGCGCCAAGCGCTCCGACACCAGCAACTCTTCGAATTGCTCCAGCGCAGGGCTCATGTCCTTGTATCCCTGCCCAAAGGCAACAAACTGCTCCTCCGGGATCACGAAGTCCTCGTCCTGCAGCGCCTGCTTAAAAACGTCCATGCGCCAACGGTCGTATGCAAGCGCCCGCGCATCGAACTGCTGCCACTCCGCCGCGAGCACCTTCACGACGTGCGAGTAATTCACAGACTTGCCTGGCACTGCGTGCAGGACGCCGCGCGCCACCCAATCTCTGTACGGCGCGCGATCGCGCGTTTCGCGTTCTTCGAGAGTTTCCTCCGGTGTGAAAGCGTGCACAATCAGCTCGTAGCTGTCGTCCTCTTCGACGTACACCGCAATCGCCAGCGCAGTCAAGTCCAGCCTCGACGATAAATCCAGAGCGAAATACGCAGGACGGCCCGCCAGCGCTTCGCGACCTCTTGTGCGCGCACCGAGCGCCCACACCGAAGGCGCAACAAACGACGCACGCAGTGCGGTGCGCTGATTGAGGTAGAGATTGCGAAACGTCAACTCCAACGATGGCATGCGTCGTGCCTTGACTGCGGTGGCGCGCATCTCGTCGATCGAGCGAAAATCGCCCAACGCCGGATTGGCGAGCGCCCAAACGTCCTCGTCCCAAATCGTCTTGCCGACCTTGGCGAGTTCTGCGTCGGAAGGCGTCGAGTATTCAATCAGCACGTACGACGGATCGACAACCGCGCCAGAATTGACTTCGCGGCCATAATCGATCAGCTGCGACAACACGGCGTTGTCGTCGCTGGCTTGCGTGCTGATGACCAGCATCAGTGGCTCGAGCTGCGCGCCCATCGACGTCATCAGCACGTCGTACAATTCGCGATCTGTATGAAATTGCGCCAGCTCGTCGAACACCACAAATGCCGCATTCTGTCCGTGCTTGGACCGCGCCTCCGCGCTCAACGCTTTGTACGTCGAATTGTTCACCGCGGACGAAATGGTCTTCAGCGAATCCGTGCACCTGCACACGCCAGTCAACTCAGAATCCATGCGCACCATCGACGCCGCGGCTCGATACAGCAGCGCAGCCTGCTCCCGCTCGTAAGCGGCCGAGTACAACTGAGCGTTCCACGTCGCCTCTGGACCGACCAGATGCCCCAACAACAATCCGGCCGCGAGCGACGTCTTACCATTCTTGCGACCGATGGTGACGATCGCTTGCCGCGTGGCGCGGATCAGCACACGTCGCCCTTCGGGCGTTAAGTGCTCACGCTGCGGATCGTAGATCGACTTGATCATCGTGATCTGCCAATCGCGCAACTCGATCAATCGCCCAGCATTCGGGCCGTCTGGCACTTTGAGCGTTTGCAAAAACTGCACCATCAAATCGCCGCGAGTGGGCGCGACGAGCTGCTTCGGTGAACGCTTGAGTGCGGCGACCGACTCACTCATCGTCCTGCTCCTCCTGCTCGCCAAGCATCGCTGCCAACCGCGGCCCGCCAAACATCAATCTCGCCCGCACATCAGCAACCTGAGAGGTCGCGGCAGCAGCTTTGTTGTCTGAGGGAGCTTCGATGGCTGACGCGGCTTTCAGACGCCCATCGCCGAAGTTCGCGCGCGTACGACGCATCAACGGCTGCAATCGCAGCATTTGCGACAACAGAGCTGCACGCTGCTGCAGCTTCAAGTACGCCGAAATGACAGGATTAACCTTGACGGCGCCAGTACGGGGACAAGTAATCGTTTGCGGAGCACTCAAAAACTCATCGTGATCCCGCTCCAACTTCTCAATGATCACGCAGTATTCAGCCAGCAACGGCACATCAACCGCCAGGAAATGTCCCTTAGGAGCTTCGGCAACGATTCTGCGGAAAATGCGGCCTGCTCTGTGCTTGATGTTGCTGTCGGGACGGTATTTGTCGTCCAACACGACACCCACAGAGCGGTCTTCTCCGGCCAGCGCCGAAAACGCGGCGGCGGACTGCGCCCGGTAGTCAGCAAGACCGTTCGGCAGCGTGCGCCAGCCTGCATTACCGTGAGTGGCCACGGTTACGCTCCCTTGGGGTTTCGGTTGAAACGTGGGTGGGCAGCTGGCTCCTCGCGTGCCCAGATTTTATTTCGGCAATCCCCCCCACCAAGCTTGCCGCCGCCGCGGCGCGACCAATCGGCAAACTGCAACCGAGCGGCCGCGTTGTGCCAAGGATGCCGCGGATCAATAGGCGTCCCGTCCACGTCGCATGCCGCGCTGAAGCCAGCAAGCTCCTCGCGCTGCTTGGAGGCGGAGTGGTGCGAGGAGCACAGCGTCTGCAGGTTACGCGGATCAAGAAACAACCGCTCATCACCTCGATGCGGCACGACGTGATCAACGATCGTGCCGCGCACAAACTTGCCGTGCGACTCCAAGCACATCACACAATGAGGCTGAGAGCGCAGATGATCACGACGCAACGCGACCCATCGCCTCACCGTGCGAGCATCGAACTGTTGCGAGAGCTTCATCAATATGCGCTGCCTCCTCGCGCGCGCGCGAATTATCCCTCGGATTCACCGAGCAAAGCACAATCGCCACAAAAAATAAATCTGGTCTGATGCGCGACATGTTCCAAGCAAAAGCACAACCTCTTGCTGTTGACTTCGGCGGCGATCCGCGCGAAAATCTTGCGTCGGCAACGCGGTGACTTTGCCGACGGCCACAATCACTTTGCCGCCAGTCAGTCGTCTTCGCCACGACATCAAGCAAAACCGAAGTCGTCGGCCGCCAGCCACGCAGTTACAATCGCCATTCCGCCGCGCCGCCAGCCAGAGGGTGACAGGGCGCGAGAGGGCGCGAGAGGGCGTAAGGTTCCGCCCTCCCATTTTCCCTTGCAAATCAATCGCTTACGCACGAAAGGGCGCGAGAGGGCGGAACTTCCACATCGAATTCTTCTTCCCTCCTCTTCCCCTTTCCCCTTCCGCTCCTCCTCCTTTTAACTCTCCCTCTCTCTCTCGCGAAGAAAGAGTTACGCCCTGTCACCCTCCACGCGGTAAGTACTTGTATTATAACAAATTTTCGCAGGGCGGAACCTTACGCCCTCTCGCGCCCTCTCGCGCCCTCTCCTGGCATTGCACAACCGCGCGGTGTTAATTTCACGCGACTTCGAACATATTCTTCGCTAGATAGTGCGATTTCTACAACAGACACGTCGCAACTTCGCGCGGCGGAGCGCAATATCTCGAACAGACACGTCGCAACTTCGCGCGGCGATCGTGGTGCGTCGATTTATCGTCACAAAAAAAAATCACCTGCTCGAATTTCTCCGAGCGAGAATACGCTTTCGCTGAATTCAGAACGGGAGACCGCATCAATGACCGCGACGGACGTTCGTCCCAAGGTCTTCATTCCTCAACAGCCAACGCGCTACGATCACGAGAAGCAAATGCGCGTGCCGACGATCAATCTCGCTCCGGCGAGCGAATACGGCGATCTGTACGCGCTGGTGCCAGACGGCATGTCAGCGCAGTTTTATGCACCGGTCGTCGCTGCGTTGCGGCGCAAGCTACGCGACATGTCACCGCAAGACTACATCGTGCCAGTGGGCGATCCGGTTTTGATCGCGATCGTGACTGGCATCGCACTTAGCATGCATGGGCGCGCACGGTTGCTGCGTTGGGATCGGGAAGCGCGCCGTTATCACGTGATCGAAGTGGAAATCTGATCCGCGCACACATTCACAGCGAGAGGAGAGCGTTATGAGTTCATTGAAACGACTCGTCGAGCTCGGCCAAGAGCTCGTGGCAAAGCGCGCCGAACTCCAAGCCGCAGAGCAGCGCGTCACCGAGTTGCGACGCGAGGTGGAGCGGTTGGCGCGTGACACTTTGCCATCAGCGATGCAAGAGCTTGATCTGGTCTCGTTTCGGCTTCAAGACGGCACCGAGATCACTTTGCGGACTGATTTTTTCGCGCACATCAGCGCGGAAAACGCGCCCGCAGCGTTCGAGTGGCTGAGGGAGCGCGGGTTTGACGGCTTGTTGAAGGACGTGGTGACGGTGACGTTTGATCGGGCGGAGCACGATCGGGCTGTGGCGGTGAGCGAGCGGTTGTCGAATGAGAATTGCGTTGTGCGGCTCGAAACAAAGATCCACCCACAAACGCTCCTCGCCTTCATCCGTGAGCGCGCAGAGGCGGGCGATTTGCCGCCTGCGCATCTGTTCGGCATTCGCCCGTACTCCGAGGCACGATTCACGCCGCCGTCGACTTCTGCGCGCCGCGCGGCAGCCGCGTCGTGACGCGGCGGCATTCAACGCGTCACTTTGTCCATCGTAAGGACCATCCATGAAACAAGCGAAGCGAACTGCTCCCACCGACGCCGCCGCCACCATCGCCACCGACCACCCGACGCCCGCCCTCAAGTCGCAAGCGCCGCTCGCCGTTATCGAGCCGGACCTGGAGGAGGACGCCGGCGCAGGACTCGAAGGCACCGATGCGGCGAGTTTTGCCATCCCGTTCTTGGTGGTGCTGCAGCGCGGCTCGCCACAAGTCGACAAGACCAGTGGTAGCGCAGTGCCCGGAGCCGAGCCAGGAATGCTCTACAGCACCGTGAGCGGCCGTCTGTTCGACGGGGAGCGCGGCGTGACGCTGGTCCCCGCGGCGTATCAGCGACGCTTCTTGCGTTGGGGGCCGCGCGGCTCGGATTCCGCCGGATTCAAAGGCGAGCTGACGCCGGAAGAAGTCGACGCCATGCGTGCACGCGGTGAACTGAAAGAACTGGACAATCGCCTGTACGTGCCCGCCGAAGACGGCACGGTGAACGAAAAGCGCTGCGACCGCGTGGCCGATGTCCGCAATCATTTCTGCGTCTTGGCGCACGACGACGGCACATACGAGAACGTGTTGTTGTCGCTCGCCTCCACGCAAATCAAAAAGTCTCGCGCCTTGATGTCGGCGCTTGCCGCGCTGAAGCGCCGCGGTCGAGACGGCGCGCCGTACACACCTGCCACGTTCGACACGATGTTGAGGTTGACGACGGTGCCGGAGAAAAACGACAAAGGGTCGTGGTACGGCGTACGGTTTGAGATCATCGGCCCGGTGACGGATCCGGTGGTGCGTGCTGCCGCCAAAGCACTGTGGCGCTCTGTCCGCGGCGGCAAGACCACCGCGCGCTACGCCGACGCCGCCGCGGTTGAGGGTTGGGAGGAACACGGCAGCGGCAGCAGCAGCGCCGAATTTTGACGAGTGCGCGCATGCTCGGGAACGTGGAGTTCTTGACTGCGTTGGGTGCTGGGGTGCCGCGGGAGGAGCGACTGATTCTGTGCTGCTTTCGCGGCGACCCAGCCACTTGCGGGCACGCGGCTTGGGCTCCGAAGCCGTGGACGCCAGGCGCGCGCACTGCTCCAGGCCCAAACACAAATAACTATGTCGCTGTGGCGAGTTTTCGGGCGTCGCCCACCGACGGCACCTTCCGCCGCCAAACCGCGCTCTTCGGTCGCGGGTTGGCGTTGATGGTGGACGATGTCGGGACAAAGGTTGAGCGCGCGGTGGTAGCTCACGCCGAACCCACTGCGCGCATCGAAACCTCTCCGGGCAACGAGCAGTGGTGGTACTTTTTGCGTGAGCCTTGCGAGGATCGGGCGCGCTTTGACGCGATGATACGTGCGTTCATCGATCGGCGCTTGTTGGGCGCGGATCCTGGAATGGCAGGCGTGAATCGCGTTGGGCGATTGCCCGTTGGTGTGAACGGCAAGGCGCGTCACGCCGGATGGCGCTGTCGGTGCGTGCATTGGGAGCCGCATCGCCGCTGGACGATTGAGGAGTTGAGGGAGGCATTTGGACTGCCGGTGATTGGCGCTGGGCGGAGCGCCGCGGAGCGCGCGCCAGGATTGGAGTGGGCGCGCGCACGGCGCGCGGTAGAAGACGGGCGCTTGGAGCAATTTGCCGCGTTGAAGCGCTTTTTGGCGGAGGCGGGGATGCTGAAGAGCGAGCGGCCGCGTTTTGGCGCGTGGATTGACGTGCGGTGTCCTTGGATGCACTTGCACACCGACCGCGCGGACAGCGGCGCGGCGCTCGGTCTGCCTTCAGAGGCGAACGATTGGTGGGGAGCTTTTCAATGCCACCACGGACATTGCGTGCATCGGCGACTGAGAGACGTGATGGAATGGATGGACGATGAAATCGCAGATCGATTCGACCGATTCAACGCCCGAGCCGCAAACGTCGCAGACGACGACGATCAATGACGCACAGAATGCCGCGCCGCCCCCAGATCCAATCGACGCCGCCATCGACGCTGCCCGCGCGCGGCTCGGTGCGTTGGCGGCCGCAGGACCGCAGCCCGAGTACCGGAGATTTTACGCGTTGAGCGATTTTGTGTACGACACGATGCAGGATCGGTTCTGGTGCTTGTTGGATTTGCGCTTGCGCACGCCGGAAGCGGTCGACGCCATGGTACCGATGCACGAGTGGAAACAAGGCTATGACGGCAACAACAAGCCCAAGTTGCTTCGGCCGAGCGTGTATCTGCGTCGTGTCGAAAACGACAGTGTCGTCGAAGGCAGCACGTGGTGGCCAGGCCAAGGTCGCATCATCCACGACGTCGTCGTCACCGAGGAAGGCGTGTTGCATGTGCCGGGAGCGAGGTGTTTGAACACGTTTCGAGCGCCGGCGATTCGCGACGACGGCGATCCGGCGATCGGCGCGGCGTGGGCTGATTTTCTTGCCGACCTGTTCGGCACGGAAACGGCCGAGTTTTTGGTGCGGTACTTTGCGCATTTGGTGCAGCGACCACACGAAAAATGCAACACCATCATCGCCATGACAGGCGACCAAGGAGTCGGCAAAGATACCGCGCTCGAAGCCATACGCAACATCGTCGGCACATGGAATTGCCGCGAGATTTCGCCAGACATGCTGTTTGAGTCGTTTGATCCGTGGAAGCAATCGCTGTTGCTTGTGATCAATGAGGCGCGACCGCAAAACTCAGAGCACATGCAGTGGCAGTTCTACGAAAAGCTGAAGGTGCTTGGCGCTGCACCGCCGCATTGGCTGCACGTGAATGCGAAGTTCGAGCGCTTGCGCTATGTGCGGAATACCATGCGCACCGTCATCACCTTCAACAAACTCGAGTCCCTGTACATACCGGAAGACGATCGCCGCGTGTTCATCGCTCGTGCTCAACGGGAGCCAGGCTGGCTGACGACGGCGGCGCGCGACGCTATTCATGACTTGGTGCGCAACGGTTCGCATCATGTGGCGGCGTTTCTGGCGGCGCAAGACTTGAGTGACTTTGATCCGTTTGCGCCGCCGCCGCGCTCCGACGGATGGCAAGTGATTGCGTCGTCTTGGAACGAGCGCGAGGGCGATGAGCTGTACGAAGCGCTGTCAGAATTACAATTCCCCGCGGTCGTGTTTAGCTCGGAGCTTTTGACGCGCACAAACATTGGCGGCGGACTCGATACGCACAAGGAACTTGCCCGACGCATACGCTCTGCGCACTTTGTGGCGAACATGGAGCGCTTGGGTTATCGGGTGGTGTTGCGACCGAAAGGGCGTCGCGAGTGGCGTTTCGGTGGCAGCGACTCCCCGCATGCGATTCGCGCTCGCACTGCATTTCTGCGCAAAGATCAGTTTTCAGACGACCCGCAAGAGAATTTGCGGGTCGTTGAAGCCCATGGCCGAGCATTGGCCAAAATCCCACAGGAGCCTGAAAATGAAAGTTGAGTTGGTGAGTTACACGCCCGATGCGTTGAACTTGCTGCTGCGCACGAAAGGCACTCGTCTCGCACATGGAGAAGATCCGGCCGCTTGGCCCGAGGAACGCAAGCTGGAGCATTTGCGTTACATGCGCGACACCATCAAGAGCAGTTGGGAGTTTGTCGACTACACGTTCCGCATTGAAGGTGTCACGCGCGCATTCACGCATCAATTGGTGCGCACTCGCACTGGCAGCTACGCCCAAGAAGCTCAGCGCGTTGTTGATGTGCGAAATTACCCTGTCGTGCGTCCAGAGGCTTCGTTGGCCAAGGCGAACGCGATGGCTGTGTGGATGGAGGCCGAGGAGCACGCGCGGCGCGCTTATGCGCAGATGATTGATGCGGGAGTACCAGTGCAAGACGCGCGCGGCATCCTGCCCACTGCCATTACCACGAGCATCATGGCTAAATACTCCCTGCGCGCGCTTAGCGAAATGGCGCGGTTGCGGCTTTGCACCCGCACTCAGGGCGAATACCAAGATGTGTTCCGCGCGATGCGCGCAGCTGTGTTGGTGGTGCATCCTTGGGCTGAGGAATTCATTCAAGTTGAGTGTGTTGCGAGCGGCAGTTGCGCTTTTCCGCGCTACGGGCGAGAAGGCTGCCCGGTGTACTTTCCGGAGCTGGACCGCGAGCAAGTCAAAGCCACGGCACATCGTCGTTTTTGGAGTGCGGAGCGATTTGAAGCTGTGCCGGTCGTGAAAGACGGCAAAACGATGTGACTCGCGCGCGCGCGCGCGTTGAAAGGAGAACTGCATGAATCGCAAAGTGGTCATTTTCGACATCGACAATTGCCTGTCGGACGACAGCTGGCGCATCAGACTGATCAATTGGCAAGAGCCAGACCTGCAGCTGCGCTATCACGCGTACCACTGCGGCTTGGTGCTCGACAAGCCAGCCAACTTGCACGTCTTGGAGCAATGGGCTGAGTGCAGGATCGCGCTGTTGACTGCGTGTCCTGTGCGGTACCGCGCGCTGCGCGAAGCGTGGCTGCGGGAGCATGGAGTGCGCTTTGATTGGTTGTTGATGCGAAACAACAACGACCATCGCAAGTCCGTCGCCGTCAAGCGCACGCAGTATTTGTGGTTGACGAGCGGAGAATATGACGGAGTGACGAGCGCAGACGTGATCGCGGCGTACGACGACCGAGAGGACGTATTGGACATGTACCGATTTGTCGGCGTGCCGCACGTTCACCTGCTCAAGATCCATGACACGGACGCTTATGCCGCACCAGCGAACGTTGCTGCTGTTCAGCGGTAATAGAGACACGAAAGGGCACGCAACAATGACTCCGATCGAAATCCTGCGCGAGGCGGCCAAGACCTTTGCTCAGCGCAATCGCGTCTACCGCAACAACTACAAGCTCATCGGGCCGGTGATGCAAGCGTTGCATCCGCAAGGCGTGACGCTCCACACGGCCGACGATCACGTAGTGTTTCAGCTGTGGTCAATGGTGCTCGCGAAGTTGTCGCGGTTCGCGGTTTCAGGATTGACGCACCTCGATTCGATTCACGATTTGGCGGTGTACGCGGCGATGCTTGAATCGGTGCTGCGTGAACGCCATCGCCAGCGGCCGCGCCGCGGCTCTCGTCGGCGGAGTGGCGGGCGATGACCATTACGGCGCTGGTGTTTGACTTTGAAACGACAGGACTGACGCTGCATCCGCGCGCTGATTTGAGTGTTCAGCCACGCGCCATCGAGTTTGGCGGCGTGCTGCTGGCGGATGGCGTGGCGATTGAGGAGGTGTCGTTGCTGTTCAACCCGCAGCAACCGATCTCCCCCGAAATCACCAAGATCACTGGCTTGACTGACGAAGCGCTGCGTGATCAACCGACTTTTGAGCGTTCGCTGCCTGTACTGCGCGCGCTGTTTGAGCGAGCGGAGGTGATGATTGCGCATAACTTGCCGTTTGACCGAGCGGTGTTGACTTATGAATTGAGTCGCGCTGGCGCGAAGGACTTTCCGTGGCCGCGGCCGCTGTGCACCGCGCAGCTGTACCAAGACGCTTGGGGACGGCGGCCGCGGTTGATTGAGTTGTATAAGGAAGTGCTTGGTCGTCCGCTGTCGCAAACTCACCGTGCGCTTGACGACTGCAAGGCACTCGCAGAGATCGTGTGCAGGGAGCGTTTATGGGAACTGGCATGATTCAACTGCGCGTTCGCTCGGAATATTCATTTCGGCGTGCGTATGGACCTGTGGCGCGAGTTGTGGCTGCACTCAAGGAGCTCGGGGCGCCCGCGGCAGGCATTGTCGACTCCGACGGCAGCACATGGGGCCACGTGCGCTGGGAACAGGAATGCAACAAAGCTGGTGTGCGTCCGATGTTTGGCGCGGAACTGATTGTGGATGGAGTGCGCGCGCCGATGTGGGCGCTTGCGGAGCGGAGCGCGGGCGATTTGTACGAGTTGACTTCGGCCGACAAGCTCACAACGAGCGTTGTGGCCGCGCGGACCGGCGTGGTGATGTTTGCGGGTGGGGCTGCGGACGATCCTGCGTTGTTTGACTACGTGGACGTAAATCCTGGCTCGCCACTGGCGCAGCGGCGCGCGCTGGACTTGGCTCGCCGCACTGGCAAGCCACTCGTCGTCACCAGCGACAACTACTATCCGCGGGCGACCGATGCCGACAAGTATTTCGCGCTCGGCGGCGGCGAGAAGATCACGCCGCAGCACTTGCTCACGCGCGACGAGCTGCGCGCTGCGCTGCGCGTGCTGAGCGAAGAGGAATTTGACCGTGCGCTGCGCAACGTGGAGGAGGTTGCCGAGCGATGCGGGAACGTTCGGCTGCCGAAGGCGCCATTGATCAAGGTGGAAGGCGATTTGCGTGCCGCGGCGCTTGAGGGCAAGCGGCGACGCTGCGCTGAAGGAGGAATTGAGCGGTGGACGGCGGAATACGAACAGCGGCTGGAGTATGAGCTGCGGTTGATTGCGGAGAAGGAATTTGAGTCTTACTTCTTGGTCGTGGCTGAAATGGTGATGTGGGCCAAGCAACGCATGCTCGTCGGCCCGGCACGCGGTTCGTCGGCAGGGAGCTTGGTGTGCTATTTGCTTGGCATCACCGAAGTCGACCCCATCGTGCACAAGTTGCTGTTCGAGCGGTTCATCGATGTGAGTCGTTCGGATTTGCCGGACATTGACGTGGACTTCAGCGACGAGCGTCGCGACATGGTGTTCGAGCATTTGGCCGAGCGGTACGGTGCGGAGCACGTCGCCCGTCTTGGCAACGTCATCACCCTCAAACCTGCCAGCGCCATCAATCAAGTCACCAAACGGCTCGGCATACCGATTGAAGAAACGTTCGCGCTGCGCAACGTGCTAATCGAATACAGCAGCGGCGATTCGCGTTACGGTCGTGGGATCGAAGACACGCTCGAGAACACCGAGCCAGGGCGACGCTTTTTGCGCGAACATCCTGAAGCAGCTCTCATGACCGAAGTGGAGAATCACGCTTGGGGTTCTTCGGTGCACGCGGCAGGCGTTGTGGTGTGCAACGACCCGATCAAGCGCTTCTGCACTGTGCGCAACGGCGTCGCCCAGATCGCCAAGCCTGACGCGGAGTACTTGGGCTTGTTGAAGGTGGACGCGCTCGGTCTGCGGACGCTTGGGGTGATTGAGTCGGCAGGTTGCGTTGACAACGCCACGCTCTACAATCTCAAGCTCAATGACCCCGAAGTATTGCGCATCTTCAACGAGCGAAAGTTCGCCGGCATCTTCCAGTTTGAGGGAAAGTCGCAGCGCTCGCTCGCAGAGCAGATGAGATTTCCCAGCTTCCAGCAAATCGATCACGTCACAGCGCTCGCCCGTCCGGGGCCATTAGGTGGCGGCGCAGCGAATCACTATCTGGCTCGCGCGGCTGGCAAGGAACCGGTCACGTATCGGCACGAGCGACTGCGCAGCTGGCTCGAGGACACATACGGCGTGGTGCTCTACCAAGAGCAGGTCATGTCGATCGTTCGGTACATCGGTCACTTTTCCTGGGAGCAAGCCACTGCCACGCGCAAGGCGATGAGCGGCCGCAAAGGCGTCGAGTTCTTCAACCGCCAGCGCGAGCAGTTTCTGCGTGGCGCGGCGGAGGAGGGTTTGTCCGAGTCGGAAGCAGACGCAATCTGGAACGAGGTGTGCACGTTCGGTGCGTGGGGAATGAATCGCAGCCACACTGTCAGCTACGCCATCATCAGCTATTGGTGCGCGTGGATGAAGCGCTACCACACGCTCGAATACGCCGCGGCGTGTCTGCGCAAAGCAACCAACGACGACCAAGCGCTTGACCTTTTGCGAGAGCTGCACCGCGAAGGGATTCAGTTTACGCCACTAGACCCAGATCTGAGCGAAGTCAATTGGTCCGTCAAGAACGGCAAGTTGATCGGTGGCATACAAAACGCCGAGGGTTATGGGCCGGCGAAGGCTGCTGCTTACGTCGAGGCACGGAATGCAGGACGGCTGACCGAACGAGACAAGCAGCAGCTGGCTGCCGCACGAGTGAAGTTCACGGATATTTTTCCGACGCACGCTCGTTGGGGACATCTGTATGAGGATCCAAGCAGAGCAGGTTGCCGCCCAGGCACCGTGATCAAGAACATCGCCGATTTGCAAGAAGACGAAGAATGCGTGATCATTGGGTTGCTTGTTGAGAAAGAGCGCCGCGACGCCAACGAGGCAATGCGCGTCAAGCGCCGCGGCGGCAAGCGCTTGAGCGGACAGACGCAATTCGCCGATTTGCGTGTGGTGGATGACAGTACGACGACGCCGATCATCTTGCGCATCGACCGATTCAATTGGCGCACGATCGGCGAGCCGATCATGGACAAAGCTGTAGTCGGAGAAGACTATTTTCTCGTGCGCGGCAGAAAGCTGCGCGGATATCCGATGATCGCGGTGGAGAAGATCCGCTGCTTGACCAATCCAGACGTGCTCCGCCGTGCGTAAGCCAGAACAACGTCTGTGGGACGCTTTCGTGCGTAATTCGCCGCCGCACGTGTGGAGCGAGAGGATTGAGAATGCGGCTGGCGCGGGGATGCCTGACGTGCTGGTGTTGGCGCGGCGCGGCGACGGTCGCGCGGTCACGAGCTTTGTGGAGTTGAAGGCGATTGAGACTTTGCCGCGGCATGCGAGCACGCCTGTGCTCGGTCGGCGCGGACTGAATCCCGCGCAAGTCAATTGGCACCTAAACTGGCACCGCCGCGGCGGCATCAGTTACGTGTTGGTAGGCGTTGGTGGCGGATCGCGTCGCAAGCTGCACTTGTTCTTGGGTGCGCAAGCTGCGCAAATCAACGCCCTTCCAGCCGCAGTTTTCTGCGATTCGCAGTTGGACTGGACGGACGTGTTTGAGATCTTGAGTGGAGGACGATGAAAACTCCGGGCATGCAACATCAACTCGAAGGTGTGCGTCGCGCCGCCGGCCGCAAGGGCTTCGCATTCCTGTGCGAGCAAGGCACAGGCAAAACTTGGATGTTCTTGGCTGTTGCGGAACAGCGATACGCTGCTGGCGAGATTGACGGATTGCTAGTCGTTGCGCCGAAAGGCGTGCACATCAATTGGGTGCAGCGCGAAATCCCGGCGCATCTGGAAGCGCCGCACATCGCCGCGTGGTACAGCGCAAATGCAACCGCCAAGAATCAACGCCAGATCGAGCGCTTGTTCGCGCTGCACAGCGAGGACAGCGTGGCGCCGTTGCGCGTGTTGGCGATCAATTACGACGCCTTGATCACGCGAGCTGGCATGGAGCTCGCGCGGCGATTCTTGAATGCGATGCGCTGTATGATGGTGCTGGATGAGTCGCAACGGATTAAGAATCCTCGCAGCGCCAGAACGAAAGCCGTGTTGGCGCTCGGCACGCACGCAGTCGCGCGGTTCATCGGCACCGGCACTCCAATCACCAACGCGCCCACGGACGCATTTGCGCAGTTCGAGTTCATCGAGTCCGGGTTGCTGGGCACGACGAGTTATCGGGCGTTTGTCGCGGAGTACGCGGAGCTCGTCCCCGAAAACAGCCGCCTCATGGACCATGTACGGCGGCGCATCGCGAACAAGCGCTTTTTGCCGCAGATTGTGAAAACAGACGAGCTCGGCAGAAAGCAGTGGCGCAATTTAGACAAGTTGCAGTCGCTGATCGCGGCGCACTCGTATCGCGTATTGAAGCGGGAATGTTTGACGCTGCCGGAGAAGATCTACACCGTGCGGTACTTTGAATTGACGCCGCGGCAGCAGCGCTTGTACGACGAGGCGCAACGGCAACTGCGCGTCGAGATTGGCGGAGACGCTGTGATCTTTAAGAAGCTCAACGCAGGCGTCAAGTTGCAGCAAATCACTAGCGGATTCATTCTCTCCTATGACGGCAAACCACTGCTGCTCGGTCCACAAGACAATCCGCGGCTCGAAGCGTTACTCGATTGGACCGAGGACATTGACGGTCAATTCATCGTGTGGGCTCGGTTCACCGAAGAAATACGCCAGATTCAAGCTGCGTTGGAGCAGCGCGGCATCAGCGTTGGCGCCTATTACGGCGAGACCAAAGAGCAGGAGCGCATTGCACTCGTTGATGCGTTTCAGGCGGGCGAAGTTCGCGCCATCGTCGGTCACGCACAATCTGGTGGCACAGGACTCACCCTCACCGCAGCACGGCACGTGCTGTACTACTCGCACGATTGGTCGCTGGAGAATCGATTGCAAAGCGAAGACCGCGTGCACCGCATCGGCACCAGACGCAATGTCGTGTACACGGATCTGGCTGCAGCAGGCACCATTGATGAGACAATTGTCGCGGCGCTGCAGCGCAAAGAGGACGTTGCGGCCGCGGTGCTCGGGGACTTGATGAGTGGGGAGTCGCGGTGATTTCTTCTCGCGGTCGTG
>FWPU01002496.1_pt1 | contig 50620 bp, 37 predicted proteins | sample 2228361 | NCBI WGS metagenome assembly FWPU01 (sample SAMEA103939777, study PRJEB20133) | metagenome | reverse complement strand
AGGGGGCGTCCCCTCCGCTGCGCTCCGGGGGGGCAAGCACGGGCTGGGGGTGGGGGTCAGATGCCGCACGGTGGAACATCTCGCGCGGCGGGCCGGGGCGGGATGAATCCCGCGGTACATGGCCCATTTTCAGGTCAGCGATTAATGCGTCCTGGCGTGACGGTCGTGTCCCAGTAGATCCGTGTGGAGTTGTGAGCAGGCAAGCCGGGCCCGCCGCAACGATTGCTTGGTGACGGCGAGGCTCTTGGCCTCCTGGCGGTCGAGTTGCGCCTGCTGGGCAGCGCGAAATTGCTCGGGCAGGGCCAACACAGTGGAAAAGTGGTGCAATACCTGCGTGGCCAGGGATTCCATCCCCTGATCCAAGGGGCTCGCAGCGCCCGCTGCCTGGGCGCCGGGTGTTTCAACCGATGCCACGTTCGCGGGGTGGAACCCCCGGCTGGCGCGGGCCGAGGTGGAGGACCAGGCGGCGCGCGTTTTGACACGCTGGGCCGGGGACGAGTGACCGGCTAGCGGCATCCCGATGCCGTTTAACAAGCGCCAGTTCAGCGCAGGCATGGCGACGGGGCTGCAGATTTGCCAGGCCTGTGATCGGTAAGATGCCTTACCGACAAATTGATGCTTCGATTGCACAATCAGTATTCGATTGCACAATGAGCACTGTCATTTGACATCGAGTGCAATGTACATTCTGAGGCCCGCGTGCGGGCCCTTTTTTGAAGCGTTATGCTATACTTTTTATAGTACCAATGGAAGACCACCGTTGCCCGATCAGCCAGACCGCCCGCATCCTGGGCAGCAAGTGGACCCTGGAGCTGCTCTACTACCTGCGCGAGCGTCGGCGTTTCTGCGAGCTGCCCGAGTTGGTGGGAGGCGTCAACCCGGCAACCCTCTCCGACCGGCTCAAAATGCTGGAGCGGGCGGGCCTGGTGCGCCGGCACGTCATTTCCGAGGGGCCGCCGCACGTGGAATATGACCTGACCGAAAAAGGGCAAGACCTGTCGGCGGTGCTGGATCAGTTGGTCGCGTGGACGCGCCGTTGGGCGTGACCCCATAACAAATTCCATCACATCAGGAGGGTGCTATGGAAATCGCGTTTCTCATCGGTCGAATCATCGTCGGGGCATACTTTCTCTTCAACGCCTTCAATCACTTCACGCGGGTCAACATGATGGCCGGCTATGCGGGCTCCAAGGGCGTGCCGGCGCCAAAGCTCGCGGTGCTCGGCTCAGGCGTGCTGCTGCTGATCGGCGGGCTGAGCATCCTCACCGGTTTCCAGCCGATCATCGGCGTCATCGCCCTGGTGGTCTTCCTGCTGCCTGTCACCTTCATGATGCACAACTTCTGGGCCGTGAAGGATCCGATGCAGAAGGTGGGCGAGATGGTGAACTTCCTCAAGAACCTGGCGCTGCTGGGCTCGGCGCTCATGTTCCTGGCGATCCCGCAGCCGTGGCCGTTCAGCCTGTAGGCCTTTAATGAAGCAGGATTGTGTGGACCAAACGGCTCAAGTCCTCTATTGCTCCCACGGCGGCGGACCGTTGCCCATCCTGGGCGATCCGGGCCACCGGGCGATGGTGGATTTCATGGCGCGGCTGCCGACGCAGCTCGCCCGCCCCGACGCGATCCTAGTGATCAGCGCGCACTGGGAGGAGCGGGTTGCGACCCTGCTCGGAGCGCCCAGGCCGCCGCTCTTCTACGATTACTACGGCTTCCCGGAGGAAGCCTATCGCCTCACATATCCGGCGCCCGGCCATCCCGAACTGGCGCAGCGCATCGCCGGGATGCTGGAAGCCCACGGCATCCCGGCCCACCTGGAGATGCAGCGCGGCTTCGATCACGGCGTCTTCATCCCGCTCAAACTGATGTATCCCGCCGCCGACATCCCCGTGGCGCAACTCTCCCTATTGCGTGGGCTGGATCCGGCCGCGCACATCGCCTTGGGCCGGGCGTTGCGCGGCCTGATGTGCGAGAACATCCTGGTTATCGGCTCCGGCTTCTCATTCCACAACCTGAACGCCTTCTTCGGCCAGCGCCAGGGCGCAGCCGACCCCGCCAACGATGCCTTCCAGGACTGGCTCATCGAGACGTGCACCGCACCGCTGGCGCAGGAGGAGCGCGAGCGCCGGCTGATCGCGTGGGAGCAGGCGCCGGCTGCCCGTTACTGTCATCCCCGCGCGGAGCACCTGCTGCCGTTGCACGTCTGTCAGGGGATGGTCGGCAAATCGGCCCGGCTGATCTTCGACGATCAGATCCTGGGCAAGCGCGGGGTAGCGTTCTCGTGGTGATGGCCGCGACGGTCAGCGCCTCCACGACGCGCTGATAAGGCTATCTCCGGAATTCCCGTATGGCGGCGGCGTCCCCATGCCGGTCAGCAAGCGCCAGTTCATCACCGGCAAGGAGATGGAAGGTGGCGGTCCGGTCGTGCAGCCGCTAGACCCCACCCCCCGTCGCCAGGCGCAACAGGAAGTCCGGCACCCAGAGCCGGCCCACGCCCAGGATGGACAGGACCGTTGAGACGAGGAAGAGGGCGATGGCGGCCCCGATGAGGATCTTGTCGGCCCGGCGATAGGTCAACTGATGCACCCAGGTGCGCGGCCCCACGCCGAACGCGCGCAGGTCCATGGCGTCTATGATGTCTTCCGAGCTGACGATGGCGTTCACCGTCACCGGCACCAGCAGCGGCGCCAGCCGCCGGATCTGCGCCACCAGGCCGCCCGACAGCTTCTCCACCTCGTAGCCTCGCGCGCGCTGCGCGTCCAGGGTGATGCTGAAGTCGCGGGCCAGGGTGGGCACGAAGCGAAACGCCAGGTCCATGGCATAGGCGAATTTGTCGGGCAGGCCCACCCCGCGGAAGGTGACGCCGTAGAGGCTGGGGTCTATGGTGTAGGGGATGACGATCGCCATGGCGGTGATGGCGTACATGCGCGCCAACTGGCTCACCGCGAAGATGGTCTTCTCGGCCGTGACGTCCAGGTACAACTGCCAGCCGACCACCGGCACCACCAGCGGCCCCAGCCGCCGGATCAGATGCTCCTCGTGATACGCGAACGCAACACCCCCGCGGCCGGTGAGGAAGGTCAAGACCGTCATGAACATGATGATGAAGCTGATGACGATCCACACCCGTCGCGTCTCGCGCCAGGTGAGCCGGGCCAGCCGGTACTGGAGCAGCGCCATGCCCAGGAAGAGGAGCATGATGCGCAAGTCCCAGAACTGGATGATGGAAAAAAGCGCGGCCAGCATGAAGATGAGCCGCGCCCTGGGGTCCAGGCGCTGGATGATGGTATCGCGCTCGCGGTAGCGCCAGGCGATCAGCATTTCGTCACCTCTTCGCACGTGCCAGGCACCTGGGAGGGTACCTGGCACGCCAGACTCTCCTCGCGTTAGCGCCCGATCCGTCCCTGCACCGCCCGGTAAGCGGCCAGCAAGATCGGGGTCAGGATCATCGAGTTCAGGATGTTAGGGCCGGCGGCCGGCGCGAACTCGCCGATCAGCGCCGTGGCCAGGCTGTAGCCGTTAACCCAGATGTCGGCGATGGAAGCAAATCCGATGCCGATGATGATGCCGAGCGTGCCCCACAGGTTGACGGCCGCCAGGTCTACGCTGGACCGCTCGAGCAGGAACCGGCCGGCGATCACCACGATGCCGCCGATGATGAAGGCCCAGGCCCAGAAAGAGAAGTCCTCGATCTCGCCTGTCCATGGGCCTTTCACCCGCGGGTTGAGGAAGACCACGATCGCCGCCAGCGCGATCAGCACGCCCACCACGATCGTCAGGAAGTTCAGGCTGCGCTTCTTGTCGGCGAAGAGCAGCACCAGGCCGGGCACCAGCCCCATCAGCCCGTTGCCGATGTCCCAGGCCGGGAACACCCCCCAGCCGGTCAGAAAGTCGCCGAGAATGTTGCCCACCGCGCCGGTGAAGAAGCCGACCACCGGGCCGAACGCAAAGCCGAAGAAGATGGGAATGCAGACCGAGGGGCGCAGCGCCACCTGGCTGACGGAGGGCATCGGGATGGTGTTGAAGATGTAGTTGAAGACGCCGTACAGAGCCGCGCCGATGGCCATGTAGACCACCTGACGGGTGCCGACCTGCCAGGCGTCACTCCTCGCAGTGAGCAGATAAAGACCGAAAACGAGGATCAGGCCGATGGCGGTGACGCCCAGGGGGGCGATCCCGCGGATTTTCTCGCCACCGGTGAAGATGCTGGCCAACGCCAATAACAAGACGAAGACGACGAGTACGACGAACCACGACAGCGCGCGATTCTGACCGAGTTTTCCAGCAGTCATATGTGTCCCCCCTTTCTTCGGAATAAAAGCCATTGCAAACGTGTTTTCCGGCTCGGCAGGCCAGAGCAAGGCCCCTCCACCCCTGACGGGCACGAAGGCCCCCGCATCGAGCGCCCTCCTTACTCTCCGGGCATCACCTCCTTTGCATGCAAAACATGTGCCAACGCCTCGGCCGGCAGGAAACGGCCCGTCTGGGGCAACAGCTCCAGGTTGGCCGCCAGCAATGACGTGGGCACCAAACGACACCGCCGCAACAAGGCCAGGTCGGCCAGCACCTCGGACGGTGGGCCATCGCCGGCGACCTGCCCTTCGTGCATCAGGATCACCCGGTTGGCGTAGCACACCGCCAGGTCCAGGTCGTGCGTGATGAAGAGGATGGCCGAGAAGCCGGGCATCTGGAGGATGGCCTCCATGAAGGCCCGGTAGTTCCAGTAGTCCTGGCCGGCGCTCGGCTCGTCCATCACCAGGATCTTGGAGCGCATGGCCAGCACTGCGGCGATACTCACCCGCTTCTGCTGGCCGAAGGAGAGCGACAGGGGCGGGTAGTCCTCCAGCCCCTTGAGGTTGACGATCTCGATCGCCCGTGCCACCCCCTCGGCGATCGTTTGCTGGTCGTAGCCCAGGTTCTTGGGACCGAAGGCCAGCTCCTCTCGTACGGTGGGCGCAAAAAGCATGTGGCTGGGGCTCTGGAAGACATAGCCCAGGGTGTGGGCGATCTGGGCCACGCTCAGTTCGCGGGTGTCGCGGCCCTCCACCAGCACCCGGCCCCGCCTGGGCTTCAGCAGGCCGATCGCGTGCTTGACCAGGGTGGTCTTCCCTGCAGCATTCGGCCCCAAAACCGCCACCACATCGCCCCGGCGGACGGTCAGGTTGACGCCCCGGACGACGTTCGGGCCGCCGGCCTCGTAGGCAAACGAGACGTCCTCGAAAACGACCAGGGGCTCCCCGCCGTCGGGCTGGAGCGCAGGTCGAAAAACAGGAGGCGGTTCGGCGGCCGCGCGGCGGATGACAACCGGCGCGGGGAGCTTGACCTGCCGGTAGTCCACCACGTCGGCCAGGCCATTCAGCGGCCCCGCATAGCTGATGCGCCCATCGCGCATGAAGATCACCCGGTCGGGGCGGATGCTCATGGCGTCTTCGACGCGATGCTCCACCAGGATGATGCTGACCCCCTCGTTGGCCAGGCGACGGAAGAGGGCCAGCGCCTCCTGCGCGCTGGCGGGATCGAGGCTGGCCAGCGGCTCGTCCAGCAAGAGGATGCCGGGGCGCATGGCCAGCACGCCCGCGAGCGCCACCTTTTGCTTCTCGCCGCCGGAGAGGTAGAAGGTCTCACGGTTGCGCAGGTGCGCGATGCCCAGGTAATGCAGCGTCTCGTCCACCCGCCGGCGGATCTCATCTCGCGGCAGGCCCAGGTTCTCCAGCCCAAAGGCCACCTCGGTGAAGACGTGCGCGCCCAGGATCTGCCGTTCGGGGTCTTGCAGCACCGTGCCGACCATCTGCGAGATGCGGGAGAGGGGCAGGCCGGCCGTCTCCTGGCCGTAGAGGAGCACCCGACCGGTGCGCTCCCCTTTGTAGCTGCGCGGGATCAGGCCGTTGATGCAACGGATGAGGGTGGTCTTGCCGCAGCCGCTGGCACCTGCGATAAGCAGCAACTCGCCGCGTCCGAGCGTGAGCGACACGTCGTAGAGCGCCTGCTCGGGACGGGACTGGTAACGGAAGCTCAGCCCCTCGACGATCAACGGGGGCACGGAATCCGGCTGGTCGGTCAAGCGAACTGCCTCCCAGAAAGACTGTCTTCAGCAGGGTGCACCCGGCGAGGGACGCAAGCTGCGACGGGGCTTCACCTGCCCGCGTTGTTACCTGGGGCCAATAATACACCATTTTGATGTGGGATGCAATTGGGTTATGGACGTCAGTGTTCTTGCTGCTGCTTTGCGATTCTGCGAATTACACTCGCTGCCTGCGAGTCGAGCGCCACGTCATAGATGAGAGGTTGTCAGATTGGCCAGTGGCAGGCCGAAGCGGGATGAATCTCGCGGTACATGGCCCATTTTCAGGGCGGCCATGAACGCGGACGACGCGGATATCGCGGACAACGCGGACAGGGATGGAGTCTGTCCGCGTCGCTGCGCGTTCACCCGCGTCCCATTGTCATTGGACCTCTCTCACCCCTGGCCCCGCTCTCCCCTGCCATGGGAGAGCGGGGGGGCAGCGTCTTGTAGGGCATTTCGGGCGGCTTCGCCGGCCGAAATGCCCCCTCCGGAATTCGCCCCGCCCCCTGGTAGGGGGCGTCCCTTCCGCTGCGCTCCGGGGAGGCAAGCACGGGCTGGGGGTGGGGGTCAGATGCCGCAAATGGTCGAGCTACGGAGCAGCGCCCCGTCCCACAGGGAGGCTTCGCACTGAACGGGGCTAGACCCGTGCCGACGGCGCCGTCCAGCCCGGTTGACCGGGCGTCGCCTGGTAGCCCGGCCGATTTATCGCCGGGCGAGCTATTTTCGGGTTAGACTGCGAAGCCGTCTTTCAGCCAAGACACAGTATTCGGCCGACACCTCGTAGCCGACGTAGTTCCTCCCCGTCAACTTCGCTGCAACGGCTGTCGAACCCGACCCCATGAACGGATCGAGCACCACGTCGCCGGGTTTGGTGTACAGCAGGATCAGCCGTTTCGGCAGTTCAACCGGGAAGGGCGCCGGGTGATCTACGGCCGACTCGGTCGTCATCTCCCAGATCGTCGGACCTGGAACGGTCGCCTGCCCCCAAACAGCCCGCGCGATGGATTCGGCGATCCAGGCGTCGTCTTTGCCGCGCTGTCGCGCATCGGCCAGCTTCTCCGCGATCTTTTTCTGCAGTTCGCCGATCAGCTCTTCCGGCCGCCAGATGCTGCGCGTCCAGGCGACGAACTGGTTACCGGTGATGCCGGTCTCGCCGCCGGCTGCCAGCCTGAGCTGGTCCTTGCTCCACACCGTGATGTATTCATGCACATCGCGCAGGGTCGGGTTAGATGAGCGGCCGAAACTTCCCCAGGCGGTCGAGATACCGGCACTGGCCCCCTTGTCCCAGATGATATGCCCACGGTGCAGCCAGGTCTGGCTGCTTGTCCGCAATTGCTCGTCAATCAGGCTCACCAGCGACAGATATGGCTTGCGGTCGGTGTTCGCCACGTTGATGCACAGCCGGCCGCCCGGCACGAGCACACGATAGCACTCCCGCCATACCGCGTTCAGCAAGCTGATGTATTCATCCAGGCTTAAGCTGTCGTTGTGATCCGTGTACTCCTTCGCCACGTTGTAGGGCGGCGAGGTGACGACCAGTTGTACCGACGCGTCCGGCACGGCCTCCATGCGCCGCGCGTCGCCCTGGATGATGCGGTTAAGCCAGGTTGACGAGTATTCGCTCACAGTACCGTGCTTTGCGATACAGGTTACTGCCGTCGCCGTTCCGCCGCCTCTACCGCCCGTCGCAAGCTGACCTTGAACGGCGGATAGCAGATGCCTTCCTCGGTGATAATGCCGGTCAGATAGCGGTGCGGGGTCACGTCGAAGGCTGGATTGTAGACCGGCACGCCATCGGGCGCGACCTGCTCTGCGCCGATGTGGGTCACTTCGCGGGCGCTGCGCTCCTCGATGGGGATCAGGTCGCCGTGGGCCAGACTTAAGTCAATGGTCGGCGTCGGGACCACCGAGTAGCACGGGATGCCGTTCTCACGCGCAATGACGGCCAGCTTGTACGAACCGATCTTGTTGGCCACATCGCCGTTGGCCGCCACGCGGTCGGCCCCGAAAAGCACCAGGTCCACCTTGCCCAGCCGCATCAACATCCCGGCCGCGTTGTCGGCGATCAGGGTCATGGGAATGCCGTCCTGCATCAGTTCCCAGGCGGTCAGCCGCGCGCCTTGCAGCCGTGGCCGCGTCTCATCTACCCAGACGTGCACACGCTTGCCGGCGGCCACTGCCGCGCGCACCACGCCGAGCGTCGTGCCATAATCCACGGTGGCCAGCGAACCGGCGTTACAGTGCGTCAGAATGTTTGCCGGATCCGGCACGATCTCGGCGCCAAACGCGGCCATGCGGCGATTGATCTCCACATCTTCGTCGGCAATGCGCTGGGCCTCGGCCAGAACCGCCGCGCGCAGCGCATCCACATGAGTCGTATCGAGGTGCCTGGCATGCTCCAGGACGCGCGCCGTCGCCCAGCTCAGGTTCACTGCCGTCGGCCGCGCCGCGTCCAACACCGCTTTCGCCTGCTCCAGATCGGCCAACAGGCCCGCGCGATCGCTTGCCCGGCTGCGCTGCGCGGCCAGCGCCATGCCGAACCCGCCCGCTGCGCCGATCGCCGGCGCCCCACGCACCACCATGTCGCGGATGGCGGCCGCCACCGCGTGATGATCATCATAGCTGATGACCTCGTAGCGCAACGGCAGGATGCGCTGGTCAATCATCTTCAACCGGTCGTTTTCCCACCAAAGAGTACGTGGCATCCCCTGCTCCTCCCTGGCCCCGTGGGTTTCATCTGCTGTGTGCGGAACACGCTCTTCCCGCAACTCCACCCACAACTGTTTAAACAAAAAGCCCTCCAAGAGGAGGGCAAATCAAAAACAATACTGCCGACCTCTCATCTTTCAACTGCCGCGCCCGGTTCTTGACCAGGCCAGGGCAGCTGGCGGAATTGGCACCTACCTGGAAAGTTGCCTATCAGGTGCCGGGCGTGATGCCGGGATTCCGCCCGACTTTCACGCACTGTATGGCTGATCTGCAACCGGTCTCCGGGGCTCCAGGTGGTTGCCGGGGGTTCACAGGGCCGATCCCTCCCCCCCTCTGGATGAGTTTCCAGGATGCTGAATTGGTAATGTGACGCGCTCGCAACAGAGCAAGCGCAAGTCTAGCGCAAAGCGGCGCTTTTGTCAAAAGCACGCACTCCAGTTCGATAGCCTGGTGGTATTCGTAGATCTTTGCCACTGCCCACACCTGCCAGAGCCGATCCCCCGGCAAGGTGGTAGCCAGGATGAGCGGCTCCTCAGGCTACGATTTGCCAGGCACCGGCATTCAGCCGCTGCGTTAACTCGGCCTGGAGCTCTTTGCAGACGCGCGTGCGATTGTTGGGAAACTCGAGCTGCCAGCGCGTGGCGCCGTTCGCTTCGACGATCACCTCGAAGTGGTCCTCACCCTCGTATTTCGAGAGGAGTTCAACGAGTTCGGCCAGACGTTTGCGATCACCGTCGAGGCTGGCGCTGCGGCGAAAGATGATGCGCACCGTCTTGGGCCGGCCGGCCGCAGTGCCTTCTGCGGCCGGCGCCGGCGTGTGGCCGGCCACGGGCGGTGTGGCCGGGCCGACCGTGACCGCGGGCGACACCCCGGCTGCCGGCGCGATGGCCTCGCGTGGCGGCGCGGCGACCGATGGGGAGGATGCCGGCCGGGGCGCAGTCGGGGCGGTTTCCTTTCTCTGGCCGGCGGCGGATCGCTCGTGCTCCTCGTTTGTCTCGTCTGCCAGCCAATCCGGTTCTTCCAGCGCGAAGGGGTTGTCCCCGGTCGGATAGCTGTCCTCGTCCTCCTCGCTGTCGGCGGCCGGCGTGTAGGCGGCGCGCGGCGTCATATAGCTCGGAGGCGCCGACCGTTCTTTGACCTGCGGTCGGGCTGTCTCGCCGACGGCGCCATTGCGATAGCGATAGGCGACCAGGCTGGTGTCTTCGATCACGCGTACTCCCTCGACATAATCGCGCACCGAGTCGGCGATCACGCTGATGCGGCCGTTGCGCACCTCGGCCTTGCCGGCCACGATGATGATCTTGTTCGTGGCGAAGAGCGGCCTCTGTTCGGCGTAGAGGCGCGGGAAGACGGTCACGTCCAGCGTGCCCTGGAGATCTTCCAGCCGGAGAAACGCCATCGTCTCGCCCTTTTTGGTGGTGATCTGGCGCACATCGGTGATCATGCCGGCCACGACCACATTGCGGCCGGCGACCTCTTCGGTGACTTCGACCGATGCGTGGGTGACGACGTTCTGCAGATCCACAGTCATTTTTTGCAGCGGATGGCTCGACACGTACACGCCGACCAGCTCCTTCTCCCATTCCAGGGCTTCTTTGGGATTGGTCCTGGCGGCTGCAGGCAGAGAGGCCAGCAGGTCGGCGGCGCTCTCGCTATCTGCGGCGCCGAAGAGGCTGAGCTGGCCGATCTCGCGCGCGGTGTGAGCTGCCTCGCTCGCGGCCATGATCCGGTCAATGCCGGCCAGCAACTGGCTGCGTTCGCCGAAATCGTCCAGCGCGCCGACTTTGATCAGGCATTCGAGCCCGCGGCGATTGATCTGGCGCAGATCTACCCGGTCGGCGAAATCGGCGAGCGAGGCGAAGGGCCGAGCGCCGCGTGCCTGCAGGATCACGTCCACGGCGCCCTCGCCGACGTTCTTGATGGCGTCCAGGCCCATGCGGATCGCCGCGCGTTCGGGCACCGGGAACGGGAAGGCAGTCACCTGATGCGGCGCAGCGCGCTGAGGCGGCAGCTGCTCGATGGTGAAATGGTGGCCGCTGACGTTGACGCTCGGTGGCAAAACCTCGATGCCCATGCGCCGACACTCGGCGATCAGCACGCCGACCTTTTCGGTGTTATGCCGCTCGACCGTCAGCAGGGCGGTCATGTATTCGACCGGATAGTAGGCTTTGAGGAACGCGGTCTGCGCGACGATGACCGCGTAGTCGGCAGCGTGGGCGCGGTTGAAACCGTAGCGGGCGAAGCCCATCAGCGCGTCCCAGATGGCATCCGCCTCTTCGCGCGACAGGCCGGATTTTTCGGCTGCGCCCCGCGCGAAGATCTCGCGATGTTCGTCCAGCGTCTTCTTCGACTTCTTGCTGATGCCGCGACGCACCAGATCGGCTTCGCCGGGGGTATAGCCTGCGACGTCGGTGAGGATCTGGATCACCTGTTCCTGGTAGACGCATACCCCCATGGTCTCGGCCAGGATATTCGTGAGGATGGGATGGACGTACTGCGGCTCTTTTTCGCCGTGCAGGCAGGCGATGAAATCGGGGATGTATTCCATCGGGCCGGGGCGGTAGAGGGAGATGGTCGCCACGATGTGGTCGAACTCGGTCGGCCGCATCTCCATCAGGCAACGCCGCATCCCCTGGCCTTCCACCTGAAATACGCCCAGGACATCGCCGGCGCTCAGCAATTCGTAGATCTTGGGGTCGTCAATCGGCAGGTTGTGCAGCGTGTACTCGATCCCATGCCGCTCTTTGATCAGCCGTGCACATTCGCGCATCAGGGTCAGGGTGGCCAGGCCCAGGAAGTCCACCTTCAGCAGGCCGATGGACTCCAGGATGGGGAACTCGTACTGGGTGACCGTCTCGGTGATGGCCGATTTGGGCGGCCGCATCAGCGGCGTGTAGTAGGTGAGCTCCCGGTCGCCGACGATGACGGCGGCCGCATGGATGGAGGAATGTCGCGCCACGCCTTCGAGCTGGCTGCCGGCGTCGAGCAGCTTGCGCACCTGTTCGTCTTCGTCGTAGCGGCGTTTTAGCTCGGCCGAGTAGAACTCGTGGCCCTCCGTGAGCACATCTTTGATTGTGACCGGCTTGCCGGGAATGGCCGGGATCAGCTTGGCCAGGCTGTCTACGGTGCTGAGCTCGATGCCCATGGCGCGGCCCACATCGCGCACAGCCGCGCGCGCCTTCATCCGGCCAAAGGTGACGACCTGCGCGACCCGATGACTGCCGTATTTCTCCACAGTGTACCGGATCAGTTCTTCGCGCTGGTCGTCGGGGAAATCGAGATCGAAATCGGGCATGGTCACGCGACCCGGATTGAGGAAACGTTCGAAGATCAGCTTGTTGCGCAGCGGATCGAGATTGGTGATGCCGATGGCATAGGCCACGATGGAGCCCGCGCCCGAGCCGCGCACATTCCACCAGATGCCCCGGCGCCTGGCGTACATGCACAGGTCCCAGACGATGAGGAAGTAGATGTCGAACCCCATCTCATGGATGATCTTGAGCTCATGTTCCATGCGGGCCCGGATGGTGGGATCGTCGGCGCGCGCGGCGTAGCGCCAGCGCAGCCCCTCTTCGGTGAGGTGGCGCAGGTAGGTTTGGTAGGTGAAGCCTTCGGGAATCGCGATGTCGGGGAGATGATAGGTGTCGTCGTCGGGGTCAACGTGGCACATCTCCGCGATCTTGAGCGTGTTCGTGAACGCGCTCTCCGGCAGGTCAACGAGCGGCAGGAAAGTCCGCCGCATCTGTTCCAGGCTCTTGAGGAAATAGGAACCGCCCGCATAGCGCAGCCGCTTGGGGTCACTCAGCAGGGCGCCGGTCTGCACGCAGAGCAACACGTCGTGCGGGTCGGCATCCTGCTCGTAGACATAATGGGCGTCATTGGTGACGACGATCGGCAGGTCGTACTGGCGGGCGAAGGCGAAAAGCTGCTTGTTGACCTGGGTCAATTCCGGGATGTCGTGTTCCTGAAATTCGATGTACCAATGGTCGGGGCCGAAGACATCCCGATACCAGAGCAAGCGCTCGATCGCCTTTTCGGTCTGGCCGTTCACCAGCAGCGTGGGCAGCTCGGCCGCCAGGCAGCCCGACAGGCAGATGAGTCCCCGGCTGTGGGCGGCCAGATATTCGGCGTCAATGCGCGGCTTGTAGTAGTAGCCGTCGAACTGCGCGTCGGTGCACAGTTTGAGGAGATTACGATAGCCCTCCATGTTCTCGGCCAGCAGCAGCAGGTGATAGCGTTCCTTGTCGAGCTCGCTGTCGCGGCCGGTCATGGGCCGGCCGAATTGCGTCAGGTACGCCTCGACGCCCAGGATCGGCTTGATCCCCTCCTTCTTGCAGGCGCGCGAAAACTCGATGGCACCGTGCATCACGCCGTGATCGGTCAGCGCCAGCGCGGGCTGGCCCAGCTCGGCCGCGCGACGGGCCATCGCAGCCGTGCGGCCCATGCCGTCGAGGAGCGAGTACTCGGAGTGCACGTGCAGGTGGACGAAATCTTCGGGCATCGCAGGTCTTCGGGTCTGGTCTTCTGGTTGCCAGGTTGAATACGCTGGCTGATTAGAAAAACGTATAGCTAAATTATAGCAGAGGCGAATCGAGAAGCGATAATCGGGGGTGGCCGTGCCGCGACCAGCGCCAGCGTTGACTTTCCGGCCTGACCGGGGTAAAATGCGGACAATCTGAGCACAGGAGAGATGGTGATGCCCGATCAGCAACCTTTCACCTGGAAACCTGCGGACGTGATTGAGGTCACAAACACGACCGGTGAGAATATTTTGTTGGAGTTGGCCAGTGGCTTGCTGCGCCTGGACGCCGGCCGCACGGTGCGCTTGACCGCCTCGGCGCTGGAGCAGCCACAGTTGATGCAGCTGGTGCGCCAGGGTAAGATCGCGACCCGAAAGTTTGACTGGCGCAAGCGACGTTGACATTGTGCCGCGGGATTTATCCCGCTGCGGTCCGTCCGCGGGCGGCATGATGATGTTCAACAAATTAATCTGGATATGGGCCCACTTGGCTTGCGGCGGCTTGAGGCCGCTTTGGCTTGCGGCGGCCCGACGCCGCTTTGGCTTGCGGCGGCACGACGCCGCTCTGGCTTGCGCAACGACCGCAAAGCGGCGCTGTAGCGCCGCAATCCAAATTGGTCTGCGGCGGCTTGAGGCCGCTTTGGTCATCATGACCGGATTAGTTTGCTGAAACCCATTATCCCGCCCTGGTCCGCCACGCGGGCGGCATGGGTGAGTCCTATCCGATTGATGGGAGTGAGAAATCCGTGTCCACCTCCAAGCTCGTCCTGATTGACGGTCACAGCCTGGCCTTCCGCGCGTTTCACGCCCTGCCGCTGACCCTGACCGCGCCGGGCGGCGAACTGACCAACGCGGTGTTCGGCTTCACCTCCATGCTGCTGAACGTCCTGCGCGACCACAAGCCCGAGTATGTCGCGGTCGCCTTTGATATCGGCAAGACGTTCCGCCATGAGATGTTCGAAGCCTACAAAGGCCAGCGCGAGCGCATGCCGGACGAGCTGCGCGCGCAGGTCGAACGCATCAAGCAGGTCGTGGAGGCACTCAACATCCCCATCTTCACGGCCGAGGGCTTCGAGGCCGATGATGTGCTGGCGACGTTGGCCCGCCAGGCCGCCGCGCGGGGGGTAGACGCGCTGATCGTGACCGGCGATCGCGACATCCTGCAGGTTGTGGACCCGCACGTGCACGTGCTCACGTCGGGCCGCCAGTTCTCGGATGTCATTATCTACGATCCGCAGACCGTCCAGGAGAAATACGGCCTGCGCCCCGATCAGCTTTTGGATTTCAAGGCGCTGGTCGGCGACAAATCGGACAATATCCCCGGCGTGCGCGGCATCGGCGAGAAAACCGCCGCCGACCTGCTCCAGAGATACGGCACGCTGGACGAAATCTACGCCCATCTCGACGAGATCAAGCCGGATCGGGTGCGCAACGCGTTGGCGGCCGGCCGGGCCGATGCCGAGCTGAGCCGCAAGCTCGGCCGGATCGTCGCCGACGTGCCGCTGCAGCTCGACCTGGCGGCCTGTCGCACGCGCGATTATGATCGAAACCGGGTGATCGCCCTGTTTCAGGAGCTGGCTTTCCGTTCGCTCGTCGAAAAACTGCCGGAGCCTCAGGCGATGAGGCAGGCGGAAAAATCCGGCGACCAGGAGCGCGGGAACGGCGACATCGCCGGCCACGGCGCCGGCACGCAGATGGCGCTCTTCGCTGAGGAGAGCCTCGCGGCCGCGGCCGGCCCGTCGGGCGCGGCGGCAGACGCCGGACTCCTGGTCACGACCGCGCCCGCCCTGATCGGTGTCGCCGAACAGTTGGCCGCGGCCGCCATGATCGCGTTCGACACCGAGACGACCGGCGTGGATCCGCAGCAGGCCGACCTCGTGGGCCTGGCCGTAGCCTGGGGCCCCGACACGCATCAGGCCGCGTACATCCCGTTGGGTCACGCCGACACGGCCGGCCTCCCCTGGGAGACGGTGGCCGCGACGTTGCGGCCGGTGCTGGCCGATCCGAAGATCGTCAAAGCCGCGCACAACGCCAGCTATGACCTGGGCGTCCTGCGGCGCTACGGCCTGCACGTCCAGGGCGACCTGGTGGACACCATGATCGCTGCCTGGCTGCTCGATCCGAGCAATCGCGGCCTCGGCCTGAAAGACCTGGCGTGGACGCGGCTGAAGGTCGAGATGACCCCCATCGCCGGCCTGATCGGATCGGGCAAGAGCCAGATCACGATGGATCGGGTGCCGGCGGCCGCAGCGGCCAGTTACGCGGCCGCGGACGCGGCCATGACCTTGCGTCTCGCCCAGGTTCTGCTGCCCGAAGTCGAGCAAAAAGGGCTGATGTCGCTCTTTCGCGATATCGAGATGCCGCTGGTGCCGGTGCTCGTGGACATGGAAGCCGCCGGCGTCAAGCTCGACGTGAGCGTGCTGCGTCAGATGTCGGGGGAGCTGACCGGCCGGCTGCGCCAGCTCGAAATGGAAATCCAGAAGATTGCCGGCTACGCCTTCAATATCAACTCGACGCAGCAGCTCGCAGACGTGCTCTTCGGCAAGCTGGGCCTGCCGGCCGAAGGACTGAAGAAGACGCAGGCGGGCACTTACTCGACTGCAGCCGATGTGCTGGAGAGCCTGCGCGGCAAACACGAGATCGTGGATCTGATCCTGGAGCAGCGCCAGCTCAGCAAACTGCTGAGCACCTACGTGGACGCGTTGCCCACCATGGTCAATCCGCGCACGGGTCGGGTGCACACCTCGTTCAACCAGACCGGCGCGGAGACCGGCCGGCTCAGCTCGACCAATCCGAACCTGCAGAACATCCCTGTCCGCACCGAGGTCGGCCGGGAGATCCGGCGCGCCTTCGTGGCCGAAACGGGCTGGCGGCTCCTCTCGGCCGACTACTCTCAGGTCGAGCTGCGCATCCTGGCCCACATCTCCGGCGACGAGTACTTGCTGGCGGCCTTCGCGCGCGGGGAAGACATTCATGCCAGTGCCGCAGCCAAAGTGTACGGCGTCCCGCTGAATCAGGTCACCAAAGAGCAGCGCGCGGTCGCCAAGATGATGAACTTTGCCACCTCGTATGGCGTCACCGCGTTCGGGCTGGCGCAGCGCACCGGCCTGAGCCGCACCGAGGCCGAGCAGTTCATGCAGCGCTACTTTGCCACCTATCCCGGCGTGAAACGCTACATCGAGGAGACGCGGGCACGGGCGCGCGAACAGGGCTATGTCGAGACGCTGCTCGGCCGGCGGCGCTATTTTCCGGTGCTCAAGACCACGGCCACCACGCCCCAGGCATACAACGTTCGCCAGGCCGCCGAGCGCGCGGCCATCAATCATCCCATTCAGGGCACCGCGGCCGACATCATCAAAATCGCCATGATCCGGCTTCGGCAGGCCCTGATCGAGGGCGGCTATCGCTCGCGCATGATCCTCCAGGTGCACGACGAGCTGGTGTTGGAGTGCCCGGAGGCGGAGTTGGCCGCGGTCAGCCGCCTGGTGCGGGAGACGATGGAGGGCGCCTACGAGCTCAGGGCTCCGCTCAAGGTGGATGTAGAGGTCGGGCCGAACTGGTATGAGATGGAACCGGTGCCGCGCTGAGCGGAGTCGCACCGCGCACCAGAGATAGAAAATTCTGTCGGGAGTCACAGAGCGTGATTCGGAATCAGATCGCAGCCCACGTGAAACAAGCGATTGAAGCAGCACAGGCAGCCGGCGCCTTGCCGGCTTTCGATGTGCCGGCCATCGAGATCAGCCGGCCGAAGGACCCGGCGAAAGGGGATTACGCCACCTCAATCGCCCTGCAATGCGCGCGAGCGGCGCGCATGGCACCGCTCGCCATCGGGCAGGCCATCGTCCGGCATATGCCCCCCGCCGACTTCATCGGCGCGGTCGAGGTGGCCGCGCCGGGCTTCATCAACTTCCGGCTGGCCAGCCGGTGGCTGACCGGCCTGGTGGCAACCATCGAGGCCGCCAACGGCCATTACGGCGACATCAACCTGGGCCAGGGCCAGACCTGCCAGGTCGAATTCATCAGCGCCAACCCGACCGGACCGCTCCACATGGGATCGGCGCGCAACGCCGTGTTGGGTGATACGCTGGCCAACATCATGGCGGCGGCCGGCTATGTGGTCCAGCGCGAATACTACGTGAACGATGCCGGCACACAGATGCGCACCTTCGCCGAAACCCTCTACCGGCGCTACCTGCAGCAGTTCGGCCAGGACGCGCCCCTGGAGAGCCATCACTATCAGGGCGCGTACATGATAGATCTGGCGAAGGAGATCGTGGCCGAACACGGCGATCGCTTTCTGGCCATGCCGGCGGAGGAAGCCATCGCGGCGCTCAGCGAGATCGGCCTGACGAAGATCCTGGCGAGCATCCGGGCGTCGGCCGAGAAGTTGCGCGTGCATTTCGACTGCTGGTATTCGGAGCGTAGCCTGTATGCGCCGGGCGGCACGTTCGAGTTCGTGCTGCGCAAGTTGCGCGAAGCAGGCGTCATGGCGGTGCGCGACGGCGCCGAATGGCTGCTCACCAGCCGCTTCGGCTCGGATCGGGATGAAGTGGTGATTCGTTCGAGTGGCCAGCCGGGCTATTACGCCTCCGACATCGCCTATCACTACGATAAATTCGTGCTGCGCGGCTTCGACCGCGTCATTGACGTCTGGGCGGTAGACCACCAGAACCAGGCGCGGCGCATGCCCTATCTCATGGCCGCGCTCGGCCTCGACCCGGCCCGGCTGACCATCGTCCTCTATGATCTGGTGCGGCTTTACCGCGACGGCCAGGAGGTGAAGCTATCGAAGCGTTCCGGCGACATCATCACGGTGGACGAGGTGGTGGATGAGGTGGGCGCAGACGCCGTGCGCTTCCTGCTCCTGACGCGCTCCAATCAGGCTGTGATGGATTTCGACCTCAATCTGGCGGTGGCGCAAAACGACGAGAATCCGGTTTACTACGTCCAGTACGGCCACGCGCGCATGGCGGGCATCCTGCGCAAAGCCGCCGAACGGGGCTTTCCGCCTGAACGGTGGCGAGAAGGCGACCTGCGGCTGCTCGGCCATGAGCGGGAGCTGGCGCTGCTGCGCAAGATGCTCGAGCTGGAGGAGGTCATCGAACACGCCGCGCTGACGTGCGCGCCTCACAACCTGGCTTTCTATGCGCTCGACCTGGCCCGTATTTTCCATGAGTTTTACCGCGACTGTCCGGTGATCTCCGGTGAACAGGAGGATCCGGCGCTGGCGTGCGCGCGGTTGCGTCTGGTGGCCGCGACGAAGGCCGTCTTCGCGCGCGTGCTGGGACTCATGGGCGTCAATGCGCCGGACAGTATGTGACAACCCTCATCCTCGTGCATGCGTTGACACAGAGAGGTTTGCCATGAGAAGAGGATCGGCACTGTGGCGGCTGTTGCTGCCACTCCTTCTGGTGATGCCCGCCATGCTTGCCTGCGGGGGCTTTCAAATTCGGGTGACGCCGGCCGCCACTCCGTCACCGGTCGTGAGGGTCAGCGTGGCCACAAGTACGCGGCCGCCCGCCGCGGCGCCGACAATTGCCGTCACGCCCACGCTGCCGCCGACCGCCACGCCATCGCCCACGCCGACGCCGGTCGCCGGTCTGGCGCCCGGCAAATCGGCACGCGTGACGGCCAGCAACGGCGTCAACATGCGCGACAAGCCCAGCGCTACGGCCAGATTGCTCGGCCGCGTGGCGCCCAACACGGTGGTCAGCGTGAAAGAGGGACCGGTAGAGGCCGAGGGCTACAAATGGTGGTTGGTGGACGATGGCACGGGCCGTGTGGGTTGGGTGGCCAGCGGTACAGCCGATGAACCGTGGCTTGCAGCCGAGAAGGGCAGTGGCGCGGCCGTCGGCGGCGGCAAGTTGGTCAATCGAGCCGTCCGGCTGGGCGATCGCGTCCAGGTGACGACCGAGGAAGGGAAGATGCTCACCCTGCGCGAGGCGGCCGGGACGAGCAGTGCGCCGGTCGCACGGGCATTGCCCGGCACGCAGTTCATCGTGCGCGGCGGCCCGGTCAGGCAAGACGGCTATCTGTGGTGGCAACTGGAGGGCGAGCAGGTAAAAGGCTGGGCCGCCGAAGGCACCGAAGAGGACCGGTGGCTGACGCCGGTCGAGGACTGATCCGGCCCGCAAAGGGCTTGCGTTGTCCGGCAGGGGCCGTGGAGTGTGGTCATCTATAGCACAAAACTCTGGCCGCGCTGCGGGATCGTCACCCTGGCCATGCCGCTTTCTTCCAGTTTGTCCGCCAGGACAGACTGAGCGGCCGGCTCGCCGTGCACGATGAACGTATGCTGTAAGCGCCGTCGGTCGAACGGGCGCGCCCAGGCCAGCAACTCCGCCTGATCGGCGTGCGCGCTGAAGCCGTCAATGGCTACCACCTCCGCGCGCACCCTGAATTCTTCGCCCAAGATCTTGACCCGGCTCTCCCGGTCCACGAGGCGCCGGCCGAGGGTGTGTTCGGCCTGAAAGCCGACGAAGAGGATCGTGTTATCCGGATCTTCGATGCCGTTTTTCAGATGGTGCAGGATGCGGCCGTTCTCGGCCATGCCGCTGGCGCTGATGATCACGGCCGGCTGCGTCAGGTAGTTGAGCTGTTTGCTGCGGGCTTGTTCGCGCACATACTCGATCAGCGGCGAGTCAAACGGGTTGGCCCGTTTCCCCTCGGTCAGAAAGGCCTGCACGGTCTCGTCCCACTCCTCCGGATGCATCCGAAACACCTCGGTGGCGTTGACGGCCAGCGGGCTGTCCACGTAGATCGGGAGGGGCGGGATGTCGCCATCGGCTATCAGCTCGTTGAGGGCAAAAACGATCTCCTGAGTGCGGCCGACCGCAAACGCCGGCACGATCAGCCGGCCACGGCGACGGACGGTGTCGCGCACAACGGCGCACAGCTTTTTGCTGGCATCCTCGTAGGTGCCGTGGAGCCGATTGCCGTAGGTGCTTTCCATGATCAGGATGTCGGCCGCATCGAGCGGATCCGGCGATTTGACGATCGGGATTTCGGCCCGCCCGATGTCGCCGCTGAAAACAACGCGCCAGTCTTTGCCCGTCTCGCGATCACGGATGTCCAGTGCCACGCAGCTCGACCCCAGGATGTGACCGGCGTAGTAGAAAGTCGTTGCGACGCCGTCGGCTACGGCGACGGGCCGATGATAGCCTGTGCCGATGAATTGGGCCAGGCTGGCCCGCGCATCGGCCTGCGTGTAGATCGGTTCGATCAACGGCTCGCCCTGCCGCGCCCTCTTCTTGTTGAGGTATGCGACATCGCTTTCCTGGATGTGGCCGCTGTCGAGCAGCATGTAGGTGCACAGGTTGCGCGTGGCGGCCGTGCACCAGATATGGCCCCGAAATCCTTGTTTGACCAGATTGGGCAGGTTGCCGGAGTGATCAATGTGCGCATGGCTGAGCACGACTGCGGTAATGTCGCTCGGATCGAAGGGAAAATGCAGGTTCCGCTCGTAGGTGTCCGCGCGGCGTCCCTGAAACAGCCCGCAATCGAGCAGGATGCGCTGGCCATTGACCTCGATGAGGTGCATGGAGCCGGTGACTTCTTGTGCAGCTCCCCAGAAAGTGATGCGCATGGGCGCCCTCGTTCAATGTTGGATCAGAAGTCGGTCTATGGCTGCGGTCAGCTCGGCCAGGGTGCTGACCTGGAGGATGGCGTCGCACAGCGGCGCGTATTTCAGCATGTCGCTGTCGCCTGTGGCCCACAGGAGCGGCGCCTCCGGGTTGAGCCAGATCGTGCGATGGCTGCGCCGCGCCAGCAGGCTGAAGATATCCAGCCGGGGATCGTTGTAATTGTTGCGGCCATCGCCCACTACGATGAACGTCGTGCGGCTGTCTACCGTGTCGAGGTAGTCCCGGCTGAATTGCTCCAGGCTGAAGCCCAGATCGGTGTTGTAGTAGCCGGAAGGCATGCGCGCCAGGATGGCTGCGATCGCTTCGTTCGGCTCGCGGCCGACGAAATCGGGCGAAATGTACTCCAGATGGTCAATGAAGGCAAACGCGTGCGTCTTGCTGATCTGATCCTGCAGGCCGTAGACCAGGCTGAGCATCAGCTCTGAGCAGTAGCGCATGGATGTGCTGATGTCGCAGATCACCACGAGCTTTGGCTTGAGCGTGCGATCGCGGTGGACGATCTGGATGGGCACGTTGCCGTGCTTGAGGTTGGCGCGAATCGTGGCTTTGGCGTCGAGCTGGCCGCTTTTGGCGCGCCTCTGGCGCAGGGCGATCCGGCTGCGCAGCAGCGCGGCCAGACGTCGGATCTCTCGCCGCAGCCGGTCCATCTCCTGATCGGAGAGCGCGTTGAACGGCCGGTTGAGGAGCGCGTCTATGTCCGTTTCGGGCCGGCGCTGGGCCATGTTTTCGGCGATGCGCTGGCCGGCATACTGGCGCAGTTGCTCCATGAGCGCCTGCTGATTGGCCTGGATCAACTGGCGCATCTGCTCGAGGCGCTGTTTGTTCATCCCCATCTGCGCCAGGAGCTCCATGAGCTGACGCAGCGCCTCCTGCACTTCGCGAAAGCGCAGCGCCTGGGCCATGCGTCGCGCCAGCCATTCGCGCTGGCGCAGGTCGTCGGCGCGGTTGAGCCCCACCATCTGGCCGAGCTGTTCCAGTTCCTCCTGGCTGAGTTTCTCCCCGCGGATCAGTTTCTCGAGCATCTCGCGCAGGCGGCGGCTGAACTGGCGCAATGCCTCCGCAATCATGGCGGCCTCTTCCGGGCTCAGATCCTGCGCCAGGTTCAACAGCGGCGGCGTTTCGGCCGCGTCGAAGAAGAGCGGAAAAAGCTCTTCGAAGGTGGACAGGTCGCGCGCCTCTTTCACCAGCGTGGCGCGCAGGGCCAGCTTGAAGCGCTCGCGCTCCTGGATGCCCATCTCCTGGATGGCCTGGAATGCATCGGCGCTTTCGGCCAGGCTGACGCGCACGCCACCCCCGCGCAGCGCAGCGATGAACCGGATGATGCGATCTTCCATATCCGTATCCTCAGACGAGAAGTGAGCCGACCCGCTGCATTCAACGGCCTTCCGCCGTCACTGCCGATCGGAGACCGTTCACGATGGCGGCCGGAGGGCGCACCGCGCCCTCACGTGAGCTGGCCGGCCAGCGCGGCCGGCTCGACCACCGGCAGCCGGCACGCGTAGTTCTGGCAGACGTAGGCCGTCGCCCGACCGGCGAGTGCCGTCCGGCTGGCGAGCAGCGGGATGGCGGCCTGTGCGGCAGCATCGGAGGCCGCCGCACAGGCCAGCACGCTGTTGGGCAGATAGCGCCGATATACCTCGGCCAGGAGCGCAGCCGTGTCCGGCGCGGTCGGCTCGCCGATGATGGCGATCTCGTGGCCGGGGTGCAGGTGAAAGTCGAGCGCAGCCAGCAGCCGGCCGAACGCCAGCGGCTGCTGTGCCATCGGCTCGGCCAGCAGGCGCAGGATGGCGGTCGCGACCTCGATGTAGTGCGGCCGATCCAGCAGTTTGCCCAGGCGTAGGAACAGCTCGGCCGCCAGCGAATTGCCGGCCGGTGTGGCGTTGTCCACGAAGTCTTTGCGCCGCGCGATCAATGGCTCGTGGTCGTCCGAGGTCTGGAAAAAGCCGCCCCCCTCCCGATCCGCAAAACGCGCCATGATGACCTCGGCCAGATCGGCTGCCGCCTGCAGCCACTGCAGCCGGAACGTTGCCTGGTAGAGGCTGAGCAACCCCAGCGCTACCGCCGCGTAGTCCTCCAGATAGCCGTTCAGTCGCGCCTGCCCATCCTTGTACGTGCGGTACAGCCGCCCGATGTTTGCCCCATGGCCCGCGGCGCCGACCGGCCCATGTGCCGGCTGGCTCATCTGTCCCAGCACGAACCGGGCCGCGCGTTCGGCCGCGGCCACATAATCGGGCCGGCCCAGTACTGCACCCGCCTCGGCGAACGCGTGGATCATCAGGCCGTTCCACTCGGCGAGGATCTTCTCATCCCGGCCGGGATGGACGCGACGTTCGCGCGCGGCGAACAGGACGGCCCGCCCGCGTTGTACGGCCGCGGCCAGGCGTTCCTCGGTCACGCCGAGCGCGCGCGCCACATCGCCGGCCGGCCGTGCGACGTGGAGGATGTTGGCCGCCGGCCCGCCTTCCCTGAAGTTGCCGCGCTCGGTCACGCCGTAGTAGGCGCAGCAGAGCCGGCCGTCTTCTTCGCCCAGCAGGGCTCTCACCTCGGCCGGCGTCCACAGGAAGAATTTGCCTTCGTGCCCCTCGCTGTCTGCATCCTGCGTACTGTAGAAGCCACCCTCCGGCGCGGTCATCTCGCGCAACACGTAGTCCAGCGTCTCCTCGACGATGCGGCGGAAGGTGGCGTCGCCGGTCACCAGCCAGGCGTGCAGGTAGACCCGGGCAAGCTGCGCGTTGTCGTAGAGCATCTTCTCGAAGTGCGGCACCAGCCACAGCTCATCGGTGCTGTACCGGTGAAAGCCCCCGCCCAATTGATCGTAGATGCCGCCGGCTGCCATCTTGTGCAGCGTCAACGTGACCGCCCGCAGTGTGGCCTGATCGGATGTGTGGGTGCAGCGCTGCAGCAGGAAATCGAGATTCATCGGCTGCGGGAATTTGGGCGCGGTGCCGAAGCCGCCCTCTATGGGATCATGGCTGCGCAACATGCGCTGCTGGGCCTGCTCCAGCAGCGCAGGCGTGAGGGTCGTATCGGCAGCCTTCAGCGCTGTGCTGCGTTGCAGCAGCTCGGCCAGCCGCTCGCCGGCCAGCTCCAGTTCGCGGCGCCGATCACGCCACGCGTCGCCGATCGCCATCAGCACCTGACGAAAGCTGGGCATCCCGTAGCGTGGCTCGGCCGGGAAATAGGTGCCGCCGTAGAACGGCTTGCCGTCGGGTGTCAGGAAGACGGTCATGGGCCAGCCACCATGTTGCGTCATGGCCTGTACTGCGTCCATATAGATCGCGTCTATGTCCGGCCGTTCCTCGCGATCCACCTTGATGTTGACGAAGAGCTCGTTCATCAGCGCGGCCGTCTCCGGGTCCTCGAACGACTCGTGGGCCATCACGTGGCACCAGTGGCACGCCGAGTAGCCGATGCTGAGCAGGATCGGCCGATCTTCAGCCTGGGCTCGCGCCAGCGCCTCTGGCCCCCAGGGATACCAGTCCACCGGGTTGTGGGCATGTTGAAGCAGGTAGGGACTGGTCTCGCCGATCAGGCGATTGGTGTAGCGGTGTGCGGTGGTTGTTGTCATGGGCGATTGTCGAATGTGAAACGTCAAACGTCAAAGAAAGATCTCTATGCAGCCTCACCCCCTGTCTCCTCTTCTCTCCTGACGGAGGTCAAGAGAGGGGGTGAGACTAGAAGGGGTTGACGGACGGCAAAGCCGTCCGCCAACCCCCATCCTTCACACTCCCTTTCCCCCGCAAGGCGGGGGAAAGGGGGCAGGGGGATAGAGGGCCTACAGGTACAGGATTTCGTGCCCGCTCCGTCTCTTTTCCCCTCATCGGTGGATGGCTGGCGTAAGCGACCTTGACAGGCATCATACGGCGCAGATACAGGGCAAATCCGTAGTGTCGCAGACGATTGAGGCAAAAAGGCCCCGGATCCTCCGATCCAGGGCCACCCTCGCATCCTGTTGTCCTGTCACTCCCTCGTTCTTGTCACTCCCCATGCCCATTGCGCCGCGCATAGGCGTCGGCCTGCAACGCCACCTGCTCGGGCGAACGGCCCCGTTGGATCACGATGCGTGCATACGCGCTGAGGGCCTGCATCTGGGCGCGGCTGGCGAAGAAGCGAGTCTCGCGCGGATCGCGCTGTTCGTCCTCGCCCACCAGCTCCTGGACGACCAGCAAGATGCGGTCGCGGTTGGCGTCATAGCCCAATCCCATGGCGCCCACGCGAAAAAGGGGATCCACCGGCTCCTTCAGGCGCATCCTGGCCTCGTCAACTGCCACTTCGGTCTGCCGGGTCAGGCCGAATTCCTCCTCCAGGTTGGCGATCAGCTCGTCAATGGCGTCGGCCAGTGCCTGAACCTGTTGCTTTTCGCAGAGCAACTCGATGCGGTCTATGCCGCGCTCGGCCTGGATGAAAAAGGTGCGGTGTCCGGGCACCCCGATAGCGTCGGCCGTGATGCGGTCAACCGGATCCATCTCGTACACTAGATTGGCCATCTCTTCGCTCCACAGGTCTGGTGATTGCATAGCATATGTCACAGCGCGAGCTTTGTCAAATGGGTGTCACTCCGTGCGGCGAAACTGCCTCTTGACGAGATGCCGGGTTTGCGATACCATCCGTACCGGGAAACCTGGCGCAAGCTGCTGCGTTTTCTCCGCTCGGAGGGAATGACGCTATCATGATCACCGTTTGACCACCGCTGCTCGATGATCCAGACTGCCGCTACTCTGATCGAACGTCGCACTTTCGGCCCCGGCCAGGAATTGCGCTTGCAGGCGCCCGTGCTGGCTCGCAGCCTGACGGCCGGACAGGCCGTGCTGGTGCAGACCGGCTGGGGCAACATGCCCTACCTGCGTCGCATCTTCTATCCCATTGCACTGGACGATGAGAGCTGGACCTTGCGCATCCCAGCCGACGGCGATTGGGGTCACGCCTGGTTGCGCGCCACGACCATCGGTGCCATGGTGGACTGCCTGGGGCCGGTAGGCGTCGGGTTCAGCCTGCCTGTCGGCAGCCGCAACGTATTGTGTCTGGGCGAGGATGTCCCGACATCGGCGGCCGGGCATGGGGTCTCAGCCTGGGCGCTGTTGCCGGCCATCGTCCAGGCGGTGCGCGAGGGCCGGGCCGTAGCGTTTGCGATGGAGGCAGTAGCCTCCCGCGACCTGATCCCTGCGTCCCGTCTCCCGGCTGCGGTGGAATACCACACGGCCACGCGGTCTCCGCGCTCCGCCGGCCAGCCGGCATCAGCCACGGCGGGCGTGGCGCAGTTCCTGCCCGAGTTGCTCCCCTGGGCCGATGTGGTGCTGGCAGCCGGCTCGCCGGCGTTCTACCACGAACTGGCAATGGCAGTGCGCTCCATTCGCTATAAGCTCGGCCGCGGCTTCGCCCAGATCCTCTATCCGGCGGCCTTCCTGTGTGGCGTCGGCGCCTGTCAGGCGTGCGTCGCCGACCTGGCGGCGGGCCGCCGACGCATTTGCCAGCGCGGGCCGGTGCTGGACCTGGTGGATCTGGTGGGCGAGGCGTGACAGAGGAGACAGGACCGACGGGATGGACTATGATCGAGCTGGCGCCCCATAACAAACACAGTCTGGCCCTGGTGGTGCCGGTGATGGCCGGCAGCGGCGCGGTCGGTTATGCCGATGCATGGCCGGCCGGCATCAGTGCGGCCATGTTCGGCGCCATCGTGACGCCGGCGGTGTCATGGCGCCCCCGCCGGGGGCATCCTCCTGGTCGCCTGGCCGAGACGCCGGCCGGCTTCATTCTGGCAGCCGGTGACCATAATCCCGGCTTCCGCCGTGTGATGGACGACCATGCCCTGGAATGGCGTCGGCTCTCCGTGCCGATCATCATGGCGCTGGCCGGGAGCACGGTCGAGGATTGGGATCGCATTGCGGGTCGGCTGGAAGAGGAGCCGGGCGTGGCCGGCCTGGAGCTGCATGTGGCCGAGGGTGCGCGGCCTGTGGATGTGGCCAACTGGGTGAGCGCTGTCCGGCGGGCTACCACGTTGCCGCTTCTGGTCAAGTTGCCGTCGGCTCAGGCGGCAGCACTGGCAACAGCGGCCGTGGGCGCCGGCGCGGATACGCTGGTGGTCGGCGCCACGCCTTCGGCCGCAGCGCTCCTGTCGGATGGCGCGCGCCTCACCGGGCCGCTGGCCGGGCCGGCCGCGTTTCCGTTCACCCTGGCCGGTGTCGCTGCGGTCGTCAGCCTCGGGCTGTCGGTCCCCGTCGTCGCGGCGGGCGGCATTTGCCGGGCCGCGGATGCGCTGGCGTGCTTTCAGGCCGGTGCGGTGGCGATCCAGTTGCGCAGCCTGCTGTGGGTAGATCCGGCCGCAGCCATGCGATTGGTCGAGACGCTGCGCGACTGAGAGACGGCCACCGGCAACCGCCGCGGCCGTGCCGCACGAGCGTCAGGTGCCCAGGCCCAGGCCGAGGGCGAAGGCGAGCGCGTAGAGGACGGCCAGTTGTGCGGTGCCGGCCAGTGTTTTGTTGAGGGCCGGACCCAGGATGCGCCATACCGCGCGCAGCTGCACGCCGGCCAGCGGCAAAGTGAGCCAGGTCAGCATGACCCAGGCCGGTGTCGCCAGGACCAGCCAGAGGAAGAGGGGCACCAGATAGGCGATCGCCAGCAGCAGCAGATATTCCAGCCGTGCGCCGCGGCGACCCAGCAGGACGGCCAGCGTGTGCTTGCCGGCCGCGCGGTCGTTATCGGCGTCGCGCAGGTTGTTGACCACCAGGATCGCGGTGATCAGGCAGCCCATCGGAACGGACGCCAGGAGCGCCAGGGACGTGATGCGCAGCGTCTGCACATACGCCGTGCCGACTACGGCTGCCAGCCCGAAGAAGATGAACACCGCCAGGTCGCCGAGGCCGTAGTAGCCGAACGGCAGCGGCCCGATCGTGTAGGCAACCGCGGCCACAATCGCCAGCACGCCGATCACCAGGATCGGCCATCCCGCCACGGCTATCAGGTAGAGGCCACAGAGCGCGGCCAGGCCGAATACGATGATCATGCCGATCTGCACCTGACGCGGGGTCAGCAGACCGGCCGTGGTGACGCGCATGGGGCCGACGCGGCCGCGGCTGTCGGTTCCGCGCAGATAGTCGCCCAGGTCGTTGGCGAAGTTCGAGCCGATCTGAAGCAGCAGCGCCGCGATCAGCGCGGCCAGCGCAGGGAGCGGCCGGAACGCGGCCTCATGGAAAGCCACGGCCGTGCCGACGATCACCGGCGCGACCGCAGCCGGCAGCGTGCGCGGCCGGCCGGCCAGGATCCATGGTATCAAACGCGACGTGGTTCTTGCTTCGGTCACACGCATCCTCGCGAACAGCAGTGAGATCGTCCCTCCATCCATCGGTGCCCTGAGCGGCCGACGGGTCACGCATCGGGTGTCTGATATGTTGCCAGCTCTTGCTCGAACGCGGCCCGCACCCGTTCGTACTCTGCTCCGATGCGGGCCAGGCAGTCATCGGCATCCTGGAGCGCGCCGCTCTTGCCCAGCGCCTCCAGCTCGCCGAGCAGGCTGCTGAGATGACGCGCGCCGAAGCTGCCGGTGCTGCCCTTCAGGCTGTGAGCGATCTGGGCGATCGCTTTGCCGTCGCGGCGGCCGACGGCGGCCTGCAGGTCGGGCAGGCGGGCCGCCGTGCTCTGCAGAAAGGTCTCGATCAGTTCGACCAGCGCCTGCGGCTTGTCGGCAGGGGCCAGGCGTTTGAGGTTGCGTAGCACGACCGGATCGAGCGGCTCAGACGCGGCCTGATCCGCAGCAGATGCCGATGCGCTCTCGGCCAGGTCGGCCGTGGCCGATTCTGTGTCGGCCGTTGTGCTGGCGATCCAGCGGCTCAAAACGGTGCGCAGTTCGGCCCAGCGCACCGGCTTGCTGATGTAATCGTCCATGCCGGCATCCAGACATGCCTCGCGGTCGCCCTGGAACGCATTGGCGGTCATGGCGATGATCGGCACATGCCGCGCCAGGCTCGCCTCGGCCTCGCGGATAGCCCGACTGGCCTCGAAGCCATCCATGTGCGGCATCTGACAGTCCATGAGGATCAGGTCGTACTCGTGCGGTTTCTTGAGATACGCTTCGAGCGCGGCCTTGCCGTGGCCGACCGGCGTCACTTTGAAGCCTAGCTTTTCCAGCTGGAGCACGCCCAGGCGCTGATTCATCGGATTGTCCTCGGCCAGGAGGATGTGCGCGGCCAGCGCCGACGCGACAGGCGCTGGCCTGGGACGGGCCGGCATCATGGCGGTCGGGGTGGGATGGTGTTCGGTTGCATGGGCGAATCGGGCGGTGAACCAGAAGACCGAGCCCTGCCCTTCGGTGCTGTCCGCGCCGATCTCGCCGCCCATCATCTCCACCAGCCGCTTGCAGATCGCCAGGCCCAACCCTGTGCCGCCGTAGCGGCGGGTGGTGGAGCCGTCGGCCTGGGTGAAGGGCTGGAACAGACGGCGTCGTGCCGTCTCCGAGAGGCCGATCCCCGTGTCGGTGATGCTGAAGTAGAGGCTGATGTACTCCTCGGTGATGCTCTCCGGCATTGCCTCGACGACGATCTCACCGCGTTGGGTGAATTTGACCGCGTTGCTGAGCAAGTTGACCAGCACCTGGCGCAGGCGATGGGGATCGCCCCGCACCCATTCCGGCAGCTCCGGCGCGATCAGCACGCGCAGATCGAGGTTCTTGGCACGCGCCTTCGGCATGAAGAGATCGGCGGCCCGATGGATGACTTTGGCGACCTCGAAATCCACGTGCTCGAAGACCAGTTTGCCGGCCTCGATCTTGGAGAAGTCGAGGATGTCATCAATGATGGCCAGCAACGACTGCGCGGCCTCCTGGGCGCCTTCGGCCAGCTCGCGTTGCTCCGGCTCCAGTTCGGTGTCGAGCAAGAGCTCGATCATGCCCAGGATGCTGTTCATGGGCGTGCGGATCTCGTGGCTCATGGTGGCCAGGAATTCGGACTTGAGGCGTGAGGCCTCCAGGGCCTGATCGCGCGTCTGGGCCAGCGCCTCCTCCATGTGTTTGCGCTCGGTCAGGTCGGTCACGACCGTGATTGTGCCGGTGACCAGGCCATCTCTGATGCGGGGCGCGCTGGTGCTGAAAGCATAAACGATGCTGCCGTCGCTGCGCCGGAGACGGCTTTCATGGGTGGCAGGGATGCCCTGCCGCACCTGCTCCCAGGCCCGTTCGAGGGTCGGCCAATCTTCCGGCAGGGTGAAGTCTTTCGGGTGTTTGCCGGTCAACAGTTCGGCGTTATCTCCTACCATGCGGGCGAAGGCGGGGTTGATGTACTCGAAGAAGCCCTCGGCATCTGTGACGACCAGTCCCTGCGCCATGTTGTTCATGATCTGCAGTGCGAAGTCGCGCTGGCGGGCGAGCTCTTCGGCCGCCAGATGCCGTTCGCTCACATCGGTGAGCACGCCGAACGCGCCGTCGAAGCCGCCGTCTTCCGGCCGGTAGATCAATTGGGCGCGGGCCTCGGCCCAGCGTTTGCTGCCATCGGCCGCCACGTAACGGAGCTCACCCTGATATTCCTTCTGTTTCATGGCGATGAGGGCGGTGAACTCCCCGCGCAGGGCGCTGCGGTCTTCCACATCTACGAAGTCAATGAACGATTTCCCCAGGCTTTCGGCTACCGAAAAGCCGGTGAGTGCCGTCCAGGCGGGGTTCAAGAAGGTCCAGTTGCCATGTTTGTCAATCTGGAAGATGACCTCCTTGACGTTTTCGACCACCGAGCGATAGAGTTGTTCGCTTTCGCGCACTGCGGTGTAGAGTCGCGCGCGGCCGATGGCGACGTTGACCTGTTCGGCGACCGCGGTCATCAGGTGCAGGTCGGCCTCGGTCAGCCGGGTATTGTGGATGCTCTCGATGTTCAGCACACCGACGATCTGCCCGCGGTCGTGCAGTGGCACGCATACCTCGGAGCAGATGCCGGGGATCGCTTCCAGGAAGTCCGGATCGGCATGGACGTCGGGCAGGAAGGCGGGCCGGCCGGTGCGCACAACCCGGGCCATCACCCCCTGGCTGAGGGGAATGCGTGTCAGCACGCGATCGTAGCCCACCTGATGCTGGAGCACCAGCGCGTCGTCCTCCAGCAGGTAGAGGCTGACCAGCGTGTAGCCGAAGGTGCGGGCGATGGCCTCGACCACAGTGCGCAGCACGGTGGAGAGGTCGAGTTCGCCGGCCAACACTGTCCGCACCTGATTCAGCAGCGCCATCTCCTGCGCCTGCCGCCGCGAGGCCGAGTAGAGACGCGCGTTGTCAATGGCCACTGCGGCCAGCTGGCCGAAGCGGGTCAGCAATGTCACCTCTTCGGCATCGAACGGGATGCCCGGCTTCGTCTGTGACACACCCAGCACGCCGATGATCTGGCCGTCGAGGATGAGCGGCACACCGACGGCGGCGTGGATCAGGTGGACGGGAAATTGAGCGGAGCGATGGGGCCAGACCGCATAGTTATCCACGGCGATCGGCTGGCCGGTGACCCACACCTGGCCCGCCAGTCCTTCGCCGGGCTGCAGGCGGATGCCGACATATTCGCCAAACTCGGCGGAGCCGACTTTGACCTCAAGCGTGTTGGTCTTTTCGTCCACCAGATAGAGCCAGCCGAAGGAAGCGCCCAGCAGATGCGTGGCGCGTTTCACGATCGCCTCCAGCAGGCCGTCGAGGTCCAGCCGATGCATCAGCCCTAGGGTGGTCTCGTGGAGCGCGGTAAGATATTCATTCTGGCGAAGCAAGGCTGCCTCGGCCGCCAGCCGCGCCACCAGGTCTGCGGTGGCGCGGTCGGTCGCATCAGTCGGTTTGGCTTTGCTCTTCGGCATCTCGTCCCCCAGACCGATCAAAGAAGTAGAGTGCCGTGCTGCCGTAGCGCCGATGGTCGCACACGGTCAGCAGAGATAATGCCGGCTCCGTCCATTCTTTGGGGAAGATCTGAACGATCACCAGTCCGCCGTCGGTCAGCAGCTCGGGGCGGGCATCTACGGCGCGCAGCGCCTTGAGCCACAGAGCCTGATATTGCGGCGGCGCGATGTAGATGACATCGAACGGCGTCAGATCGGGCCGGGCCAGATAGGCGAAGGCGTCACCGGCCACCACGCGGCCGCGGGCGGCAACACCGCTCAGCTCCAGATTGCGGCGCAGGACCTGCACGACCATCGGGTCGCGCTCGCAGAAGACGGCTTCGGCCGCGCCGCGGCTCAGCGCCTCGATGCCGACCGCACCCGTTCCACCGAACAGGTCAAGGTAGCGCCGGCCGGCGATCATCCCCTGCGCCGCCAGGATGTTGAAGAGCGCCGACTTCACCCGGTCGGTGATCGGTCGGGTGGTCTGGCCGGGCGGCGCCCGTAGTTCACGACCTTTGGCAGAACCAGAGATGACGCGCATGGTGGATCGGGTTAGTTGCGTCGGATCAGGGTGCGGTAGACCGGTTCGTCTATGCCGCCGAAGCGATGTTTGTAGTCCTCGTCTCCCTGTAAAAAGTCAAAGCGGACGCGGCCGTGGCGGATGGCGTCTTCGATCAGCCAGGCCAGGAGCACCCAGCCCGGGCTGAGCTGCGAGTAGGCCTCGGGATCGTAGCCCGAATTATAGACCTGGACTTCATTATTGTACTCGAAGCAGAAATAGGTGGCAATCGGCTGGCCTTCGACCTCCAGGAATGAGAGCTGAAGCCAGCCCTGCCGGGCCAGGGTGGCAGCGATCTCGCGGAAGAATCCCTGCATTTGGGCATCCATGAAGGCGTCTTTGTCCTGTCGGCTGAGGCGATGCAGGGTGATGAAGGTGGTGATGGCCTCATCGAGGCCGGCCATCCCGCGCACGAAGCGCACCCGCGCGTCCGGCGCTTCCCGCATCACCCGGCGCAGCTTGCGGCGGATCTCGTGGCGTTCTTTTTTGTCCAACGTGGCCAGATAGGCTTCCCAGCCATCGTATTCCGGGTCAGGCGAGGGCGACGGCAAGGTGATCACCGGACACACGTCTTCCTGAAATACCGTCACCGCCCAGCCGCGTGCTTGTGCCATCTGCGGCAGCAGGGTGTAGGCCAGCGAGCGCGACGGCTGATTGCATAGATCCACTACCTCCCATGCGGGCGCCGTGGGCCCGGCCAGCCAGTCGAGAAAGGCCGTGTAGACGGCTTCTTCCTGGCCGGCCTCCACGATCAGATCGAGGTAATCGGCCACCTCCAGGCAGCCCACCACCTGCAGGACATTGCGCTGGTCGTAGCGGCTCATGTAGAGCGGCGCGATGCCCACCAGGCGGTCGTGCTCGCGCATGGCGAGCAGGAAGAGCGGGCCGCGTGTTGTGCCCAGGCAGCGCCACCAGGTCGTTTGCCATTCCCAGGTCAGGAAAATCGTGTCGAAACGGCTGCGCCGCAGCAGATCGTTCCACTCGGCGCGCAGTGCCGCGAAACCTGTCTCATCGGGGTAGAGTGTCAGTTCCAAGAAAGAACCTCCCGTGCGTGTGATGGTGCCGTGCCTATGGCCGGTTTTGTCCACGGCGGTGTTCGACCCACGGCACGATGATGCCCCAGATCAGCAATATGGCGATCAGCGCGAAGAGGCCCATCCCGGCCACGCAGCCCACCACCGAGACCTGCTCCATCCATTCTTCCAGGAGGGGACGCGGGGATGGGGTGGCGGTAGGCGCAGGCGACGGCGTGGGCGATGGCGTCGCGGTCGCGATGGCGGGCGAAGGGGTGGCGCCGGGTGGCCCTTCCAGGGCTACCCGCGTCATCACCGGCTCCGGATTGATGCCGACGCCGTTGGCCCGGTCGGCCGTCATCTCTGCGGTCTCCGGCAACTCGGGCAGTGTCTCTGCTGCGCCGAGGACGAGCGGTGGCAGCACGGTGATGGGGGCCGGCCCGGCGGGCCGACTGCACGCCAGCACCTGAATATCGTCCAGAAAGAGCGCCGTCCGGCCGCCCGCGCCATCGTTGGCCACGTTGAAATAGATGGCGACCGTCTGGCCGGCGTAAGGCGTCAGATCGGCGCGCACCGGCCGCCAGCTTTGCTCGTTGAGGTGCACGCGCCACAACACGGCCAGCACGCGATTATCGGCGGCCAGGAGCAACGCCTCCTGACGGTCGGCACCGGCGTTCGGCTCGGCCCATGTCCAGGTCCAGAACTGGAGCGTGATCTGTGCGCCGGCCGGCAGGCTGAGATACTGGCGCACCGACGAGTAGCTGTGCGCCTGCTGGCTTTGCGTCCCCAGTTGTAGCGCGTAGGGCGGGCTGTGGACCGAGCTGCCGACGACCTGCGCCGGCAACTGATTGAACGAAGGATGCCAGCCGTTTAGCCCCTGGTCAAATCCACCGTTGCGGACCAGATCCGGGCAATCTTCCGGCGCTGACGTCACGGGGGCGGGCAGGACCGTGCCGGGGAACGGTGTGCGCGTGGCCGGCGGTGCGGTGGGCGTCCAGAACGCGCGCGTCGCGGTCGGCGTGGCCGCGACCGGGGTCCGCGTGCGCGTGGGCGTGACGTAGTGGGGCGTGAAGGTCGGTGTCCAGACCGGAACGGTCGCGGTCGGCGTGGCCGCGACCGGGGTCCGCGTGCGCGTGGGCGTGACGTAGTGGGGCGTGAAGGTCAGCGTCCAGACCGGAACGGTCGCGGTCGGGGTGCGCGTCGGCGACGGGGTGGCCGGCGCCGTCGGCGTCGCCGGTGGGATGGAACACGCGACCAGGGAGACGTCGTCCAGGAACATGCCGGCGATGCCGCCGCGGCCGTCGTTGTAGACGTTGAAATAGATCTGAACGGTGCGACCGCGCCAGCGCGTCAGATCGAAGCTCAACTGGTTCCAGGTGCGGCTGTCGTTGCGCGCCCGCCAGGGCTGATCCAACACTTCGCCGTTCGGCGCCAGCAGGACGAGCGCCATGTGCTGATCGTGGATCGGGCCCTCGACCATGGCATAAAACCAGAAGGAGAGGGTGACCGTGGTGGCGGTCGGCGGGATGACGACCGTCTGCCGGGCCGAGGAATAGCTCTGCTGGCTGGCGCCTTTGGTGATGCCCAGCGCCAGCGCACGCCGGCCGCTGTGATAGGCATAGGTGACGTATTCGGGCATCTGCGGCGCAGGCCCCAGCAGCCACGCGGCATCGGTCTCAAAGCCGCCGTTTTGGATCAATTCGGTGCAAGCACCCTGGGCCTGTGCGGTGGCGGCGAGACGACCGAACAGTGCCGTCAGGCCGATCGCTACCAGCAGGCTGGCCAGGCCGCAGATGTTCCAGAGCCGTTTCATGGTATCCGCTCCCTCTGGTCGGAGGTTCAGACGCGCTGTTATTCTAACACGAAGAGCGCCTGCAAAGCAATTGACCCGCGCCGCATCCGATGCTATAATCGGGGCGCCTATGAATGAGACCGCAGTGGCATCCCTGGATCTGGCGATCGTCATCGTAAACTACAACACGTGCGCGTTGCTGCGCGATTGCCTGCGCTCGCTGTATGCCAGCGAGATGGCCGGCCTCTCCTTTGCGGCCTGCGTGGTGGACAACGCGTCGGCTGACGGCAGTGCGGCGATGGTGCGCGCGGAATTCCCGCAGGTGCACCTGATCGCCAACGCCGAGAATGTGGGCTATCCGCGGGCCAACAACCAGGGCTTGCGCTATTTCGGGTTCTCCGATCGGCCGGCCGCGGCCGTCGCATCGCAGACGTTGCCGCGCTTTGCCCTGCTCCTGAATCCGGACACGGTGCTTCCCCCGCGCGGCCTGGCCGACATGATCGCGTTCATGGAGGCGCGGCCGCGCGCCGGCGCGGCCGGGCCCAAGCTGGTGCGCCTGGACGGCTCGCTCGACCGGGCCTGTCGGCGTTCCTTTCCCACGCCGGAGAGTTCGTTTTACCACCTGGCGAAGCTGGATCGTCTCTTTCCGCGCAGCCCACGTTTCGCGCGCTACGACCTGCGCTATCTCGATCCCGATGTCGTCGCCCGTGTAGATGCCATCGTGGGCGCGTTCATGCTGGTGCGCCGCGAGGCGATCGTCCAGGTCGGCCTGCTCGACGAGACCTTCTTCATGTACGGCGAAGACCTGGATTGGGCCAAGCGCATTACCGATGCCGGCTGGGAGGTGTGGTATAATCCGGCCGTCACGGTCACGCACGTCAAAGAGGCTGCCTCGCGCCACTCCTACCGGGCGCGAGTCGAGTTCTATCGGGCGTTGACGATTTTCTATGAAAAGCATTATCGGCAGACGACTTCCCGTTGGATGGATTGGTTGATCCGGGGCGGCATCTTCTTCTTCGGCCAGCTTGATCTGCTCGGCCGGCGGCTGCGGGGACAGGGACCGGCCGCCGACCGGCGGTGATCGGTTCAGGAGCAGCAGATGAGTCCAGATGCACCGTTGCAGACATCCAGCATGACCGATTCAGGTCGCACGCGGCCCGGGGATGACGTTCAGCACACGACGGCCGGAGCGGTGCCACCCGTCTCGCGGGTGCCGATTCGCCGTGCCCGCATGTTGTTCGTCGCATCGCTGGTGCTCACCGATGCGCTGATGAGCCTGTTGGCCTTCTACGTCGCCTATCTGCTGCGTTTCGCGACGGTCGGCCCAAAGCTCGGCCCCTTCTCGGACTACCTCGTCCTGGCGATCATCCAGCTGGTCAACACGCTGCTTGTCTTCTTCTTCTACAAATTCTACCATCGCCGCCATGCCGCCATCCTGCTGGATGAGGTGTATCGGATGTTCGGCGGCGTCACCGTGGCCACGCTGTTGACGATCGCGTTTCTGGGCTTTGTCCTGCGCGGGCTCGAGTATCAGCGCCTGATGATGATCTTCGCCTGGGCGGCCGGGATGGTGTTGCTTCCGACGGGCCGTTGGGCCCACAGTCGCGTGCAGCGCTGGTTGCACCGCCGCGGCCATGGCGCCGAGCGGGTGTTGATCGTCGGCGCGGGCGAGGTGGGCCGCATGATCCTGCAGAAGATTCAGACCACGCCCGGCCTCGGCTATCAGGTGGTCGGCTTCGTGGATCCGCATCCCACACCGGGCCGGGTGCTCGGACTGCCGGTTTTCGGCGGCATTGACGACCTGCCACAGATCATCGAGCGCGAGGGGATCGCCGAGGTGATCATCGGCCTGCCCGAGGCCAGCCATCAGGAGCTGGTCGGCATTGTCTCGCAGTGCGAGCGCGAAAAGGTCAGCATTCGCGTCTTCCCCGATGTCTTTCAGATCATGGCGTCGGAGGTGACGATCAGCGACCTGGCCGGGCTGCCGCTGCTGACGATCCGCGATGTGGCGTTGCGTGGCTGGAAGCTGACGCTGAAGCGCATCGTGGACGTGGTGTTCAGCGCGCTGTTCTTGCTGTTCGCCTCGCCGCTGATGCTGCTGGTGGCGCTCGCCATCAAGCTCGATTCGCCAGGCCCGGTTTTCTTCGTGCAGGAGCGCATGGGGCTCGACGCGAAGCCCTTCAAGGTGCTCAAGTTCCGCTCGATGCGCCAGGATGCCGAGGCCAATGGCCCTGGCTGGACCACGAAGGACGATCCGCGGCGCACCCGCGTGGGCACGTTTCTGCGCCGGACTTCGCTCGATGAGCTGCCGCAGTTCATCAACGTGCTGATGGGCGACATGAGCGTGGTGGGGCCACGGCCCGAACAGCCCGCTTACGTCGAACAGTTCCGCAAGAGCATCCCCCGCTACATGGAGCGCCATCGGGAAAAGGCCGGCATCACCGGCTGGGCGCAGGTCAATGGCCTGCGCGGGGACACTTCGATCACCGAACGCACCAAGTACGACCTCTGGTACATCGAGAACTGGTCTCTCTGGTTGGACTTTCGGATCATCCTGCGTACGGCATTCAAGGCGTTTGTGGACAAAAACGCCTATTGAGGCGCAGCCGGTCGCTCAACCATCACCCAGCGTTTTTTGACACCTTGGCCGCTTCGTGATATGATTTGCCCTGCGATGTTAGCACTCTCGACGCGAGAGTGCTAAGGCGAGGTGAGAGATGCCTGAGATGACGCCGCGTCGTCAGGCCGTGTTGGGCCTGGTGATCCGTTCCTATATCGAAAAAGGACAGCCGGTCGGGTCGAAAGCGTTCGTCCAGGGCTATGGGCTGGAGATCAGCGCGGCGACAGTGCGCAACGAAATGGCCGCGCTGGAGGAGATGGGCTATCTCACCCACCCGCACACCTCGGCCGGCCGCATCCCGACCGAGCAGGGGTATCGTTATTTCGTCGAACATCTGCTGGGCGAGACGGAGTTGCCGCTGCCAGAACAGCTCAAGATCCGTCACCAGTTCCATCAAGCGCGGCTGGAGCTGGATCAGTGGGTGCGGCTGGCGGCGGCCGTCCTGGCGCACACCACGCGCAAAGCGGCGGTGGCCACTCCCCCGCGGGCGCGCGAAAGCAGGTTCAAGCATCTGGAGCTGATCAGCCTGCGCGACACCCTGGTCTTGCTGGTCCTCGTCTTGCAAGGAGGCATCGTGAAGCAGCATGTGCTCACCCTGGACCAGCCGATGGATCAAGAGTCGCTGAGCCGGCTTTCCAATCAGCTCAACGAGCAGTTTCGGGGGTTGACCGGCAGCCAGATCAGCGCCCATCTGGCTGCCAGCAATGGGCTGGCCGGCCAGATCGGCCAACTGGTGGCCCAGGCAATGCGCGAGGAGGACACTCAGCAGACCGCAGCCGTATATCGGGATGGCCTGGCGCACATCCTGGCCGAGCCGGAGTTCGCCGACGCCGAGCAGGTGCGCCAGATGGTGCACACGCTCGAAGGGCCGGCGCTGGTAGATGTCGTGATGACCGCGGCCGAGCCGTTGAGCGTCGGCGCGGTGCAGGTGCTGATCGGCGGCGAGGGCCGCTGGCGCGATTTCGCCGAGCTGAGCCTGGTCCTCTCCCGTTACGGCATCGAGGGCGGGGCTAGCGGATTGTTGGGCGTCGTCGGGCCGCTGCGCATGTCCTACGACTACACCATCGGCGCCGTGCGCTACGTGTCGCAGCTGATGAGCGATCTGGTGGGCGACTGGTACGACGTGCGCGATTCCCGGCCCAAGCCCGTGCTCGGCGACAGGTGATCGCTAATGAAAAACAAACGCTCTGCTAATGTCCCGCTGATGGAGGAGCGTCATAATGCACATGCTGTCTGAATGGCCGATTTTCAGCCAGTGTGGAGCAGGATCGGAACAATGAGCCAGGAAAATGAAATGACCATCGAGCAGGCCGCCGTGCAGGGCGGCGAGCAACCGGCACAGCCGGTCGAAGTGAACGATGTCGAGGCGTTGCGCCAGCAACTGGCGCAGGCCCAGGCCCAGGCGGCGGAATACCTCGACAACTGGCGTCGAGCTACGGCCGATTTCAGCAACGCGCGCAAGCGGATGCTGCGCGAGGCCGAAGAGCAGCGCGCGACGGCCGCCGTGCGTGTCCTCGAAAAGTTGCTGCCGATCAGCGACGACATCCGCCGCGCGTTCGAGAATTTGCCCGCCGCTCAGGCGGAGAACGAATGGGTGGAGGGCTTTCGCCTGATCGCCCGCAAAGTCGAGCAGTTGCTGGAGAGCGAAGGCGTCAGCGTGATCCCCACCGAGGGGCAAATGTTCGATCCGGCCCTGCATCACGCGGTGACGCACGAAGAGGCCGAAGGCTACACGACCGGCCAAATCATCGGCGAAGTGGCCCGCGGCTACATGTTGGGCGAGCGGGTGCTGCGGCCCAGCCTGGTGCGGGTGGCAAAGTGAGCGCCTGCCGTCCGCTCGCATTCAGGCGCTGCGGCCGGTTGTGAAGGTGGGTATTCATCGAGCGAGAAGGAGAAATTGATCCATGGGCAAGATCGTGGGCATTGATCTCGGTACGACCAACTCGGTCGTCGCTGTCATGGAAGGCAGCGAGCCGGTCGTCATCCCGAGCGCCGAGGGTTCGCGGCTGTTCCCGTCCGTCGTTGCAGTCAACCCGAAGACCGGCGAGCGCATGGTGGGCCAGGTTGCTCGCCGCCAGGCGATCACCAATCCCGACAACACGATTTTTTCGGTCAAACGGCTGATGGGCCGGCGCTTCAACGACCCGGAAGTGACCAAAGCGCGCAAGGTGTTGCCGTATAAGATCATCGAGCACAGCAACGGCGATGCCTGGGTCACGTTGGGCGGCCGTAACTACTCGCCGCCCGAGATCTCGGCGATGATCCTGCAGAAGATCAAGACGGACGCCGAGGCATACCTGGGCGAACCGGTGACGCAGGCCGTGATCACCGTGCCGGCCTACTTCAACGATAGCCAGCGCCAGGCGACGAAGGACGCGGGCAAGATCGCCGGGCTGGACGTGCTGCGCATCATCAACGAGCCGACCGCCAGCGCGCTGGCCTATGGCCTGGACAAGAAGATTGACCAGAAGATCGCGGTCTACGACCTGGGCGGCGGCACATTCGACATCTCGATCCTGGACGTCGGCGAGGGGGTCTTCCAGGTGCTGAGCACCAACGGCGATACCTTCCTGGGCGGCGACGATTTCGACCAGCGCATCATCAACTGGATCGCCGACGAGTTCAAGCGCGAAGAAGGGATTGACCTGCGTAGCGATCGCATGGCGTTGCAGCGGCTCAAAGAGGCCGCCGAACGAGCTAAGATCGAGCTCTCCAGTGTCCTGGAGACCGAGATCAACCTGCCGTTCATCACCGCGGACGCCAGCGGGCCGAAACACCTGCAGATGAAGCTGACGCGCGCCAGGCTGGAGCAACTCACCGGCGACCTGATCCAGCGGACAATCGAGCCGTGTAAGCAGGCGTTGGCCGATGCCAGGCTCACCGTCAACGACATCGCCGAGGTCGTGTTGGTGGGCGGCATGACCCGCATGCCTGCAGTCCAGGAGGCGGTGCGCAAATTCTTCGGCCGCGAGCCGCATAAGGGCGTCAACCCGGATGAAGTGGTGGCCATCGGCGCGGCGATCCAGGCGGGCGTGCTGGGCGGCCAGGTGAAGGACATCCTGCTGCTCGATGTGACCCCGCTGACCCTCTCCATCGAGACGCTGGGCGGCGTGGCCACGCCGATGATCGAGCGCAACAGCACGATCCCGACCAAGAAGACGCAGATCTTCTCTACCGCCTCCGATATGCAGACCGAGGTGGAGATCGTGGTGACGCAGGGCGAGCGGCCCATGGCGCGCGACAACAAGCTGCTGGGCAACTTCCGCCTGACCGGCATTCCGCCCGCGCCGCGCGGGGTGCCTCAGATCGAGGTGACCTTCGACATTGACGCCGACGGCATCCTGCATGTGAGCGCGCGCGACAAGGCAACCGGCCGCGAGCAGAGCATCAAGATCACAGCCTCGAGTGGACTCTCCAAAGAGCAGATCGAGCAGATGGTCAAGGAGGCGGAGAAGCACGCGGAAGAGGATCGCAAGCGTAAGGCCGAGGTGGAGGCGCGCAATCGGGCGGACAACGCGCACTATCAGGTGCAGAAGTTCCTGCAGGACAGCGGCGACAAGCTGGCAGATGCCGACAAGCGGACGCTGCAGGAGGCGATGGATGCCGTCAAGAGCGCGTTGGACCGCAACGCCGGTGCCAGCGAGCTGGAGCGCTTGACCAACAAACTGATGGACGAATGGCAGAAGGTGGGCGCGAAGATGTACCAGCAGGCCGGGCCGCAGACCCCGCCTCCAGGTGCAGGTGGCCCTGGCGGGCCATCCGGCGATGGCGGCGAGGACGTGGTAGAGGGCGAATACCGGAAGATGTAAACGCGGCTGGGGTGAGCCGACGTCCGTGCCAGGCGTTCCGTGAGGATGCCTGGCACGTTGCTTTTACGCGCGGGGCAGCCGCCAGATCAGGACAATGCCGCCGATCAGCAGCAGCAGGGGCCAGATCAGCCCCTCGTGCAGCCAGCCCAGGCCGGGGATGCCCAGGTTGCGCAGCAGCGCCAACATGCCGATCAGCACCAGTGTTGCGCCTAGCGCCACCCCGATTTGCGGGTCGGGCTGACGCACGGCGTGGCGCACGTCGTCGCCCAGCGTCCGTGCTTTCGCTGCGATCTCTTCGCTTCCCTGGCGGATGGTGCCAGGGGAGCCGAACGTGCCGCTGCCCGGATACGGCAGCGCGAGCCACAGGACCAGATAGAGGAGCCAGCCGATGCCCGTGGTGAATGCCAGCAGCAGGAAGTAGATGCGCACCAATGTCGCGCTGATGCGCAGATACTCGGCGATTCCTCCGCACACCCCGCCGATCAGGCGGTCCGTCGGGCTGCGATACAGGTTGGGTTCCATTCCTTTCCCTCTCATGCTTCTCTGATCACTTGGGCTGCTGCGCGCGTCAGCCGGTCGCGCAGGGCCAGGCCCAGGCCGCCCGTGCCGAAATCGCGGCAAAGGATCATATCCATGCCCTGCGCGTCGAGCCAGCGCATGCCCGCGTACAGCCGTCGCGCCGCGCTTTTCAGGTCGGCGCCCAGGCGATAGACGACCGCCCCGGCTTGCTCCAGGGCGGTGGCATCCTCGTCCAGCGCCAGCGCACCGACCCGCTGGCCCATTGCGCGCGCTGCGGCCAGGTGAGCCAGCAGCGCTTTGCGATCGGCCTGGCCGAGGAAGAAGATCAATGCGGCGCGAGGCGCGTAGTGTTTTTCCAACAGGCCGGGGGAGGGCAGGCCCTGGTCGGCCGGCAGGCCGTGTGTCAGCACCGTCACCGGGCCGATGACTGCCTCCAGCATTTCGACTGCGATGCCCCCCGGTCGCAGGACGCGCGGGGGATCGGTCGAGAGGTCCAGCACAGTGGACTCCACGCCCACGAGCGTCTCTCCGCCATCCAGGATCAGTTCGATGCGGCCGTGGAGGTCGTGCCAGACGTGCTGCGCGGTGGTGGGGCTGACGTGGCCGAAGCGATTGGCCGACGGCGCGGCAACGGGCAGGTCGGCTGCCCGAAGCAACGCCAGCGCCGCCGGGTGATCGGGCACGCGCACGGCCACCGTGTCCAGTCCAGAGGTGACCAGAGACGGCACCCAGGGTTGTTTGGGTAGCACCAGCGTCAACGGGCCAGGCCAGAATGTCTCGGCCAGCGTTTGCGCGGCAGCCGGAATAGTGCGGGCCACATGCGGCAGCTGATCCAGGCCACTCAGGTGGACGATCAGCGGATCGGCAGCGGGGCGCTCTTTGGCGGCGAAGATGCGCGCCACAGCAGCCGCGTCCAGCGCGTTGGCGCCCAGGCCGTAGACCGTTTCGGTGGGAAACGCCACCAGGCCGCCGGCTTTGATCGTCGTCGCGGCCAGAGCGATGGTCTCAGGAGTGACAGGCAGCAATCGCGTTTCCATGCCTTTATTTTACCGCCGATCGCTGTAGTCGGAAAATATGGGCCGCGGGCGGCATGCATGCCGCGACACATTTTCACCCGCAGTGGCCGTGGTGTTGCGCGCGGCCTGTCTGTCTATTCCGAGGAACGGGTGTTGCCTGCCGGCGTGTCTTCATGCGGCCGGCAACGTGAAGAGGAATGTGCTGCCCTCGCCCGGTGTGGATTCGACCCAGATGCGACCGCCGTGAAGTTCGACGATCCGTTTGCACAGGGCCAAACCGATGCCGTTGCCGGGGTACTCGCGGCGTTTGTGCAAGCGCTGAAAGATGATGAAGATGCGATCGAAGTACTGCGGTTCGATGCCGATGCCGTTGTCGCGCACCGAGAACACGTAGGAAGTCGGGGGTCGGGAGCCGGGAGCCGGTTTCCCGTTGCTTTCGTCCTCCGGCCGCGCGGCGATGTGAACGACGGGCGGCTCGGCGCCGTGAAACTTGATGGCGTTGGCGATCAGGTGCTGGAAGAGCAGGGTAAGCTGCGATGGATCGGCCATCACGGTGGGCAGCGGATCGCAGGTGACGCTGGCGCGGGCCTGGGCGATGGCCTCCTGCAAGTTGAGGAGCGCGAATTGGCACGATGTGTTGGCATCGGTCGAACGGATATCAGGAGGTGAGATGCCGAGCCGCGAATACTCGAGCAGATCGAGAATGAGCTGCTGCATGCGGCAGACACCTTCAATGATGAAAGCGATAAACTCGTCGGCGTCCGCGTCAAGCTGACCGCGGTATCGCTGTTCCAGGAGCTGCGCGTAGGAGGCGATCATACGCAGCGGCTCCTGCAGATCGTGGGAGGCCACATAGGCGAAGCGCTCGAGGTCGGCGTTGGCGCGTTGCAGGTCGGCGAGGATCTGGCGAAGCTGACTTTCCATCTGACGGCGCTCGGCGACGTTCACCAGCATCTGACAGAAGATGCGCAGCAATGCCAGCTCGTCGTCGCTATAGCTCCGATGGCAGCGGACCGAGTCGAAGCCGGCGAAGCCGATGAGCCCTTCCTTGCCGATCATTGGCAGCGTCACCAGGCTTTTGATCTCCTGCGGTTCCAGGATCTCTCGCAGCGGCCCCGGCGGCAGGGCGCTCACGTCGGGGATGATCAGGTCTTCTCCGCGCAGGTGGGTGCCCGTCCATTCGGGGATCCCTTCCAGCGGGACCGCTTGCAGCGCCTCGATCTGCGGCGTGATGCCCGGCGCGCACCACTCGAACGTGTTGGTGCAGATATTGGCCTGAAGGTCATAGTCGAACACGTAGGCCCGGTCTGCTGCGACGAACTCGCCCATCTCCTGCAACGCGTTCTGAATCGCGGCGTCAAGCCGATCCAGCGGCAGATTGATGAATTCGGCCGAGAGCTTCAGCAGCAGCTCTTGAAGCTGACTCTGGCGCTGAAGTCTTTGCTCGGTCCGCACCCGCTCGGTGATGTCGCGCACCAGGCCGATCGCGGCATACGGTGTGCCGTCCGCATCTCGCAGCACTGCGGCGCTGATGGCGCCATAGAAGCGTTCGCCGTTGCGCCGCACCAGCAGGTATTCGGCCTCGCGAGCAAGCCCGTTTTGCAGAAAAATCAAAAACCTCTCGCGCGCCTGCTCGCGTTCCTCCGGCGCGAACCAGTCGAGCAGATTGACGTTGTACATCTCGGTCGGATCGTCGTAGCCGAAGAGCACGGCCACCTGGCGGTTGGCCAGCAGCAGATGGCCGTCGAGAGCGACCATGCCGATGCCATCGGGCGACATTTCGACCAGCTGGCGATAGCGCTCCTCGCTCTCGCGCAGTGCTTTTTCCGCCTGCGTCCGCTCAGCCGCCTCGAAACAGAGGGAGACGAAGGTGGCCATGGTGGTGCAGAACCGTTCGTCTTCGGGAGACCAGGTGCGCGGCGCGCCGACCTGTTCGAAGCTGATCAGGCCACCCATCCGGTTGTGCAGCCAGACCGGCGCGTCTACCAGTGAGTAGATGTCGTGTGCATCCCAGTAGGTAGCCGGGATCTCGCGGGTGCGCGGGTCGGTGCGCACATCGGTTGCGACGATCACTTCCCCGCGGCGATGACACTCCATGTAGGTGGGGAAGTCGGCGCTGCGCAGTTCCTCGCCGGCGCTATGTCGGCGTTTGCTGCGCTCATACAGCTCCACGCAACGGATGACCGAGTAGTCCTCGTTGTAGCGCCAGATGCTGACGCGCTCGGTGCCGATGATCTCTGCGCTCGCCTCGGTGATCTCGGCCAGGGCCGTCGCCAGGTTGCCCTGGAAGAGCACGCCGCGCTGCATCAGACGCAGCAGGGCTTCGTTTTGACGTCGGGCCAGCGCCTCGCGGTGACGGAGCGCTTCGGTGGCGCGTTTGCGTTCGGTGATATCGAGAGCAGTGAAGACGACGCCGACGCTCCAGTCGGACGGATCGAGCGCGGTCGAGCTGAGCAGGATGTCGAGGATGACACCGTCTTTGCGCCGCCAGCGCGTTTCCACCGATCCGGCGCCGCGTTCGGCGATCTGGCGATATTTCTTGCGGCCGACGAACTCGTATTCCTCATCGGTGGGATAGAGGATGCGCGCGCTCTGGCCGAGCAGCTCCTCGCGCGTGTAGCCGGTCATCTGGCACAGCGTGTCGTTGACTTCCTGGATCATCCGATGGACGACCATCCCGATCCCGATCGGCGCCGCGCGATAGATGCCCTGGAGCAGCGCCAGGTGGCGCTGTTCGGCCGCCTGGATGCGCCGCTGTTCGAGCAGATCTTGCTTCAATGCGGCAGTGCGCTCGGCCACCAGGGTGGCCAGCCGCGCCTGTTCCTGGCGGTCGCGGACGTTGGCCGCTTTGATCCTGGTCATCAGCCGGATCTGCGCGATGAGTTCCACCACGTCCGGCGGCTGGGTCAGAAATCCTTCACCGCCTGCCTCCAGCGCCTCGAAGCGGCTTTCGCGGTCGGCGCGCTGGGCGGTGAGGAAGACTACGGGGATGTGCTGAGTGCGGGGGTCAGCTTTCAGCGCCCGGCAGATAGCATACCCCTCCATGTTCGGCGTTACGATGTCGAGGAGGATCACGTCGGGGTCTTCGACCTGCGCCAGGGCCAGCCCTTGCGGGCCGTCGAGCGCAGTGATCATGAGGGCGCCCGGCAGCGCATCGCGGATGATGGTTTTGAGGGTGAGCAGGTTGTCTGCATTGTCACCGATCGCCAGTATCTTCAGGACGTGGCTGGTCATGGCGTCCTCCATGCGCTTAAATCAGGTGACCGCCTCATGAAAGATTATAGGCGATTGTCGCGTTTCTGGCAAGAGGCTTTCGGGCCGGGCGCACCTCACGCAGGGCAACGGGGATCGGCTGCGGCAGCAGGCGAGCAGAGGCCCGCCCATCCGTCGGGATGATCTATGAGGGGAAAACGCGACGCCGGGCCGTCTGCGCCGTCACGAGCACGACTGAGCCTGCCACGGCCGCGTTGAGCGAGGCGACGCGACCGTACATCGGGATGGCGATCAGCCAGTCGCACGCCTCGCGCACCAGCCGGCTCAGCCCGGCGCCCTCGGCGCCGACGACGAGTGCCAGCGGCCCCGTCAGGTCGGCCTCGGCCAGCGGCGTGGCTTCCGGGCAGGCATCCAGGCCGGCGACCCAGAACCCGGCCCGTTTGAGCCGGGCCAGGGCCTGCACCAGGTTGGTCACCCGGGCAATGCGCAGGTATTCGACCGCGCCGGCCGACGCGTTCACCACGGCCGGCGTGATGCTGGCCGCCCGGTGGTCAGGTAGGATGACGCCCGTGACTGCCATCGCCTCGGCCGTGCGCAGCAACGTGCCCACGTTCTGCACGTCCTGCAAATGGTCCAACACCAGGCAGAGCGCCGGCGCCGGGCCGCTGATCGCCTCGTCCAGCTCGACGTAAGGATAGGGCCCGGCCTCGGCGACGACGCCCTGGTGATGCACATCACCGAGTGCATCCAAAGCGCTGCGGTCGGCCTCGCCGACCGGACAACCGCTCTGCCGGGCGGCCGCCACGATGGCGCGCACGATCTCGGCCTGCGACTTCACGCCCTGGCCGATCAGCACGTGATGGATGCGGCGTCGGCCCGCGCGCAGCGCCTCGAGCACCGCATGGCGGCCATAGAGCAGCTCGCGCCCATCCGCCCCGGCAGACCTTCCATCACGCAACCGAACCATTACTGCAACCGCCAGACGCTGCCTTGCGGTGTATCTTCCACGATAACGCCCAGTGCCTTCAGTTCATCGCGGATTTTGTCGGCCAGCGCCCACTGTTTGGCCTTGCGCAGGTCCTGGCGGACGGCCAGCAGCAGGTCCACGAAAGGCGCAATGGATTGACCTTCCTCGCGCGCGGCCGTCAACTGCAGGCCGAGCACGCCGCTCAGTTGTCGGAAGGTCGCCTGCGCGTCGGCGAAGGGTTGGCCGCCCACGCCGGCATCGCGTGCGCTGTTGATCGCACGCACCAGCTCGAAGAGAGCTGCCAGCGCGCCGGCCGTGTTGAAGTCGTTGTCCATGGCCGCCTCGAAATCGGCGCGCGCCTGTGCCGTCTGGCGGGCGAGCGCGTCCACGGCCGGGCCGCTGACGAGGTTGCCCGTCGGCGGACGCAGGGCGCCGCGCAGCCGTTCGACCGCGCGTTCGCCGTCGGCGACCACGTCGTCGTTGAAGGCCAGCGGCTTGCGATAGCCGCTGCCGGCGATCACCACGCGCAGGACATCGGCGCTGTGCCTGGACAGGAATTCGTCAATCGTCACCAGGTTGCCCAGGCTCTTCGACATCTTTTCGCCTTTGAGCTGCAACATGCCGTTATGCAGCCAGTAACGGGCGAATGGCTTGCCGGTATAGCATTCGGTTTGGGCGATCTCGTTCTCGTGGTGAGGGAAGATCAGGTCGTTGCCGCCGCCGTGGATGTCAATCTGCTCGCCCAGGTGATGCAGGCTCATGGCCGAGCATTCGATGTGCCAGCCCGGCCGTCCCTTGCCCCAGGGGCTGTCCCAGCTCGGCTCGCCGGGCTTGGCGGCCTTCCACAGAGCGAAGTCGCCTTCGTCCTCCTTTTCGTCGCTGACCGCCACGCGTGTGCCCGTGACAGCCGCTTCGAGCCGGCGCCGCGAGAGCCTGCCGTAGTCCGGATCGGTGCGGACGCGAAAGTAGACATCGCCGGCCGGGGTGACGTAGGCATGGCCCTTCTCGATCAGGCCCTGGATCATCTGGATGATCTCCGGGATGGTCTGCGAGACGCGCGGCAACACGGTAGGCCGCAACACGTTCAGCTGCTCCAGCTGTTTCTGATACTTCTCGGCATAGCGGCTGGCGATGGCAGCCGGGTCCTCGCCGGTGCGACGGGCGCGCTGGATGATTTTGTCGTCCACGTCGGTGAAGTTCATGACATGGCGTACTTCGTAGCCTTTGTATTCCAGGTAGCGCCGGATGAAGTCGAATACGATGGACGACATCGCGTGTCCGACATGCGCTTCGTCGTAAACCGTCGGCCCGCAGACGTACATGCGCACTTTGCCTGGCTCGACAGTGACGAAAGGTTCATATTCGCGAGTGAGGGTGTTGTACACAACCAGAGCCATGGTCAATCCTCTCGAAATAAGGCGATGCAGTGACAGTGTCTCAATGATGCTGGCGAAAGTGACGCCGACTACGTGGCGTGCTCCAGACGTCGGGCGGCCTCCACGATCACCGCCACGCTGTCGGCCACCGGGCAGAGGCCGGTGTTGATCACCAGGTGATAGAGCAGCGGGTCGAGCCAGTTTGCCCCATGATAGCGTGCCAGATAGTCGGCGCGTGCCATGTCGTTGAGGCGGACACGGCGCAAAGCTGCTGCCCGATTCAGGTGGTCGCGTTCGGCCACGCGTGCCACGCGCACCTCCAGCGGCGCCACTATCTGGACGTGGAGCGTCGCCGGCCAGTTGCGGAGCAGAATCTGGCTGCCCTGGCCGAGGAACAGCACATGATCGCGGGCGGCCACCGCGGTGATGATCGCTGCAATGGCTCTGGCGCCTTCCTCCAGATCCACGCTCGGCAGGTTCATCATCGGCACAAAGACGTTGCTCAGCGGATTGGAGGCGGGCGCCGTGCCGCGTGCACCCCCGACCTGCCGCGAGGCGCTGCTCAGCGACTCGACGACCTCGGCCGCCAGGCTGCGCTGCTCTTCGTACATCAGGCGATCCAGGATGGTCGGCGCGATGCCAGCTCTCAGCGCTTCCAGGCGGATGAATTCGCGATCCACGAGCAGCAGATCGAGCGCGGCCACCACGCGGCCGGCGATCTCATCGCCCAGGCTGCCCAATTGTCGCGACAGCGTGATGCGCATAGCTCGAGTCCTCACCGCAGCGGCGCTGCAAAGATCATGCGGCCCGCGTTGGTCTGCAAGACTTTGGTCACGGCCACTTCGATCTCGTTGTCCATGTAGCGCCGGCCGTTCTCCACAACGACCATCGTCCCGTCGTCCAGGTAGCCGACCCCCTGGCCGGCCTCTTTGCCCTCCTGGATGACCCGAATGGTCAACGTTTCGCCCGGCAACACGACCGCTTTGACGGCATTGCTCAGCTCGTTGACGTTCAGCACCACGACGCCCTGCAGGCCGGCCACGCGGTTCAGATTGTAATCGTTGGTGATGATCGGACAGTTGAGCTGGCGGGCCAGCTGCACCAGTTTGGCGTCTACCTGGCGGGCACCTTCGACGTCCATGTCCACGACTTGCACCGGCACCGGTGCTTCTTTTTGCATTCGGTTGAGCATCTCCAGCCCGCGGCGGCCCCGGTTGCGGCGCAGGGTATCGGAAGAATCGGCCACGTGCTGCAGTTCGTTCAACACGAAGCGGGGCACCCATACAGGCGTGCGAATGAAACCGGTGGTGATGATGTCGGCAATGCGACCGTCAATGATGACGCTGGTGTCGAGCAGAACGACATCGTTCTGGGGTTCGGCAATGGCAGCGTCCAGCACTGCGCTGCGCCGGCGAAACAGCCCGAAGATATCTTGCTGGCGCAGCAGCATCACGGTGACGCCGAGATAGCCCAGGATCAGCGCGGCCAGCGTCGGCAGGAGATTGCCGAAAGGATACGGCAATGACGACAGCGGAATGGAAACGAGCGCCGCGATCAGCAGGCCGACAACCAGGCCGATCGTGGCCGCCAGGATCTGACTCAGGGTGAGGTCGCGCACGCTGCGGCGCAACCAGGCCGCCGGCCGCAAAATGATCCAAGGCGCAATCAGTGCGCCGATGGTGCCCCCCGCGACCGACAGCGGCAGGATGATGCGAAGAGTCTCTGCCGTCAGTTGCGCGGTGCCTGCCCAGATCGTCCCAATGAGCCAGCCGATGATTGCGAAAATGATGAGTCCGAGAATGCGAGAGATGGTGTTGGCACTCATGGGCCTGCCTCTTTTCTGTGGCATTATCACTTACAATCTGGCGTCAACTCAACAGTTATGCTTGTCGTCCCCTCCTTCTCTCCTTGGTCTCTGTTCAGCCTTACGCCTCCCCCTGTCCCCTCCCCCCTCCTGACCTCCGTCAGGAGAGGGGAGGGGTGAGACTAGAA
>FWPU01002495.1_pt1 | contig 50621 bp, 43 predicted proteins | sample 2228361 | NCBI WGS metagenome assembly FWPU01 (sample SAMEA103939777, study PRJEB20133) | metagenome | reverse complement strand
GGAGATTCATCTGGGATTTGCCTGCGATACGCCGCGGGGCTTGGTGGTTCCGGTCATCAGGAATTGCCACGATTTGAGTCTTCGCGAGCTGGCCGCCCGGATCCACACCTTGAGCGAGGAGGCGGCCCGAGGGACTCTGAGCCCCGACGACATGACCGGGGCCACCTTCACCCTCAGCAACTTGGGCAGCCTGGGCGTCGAGTCGTTCACGCCCATCCTGAACCCGCCCCAGGTGGCGATCCTGGGCGTGAACGCCATCCAGCTCAAGCCGGTCCGCCGCGACGACGGCCGGGTGGAATTTGTCGAGCACATCGGCCTGTCGCTGACTTGCGACCATCAGGTCATCGACGGCGCGCCGGGCGCCCGCTTTCTGCAAAAGCTGCGCGAAAACATTCAGAAAGTGGAGCAGCTTGCCGCTGCCGACAGCGAGGAGAAGTGAATGTACGACCTGATTGTCATCGGGGCCGGGCCGGGGGGATATGAGGCGGCCGCGCACGCCGGGCGTATGGGAAACCGGGTTGCGGTCGTCGAGCAGCGCTGGCTGGGCGGCACGTGCCTGAACGAGGGTTGCATCCCGACCAAGACGCTCCTGAAGACCTCGAAGCTGTTCACCGAATGCCGGCGCGCGGGCGACTACGGCCTCCGCATCACCGGCCCGACGCTGGACTTGCCGGCGCTGCTGGCGCGGAAGACCAGAATCGTGGAAACGCTGCGGCGCGGCGTGGAGGGCCTGCTCCAGCGCGCCGGCGTCGAGGTGATCCGCGGACGCGCCCGGCTGGTGTCCAACCGGGCCGTCTCGGTCGATGGAAGGACGTTTGAAGCTCGGAACATCCTGATCGCCACGGGCGCGAAACCGGCTGTGCCGCCGGTGGCAGGCATCGACTCGCCGCGCGTGCTCGACTCGAGCTCGATTCTGGAACTGCGTGAATTTCCGTCGCGGCTTGCCGTCATCGGCGGCGGTTACATCGGCTTGGAATTCGCCAGCTTTTTTGCTGCGCTGGGCGCCGGCGTGGTCCTGTTCGAGATGCTGCCGCAGGTCGCCTCCGGCTGCGACGAGGATGTCTCGAAACGGCTCCTTCAGGAGATCCGGAACCTGGGCGTGGACGTCAAGTTGTCTTCGAAGGTCGTCCGGATCGACGGCGATACCGTCCACTACCAGGACCAGGACGGCGCCGCCGGAAGCATCGCGGCCGACTGGATCCTGAACGCAACCGGGCGGGCGCCGGTAGTGGAGGACCTTGGCCTGGAGGAGGCGGGCGTCGATGCCGGCGACCGGGGGATCAAGACATCCGAGAAAGGACGAACCAACGTGCCGGGCATCTGGGCCTGCGGCGATGTCACCGGCCGCCAGCTCCTGGCCCACGCCGCGACGCGGGAAGGCATCGTCGCCGTGAACAACATGTTCGGTGTGCCGGACCGCATCCGCCGCCACGCCATTCCCTGGGTGATCTATACCCATCCGGAGGCGGCCGGCGTCGGCTACACCGAGCAGGAGTTGCGCAAGCGCGGCGTCGACTACCGGAAGGCTACGGTTCCAATGGCGGTTGCCGGACGCTTCCTCATCGAGCACGAGAAGTCTTCCGGGTTTGTCAAAGCCCTGGCCGGGGCCAGGTACGGAAACCTCCTCGGCGTTCACGCCGTCGGAGACGGGGCCAGCGAGTTCATCATGGCGGCGGCGTGCATGATCGAGGCAGAGATGCGCGTAGCGGACGTGCGCGAGGTCGTCTTCCCGCACCCGACCGTGTCGGAAGCGCTGAAGGAAGCCATTGTCCGGGTGATGTAGAAGCGGCACGCCCCGCGCGGAGAAGTATCCATGCCGAAATCGATCATTATCGAACCCGAAAAGGTCTTTGCCAGAGGCGCCATTCATTTCTCTGAGATTCCGGTCAACGCCTACGACAAGCCGTTCGAGCGGGAGTTGTCGGCCTACACACGCCAGGACTTCGCCGACATCTTCCACGACATGTGTCTCATCCGCGAGTTTGAGAGCACGCTCAACGAAATCAAGCTCAAGGGAACATACAAGGGCATCACGTACTCGCATCTGGGCCCGGCACATCTGTCGATCGGCCAGGAGGCGGCGGCGGTCGGCATGGCCTTTTTGCTCGGGCCGGACGACCATATCTACGGCTCGCATCGCAGTCATGGCGAGATCCTGGCCAAGGGGCTCTCGGCCATCCGGAAGATGGACAGCGGGCGGCTGCTGGAAATCATGCGCGGCTATCTGGACGGGGCGGTCCTGCGGCCGGTCGAGAGGGGCCACCAGGGTACAACCGGGGACCTGGCGGTCCGGTTCCTGATCTATGGAGCCTTCAGCGAGATCTTCGCCCGGGAAACCGGATTCAACCGGGGCTGTGGCGGCTCGATGCATGCCTTTTTCCCGCCGTTCGGCATCTATCCCAACAACGCCATCGTCGGCGGCTCCGGCTCGATCGCCCCGGGGGCCGCGCTGTTTAAGCGCGTCAACCGCGCGCCGGGAATTGTCGTGGCCAACATCGGCGACTCGGCGTTCGCCTGCGGGCCGGTCTGGGAAGGCATCACTTTCGCCAGCATGGACCAGTACCGCCGGCTGTGGGATCCGGAACTGGGGGGCGGGCTGCCGATTATCTTCAACTGCATGAACAACCACTACGGCATGGGCGGCCAGCCGTTCGGGGAGACCATGGGCTGCCAGTTCATCGCCCGCGTGGGAGCGGGTGTGAACCCGGAGCAAATGCACGCGGAACGGATCAACGGCTACGATCCGCTGGCCGTGATCGACGCGTTCCGGCGCAAGATCGAGGTGCTGCGGCAGGGCCGGGGACCGGTGCTGCTGGACACGATCACCTACCGGATCTCCGGCCACTCGCCGTCGGATGCTTCCAGCTACCGCTCGAAGGAGGAGATCGCCCTTTGGGAGCAGGCTGACAGCATCGAGGCGTTCCGCAGGAAGTTGACGGCGCACGGAGTCTTCGCCGCCGAGGAACTCGACCGGATCCGCGCCTCGGTGGAGGAGACGGTTTTGCAGATGTTCCGGCTTTCGGTCGATCTCGAGGTTTCGCCGCGCACTCCGGTCGACTCGGAGCTCGTCGGGCGGCTGATGTTCTCGAATCGGAAGGTCGAGCGGTTCGCCGAACGCCGGCCGGAACTGCTTCAGGATCCGAGTGAGAACCCGCGGGTCCAACAGATCCGCGCCAAGAGCCGCAAGGGGATCGTGGACGGCAAGCCCGTGCCCAAGATGAAGGTCTACAACATCCGCGACGCGATCTTCGAAGCCCTGGTGCACCGTTTCACCATCGACCCCACGATGGTGGCCTTCGGCGAGGAAAACCGCGACTGGGGCGGGGCGTTTGCAGTCTACCGGGGACTGACGGAGCTGCTTCCGTATCACCGGCTGTTCAATGCGCCGATCTCGGAAGCCGCCATTGTCGGAGCAGCCGTCGGCTACGCCCTGGAAGGGGGGCGGGTGGTGGCCGAGTTGATGTACGCGGACTTCATGGGGCGGGCCGGCGACGAGCTGTTCAACCAGCTCTCGAAGTGGCAGGCAATGTCCGGCGGGGTGGTTCAAATGCCCGTGGTTCTGCGCATCTCGGTGGGCTCGAAGTACGGCGCCCAGCACTCGCAGGACTGGGCCGCGCTGGTGCATCACATCCCGGGCTTGAAGGTCGTCTATCCCGTGACGCCGTACGACGCCAAGGGGATGATGAACTCAGCTCTGGCGGGGACCGACCCGGTGGTCTTCTTCGAGAGCCAGAAGCTCTACGACTATGGCGAGATATTCCGCGAGGAAGGCGTGCCGGAGGGTTACTACGAGATTGACCTCTCCGAGCCGTCAGTCAAGAGAACCGGCAACGACCTGACGATCATCACGTTCGGTCCCGCCCTGTACACCGCTGTCGCTGCCGCCGACGAGCTGCGCCGGCGCCACCGCCTGTCGGCGGAGATCATTGATCTGCGGACGGCGAATCCCATCAACTACGAACCGATCGTTGAATCGGTTCGCAAGACGGGCAAGGTGCTGCTGGTTGCCGAGGCGGTCGAACGGGGCTCGGTCATGCAAACGGTCGCCGCCACCATCACTCAGTTGTGCTTTGACGAGCTGGACGGCCCTCCGGTGGTCGTCGGCGCCCGCAACTGGATCACACCGGCGGCGGAGCTGGAGGCGATGTTCTTTCCTCAGAAGGAGTGGCTCATCGACGCCGTCCACGAACGCATCCTGCCGTTGCGGGACCACCAGCCGAGAACTAACCAGACGGCCGGCGAGCTCGTCCGCCGCTGCCGATTGGGCATCTGATCCGGCGCCCTCAGAGCAAGTCGCGCACGGCGCGTTCCAGGATCTCGATCTTCGTCTCGCCGATGAACTTCCGGACGAGGTTGCCCTGCCGGTCATAGAGGAACAGCGCCGGCAATGCCCCGCTCCATTCCTTGTCGATGGCGGTGATAAAAGCGTCGTCGTCATCGACATTCTTCAGATAGGCGGGGTCGGGCACGCCATGCTGCCGGAGGAATTCGAGCGCGGCCGTCTTATCCTCGGGCTCGTCCGCCGAAACGGTAATCAGGCGAAAGCCCCGGCCCCGCAGTTTCTTCTCCAGAGCCACGAGCTGAGGCATCTCTTCCCGGCACGGGGCGCACCAGGTGGCCCAGAAATCCACCAGCAGGACACTTCCCTTGTTCTTGACGAGGATCTCGCGGTGGACGCGCTCGTCAAAGGGAAACAGCCCGGCCGGGCTAGCCGCCAAGGCCGCTCCGGCCAGGCTGAACGCCAAGACGACAGCCGTCAGGAAACGCGTTTGATGGTGCATCCGAACGCTTTGGTCTCCTGCTTCGCAGGCGTCTTGCCGGCCAGGATGGCATCGAGCGCGTTGCGCAGGCTATGGTCCTTGATCTCGCCGGTCCGGGCGTCGTCGATACGGCCGTGATAGGCGATCTTGCCGCCCTTGACCACATAGACTTCCGGGGTGAACTGTGCGCCGAACTGGTCGGCCACGATGTTGCCAGGATCCTTGTAGACCGGGAACTGGAAGCCGTTGTCGGCGGCGTGCTGTTTCACCTCGTCGGCCGGCTCGGTCTTGTTGGAGTTGATGAAGACGAACTTGACGCCCTTCGGCGTGTAGTCCGCGTAGATGGCCTTCATGCGCTGGTTGTAGTCATTGGAAATCGGGCACTTGGTGGCGATGAAGGTGATCACGGTGATGTCGCCTGCCAGCGAGCTGTACTTGACGTCGCTGCCCTCGACGCTCTTGAGGTTAAAGTCAGGCACCTCCGAACCGATGCCCAGACCGCCGGCGGCAAATGACGCAGCCGGCCCGACACACAGGCAAGTGAGCAAAACGAGAATGCGATTCATGTTCTCCTCTCCCAGGTTGATGTGATGAGACGATCAGGCCTCCGGTTGCAGCTTTAAGTTGATGACCGGGTTCCGGCGGGAGTCGTACACGGACAGGCGCCGGGTCTTGCTGCTGCGCCCTTGGTGACTGGCCCGCAGCTCGTAGTCCGTCTCCGTGCTCAAGCCGTGGAACCGATAGCTGCCGTCTTCGAGCGTGATGAAGGAACGGATTTCGAGCGTCTTGGTGTCCTTGAGCTGGACGACAGCTCCCTGCACGGCGCGGTCCTCCTCATCTACGACCTTGCCGGAAACCGACCGGGTCTTCTCCGGCGGCTTCTCCTTCTTGCCGAAGAACGGTTCCCCGCCCGTATCACCGGGGGCGCGCGGCGCGTTCGGATCCTGGGCGGCCAGCAGGACGGTGAAGCCAAAACTGATGATTGCGGGTATGGCAACGAACAATCTTCGGCTCATTTCGGACTCCCCTCTGGTGTCAGACGAAAGAACACGTCCACGCGTTCCTCCCATTGTACAACTACCGTCTTTTCAGCGGGTTGCCAGCCGTCAGCCTCCACCCTTACGGTGTAGCGCATCGCGCCCGCCGGCACCCGCACGGCAAATTCGCCCCGTGAGTCGGTGATCGCCGTTTTAGTCCGCTTCCTGTCGACTTTCGAGCCGTCCTCAGGGGCCGGCGTGATCGTGACCCGCGCGCCTCGGAGGCTTAAACCGGACTCCTGGAAGACCGTGCCCGCAATCACGCCGAACTTCTCCGCGCGCTTCTTCTCCTTCGGCGCCGGGGCGGCCGGCAACAAACTGCCGAGGATGGCCAGGGTGACGGTCGCTAGTACTTTCGGCGCTTGCGGCTCCACGGGTCGTCCTCGTCATCGTCGTCGAAGGTGTCGTCCAGCTCCTCTTCCTCTTCCTCGGCTTCCTCGATTTCGAGCGGATCCAGGTTTGTCACCACAAGGTTTGCTCCGCATTCCTCGCATACCAGAACATCACCTTCGTCCAGCTCATCCTGTTCCACGTCCAGCGCGGCATCGCACAATGGACACTCAACCATACGGATTGCCTCCCGAATTAGCTCGTCACTCCCTTTATACTAGACCGGCGGCAAAATGCAACCATCGCGTCAAGCGCCCCGCCGACGACCGGCCGGTTAGCTCCGAGCCATCTTGCGGCGCGTCGTGGGCGGCACCACGCCGTTCAGCCGCAGATACATGAACAACTGCATGCGGTGGGCGATTTCGTGCTCCTTGATGAACTGCATCATTTCCAGACGGGTGAGCCTGGTCCCGTCCCACTTGATGACCATTTCACCGAAGAACTCCGGCTCGCGGCGGGCAAGCGCCGCGCAGTGCTCCTCGACCGCCTCCCGCATCGCGGCGGCGATCTGACTGCCGCCGGCGCCGTCCGGGATAGGCCGGGCGTACTTTTCGAGCTTCTGGCGCAAATCGGGCGTGCTGAGATCGACTTCGCGATCCAGCATCAGGCCCGTCAGGGCGGCGCCGGCTTGCACGATATGGACCGCAGTCTCGCGAAACGACATCAGGTCGTCCTGCGGGCGGTAGTCAAGCTTTCCGGCGGGCATGTCCTCGACGGCTTGGGCCGCGTCCTCACGGGCAGCCCTCCAGTTTTCCAGGAATGCGTCCACTCGCACCATACGGTCCATTGTAGCCGCCCAAGGCCGGCCCTCCCGCTGATGTATCATGCCTGCCGAGAGCGAGGCGCGTTTGTGGGAGCGCTGATCAGCCGGCGGGCCGTCATGGCGGCATTGAGCGGGCAGCTCGTGCGCACCGCTCCGCCGCGCTTCGTCTTCGAGCTGTTGGAAGACAGGCCGGTGTTGGACCTGTCGCCCCACCACGTCCGGATGTGCGCCTGCTACCGCGACCGGCGCGGTGTGTACCACCTGTTTGCAGACTTCATTGACGCCGCTCTCGGGACAATAGCTTCCTGGGGGGCCGAAATCCGTTACTACCGGAGTCCGGACCTTCGGAGGTGGGAGTTCGTCGATACGGCCGCCGCGAGGGGCCGGTGGCGCGGCAGCACGAAACTGAGCGACCCGGACTGGTACGGGGCGGCGAGTCCCGGTGTCCTCGTCTCCTACGGGAAGGTCTACTTGTTCTATTCCGGCCGGGAGCATGGCCGCGGCCCCGGCCCGAGCATGATGCCGTGGTTTCTGCGGTCGCGCATCCTGCTGGCTACGGCGCCCACCGACCGCGCAGGCGCCCCGGTCAAGCCGTTCGTCAAGCAGGGTGTGGTGGTGGACAAGGGGCCGGGGGAGGCATGGGATTCGCTCCGCCTCGACGACCCTTGCCCCGTGCGGGCGGGGGATATGATGTACCTTTACTTCGAAGGCCTGCCGGCCGGAGGAGGCTTGGAAAGCCGGAAAGTCGGTGTGGCGACATCGCTGGTGGGCAAGCCGCAATTCGTGAAGCGCGCGGCGCCGATCCACGCGGTGGAAGGCGGTTGCGAGATGCCTCGGGTGTTCCGGCACCGGGGAGGGTGGCATATGTTCCTGCGGCATTTCCGCCGCGAAGGCGGCACGTTGTGGCGCCACTACATCTCCGCGGACCGCATACACTGGCGGCTACACAATCCCGTGCTATTTGACGGCGCCGGGCCGGAGCCCGGCCGGGGGGCGGCAGACCTGGCCGTGGTGCGCGCCGTCGACGGCCGGCCGGCCGAACCGCTGACGGCGCTGGCGACGGGGATGGAAAGCGGCGTGTTGAAGTTGTGGGCTTACCGCGTACGCACCGGTGGTTAGCACAGCCGGGGAACCAGGCGCACTCACAGCGAGCGCAAGAAAGCGATTAAATCGTCAACCTGTGCCTCAGTAAGGTGGGAGGTCTTTCCGCGAAGGTCACCATGGTTACCCTGGGTGATTACCTCCCGGAGGGTGGCGTACCGGCCGTCATGGCGATAGGGCGCAGTGCGCCAAACTTCCACCAGAGAAGGGGTCTTGAATCGTGTTTGCGGGATCCGCCGCCCAGCGGCGCTGAGCGTGAAGTCAAATTCTCCCTGAGTCCCCACCTCGTGGAGCCGGTTATCGGTGTAGAGCGGCGCCGGGTGGCAGGCGCCGCAGCCGACCTCGGGACTGAAGAAGAGCCTGCGCCCGCGGGCCACGGCAGCCTTGTCGCGCTCCGGGCCCGGAACCGGCCGGAGGGATTTCAGGTAAGCATCGATGGCCCGAGCCTCCTCCTCGTCCGGTTCCCGGAACAGAATGTGGCGCATGCCTGAGCGCACGGCGTACTCGGCGGATGGGCGGACGCCGGTCCACATGACGGGCGGCAGTTTATGGGCGTGAACCATCGTGCGAGTGTTCTTCGGGTTGCCCAGGCCGTCGTTGACAAGGTCCCAGTTAAGGCCGTCCACGCGGCCGTCCGGGTGGCAGGAGGAGCAGCTCTGCCAGTGCTGGAAACAGAGCGATGCGTCGTGAAACAGCATTTCCCCTCGGCGTTCGGGCGTCAGCGGCATCGCAGGGCCGATAGGGAACGTTTCCAGCCGAGGCCGGCGGCCGGGGGAAAGGCGGGTCAGCGTGCGGGTGAAATACTCGGCGACCCAAACGCGGTCTTCCTGGACGGCGATTGCGCGCGGCCCTCTGCCCGGAAGTGGAATGCGGCGGCGAACGCCGAGCAGGAAACTGAGCTGTGTCGATGGGTCGACTTCGGAAGTGGCGATGCGATCCAACAGAGCGGGGAGGTCGATCAGGCTGATCTCGTGCGTGCCGGCGTGCGTGACGTACAGCGTTGTAGAGTCCGGACTGACGGCGACCGCCCAGGGGTTGGCGGCGCCGTGATCGACGTCGTCGAGCAGGACGGTGGCTCGGAGCCGCTGCGCTGCCACATCGATGATCGAAAGGGCGTTGGTGTTCATCCAGCCCTGCTCGAGCTGAGTCGTATGGAGCGTGTATCGTGCCAGGAGGTGAGGGACAAAGGCGTGCCTTCCATCCGGCGAGATGGCAAGGCTGCGCACACCGGTGGATCCGTTTGGAAGGAGGATGACCGCCGAGACGGCGCGGGATTGGATGTCGAGGACGGCGACTTTAGCGGCGACGTGGTCTGCCAGCGCCGGCTGCTCGGGCAAGTGACAAGTGACGTAGACATATCGGCCGTCTGGAGTCAGCGCGGCGGCCGAGGGCTCGCGGCCAACGGGAACTTTGGCGAGAGGCTTTCGCGTTGCTGGGTCAAGGATCGTCACTGACCCTTCGAAACGGTTGAGCCGGCAGACGCCCTGGATGTCCGGCGGACGGCTCGCGATCTCCTGGCCGGCGACTGTGCCCGAGCGGACGTCGAAGTGCAGCAGTGGTCCTGGGAACTCCCACGCCACGGAAATGCGGTCGCCGCCGGGGCCGATCGCCAGCCAGGTGCACCACAGCAGAGACAGCATCGGTTACTCGAGCTCGGCAACGACCCGGATGCCGACGTTGTACACCGGCTGCCAGTCGGCATAGGCCCAGCGAAAGCCGGCGGTGCAGCGGTGCGGGCGGTCGTTCCAGGAGCCGCCCCGCACAACTTTGCGGCCGGGCTCTCCCAGTGGGGAGCCGTCAGCGTAAGAGCGGTATTCCGAGCGTGTCCACTCGGCGACGTTGCCGTGCATATCGTGGAGGCCCCAGGCGTTCGGATAGTAACTGCCGACCGGAGCCGTGACCATGTGCTTGTCGTCAACATCGGCGACCCGCAGCATCCAGTCCGGCTGACCTACACGCAAGACCCAGGCGGGGGTGCGATAGCGGGCCTCATCAGCGAAACCCTTCAGACGGGCGTCGGCCATGTTGGCCCACTGGTCAAAATTGGTTCTCAGGTAGCCGTAGTGGAAGGGAGTTGCGGTGCCTGCCCGGGCGGCCCACTCCCATTGCTCTTCGGTCGGAAGGGAGAACCTGAGTCCCGTCTTTTCCGAGAGCCACCGGCAGAAGGCCATCGCCTGCCGCCAGGAGACCCGAACGACGGGCTGGCTGGGACGATTGACGGGGAAGCCGCGTTGCTCGGTGTTGATATTCAAGACGTTGATGTAGCGGCTGTCGTGAGACGGGTCGTACCGTGCGTACTGTTCGTTGGAAATTTCCGTAGCGGCCATCCAGAAAGGCCGGTCGATGCGCACGCGCCGGAGCGGCTGCTCGTCCGGCGTGCCGTCCGGAGACCCCATTACGAACTCGCCCGCCGGGATGAGGACGAGTTTGAGCGTGAGGCCGCCGCCGAGGTCGATGAGCCGCTCGACGGGGAAGCCCGCGGCGCGCTGCCTTTCGCGGGCTTCGTGGAGGTCGAAAGGCCAGCCGGGTGCGCTGACCGGGTCGCAATGGGGCTGCGGCGGCGGGATGACGGGCTGGACGGTCGCGGGCGGCAGGTCCGGCAACCGGTCGGGGTCGGCTTCGAGGTTGGCGTAGAGCCTCGCCAGTTCGACACGCCGCCGCCGCCCGTGGAACGGAATTTCAAAGACCTCGCTCCAAGCGCCATGACAGGGGACGTTCAGGTCAATCCAGGTGTAGATGCGCTCCCAGGCTTGCCGGTCAAGCTGAACGCCGTGGTGCCCTTTTTCCAACATCTGCACAAGCTCGCTGGTCGAAGCGTGATACTCGCCGGTGAGCGAGAGCACGTAATCGCCCTCCAAGCCGTAACGGCGCACGTAGGGGTGCAGGGCTTCGTAGGCAGGGGTGAGCTTCACGGGCCAGTTCTTGCGCTGTCGGGCGCGCATGAGGTCAGCGCGGTACTGAGAGTGGTCGACCTCACCCCACCACTGAGGCACCGCGGCGGTGATCCCCTGATATTCCGGAAAGTGATTCTCGCCGCGGAGATCGGGCCTCGGCTTGTCCGACGCGCCGTTATGGCACCCGACGCAGTACTTGTCCAAGACGGGTTGGATGTCGCGTTCGAAATCGAAGCCGCGCGCCGGACCATAAAACGGCTCAATCGGAGGGGGCGCGCGGACCGCGGCGGTTGCGCTGCGCACCGGCGGAAGGGTGTTCTGGGGTTCGTGGCAACCCACACACGACCGAACCTCGCCGGGCATCACAGTGAACCAGCTCCGCATCACCTGGACGGCGCGGCCAAGCGTGTCAAGCGGTTGCACGGCCAGGGGCGTATTGGCCGGCACCCGGAACATGGCCGAACCGTCCGGCTCGACGGGCACGGTGCCAAGGATCCGCATCACATCCCAAGGGCCGTCGATGCCGATCTTGTCCCAGCCGGTCACGCCGCGGTAGCCGAAATGGTAGGCGTGGACGCGAAGTTTCTTGACGACTCCGCGGGGCAGGCCCTTGAGCCCCGGGCCTTGGTAGATGTCATGGAGGTAGACGACGCCGTCCTTGCGCGCGAGATCGACTTTATCCGGAATCACAGGCGGCTTCAAAGTGGGGCGCATCGGGATCGGTTCGAGAAGCGCATAGCCGTCGGATTCGTGCAGCAGCAGCATGTTGTCCCATATGTCCACCAGATAGATCCCGAAATTTCTTTCCGGCGACGGCTTCATTGACACCAGGAAATACTTGTCGCTGAGGGGCCACGGGTAGGCGAACTTGGGCCAACTGGCCGAGGTAAGGAAATCGCGGATCGGAGTATCGAAGTCCCGGCCGTGGCCGGGGATCTTCTGGACCATGCCACTGCGGCCGGAGCGGCCACGAGCCGGATCGATTACGAACAACTGGCCCATCCGATGGTCACCGTGGTAGCCGGAGACGACGCCGATGATTTTTGTGGCCTCCCCCGGAATAGCGCGAGGGAAGTAGATGGCGTTGGGCCAATACGAGTTGGAGCCGTAAAACTCGCGCTGACCTGTCCCGTCGGGGTTCATCTGAAAGAGCAGATGTGGGAAGACATGGGGCGTGTTCGCGTATTCCCACCGGCAGTAGAGCACCTGGCCGGTGTTAAGGACTGTGGGGTAGGAGTCCTCGTCCTGGTCAAACGTGAGCTGGCGCATGCCCGTGCCGTCGGGGTTGACGGAGTACAGGCAGGCGACGGTTTGAAGCCCGTTCCAACAGGGAACGGCCTGATAGCTGGCATTGCCGCAGAAAATGATTTTGCCGCCGGGCAGATAGGCGGCGTCGAAATTGTCGACATCCGGCTGGTCGTCCGGAGTGATCTGCCGTAAGCCGGCGCCGTCGGCGCCGATCTCGAATACGCGGTAGCGGCCGGCCGGGGAACTGGAAAACAGAAGCCGCCTGGCGTCCCAATGCAGATCGATCTCGCCCACGTATTCGATGCCCGGCGGCCGGTACAGCGTCGTCAGCCGGCCCTCCGGTCTAGGGGGCGACAGGATGGCAATCTCGTTGTCCCAGCCATCGGGCTCGACACTGGCGAGGCTCGTGTGGTTGACGGGGATAGCCAATCTGGGCCCGTATTGCGTATAGAAGGGTGAGGGACGAAATCTCGGGCCTGCCGGCGGACCCAGCCCCGGGGTCTTCCAGGACCGCTTGACAAGCAGGAGCTTGTCGAAATCCATCAGGGGGTTTGCGAGGAGCGCCTCATAGCGCAGCTCTTCCAGTTGGGTGGCAAGGGCTAGCAGGCGCTCCCCCGCCCCGCGTTCGTCGCGGTTCCAGGCAGCCAGCGTGGCGGCGCGGGCCGCTTCGAGCTCCCGGAGGCGGCGCCGGTATTCATCGCCTTTCGGATACTGCGTATCGAAGCTCTGCGAGAGGTCCTCGACGGCCATACGGACCGCGCGGAAGTTGAATGAGCGCACCGTGCGAAGGGCGGCGTCGAGGTCGGCGCCGGCCAGCGGCGCAGCGATTCCGCCCAAAAACCAGGCAAGAACGCTCCGGAGCATTTGCCCCTATCTTACAGCGCGCCGATCCCGGCTCCGAACCCTCCACCGCAGCAGAAAGGCGGGGGCAGTCCCCTCATGATGATCAAGACTCACCCGCCACGATGAAAAGCGCTGAGGATCTTCGACCGACGCTCCGCAGTCACCGAATTCTCCCTGACCCTCCGCATTGATCCGTCTCCATCCGGGGCCCTCTGTTCTTGCGACAGAACCGGGGGTGGTCCCGCCACATCGATGAGCATTTTCGGGCGAAGAGGGAACGCTAGGGCGCCTAAATCATCTCGTTGAGCAGCTCGCCGCGCGGCTGGGGGATGACCACTTTGTTGACCAGCAGGCCTTTTTCGGAGATGCGGCGGGCGCCGGCGTCGACGGCGGCGCGGACGGCGGCCACGCTGCCGGTGCAGGAGGCGAAGGCCTTGCCGCCCAGCGCCATGGCGAGCCGCACCTCCACCAGCCGCACATTGGCGGATTTGGCCATAGCGTCGGCGCCCTCGATCAGCGACGCTACCGAGAACGACTCGATGATGCCGAGCGCCTCCATCTGTTCAGCTTTCGTGGTCCCGGCGATGGCGGGGAAAATCGAGCTGTGAACGTTAGGGATCACAAAGGTGTCGATCACGGAGAAGTCACCCGCTCGGCCGCCGGCGTCGACGGCGGCTTGAACAGCCGCCACGTCGCCGCGCACCAGCACCATGTACTTGCCCGAACAAATCGTCCGCGCCAGCACCAGCTCGACATCCGCCGCTTTCAGCATGGCGTCGGTGACCTGAAAGCCGGCGGCGATGCTGCCGAGCTCAATCAGCCCGAGGGAGTTCTTCGCAGCCATTGGCGCTCCTTCTACGCTTCAATTTCGATCCAAGTATCGGTGACACGGGCGATCTTGCCGTCGATGCTCGCATGAATGTTTACGCCGAGGTCCTTTTCGCCCACGGTGGCGATAGTGTCGTCTTGGCCGACGGTGTCGCCCTCGCGGACGACCGGCATGGCGGGCTTGCCGACATGCTGGGCCAGCAGCAGCCGCACCCGTTTCGGACGCCAGTCCACGGGATCGAAGGGAGTATCCGTTTCGTACTCTTCGACCCTAAGCCGCTTCCGCAACATTTTCAGGGGCACGCGTCGCGCCTCCTTCAGCGGGTGCACACGAACCGGGGCCTGCTGCACGAACTTGATGCCGGCGGCCCGCATGTCGGCCTTGGCCCGGTCGCACGCCTCCTTCGGGAACAGATCCTCGGGGCAGGCATAAAGGGTGCACAGGCCGCAGGCGCAGCACAGCTCGGCCCACTGGTTCCAGTTTTCCCTGCCCGTCAGGGTGAAGCCCAAGCTTCGCATGACCTTGTGGGGTTGGACCTCGTACCCGAGCAGGTAGCGCGGGCAGAACTCGGTGCAGTAACTACATTGATCGCAGGCGGACTTGCCGATGTGGTCCATGGACCGCTGGGAGCGGTTCTTTCGGGTCACCAGGTAATGGTCTTTCGGCAGCACGATCAATCCGGCCGTGGTGCGGCTCACGACATCCTCCAGGTCGAAGGAGAGCTTGCCCATCATGATGCCGTTGACGAACAGGGCGATGTCGGCGGCGGTGGGGCCGCCGGCGATCTCCAGCAGCTCACGGAACGGCGTGCCCACCGGGACCCAGAAAGCCTTGGGTTTCCTCACCGCCCCGCTGACGGAGACAAATTTCCGGGTGACGGGTACGCCGCGGCTGGCGTAATGGACGTTGTAGAGGGTTTCGACGTTGTTGACGACGCAGCCCACTTGCAGCGGAATGCCGGCCGGGGGGATCAAGCGGCCGGTCGCCTCATAGACGAGTTCGTATTCATCGCCCGACGGGTAGAAATCCCCCAGGAGCACCAAGTCGATGCCGTGCGCTTTCGCCTCCGGCTCGATGGCCTGGATCGCTTTCTGGTTCTTTTCCTTCAGCCCGAACCGTCCCCGGGCGGCGCCGGTGGCCTCCATCATCAGCCGCATACCGGAGATGATCTGAGCCGGGAACTGCTGCATCAGCTCGACATCCTTGTGCAGCAAGGGCTCGCACTCGGCGCCGTTGGCGAGCACATACTCGACCCTCGCTTCGGCCTTTACATAAGTCGGGAACCCGGCGCCGCCGGCGCCGACGACACCCATGCGCTTGAGTGTTTGACTGAGCATTGTCAGCCGGAAGGGACGGCCGCCGTTTCCAGCATCTCCGCGTAGCGCTGGAGCCGGACCGGATCGACCGTGACGAGAGTCTTGTCGAAGTCCTCGCCGGTCTCAATCATCTGCCGGATGTGGAGGGCGGCCAGCCGGGAGCACCAAGGGTCGGTCAAGGGGCGATGCCGGCTTTGGCTCAGCTCCAGCAGTTCGGCATGGGGGAGCGCGACTACCTTCTCGACGGTCTGAGCGCCGTCGGAAAGGAAGAACTTCACGTCGACCGTATCGGCGTGCCGGATCGCGATGCCGGTTTGAAGCCAGCCGAATTCGACCTGCCAGACTTTGCCGAACGGATCGGGACCGGCCTCGAACTTCCGGAAATTGGGGATCATGGAAGAACCATCGTAGCAACTCCGGACGGCGCCGCGACGGTCAGAATTGAAGGGTGTTATGCGCCACCAGCGACAGGAACTCTTCGCGGGTGGCGCCGCGTTCGCGAAAGGCGCCCAGCATGGAGCTGGTGACGGCGCCGGAATGTTGCTTTTCCACCCCGCGCATCATCATGCAGAAGTGGCGCGCCTCGCAGATGACGCCCACGCCCCTCGGCTCGAGGACCTCCTGCAATGTCTGGGCCACTTGCTGGGTGAGCCGTTCCTGCACTTGGAGGCGGCGGGCGAACATATCGACAATCCGCGGAATCTTGCTGAGTCCGATGACCTTCTGCTTGGGAAGATAGGCGACGTGCATCTTGCCGAAGAACGGCAGCAAGTGGTGTTCACAGAGGCTGAAGAACTCGATGTCGCGGACGATGACCATCTCGTCGTACTCGACGGTGAACAGCGCGTCGTTAATCACTTCCCGAACGTCCATGCGGTAGCCCTCGGTGAGAAACCGGAGAGCTTTCTCGACTCGCTCGGGGGTCTTGTTGAGCCCCTCCCGCGTCGGGTCCTCTCCCAGCCGCCTCAGCACTTCCTCGATGAGCGAGGCGATCGAGATGTCCGGCGCGATGACCGAGGCTATTGAGTCTTCCGAATGTTTGTCCGGCATGATTTTTACGGCGCCTGTCATTTTCATTGTCCCTCCGCAGGTATCTCAATGATGTTCTTTCTGGTTTCGTGCACACGAATTCTCTCCAGGAGCGGCCGCCCGCCCGGAAACGCCTCGGCCCAGTGGCGCGCCAGGCGCTGCTGGATCTCGAGCGCGAGGTTTTCCGTAGTCGGCACGCGCTGATCGAAGGCGGATACCTGCGTATTCAGGTTCCGCAGGTGCAATGCCTGGAGCACGTGTTTGTCCACCAGCGCATCTAAGTCGGAGACCCTCAAGACCAGCCCCGTCGGCTCATCGATCGGTCCGCGGACGCTGACCTCGAGAAGGTAGTCGTGGCCGTGTCCGAACGGGTTATTGCACTTGCCATACAACTCGCGGTTTTGCTGCGCGCCCAACTGGGGAGCGTGCAAGCGGTGCGATGCGGAGAAGCGATAACGGCGGGTCAGCCTCATGGTGCCTCCTCCCCGAAGTATTCGACGAACAGATCGTCGGTCTCGTACAGGCGCACTGAGTACAGCCTCGGGTGGGCGTTTTGAAAGTGGGGCTGGAGGCGGCGCCAGATGTCGCGGGCGATGTTCTCCGGGGTCGGCGCCACGCGGTCGAACGGGGGCACCTCGTGGTTGAGGAACCGATGATCGTACACCGCCACGATCTCACGTTCTAAGATTTGTTTGAGTTCCTTGAGGTCAAAGACCATGCCCGTAACCGGATCGGGCTGGCCGCTCAACGTGATTTCAGCAACGAAGTTATGTCCGTGCCCGTGCGGATTGGCGGCTTGCCCATACAGCCTTCGGTTCTCTTCGTCGGACAGTTCCGGGCGGCGGCAGGCGTGGGACGAGCAGAATTCGATTTTTCTGGTGACGAACATGCGTTCCCTACATTGGATGCAGGCGGCTGGGGGATCGATCCTCTAGAATTGTAGATGACCACATGAACTCTAACAAAACCGACCGGTTACTGGTGATCGCGATCGGCATCCTCCTGGCCGCACTGATCGGAGTCATCGGTGACGCGCTGCGCGAGAAGGTGATTGGGGTCGGCGACACCGCGCCGGAGTTCACCATCCGGACCGACGGAGGCCTGACCGTGTCCCGGTCGAATTTCGGCGGCCGTTTACTGGTGTTGAATTTCTGGGCCACCTGGTGTCCGCCCTGCCTGGAGGAGATGCCCTCGCTGGACGAGTTCCAGAGGCGGTTCAAGGAGGACGGCGTGGTGGTTTTGGGGATCAGCGTCGACGAGGAGGAGGAAGCCTACCGGAGGTTTCTGGAGCGGACGAAAGTGTCGTTCCTGACGGCGCGGGACCCGACGGCCTCGATCAGCTCTCAGTACGGAACATTTCGGTATCCTGAGACATACGTGATTGACCAGCGAGGGAAAGTGCTCCAGAAGATCATCGGCCCGGCGGTATGGACCGATGAGCGGATGATCAGCTACATCAAGTCCTTACTGTGAGGCATCGATGCTGCCGCCAGAGGCCAAGAGGGAATTAGCTGCGGTAGTGGGCCCGAAGGGCTACCTGGATCAGCCCGAGGACCTGGCGCTGTACGAGTATGACGGCAGCGTCGACAGGGGCCGGCCCGATCTGGTCGTTTTTCCCCGGTCTACCGAAGACGTCGTCTCGATCGTCAACATCACCCGGAAGCACGGAGTGCCGGTAGTGGGCCGCGGGGCGGGCACGGGGCTGAGCGGCGGTTCGATCCCGGTCGAAGGCGGCGTCGTGGTGGCCTTTGCGCGAATGAACCGGATTCTGGAGATCGATCTGGAAAATGAACGCGCCGTGGTGCAACCCGGCGTCGTCAATCTTGACATTTCGCTGGCCGTGCAAGCCGACGGTTACTTTTATGCCCCGGATCCCTCCAGCCAGAAAGCGTGCACCATCGGCGGCAATGTCGCCGAGAATGCCGGCGGTCCCCACACCCTGGCTTACGGGGTGACCACCAATCACGTGCTGGGGATCGAGGCGGTGCTGCCGGATGGGACGGTCTTCACGACCGGCGGCAAAGAAGCCGACCTGCCCGGCTATGACCTGACCGGTCTGTTCACCGGCTCGGAGGGGACCATGGCGCTGGTGACCAAGGTGTTCGTGCGATTGTTACGCAAGCCCGAGACGGTGAAGACCACGCTGGCCATCTACGATTCGGCCGAGGACTGCGGCCAGTCCGTCACCGAGATTACGAGCCGCGGCATTGTGCCGGTGGCCGTGGAGATGCTGGACGGGGTGATGTTGCGCATGGTGGAGGAAGCCACCCACGCCGGCTATCCGATGGATGCGGCGGCGGTGCTGTTGGTCGAGCTCGAAGGCTTGAAAGAGGCGGTCGCGGAGCAGGTGGAGCAGGTGCGCACGGCTTGCCTCCGGTGCCGCGCCCGGGAATTCCGCGTGGCGCGCTCGGAAGAGGAGCGCGAGCTGCTGTGGAAAGGCCGCAAGAATGCTTTCGGCGCGGTCGGCCGCGTCAGCCCGTTCTACTACGTGCAGGATGGCGTGGTGCCTCGGACCCAGATCGCGCCGACGTTGCGGTTTATCCAGCAGGTGTCGGAAAAATACGGGCTCACCATCAGCAACATCTTCCACGCCGGCGACGGCAACATGCATCCGATCATCCTGTTCGACATGCGCAAGCCGGGCGAGTTGGACAAGGCGAGGAAGGCGGGCGAAGAGATCCTGGAGTATTGCATCTCGGTGGGCGGCTCGATCACCGGCGAGCACGGCGTCGGGATGGAGAAGATCGGGCTGATGAGCAAGATGTTCTCTGAGGACACGCTGGAGATGATGGGCCGGTTTAAGATCCTCTGTGATCCGGACCGGCGGTTTAATCCGGGCAAGCTGCTGCCGATGGGGCGGGGGTGCGTCGAGTCCCGGCGGCCAGTGCGCGCCGGGACGATCGCTTAATGGCCTGAGACGTGTCACACTGGGAGCCACACCATGCTGAGCAGGCGTAGTTTTCTGCTGGGTTCGGCGCCGGCCCTGTTACGAGGCGCCACGATGACGCCCCGCGAGCGCATCGACGCCGCGCTGGCGGGCCGGGAACCTGACCGGCAGCCATTTTCCTTCTGGTATCACTTCGGACTGGAGAAGTATCCCGGCGAGCGTCACGCGCGGGCGACGCTTGAGTTCCATCGCAAGTTCGGCACCGACCTGGTCAAGGTGATGAGCGATTACCCGTATCCGAAGCCCGCCGGAAAGTGGCACGAGCTGAAGGAAGAGCCGAACCCCTTCCCGGAGCAAATCCGCGCGCTGGAGATGATCCGTGACGGGCTGAAGGGCGAGGTCCACTTCATCGAGACCGTGTTCAACCCGTGGAATGTGGCGGAGAAACTTTCCTCGCCCGAGGAGGTGCAGCGGCTGAAGGAGGAGAATCCGCAGGCGCTGCTCGACGCGCTGGAGACGATCGCCAGGTCGGAGGCGAACCACGCGCGGCGGGCCGTGGGCGCAGGCGCGTCAGGCATCTTTCTGGCGATTGCCAACGCCCAGGACGGCATCCTGACGCCAGAAGAGTACCGCCGTTTCAGCGAGCCGTTCGACAAGATCGTCTTTGCGAGTGTCAAGGATGCGCCGCTGAACACCATGCACTTGCACGGCCCGGAAGTGTATCTTGGGCTGTTCTATGAGGGCTGGCCGGCCACGGTCTTCCACTATTCCACCCACGACACCGGCGTCGCCGTGGAGGAGGTCCGGAAGCGCTTCCGTGGAGTCATCATGGGCGGGCTGGATCACCAGCGCCTGCGAAGTCTCTCGGAGGAGGAAATCCGCGCACAGTGGCGCAGCGCGAAGGCCGCCGCGGGGCCGAAGTTCATTCTCGCTCCCGGTTGTTCAGCGCCGAATGAATCCACCGATGAAGAGTTGATGCGGGTGGTGAGGGTGGTCACCGGAGCGTGAAAGCAGAGGGCCGCAAGCGGAAGCTTCTGCCCCGGTGCGGCTTGTCGCATAATCTGCCAGGCGAGAGACGACCAAGGGGAGATACCAATGAGATGGGTCGCAGTTCTGCTTATTCTCATCGCGGGCGGCGAGGCGGCCGCTCAGCCGGATTCCAGGGGGCCGCTCACCGTCTTCCTGACCCTGGGGGCCAATCCGAGAGCCGTGGAGCAGTGGAACGGCTCGGTGACGGTGACCGGGGGCCAACTCTGGTCGATCGAGGGTCATCAGTTCATGCAAGAGGACCGTGTGACGGCGGGCGGCGGCTGGCAGTGCGCGACGCGCCGGGATGAGATCACAGGCTTTCCACGGGTGAACTACAACGAGATGAGCCCGGCCGAGCTGCCGCCGCCGGTCTTCTACCCGTGTGCCGTGTTTGTCACCATCCGGCCCGCAGGATCGGCCCGGGTCGGCGTGAAGACCGATCACGGGAGTTTCGAATTCGCCCTGTCGGAACTCGGCCTGGAGCCGAAGGAATTCCTCAACGGCCGGGCCACCGTCCAATGGGCGCCGGCCGTCGAGCGGCTCACCACGGAGGAATACGAAGATGACGAGCCGGCCATCACGCGCCTGCCCGACGGCGCGATGGCCGTGGCGTGGGTGGCCTACCGGGATCGGGGCGACCGCATCTTGTTGCGGATGTTTCGCCACGGCAGCTGGACGGGGCCCGAGGAGGTGACGCCCGCCCCGGGCGATATTTTCCGCTGCTCGCTGGCGGCCGATGCCGGCGGCAACCTCTGGGTGTTCTGGAGCGAGCGGCAAGGCTCGGTTTGGCAGATTCGGGGACGCCAAAGAAAACAAGGCCGGTGGGAGCCGGCCGTGACATTGAGCCAGGACGGAACTAATACGTTTCACCGGGCGGCAACGTCAGCCGGCGGCACGGTCTTGCTCGTCTGGCAGAGCTTTCGCGGACCGGTCGGCAAGGCCCAAAGCGACATCTACATGAAGGCATACTCGAACGGGCGGTGGTCGGCCGAAATGCGCGTCAGCGACTCGCCCGCCAACGACTGGGAGCCGTCGGTGGCCGGCGGAACCGGCGACTCCGGCTGGATCGCCTGGGACAGCTACGACCGGGGCAACTATGACATCTTCGTCCGCGCCTGGGAGGGGGGAAAGCCGGGCGCGGTTCGGCGGGTGACCTCCAGCCCCCGGTTTCAGGCGCACACGTCGGTCGCTGTGGACGCCCAGGGCCGCCCGTGGCTGGCCTGGGACGAGTCGGGAACCAACTGGGGCAAGGACGTCGGCTACCTGGTCACGCCGGCCTACGGGACCCCGATCCACCAGGAACGGACAATCCGCCTGGCGATGTGGGACGGCAAGCAGTGGGTGGAGCCGAAGCACAAGCTCGAGCCTTTCTATCCGTACCGGCTCTTCCCGAACTTCGAGAGTCCGCGCATCATCTTTGACGCCGCAGGCGCCCTGAACATGGTGTTTCGGCACTGGACGCGGTCACGATCGCATTCAATCGGCGCGCCGATCGGTTGGGAGAACTACCTCACGCGGTTCGATGGCCGGCGCTGGACGCGGCCGGTTCCCCTGAATCACAGCCGCGGGTCGATCGAGAAGCGCCCGGCCCTGGAGCGGGATGGCGACGGTGCGATCTGGGCGGCCTGGATGACCGACAACCGGCGGTTTCCGCGGAACGTGCCGCAGAACGCCGAGGTTTATGCCGCGCGCCTGGGCTCGTCGGCGCAGCGGCCGGAATACAGCGCGGCTGCGTTCGCCCCGTTCGAGGAGCCCTTCGCCGAGGAGATTCCGATTCACATTGCGGAGGCGGACAGTGTGCGCACCGTCCGGAATTACACGATCGTGGCCGGCGACAAGAAGTACAAGATCTTCCGCGGCGACATGCACCGCCATACCGACATTTCCCAGGACTTCAAGTACGACGGCTCGCTGATCGAGGTTTACCGATATGCGCTGGATGCGGCGAGTCTGGACTACATCGTTCCCACGGATCATCAGCTCGGCTATGACATGGAGTTCACCTGGTGGCAGGACGAGAAGCTAAAGGATCTGTTCCACGTCCCCGGGACCTTTCTGACCCTGTTCGGATATGAGCGGAGCGTGCCGTATCCCAACGGCCACCGCAACGTTATCTTCCCCAAGAGGGGCACGCGGACGCTGCCGATCCCGCGGGAGGAGATCCGCGGCGAAAAGGGCGCGGGAGAGCTGTTCGCCTATCTACGCAAGAACAACGGGATCTCGATGCCCCACTCTTCGGGCACCGCCCAAGGCACCGACTGGCGAGACAACGATCCCGAAGTCGAGCCCGTGATCGAGATTTTCCAAGGATACCGGGCTTCCTACGAGTATCAGAACGCCCCGCTGGCGGCGAGCGAAACCCGGCTGCGAGAACAGCGGAGCGGGTTCGCGCCGCTCGGCTACTGGTGGGTGGCGCTGGCCAAAGGGCTCAAGCTGGGTGTCCAGGCCAGCTCGGACCACTGGTCGACTCATATGTCGTACGCCTGCATTGTCAGCCAACGATTCGATCGCGAGAGCCTGTTTGCGGCGCTGAAGAGCCGGCACACCTACGGCGCCACCGACAACATCGTGCTCGATTTCCAGGCCGAATCCGGCGGCAAGCACTACATCATGGGCGACATCATCCGCGCTGCTACTGCGCCCAGGTTCCGCGTGCGGGCCATCGGGACCAGCGAAATTGCGCAGGTGGTGATCGTCAAGAACCAGACTTTCGTCTACACGGCGCAGCCAAATGCGCGGCAGGTGGATTTTGAGTTCATCGACACCAACTTCGAGCCGGGCGCCAACTATTATTACCTGCGGGTATTGCAGCGCGACCGGCAGGCGGCGTGGAGCTCTCCGATCTGGGTGGAATAGGGCGGCTTTATACCTCTTTACAATAATCGTTGTAACGGCTATACTGGCGTATGCCCGGCCAGATCCTCAAAGAGATCCGGCAAAAGCGGCCCTACGCGCTGCTGGAGGAAGAGGCGTTTGTCAACCTTCAGCGGACGGCTGATGTCTGCCTGCGCCCCGTCGTCGCCGAGCTGAAGCAGCACGGCCTGTCGCTTGCGCAGTACAACATCCTGCGAATTCTGCGGGGGGCGCGCCCGCGCGGGTTGCCGTGCGGAGAAATCGCGGCGCGGATGATCACCCGGGACCCGGACATCACGCGCTTGCTGGACCGGCTCGAGGTGCGGGGCCTTGTCAGGCGGGAGCGCCAGCGAGTGGACCGGCGCGTCATTCAGGTGCGCATCACGGCCGAGGGCCTGCGGCTGGTCAACTCGTTGGACGAGCCGGTTCAGGCGATTCACAGGCGGCAATTCGGGCGCCTCGGGGCCAAGCGGTTGCGGGAACTGGTCGCGTTGTTGGAACTGGTCCGGCGCATGCCGCCCCGGTCCGCACGCTCGTAAGGGAGACATCAACATGGAAGGCAAAGGCACACTGGCGATGAGAAGCGTGGGAATCTCTCTGCTGCGGGCGGTTACCGGCATCGTCTTTGTGGCACACGGTTGGCGTAAGGTGATGGCGGGCATGGACCAGGTGTCAGGCGTTTTGCAAGGCTATGGGATTCCGGCGCCGCTGCCGGCGGCGTTCCTCATTACGGCGGTGGAACTGGTGTGCGGCGCGGCCTTGGCGCTGGGCATCAAGACCCGCCTCGCAGTTGTTCCCCTGGCCATCGCGATGGCGATCGCCATGCTGGCAGTCCACCTTCGTTACGGCTTCTTTTTGCCCGAAGGCTTTGAATACACGCTGGTGTTGCTTACGGTGCTGGTCACCATCGTGCTGACCGGACCAGGAGGGATTTCGATTGACCGGTTCTTGAGGAGGGACAAGGGGATTGATTGAGATCAGACGATCCGACGAGCGGGGCCGGAACCGGCTCGAGTGGTTGGAGACGCGCCACACATTCTCTTTTGACCGCTACTATGATCCGCGCCATATGGGTTTCGGCCATTTGCGCGTGATCAACGAGGACTGGTTTGCTCCGGGCGGCGGATTCCCCATGCACCGGCACCGGGACATGGAGATCGTGACGTACATGCTTGAGGGGGTGCTGGAGCACCGCGACAGCATGGGAAACACCTCCGTGGTTCGCGCCGGCGAAGTGCAGCGCATGACCGCCGGCACGGGGATCCTTCACAGTGAGTTCAACCCCTCGGATGCGGAAACGGCCCACCTGCTGCAAATCTGGATCCACCCGCGCGAGAAGGGCCTGAGGCCGAGCTACGAGCAGAAGGCGATGAGCCACGGCCCGGCCGGCGGCATCCGGCTGATCGCTTCGCCGGACGGGCGCGACGGCTCGGTTATCGTTCAGCAGGATCTTTTCCTGCACGCCGGCAGGCTGAGCGCCGGTGATTCCTTCCGCCACGAACTGCCGGCGGGTGCGAAGGCCTGGCTTCAAGTAGCCCGTGGCGCCGTCTCAGTGAACGGCACGGCCCTGGAAACCGGTGACGGCGCGGCCATCCAGGCAGAGCAACGCCTGGACATCCGGGCAACCAGCGTCGCTGAGATCCTACTCTTCGACATGCGGTGATCCGGCTAAGGGAACACCGGCGTGACAGCGTCGCCGTCGGTCAGATTCACCTCCGCGGGAAGCGCAACGGCGTCGCCCTCGCCCAAACCGTCAATGACCTCGGCATGCGTGATACTGGAAGTTCCCACCCGAACCGGACGCCAGACGACATGAGCGTCGTTGAGCAGATAAACACCGATCTCGCCTCGCAGGCGCCGCAAGGCCTCTTTCGGGACGGTGAGGGCGCCTTCAGCGACCCCGGCGCGGATCTCGGCGTTGACGTTGGCTCCCGGCGGAAGGACGATCCCGCCCGTGTTCTCAATGATCCCTATCACCTCACCCACCTGTCGGTTGCCGTGGGCCACCACCTGGGTCGGGACCTTGTCCACCGCGCCCTGCCACTCGCGGCCCGGCATGGCGTCCCAAGTCAACGTCACCGGCAGCCCGGCCGAGATACGTCCCAGTTCGGGCTCGTCGACGTAGATCACCGCCCGCAGGCGGTCGAGCCGGCCGATCTCGGCCACGAGATCACCAGTCCGCAGGTAGGAGCCGGCGCGAACGTCCAGGCGGTAGACGACACCGGCGGCGGGCGCCCGGATGCGGCCGAGCTCGAGCACCCGCCGGGCGGCGGCGGCGTCGGCCTCGGCGATCCGCAGACGGGCCATAGCCGCCTCCACGTCGGCCGGCAACACCAAGGTCTTACGCTCACTCTCCAGGGCGTCGATTCTAAGTTCGGCCTTGCGCACCCGCTCGGTGGCGGTTGCAACTTCCAAGCCGGTGGCCGCCTGCTTCGCCGCGAGCCGCTCCAGCGCAGCCAGTTCCCGGCGAGCGCTGTCCAGCTCCAGCCGGGCGGCGGCGAGATCCGCCTCGATGGCGGCCAGTCGAGCCGGACTGCCTCCCTTCCGGAGCATCTCGAGCTCGGCCTTGGCTTCGGCGATGCGCGCCTCGGCAGCGGCCAACTCCGCCTGGGCGTTGCCGATGTCAAGTTCGGCGAGCAGGGCCCCTTGGGCAACGGTGGCGCCCCTTTCGACTGCCACCCTGGCCACGGCCCCATCGCGCGCGGCGCGAACTTGAAACCATTCCAGCGGCTCGACCTTGCCGTTGGTTCGCACGGTGCTGACCAGGGTCTGGCGGGTGACTCGGGCGAAAGGAACCTCCGGCGGCTCGGACCGCGCAACGTATCGTAACAGCACCACGGCCACGACCACCGCCACCGGAGTAAAAAGCCAGAGCTTTTTCAAACCGCCATTGTAGCCCCTTCGGGCGTTCCGGCCAGGAATCCTCTGAAGGCGCTCCGCGGGAGATCCGGCCTATGGGACGAGCACCGCTTTGCCGGATCGCCACGTGCGCACGGTCTCCAGCGCTTCATTGGCCTCGGCAAGCGGGAAGCGGTGCGTGATTTCACCGGCAAAGAGCTCTTTCCATCGGCCGAGGCTCAGGAACCGAAGAGCGCGGTCCACATGCCGTGGCTCAAACCCCCAGGAGCCGAAGATCCGGAGCTGCTTTCGCGTAATCGTATGGGGATTGAAGGAGATGTTCCCGGCGTTTGCATATTGCCCCAGGACCAGGTATGCGCCGCCGTCCCGGCATAGCTCGACGCCCTCGTTAACCGCCTCCGGGACACCGGCGCATTCGAAGACGACGTCGGCGCCGAATCCGCCGGTCTCCGCGAGGACGTGGTCGCGGCGGGCGGCGGCCTCCGTGGCCGTATAATCGAGCGCCGAGTCGGCCCCGAAGCTGCGGGCGAGCTCTAACCGGTGAGACGGCCCGCCGATGGCGATGACGCGCGAGGCGCCCGATTGGCGCGCCACGGCCATCGCGGCCAGGCCGACCGGCCCGGCGCCCTGAACGACCACGGTGTCGCCCCAGGAGACAGGGCACCGCTCGGCTCCGTGAATGGCGGTCGCTAAGGCGCACCCTGCGCCGATCACCGATTCAGTGGGCAGCGTTTCGGGCAGGCGGAAAATGGCGGTGCCGGCGCGGAGGTGGATCTGCTCGGCGTAGCCGCCGCGCAGGTGGGGCGGCTCATCCGCGCAGTAGGAAATCCCGTATGCTTTCCGCGCGATGCAGCGCGTCGGCTGGCGCGTGACGCGGCAATAGTAACACTCGCCGCACACCACCGAACTCGCCCACGTGACGCGGTCTCCCCGCTGCAAGGGCTGACCACGCCAGTCACGGTCGACCCCGTCGCCGAGCTTCTCGATCCGGCCGACGGTCTCGTGACCCATGATGATCGGCAGCGGAACCGGCAGTTCACCTTTCCACAGGTGGACGTCGGTACCGCAGATGCCCGCCATTTCCACCCGGACCAGGGCCTCACCCGGCGCGGGCGCGCCAAGGCGGGGATACTCTCGCAGTTCGAGCGGAGCGTTACAGATAGTCAGGACTGCGGCTTTGACCGTGCTCATGATCGGGGCCTCGCGCCATCACAATCGTGACCCAGTGTAGCAGGGACGCGGCGGCGCTCACGCTTCGCGCAGGCCCAGGCCTGGGCCGGCGGGCAGCACCAACCGGCCGTTTTCAACCCGCACGCCCCGGTACGGGTCGTTCGAGATCAGCAGGTTGCCATCCAGGTCCGCGTAATCGACCAACGGCGACAGGTGAGCGGCCGCGGTCACCGAAACCGAGCTGGAAATCATGCAACCGAGCATCGTCTTGAGCCCCAGGGCACGGGCGATGTGGATCATCCGCCACGCCGGCAGCAGTCCCCCGCACTTGTCGAGCTTGATGTTGACGCCGTCATAGGCGCCGGCGACCTTGGGAATGTCTTCCGGACGCAGAACGGCCTCATCGGCGAAGATGGGCAGATCCACGCGATCCCGCACCCAGCGTGTTTCCTCGAGCATGTGCGAGGGCAGCGGCTGCTCAATCAGTTCTACGCCCTTTTGCTTCAGCCATTCGATCTTGCGGAGAGCGATTTCCTTGTCTTTCCAGCCTTCATTGGCGTCCACCCGCAGGGGCTTGTCGGTGACGCTTCGCACCGCCTGGATGGTCGCCTCGTCGGTATCCAGGCCGACTTTGATCTTCAGCACGGGATACGGCGCGGCCTCGCGGACTTTCTGGCGAGTCACCTCAGGCGTGTCAATGCCGATGGAGAAAGTGGTGACGGGCGCGTCGTTGGGATCGAGGCCGAAGTAACGGTAAAGCGGCACGCCGAGCTTCTGCCCGACCCAGTCCATCAAGGCGATGTCGATGGCGGCCTTGGCCGCGTACTGGCCGGGCACGCGGGCCGAGACCGTCTCGAGGAGTTTGGTGAACTGCCACGGGTCGGCGCCGGCGATCAACTCGCGCACGGATTCCAGCGCCGCCAGCGCCCCATTCGCATCTTCGTGGTATCGGACGATGGGTGCTCCCTCGCCGTGTCCGGTGACGCCCTCGCGGCGGTAGGCGACGTGGAGGGTGTCGCGGTATTCGCTGGAGGACATGGTCGTCGTCCACGTGTGCCGGAGCCGAAGGCGCACAATCCGAAGCTCGACTTCGGCCACCGAACCGGGCTGAGAAGACGGAATGGCCGCCGAGGCGGCGAGCTTCATCCAGTCGCGGCGATTCATTCGGATCCTTCCGGTTTGGGGCGCCGGCAGGCGACGAGCAGCTTGGCCCAGTGCGGGTCGTCGAGCCGGCTGACCTGCACCACCGGTTGCAGGTGGGTTGTTGCGTGGACGAATTCGCCGCCGCCCACGTACATGCCGGTATGTGTGATCTTGTCGGCCGACTCGCCGAAATAGACCAGATCGCCCGGTTGCAGCTCGTCGGGTTGGATGCGGGCCATCCCGTCCCAGCGCGCCTGCGGCGCAGCGTCGCGAGGAATGAGGATGCCGCGGCGCCGGCACAGCATCTGGGTGAAACCGGAGCAATCGAACCCGAAGGTGGAGACGCCGCCCCACAGATAGGGCAGCCCGACGAAGCGCCGGGCCAGGTGAATAATCTGGTCGATACTGAGCGGAACGTCATCGAAAGTGACATCGCCGCGCTGGATCCAAGCCGTGCGCCCGTCGGGCAGCCGGAGTTGGATCCACCGGCTCTCCGGCCCGGGTTGTTTAGCGACTTCGAGCAACGTTTCGAATGGCACGGTCAGCAGCGGCGCCCGCCGGGTAACGTCGGGCTCCCGATACAGGTTGGCGAAGAGGGAGACAACCCGAACGGAATGGTCCGCGGCCGGGTATTGCGCGCTGCCGAGTCGGCGCAGGTGCGCACGGTCCACCCAGCCCTGGTAATCGTCGGGAGTGCGCACTTGCAGCCAGCCGCCTTGCTCGTGGCCAACGGCCTTGACCGTCGTTGCATAGATTGCCTGCGAGATAACGCCGGCGTTACCGTCCGGCTGAGAGTGCAAATTCGCCACGGGCACGATCACGACCCAAGCGGACAGCGCCACGCTCATTGCCAGCGGCGAGGAGACTCCCATTCCCGGATAACTCAAGTATAACGGGGCGGATGATAGGGGCGGGCCGTCACCGGCGTTCTCGAGCGGTCCCACTGCCGGGGGGCGAGACAGGGTCGCATCTCCACAGGTATAAAATGCCCCTGCCTCGCCACGCCTTCCGGCACGGCGGCCACATGGCCGACCGGCTTATTCCACGTTCACCTTGACCGGTTGCTCAATCAGCCGCGGCTCACTTCCACCGGTCAGAACCATGAGGGCAAAACGGCCCGGCTTGGCGTTGTCGGGGATCTTGAACTTGATGGTGGTTTCGGTCTGCTCAATGATCTCGGTTTTCCAATCAGTCCGGCCATCCGTCAAATATAGTTCCCTGACGAGCTTGCGGTCGAGGTGCTCGCCCTCCACCGTTAGCACGTCACCGATCTTGCCGGTATCCGGTGTGACCGAGATGAGACGCGGGAAGTCGGCCTGGGCGTAAACCGGAAGCGGGATAACGGTGGCGAGCGACAGGACCAGCAGCAGGACGACGAGAGAACTTCTCATCTGCAACCACCTCCCACACAAATGCTAGACCTAATCGCGGCCAAATGCAAGCCCGTTAGGAGCAGCCCTCGCCGGTCGGGAACGAGTTGGAAACCGACGTGCCAGTGAGAACAGCAAGTCGATGCAAACAGACGGCTTGCAAAGGAGGCCACAGAGCAAACCGGAAAATCTTACACGTCGGCGGCCGGCAAAAATTGCAACCCTGGGAGGGCGTGATGTTCGCCGTGCCGCGCCCGCCGGGCTCATCCTCTCTCCTGTGCCGCAAGCTGAGCACCGGAGCCTGTTCCTTCGCCTCGCAGGTTCCGGTCAGGGCCCCCCTCCTCTGGGGCCCTCAACCTGGGCGCGGCGGTGATGACCGCCGCGCCCAATTCGGCCCATAGGCCGATGCGCCGGCGACTTGGGTGTTTCTCAGCGGGTGGACCGCGCAAGATCAGCAGCGAGGACTTCCGCGCGGCGTGCGAGACTGAGCGCGGTCACCAGATCCGATGCCCGCGCTTCCTGGGCCTGCCGCATGAATGCTCGCACCCGGTCTAGCATGAGCATCCCTTCCTCGTTGAGGGCACGGTTGGCAAGCTGCTCGAGGTAGCGCTGGATATTCGCCAGCCGCTGTTCAATCTCACTGGCGTAGCGCCGGCGTTGCTCGTCCGAAAGAAGGTGAGTGAGCTGCGGGACCGGAGCGGGAGTCCTGAGTTCTTCTAGCCCGGTGTCTTCCGATCCGGTTTTCGAACTGCCACTTCGCGTCCTGGTCCGCTTGGGGGGCGGAGGCTGAGCGGCCGGAACCGCCGCAGGAATTGGAGGTGGGGGCAGAGTGCTGACCGGCGCCGGCTCAATCTCCGGAGGCTCAGGCAGAGGCTTCGTCGTCGGTGGCGGTCTTTCTGCCTTTGGAGGCGCGGTTAGCACTGGCGGGGCCGACGCCGGCGGGCGCGAGCGCCGGAATAGCCCGCAAGAAGGCCACAAGGACACCGCGGCGGCCAGAAGAATCAGACAGACCGGAGAGCGATTCATAGGCCCGTCCTGAGGGGAAGTCCTTCCGGCTGGGATTTGGACGACGGCGTTTCCGACGCTGCGAACTCATCGGCGGCCGGGAATCGGAGACGGAACGTGGTCCCTCTTCCCACCTGGCTGGTGAAGTCGATAGCGGCCTCGTGCAGTTGGATGATGCGGAAGGTCATGGCCAGCCCGATTCCGGTGCCCTTGTCCTTCGTAGTGAAGTAGAGATTGAACACCTTCCCCTGAAGTTCCTGGGGAATCCCCGTACCCTGATCGGCGACCGTCACCTGGAAATCGTCTCCGCTGCGGATCAAGCCGAGGGTGAGGCGCCCGCCGCGCTTCATCGCTTCGATACCGTTGACCACGACGTTCAAGATGGCCTGCTTGAGCAGGTCGGCGTCCGCTTGAATCACGGCCTTTCCAACATCGGTTTCGAGGCGGACCTCGACTCCGTTGCGGCCGGCTTCCGGGCCGACAAGAGCCGCAATCTCGGACAACAGAGCCACCAGGTCCACTCGGCCCATCGACAACTCAACCGGCCTGGCAAAGTCGAGAAAGGTCTTCACGACGCGGTCCAGCCGGCTGATCTCGCGTTCGATCACCTCAACCTCGGAGTCCACATCGCGCACGTCGCCGAGCTTGGCCTTCAGTACCTCCAGATGAAGCGCGATGGCGTTCAGCGGGTTCTTGATCTCGTGGGCGACGCCTCCGGTCAGCCGGCTGATGGCCGTGAGCCGTGACGACACGTCGAGCTGGCTGCGAAGCTGATGCCGGGACTCGATGTCCTGAAGCGTTATCAGCGTCCCGAGCTGGTGGAGGCCGGGAAGGTTCTCCAAAGGCTCGACGGTTACCAGGAGGCGGTGCGGGCGTTGACCGGGATGCTCGAGGACCGCATGGAGGTCGTGCAGCGACTTGCCCTCATCCAAAGCCTTGAGGATCGCCGCCCCGAGCACTGTAGACGGCGGAAAGATCTCCTCGATCGGTTTGCCGATCATCGAGTCCCGGCTTCGGCGCAGCAGGCGCTCGGCGGGCTGGCCCGCCAGCACCAGACGGCGGCCGGGACCGAACAGGAGAACGGCCACCTCAATACGCCGCAGCAAGTGGTCGATGTTGCCCCGAACCTGCACGGCGTCGCGAAACTGTTCGCCCAGGAGGTTGAGCTTTGAGCTGACCGCCGCAAATTCGGCTGACTCGCGGTCGGTCTGCGGGTTCGCCGCTTCCAGATCGCCCGCCGCCATGCGCTCAATCCGCCGCCCGAGCCGGTCCAGCGCCCGGTGCACGGAATTGGAAAAGAAGACCGCCAGCAGCACGGCCGCCAGCAGGGTCAGCGCCGAGGTGACGGCCAGATCCTGGATCTGCGGCATCAACGCGCTTCTCAACAGGACCGAAGATACGATCACACGGATTGTAAAGATCGGCCGGTCCGATGGCGGCACGCCGAGTGGCACCACGGTGGAGTATTCCCGCCGTTCGGTCAGGATTTCGATGAGGCGGTCCCACACGGTGCGGACGCTCCACGTCTCAAAATCGGGTATTGACCGGTACGTAGATCGTGGCTGGGCCGGACCGGACGAGGCCAGGATCCGGCCGACTTCGTCACAGATCTGAATCTCGACAGTCGCCGGCGAACCGGCCACGAGCTTTTCCAGGAGGCCCGTCAGCGTCGGATCGTTTTCGAGCGCGGCTGTCCACAATGCCACGCTCTCCTCCAAAGTGGCAGGCGGAGGCGCCGCCGCCAGCACAGCGCGGTTCAGCCGGTCCAGCAGCAGGTTGCGCACCTGTATGGCGATCGACTGGGAACGCTCCGCCGCCGCGCGGAGGTGCGCGTCGGCCGCAATGCGGACGGTGCCCAGAAAGTGCACGGCGACCAGGGCGGTCACGATGCTGAGGATAGAGATTCGCAGCCGGCTCTTTAGCGACAGCCCGAGCGCAACCCGGCGGAGGGAGTTAGCCAGCCGTTTCGCCGCCATCAGCCGCCGCTCGAGCAGGATACGGACTTTCACACTGATGATCCCGACCGTCGCGCGGCGGATTCGTCCGCCGCACTATACTCTTTGAGCTTGTTGAAAAGAGTCTTCAGACTGATGCCGAGGATCTCGGCCGCCCGGGTCTTGTTGTTCTTTGTGTGTTCGAGCGTGCGGAGAATCAGCGCTTTTTCCGCCTCCGCGACCGTCGTGCCGATCGGGAGCGTCACCGCGCCCGGCGCCGAGGGCGAAAACTCTGCTCGAGCGGGCCCCGACCGGCCGAAGCCCGCCGGCAGAAAAGCTGCTGTAATAGTGCCTTCGCCGGCCAGGATTGCCGCTCTCTCCAGAACGTTGCGCAACTCCCGCACATTGCCCGGCCACGTGTACTGCCGAAAACGCTCCAGCACCTCCTCGGTTACGCCGATCACGCGGCAGCCGTTCTTCTGATTCAGGTCGCGGAGCAATACGTCTATCAACTGAGGCAGGTCCTCCAGGTGCTCCCGCAGCGGCGGCATCGAGATTTGGAAGACGTTCAGGCGAAAATACAGGTCCTCCCGCAGCCGCCCTTTTTGCAGGGCTTCGGCGAGGGGCCGGTTGGTGGCGGCGATGACGCGCACGTCAACCTGGATCTCACGTTTGCCGCCAAGGCGGCGCACGCGGGAATCCTCGAGCACGCGCAGGAGCTTAGCCTGGGTGGCGCCCGGCATCTCAGCGATTTCGTCCAGCAGCAAAGTTCCCCCCTGGGCCAGTTCGAAGCACCCGACCCGCCGCTCCAGAGCGCCCGTGAACGCGCCCTTTTCGTGCCCGAACAGTTCACTCTCGAACAGGGTCTCGGGAAGGGCGGCGCAGTTGACGGCGACGAAGGGGCCGTCGGCGCGGGCACTGAGCTGATGGATGGCGCGAGCCGCCAGCTCCTTGCCCGTTCCGCTCTCCCCCGTGACCAGCACGGAAGCGCGGCTTGGGGCCACCTGCCGCACCAGGGAGAAAACGTGCTGCATGGGCGGCGAGCTGCCAACGAGGTCACCCAGCACGCCCTGATAACTCAACTGTCTCTTGAGCCGTTCGGTCTCCTCCGCCATCCGGCTGCGCGCTGCGGCCCGCTCCAGCAGCACCTGAAGCACCCGCGCCTGAATCGGCTTTTCCAGAAACCAAAACGCGCCCAGGTCGTGCACCGTGGCGATGGCGTTTTCGATGGTGCCAAAGGCGGTTAGAACGATCGTGGTGACATCGGCGCCCTCAGCCGAAAGCCGCCGCAGCAGCTCGAACCCGTCCATGCGCGGCATCATCAGGTCCGTAATCATCACATGGGGGCTGAACTCGGCGATCTTCTCCAGCGCCTCCTCACCGTCGGCCGCGGTCTCGGCGATCATTCCCCACGCCGTGATCATTCCAGCGAGGCCGCGCCGCTGATTCTCCTCATCGTCGACGACCAGGACCCGGACGGCGCCGGGGCGGGCATCCCCGTTCATGCCCATCAGTTTACCGCTTCCCTGCTACAATCTTTGTTTGCGGAAATCTCAGTGCAGCCCGCCGAGAGGTTGCGGCAAGTCCCAACCGGCCCCGTAACGGCGCGGCACTCGCGGGTGCAAAGGAGGAAAGCGGCATGAAGGGAAGCGAGAAGGTGATCGCGTGCTTGAATGAGGTTCTGAAAGCAGAGCTGACGGCCATTAACCAGTACTTCCTCCACGCCGAAATGATGGAGAACTGGGGCTATCACCGGCTGGCGGAGCTGACCAAGAAGGAGTCTATCGATGAGATGAAGCACGCCGAGGCGTTGCTGGAACGGATCTTGTTCCTGGAGGGTGTGCCAAAGATGGACGAGCTGTTCCCGCTGCGCATCGGCCAGTCCGTCAAGCAGCAGCTCGACAATGACCTGGCGCTCGAGCTGGAGGCGATCCCCCGACTGAACCGCTCCATCTCGACCGCGACAGCGGAGGGCGACAACGGCTCCAGGGAGCTGTTCGAATCCATCCTCAAGGATGAGGAGGAGCACGTCGATTTCCTCGAGGCTCAGCTCCATATGATCCGGGAGATCGGCATCGAGAACTACTTGGCGCAACAGATCGCCGAAGACGAACAAGACTGATCCCGCCCGGCCGGCTGCCCGCCGGTGGCGGTCACGGCACCAAAAGGCCGCCCTCGCCTCCGTTGTTTACAATGTAGGAGATTTGGCGGACACCACACGCCGGCAGGCATTTTCCATGTCCACCGAAGTCTCGCAACGCCCCGCGCCGTTTCGCGACCGCGCCGAGTTGCTGAGCTTCCTGCTCGAAGTGGCGGAAGCCACCTCCGGCACGCTGGATCTGGACACGCTGATGGAGAACCTGGCGCAGATCATCCAACGCGTCGTGCCGTGGGATCTGTTCGCCATCTTGCTTTACAGCGAGAAGCGCCAGGGCCTCAGGGTCCGCTATGCCGTCGGCCACCGGATGGAAACCGTCGGCCGACTGGTGGTTCCCCTCACGGAAGGGATCACGGGCGCCGCGGCGACCTCTCGAGAGCCGGTACTGGTGGGCGATGTGCGCACGGATCCGCGCTACATCCCGACCGTCGATGCCGTGCGCACCGAACTCGCTGTCCCGATGATCGCGCGGAACCGCCTGGTTGGCGTCATCGATCTGCAATCCACCAAGCTGAACGCCTATACGGAACAGGAGAGCTCGCTGGTGCGGCTCATCGCCTCGCGCGTGGCGGCTTCTATCGACAATGCCCGATTGTACCGGCGCACGTTGCGGCAGAACGCGACGCTGGAGACCCTGGCTTCGCTGGCGCAGAGTTTCTCGGCGACGCTCGACCTGGACGAGTTGCTGGACAAGATCGCGGCGACCATCCGCAAACTGATCAACTTCGACGCCTTCAGCATTCTGCTGCTGGATCCGGAGCGAAAACTGCTACGCACCCGCTTCAGCGTCCGCTACGGCCAGCGGGTCGAGATGGACAACGTGCCCTTAGGCGGCGGGGTGACGGGAGCGGCGGTCGAGCAGCGCGAGCCGGTGCTGGTGGAGGACACCCGGACCGACCCGCGCTACATCGAGTGTACGGTCGGCATCCGCTCGGAAGTGGCCGTGCCCCTGCTCATGCCGGACCGGGTCCTGGGAGTTATGGACCTGGAGAGCGAGCGGGTCGGCTATTTCACCGAAGACCACGTCAGGATGCTGTCGCTGCTGGCGCCGCTGATCGCCAACTCGATCGAAAACGCCCGGCTGTATGAGGAGCTGACGCAGCGGGAGCGGAAGCTGGCCGAAAACCTCCGCGCCGCCCGCCTCCTCCAGTCCGCCCTGCTGCTCCGCGAGCCGCCGCCGATTGCGGGGCTGGACCTGGCCGCGCGCTGGCGGGCGGCCCAAGAGGTCAGCGGCGATTTGCAGGACTTCTTCGAGCAGGGGGACAACGTCGATGTGATCGCTTTCGGCGACGTCAGCGGCAAGGGCGCCGGGGCGGCGCTTTACGGCGCTTTGGTGGCGGGGCTGCTCCGCACGCTGGCCCGGCGCTCGCCCAGCCCCTCGCGGCTGATGAGCAGCCTCAACACGGCCCTGGGCGAGCGGAAGGTCTACGCCACTTACGTCACCCTGCTGCTGGTGTTCTGGTACGCCCGCCAGCGCCGCTTCACCATGGCCAACGCCGGGGCGCTGCCCCCGATTCTGTGCCGTCAGGGCAAGATCCTCAAACGGCGCGTCGAAGGCGTCCCCCTGGGACTGCTCGATGACCGGCAATATGAGGAAACCGTCGTCGAGGTCGAGCCCGGAGATGTTTTGCTGCTGTACTCTGACGGCATCCACGATCAGTTGAACGGGGACGGCGAAGAATATGGCCGGGGGGGGCTGTACCGACTTCTTGAGCGGCATTGGGACAAGCCGCCGGCGGAGATCGCCGGGCTCATTTTTGAGGACCTCGACCGGTTCATGGCCGGAACCCCGATCACTGACGACCAGAGTGTCCTGGTGCTCAAGGTGAAATAGCGGGAGAACATGCTCGAGGACTGTTACACCTACCGGCAGGATGCCCTCCACTGTGAAGAAACTGCCTTGGCCGACATCGCGGCCGCAGTGGGCACGCCCTGCTACGTCTATTCCAGCCGTTCGATTCTGGAGAAGTATCACGCCTACGACGAAACCTTCTCGGACCTGCCGCACATGATCTGTTACGCCGTTAAGGCGAACTTCAACATGAGCATCCTCTCACTGCTGGCCAACCAGGGCTCCGGCTTTGACATCGTCTCCGGCGGGGAGCTTTACCGGGTTCGGCGCGCGGGCGGTGACCCGGCGAAGGTCGTCTTCTCAGGCGTGGGCAAAACAGCCGCCGAGATCGAGTATGCGCTGGAGGAAGGCGTTTTCGCCTTCAACTGCGAATCGGAGGCCGAGCTGGCCCTCATCGATGCGCTCGCCGCCAGGAAGGGCGTGAAGGCCCGGGTGGCCTTGCGTGTCAATCCCGATGTCAACGCCGAGACGCATCCCTATATTTCGACCGGCCTGCGCGAGCACAAGTTCGGCATTGACATTGGCGACGTCGAGCCAATCTGCGAGCGCGCGGGGACGCTGCCGAACCTGTCGTTGGAAGGCGTCAGTTGTCATATCGGATCGCAGATCCTGGACACCGACCCGATTCTTGAGGCCGTGGACATCATGCTGGGGCTCGTCGAGCGCCTGCGGGCGCGGGGACTTCCCATCCGGCACTTGAATCTCGGCGGCGGGCTGGGCATTCGCTACAAACCGGCCGATGAGCCCCCCGACGTGCGGGAATTCATCAGCCGGTTGCGCCGGAAGCTCGCGGGCCAGGAGCTGCTGGTGCTGGTCGAGCCGGGCCGTTCGATTGTGGGGGAAGCGGGCGTGCTGCTGACGCGGGTGCTGTACCGCAAGCGGACGGGGCGAAAGGAATTCATCGTGGTGGACGCGGCCATGACGGAGCTCATCCGGCCGGCGCTGTATCAGTCGCACCATGAAATCGTGCCCCTGCGGCGTGCGCCCGACCGTGGCGCCCTCGTGGCCGACGTCGTGGGACCAGTATGCGAAACCGGCGATTTCCTGGCCCGCGACCGCGAGATCGCCAACGTTCTGCCCGGCGACTACCTGGCAGTTTGCTCGGCCGGCGCCTACGGCTTTGCCCTGGCATCGAATTACAACTCTCGTCCGCGGCCGCCGGAGGTGCTGGTGCAGGGCAGCGCCTGGCGGCTGATCCGCAGACGGGAAACCTTTGAAGACCTTGTGCGTGGAGAGTGATCGCATGCTACCGCGAATTCTGATTGTCTTGGCGATATCGGCGAGCTGGTTGGCGGCCCAGGCGCCGCGCGGCTGGCAAAAGGGTAAAGGCTACGGCCCCGTGTATGGCCCCGATGACGAGGTGGGCGCCCTTAACGCCATTACCGGCCCTGAACACGTCCTGCGCGCGTTGCGCGAGGTCAACACCGGCAAGGTTTATGACCTCGGCGTTCCGCTTGACAAGACGTCGTTCAAGTGGCCGGGGCACTCCCCCATCGAGATCATCACCTACCGCAGCCCCCACGGCACCCGGCTGGATGAAAGCCCGGTGTTTCCTCCGGCCACGAACCCCTACCGGCTGGCCTGGCACAGTTGCGCCTTGTTTATCTCCGACAACGTGGGGACGCAGATCGACGGCCTGGGGCATATCACGGTCGGCGAGGACAACCACTGGTACAACGGCTTCAATGAGGAGCGCCATGGCGGCGACTTCGGGATTCTCAAGGCCGATGCCGACACGATTCCCCCGATCATCGCGCGCGCCGTGTTGATCGATGTGGCGGGCTGGAAAGGCGTCGACGCGCTGCCGTCGCGGTTCCCGATCGGCCCGAAGGAGTTGCAAGCCGCCCTGAAAGCCCAGGGCGCCGACGTCCAGCCGGGCGACGTCGTATTGATCCGCACCGGAACCGCCCGCTACTGGGGCCGGTCCGGCGCCGACCACGCCCGGCTCGCCGAACATGATTCGGCCGGACTGACACTGGAGGGAGCAAAGTGGCTGGTGGAGGACAAGGGCGCGGTGCTGATCGGCTCCGACACCAGCGGTCTGGAGGTGGCCAACGACAAGGAGGCCATCCCGGTGCACCGGTACCTGTTGGTCGAACAGGGCGTGCACATCGGCGAGCTGCACAACCTCGAGGAGCTGGCCCGCGACCGCGTCTTCCGCTTCACCTACATCGCCGTCACGAACCGCCTTCGCGGCGCGGTGGCCGGCTTCGCCATGCGGCCGCTCGCGATCCGGTAGGCCTCAGGCCGGAGACCCCGACGGTGACCGCCGTCTTCGATAACATATCCCCAACATGAAACCTGTCGGCATCGGCCTGATCGGTTCGCAGTTTGTCTCGTCGATCCATGCGGCCGCCTTGAAGAGTGTTCCGGGCGCGGAGCTGATGGCGGCCGCCTCCCCCACCGAAGCGCACATCACCCGTTTCGCCGCTGGACACGGCATCCCGCACGCCTTCACCGACTACCGCAAGCTGCTGGAGATGGACGAGATCAGCATGGTCGTCCTGGGGATTCCCAACGATCTGCACTGCGAAGTGACTCTGGCGGCCGCCGCCGCCGGCAAGCATGTCGTCTGCGAGAAGCCGCTATGTCTGAATCTGGCCGAAGCCGACCGCATGATCGACGCCTGCCGCCGCGCCGGCGTGTTCCTGATGTACGCCGAAGAGCTGTGCTTCGCGCCGAAGTACGTGCGCCTGAAACAGTTGGCCGACGAAGGAGCCCTCGGCCGCATTCATCTCATCAAGCAGAGCGAAAAGCACGACGGTCCGCATTCGCCCTGGTTCTGGGACGTCAACCGCTCCGGCGGCGGCGTCACCATGGACATGGGCTGCCACGCCTTTGAATTCTTCCGCTGGATGGCCGGCAAGCCGAAAGCGGTCTCCGTCTATGCCGAGATGAGCACGTCGGTGCACGCAGACAAGACCGCCGGCGACGACAACGCCATCCTCATCGTCAATTTCGACAATGGCGTCACGGGCTTGGCTGAAGAGAGCTGGACCAAGAAGGGCGGCATGGACGACCGCGCCGAGGTCTACGGCTCCGGCGGGGTGGCTTACGCCGATCTGCTGCGGGGCAACTCGATCCTCACCTACAGCGAAGCCGGCTACGGCTACGCGGTCGAGAAAGCGGCCCGCACGCAGGGGTGGTCGTTCACCATCTATGAGGAGGTCTGGAACTACGGCTTTCCGCAGGAGTTCGCCCACTTCGTCGAGTGCGTGCGAGACGGAAAGGAACCGTCGGAAACGGGTGAAGACGGGCGCGCGGTCCTGGAGATGATCTGCGCGGCGTACAAGTCGGCGGCCACCGGCGCCAAAGTGAACCTGCCGTTCGAAACCGAGGCCGCCAAGCCGATTGACCTCTGGCAACCCCCGGCCGCGGGCTGAAGCGCTGCTATACTGTCTTCCGAAAGCCACCCCCAGTCGATACCGGTGAGGTCTGCTTGAGAAAACCTGTCCTCAGCCCTGACGAAGCGGCGTCGTTGGTGGAAGACGGCCGGACGGTCGGCATCGGCGGCTCGGGCGCCGGCCACGCCATTCCCGACAAGATGCTCGAAGCGCTCGGGCGGCGCTTTCGCGAGACCGGTCATCCCCGCGAGCTGACGGTGGTCCATGCTTTCGGCGTCGGCAACCAGAAGGACCGCGGGCTCCAGCACATGGCCTATGCGGGCATGTACCGGCGGGTCATCGGCGGCCACTGGTCGATGGCCCCCGCCATGGCCAAGCTCGCCGCCGAGAATGCTTTCGAGGCGTACTGCCTGCCCGCCGGCGTCATCGTGCAGTTGTTTCACTGCGCCGCCGCCGGCAGCCCCGGCTGGCTCACCCACGTCGGCCTGCACACCTTCATCGACCCGCGGCTGGAAGGCGGCAAGCTGAACGCCAAGGCCGCCCGCGACATCGTCGAGTTGGTCGTCCGGGACGGTAAGGAATATCTCTTCTACCCCACGATCCCCATCGATGTAGCCCTCATCAAGGGCTGGGATGCCGATCCCGAGGGCAACATCGGCATGAACAAAGAGGCGGGCTTCTGGCACAACTGCGCGCTGGCCCAGGCAGCCAAGGCAACGGGCGGCATCACCATCGCCGTCGTCCGCCGCCTCGTCGGCAAAGGCGAAATCCATCCGCGCGACGTTCGCGTGCCCGGCTGCTTTGTCGACTACCTCGTCGTCGATCCCGATCACGGAATGACGTTCCAGATCGACTTCGATCCGGCGCTGAACGGCGATGCCGTCAAGCCGGATCATGAGTTCGGGGCGTTTCCCTTGAGCATCCGCAAAGTCATCGCCCGGCGCGCCGCGCTCGAGCTGGCGCCGGGCGCCATTCTCAACGTCGGCTTCGGCGTGCCGGACGGGGTGGTGAAGGTCGCGCACGAGCAGGGACTGGCGGGCACGGTCGTGCCTACGATCGAGCATGGCCAGTTCGGCGGCATTCCCGCCGAGGGGCTGGATTTCGGGGCCTCCTACAACGCTTCCGCCATCCTCGAGACGGGGCACATGCTGTCGTTCTACCAGGGCCGCGGCGTCGACCAGACCTACCTCGGTTTCCTCCAGGTCGACCGCGAGGGCAATGTCAATGTCAGCAAGCTCGGCGACGCGGTCATCGGCACCGGCGGGTTCATCGACATCCACCAGCGTGCCCGCAAGGTGGTCTTCTGCGGAGCGCTCGCTGTCCGCGCCCGCGCCGAGCTGGCCGGCGGCGCCCTGCGGTTCATCGAGCACGGCCGTCCGAAATTCGTGGAGCGCGTGCTGCAAATCACTTTCAGCGCCCGTTACGCCCGCCAGCAGCGCCAGGAGGTCCTGTATGTGACCGAAGCTGCGGTCTTCCGCCTCACAGAGGACGGCGTCCGTCTGGAGGAGATCGCCCCCGGGGTGGATCTGGAGCGGGACCTCATTCGCCAAATGGGTTTCCGGCCGATTCTGGCCGATCCGATCCGGCAGATGCCGCCTGAGATTTTCCGGGAGGAGCGCCTACCGCCGCGCCTGTTCAAGTACTACACTTAATCCCGCCATGCCTTACGCCAACCTGCTTGTCGAGACCCAGGACGCGGTCGCCCTGGTGACGGTCAACCGCCCGCACAAGCTCAATGCTCTCGACCGCGACACCTTCGACGCTCTGGCGCGCTGCTTCGCCGATCTGGCTGCCGAGCGGGGGGTCAAGGCCGTGATACTGACCGGCGCCGGCGAAAAGGCCTTTGTGGCCGGCGCGGACATCACCCACCTGGTGGACTTGGACGCACGCACTGGACGGGACTGGGCCGAACTCGGCCAGCGCGTCTTTTCGCAGATCGAGTGCCTGGCCAAGCCGGTCATCGCGGCGATTAACGGCTACGCCCTCGGCGGCGGCCTCGAGCTCGCCATGGCCTGCCACTTGCGGATCGCGGCGCAGACCGCCGTCCTCGGCCAGCCGGAGGTGAAGATTGGCTGGATTCCCGGCAACGGGGGCTCGCAGCGCCTGCCACGCCTGATCGGCAAGGGGCGTGCCCTCGAGATGATGCTCACCGGCGAGCCCGTCAGTGCTGAGGAAGCGCTCCGAATCGGGCTCGTCAACCGCGTCGTGCCTCCGGCTGAGCTGATCGCCGCCGCCCGGGGGCTGGCGGCGAAGATTCTCGCGAATTCGCCCTCGGCTCTCGCTCTATGTTTGGAGGCGGTGCGGCGCGGGCTCGAGATGCCCTTCCCGGACGCCTTGGCCTATGAGGCGCTGCTCGCCGGGCTGGCCGCCGGCAGCCCGGATGCGCGGGAAGGAACGCGGGCGTTCCTGGAAAAGCGCCGGCCGGTCTGGAACTCGTGAGTCGTTACTGCTGGATGCGCTCGAGCAGGTAAACCCAGTCACGGGCGTCCGGGGGGTGGAATTCGGTGCGGCTGGAGACGGGGACCGTGCCCTGCTCGGCGAAGATCCCGCTGCGCGGGTCGAAGCGCCGCCGCCGAAACATCCCAGGGCGGCAGTCGAGCTCGAGGCGCACCGGCGCCGACAAGCCCCTTGCGTAGACGATGTAGGTTTCGCCCGGGATCGTCAGGGCCCAGTAGACCGTCTGCGGCGGGCGCACGGCGTTGGACTCACCGCTCTGTTGCCGGATCTTGACGGTTCGGTCACCGGTGCGAAGGGCATCGCATGAAATCAGTTGGTCAGCCGGCACGAGCCGCCACCACTCCACCGACTCGAAGAAACGCTTGATGTGGCTGATCTGCGCTTCCCAGTCGTCGTTCTTCGCCGCATCGACGTCAAACGGGCCGGGGTCCCTGTGGCCGGCGAAATATGTGGTGCCAAATCCCGTCACCAGGTAGCCGCCGGCCATCGCGATATCCCAACTGGCGTGGCGCATGTCGTCGGCTGAGAAGCTGTTGCTCTTGTCCGGAGCGCCGTCACCGTCGGCGTCCCGCAGGTGATAGCCGTACTCGGAATTGACCACCGGCCGGCCCGTGTGGCGGGAGAAGAGGATGCGCCCGTGGAGGTCCGTGTAATTCTGCTGGTAGTCACCGAATGACATCCAGGGCGCCGCGGCAAACTCGCGAACGCTGCCCATGCGGCTCATCGGATGGATGCCGATCATCCGGCCGTGCGGGTCGGCGGAATCCAGCGCGTTGCCGATCTCGATGAATTCCCGGAAGACCTCCTCATCGGTCGCCTTGTCGCGCGTGCGGATCTCGGCGTGCCATTCGCCGGAGACAAGAAAGTACACATCATAGGCCGAGTACCGTGCCCCGATGTAGCGGGCGTAACGCTTGCGCGCCTCGACGCCCGGCAGCCGCCGCCAGGCAAACGGCTCCACCTTGCGTTTGTCGCCCCAAGCCAGCACAAGTCCGACCGAGAGGCCGCGCCCGTTGGCGTAAGCCAGCCGCTCGTCAACTTCCTGCCAGTAGCGCGGATTGATGCGCTCGGCGCCGATGTCTTCAAACGGAGGGCCGTTTTGGTTGCCTACGCCCTGCTCGCTCATGAGCATCGAGTGAATGACGTTGAAGCCCTGCGAAGCCCGGGTGTCAACGTAATGGTAGGCCTGCTGCCGGTGGTGGTTGTCTTCCGCGCTGTCGGTGAAGTAGCCCCAGGCAGTGTCGCCCATGAACCACACCGGAGCTCCCGCCTGGTGCTGAAAGTGGGTCGGGAATCCTGCCATCGGCCTGAGGGCGCCGCGGCGCGACGACGGTATGCAGTCGAACGAGCCCTGTTTGCCGTGCAATCCGGCGTCCGAACTTTCAATCCAGTAGCGCCACCGGCCGGCCAGGTCCGGGCTTACGCGCACCTTCCACTCATCGCCGCCATCCCAGAACAAGGGAATTCTCCACTGGGCGCCATCCGGCCGCAGCACGTGGGCCCAGGCCTCCAGTTGCGTATAAGGGTTCGCATAACGGCCGGTGGCGGCCAGTGTTGCTTCGTAAATCGCGTACCGTTCGACGCGCGCCGGCGCACTCTGAGCGAGCGCCGGCAGGGCAAAGGCCACAATAGCGGCAGATTGGATGGCTGTCGTGTTCACGATCGCCTCCCGCTCGGGTCAGAGTTTCAACGCCATCCTACACCACGGGCGACGGCTGGACATTCTGATGTAGATTTGATCTAGAAATGAGCGTCATCCTACGGAGCGCTGCGATGTTGATTGCGGCTGTCGCGCCGGGCGTGGGGGAGGATCTCTGGCGGCTGGCGCTGGATCACCAGGCGGTCCACCGCTTCTCGACGCTCTTCACTGCGCAGAATGTCCGCGACTACCTGAGCGACGACAAAGGCATCGAGGAGGCCATCCGCTGGTGCAAAGATACCGGAATTACGAAGGTCTACCTGGAGACCTTTCGGAACGGGTACCGGGCCGACAGCGCGACGCTGCGGAACGCCAAGGGGCGCTTCGAGAAGGCGGGCCTGGAAACGGCGGGCTGCGTCACGACGACGCAGATCGGTAAGATCTCCACCGGCTGGAAGATCATATCTTGTTACACCAACCGCAAAACCCAGGAAGAGCTCAAGTCTATTTTCGAGTACACGGCCGGCCTGTTTGACCTCATCATGATCGACGATTTCTGGTTCACGGACTGCACCTGCCAGGAGTGTGACGCGGCCCGGCGCGCGATGACGGTCACGATGGGCGAGCGAACCTATCCCGTCCCGTCGGATTCGTGGGAGGACTACCGGCTCGAGCTCATGGTGCAACTGTCCCGCTCCCACGTGCTGGCGGCGGCCAAGCGCGTTAATCCCGAGGCGAAACTGATCATCAAGTACCCGCAGTGGTACGACCGCTTCCACGAACGCGGCTACGACGTGATCCGCCAGAGCCAGGATTTCGACTGGATCTGGGTCGGCACCGAAACACGCGACCGCGACCAGCGCAGCGGCAAGTTGCAGTACGAGGCCTACTTCATCATGCGGTGGCTTGGGGGAATCGGCGGCCCCAAAGCTGGCGGCGGCTGGTATGATCCGCTCTGGACTACGGAGAAGACCTACGTCGAGCAAGCGCGGCAGACTGTGCTGGCCGGGGCCCGCGAGTCGATGCTGTTCTGTTACGGCGCGCTGCAGGAGAACTTCGGCCCCGCCGACATCGCGGCGCTGCGAAAGGAGATTCCGGAGCTGCTGAGGGTCGCCGCCGAAGTCCGCCGGCGCACTCCGCAGGGTATAGCGGCCTACAAACCCCCGAACAGTCCTCCGGAGGAGGAAGCATATGTCTATGACGCCGTGGGGATGCTGGGACTGCCCCTGGCCCCTTGCCATGAGTTCCCGGTCGATGCCCCGGCAGCGTTTTTTCCCGTCCACGCCCTCGCAGATGCTGAGTTGGCGCCGAGACTGGAGAAATTCGTCGCCTCCGGCCGTCCCGTGCTCCTCACTGACGGCCTCGCCAGGAGGCTGGCCGGCAAGCTGCGTCTGGACCGCGACAACATTCGCGTTCTTAAGGTCAACGGGAAGCCTGAGTCTCTGCTTCAGATGCCGCAGAAGGAGCTGGACGCGATGCGCGCCCGGATGCTGAAGCCGTTCGGCGTCACCTTGTCGGCGCCGGCCGAAGTGGCGCTGTATTTGTTCCAGGACGGCAGTTGGGTGATGGAAAACTTCCGCGACCGCGAAGTGGAGGTCGAATGGAACGGCGCAAAAAGGAAAATCGGCGCCCGGGGGTGGCGTTACGAATGGAGGTAGCCGCAAAGTTTTCAGGAGGCGAAGCCGGCATGCACAAGTCGGTAAGACGTACTCTCGCTTGCGAGCCGCGGCGCCGCGATGTGTTGCGCGCGATAGCTGTCGGGGCAACGGCCCCGGCGATTCTGAAGTTGGCGGGATGCGGAAGTAAGCCGAGGCGGCCCAACATCCTGTTTGCGATCTCCGACGATCAGTCGTTTCCGCACACTGGCGCGGCCGGGGACCGGGTGGTGAAGACGCCGGCCTTTGACCGCGTGGCCGAGCGCGGCGTGCTGTTCACCAACGCCATCAGCGGTTCGCCCGGCTGCGCCCCATCCCGGGCGGCTATCTTGACCGGGCGGCCTCATTGGCAACTGGAAGAGGCCGGCACCCACGCCAGCTATTTCCCCAAGAAGTTGCAGGTCTATCCCGACCTGCTCCGCGCGGCCGGCTACCACGTGGGCTTGACCGGCAAAGGCGCCGGCCCGGCCAACTTCAAGGACTCCGGTTGGGAGCACAACCCTGCCGGGCCGGACTATCAGTCGCGCCGGCTGGAGAATGCGCCAGAGGGGATCTCCCGCGTCGATTATGCCGCTAACTTCGCTGATTTTCTCCAGGCCAAGCCGGCGGACCGGCCCTTCTGTTTCTGGTACGGAGGCAGCGAACCGCACCGGGTGTTTAAAGCCGGCGCGGGCCTCGAGTCCGGCAAGAAGCTCGAAGACGTGGTCGTGCCGCCGTTTCTGCCCGATTGCGAAGTGGTCCGCAGCGACATTCTCGATTACTACTTCGAGATCGAGCACTTTGACCGGCACCTGGGCCGGATGCTGGATCTATTGGCCGAAGCCGGACAACTCGACAACACGCTGGTGGTGGTCACCTCCGACAACGGAATGGCGTTTCCCCGCGCCAAGGCGACGATGTATGAATACGGTATCCATCTGCCGCTGGCTGTCTGTTGGCCCGCCGCGTTTCAGGGCGGCCGGAAGATCGATGACCTGGTAAGTTTCACCGACTTCGCCCCGACCTTTCTGGAGGCGGCGGGCGTCGAGGCACCGGATGTGATGACGGGCGAGAGCTTGATGAACGTCCTGACGTCCAACAAATCCGGGATCGTGGACCCGCAGCGCAGCCGCGCGCTGTCCGGGCGCGAACGCCACTCGCACGCGCGCTTTGACAACCTCGGCTATCCCAGTCGGGCTCTGCGGACCCACGAGTATCTCTACATCCGCAATTTCGCTCCCCAGCGCTGGCCCGCGGGAGATCCCGAGCTGTATGCCGATATCGACGACAGTCCCTCCAAGCGCTATCTCCTGCAGCACCGCAACGAGCCGGGTGTCCGGGAGCTTTTTGAGGCGACCTGCGGCAAGCAGCCCGCCGAGCAGTTATACGACATCCGCAATGATCCGGGCTGCCTGAAGAACCTTGCGGATTCGGCAGAATATTCGACGATCAAGGAAACGTTACGAAAGGAGCTCGAAGACGCGCTGACCGCGACCGGAGACCCCAGGATGACGGATCACGGCGACATCTGGGAAAGCTATCCGCGCTTCAACCGGATGCGGCCGGAGCTTGGCGGGTTTGCCGAATGGGGCCGATATAACCCGAAATACAAATAGCGCCGCCGCGGGCTTCCACCGCGCCTACGCTTTTTGGTTTTGCCGTTCGGCCCGGCAGCGGATTTCGCGGATCGCGTAAATCGGCCGGCCTTGGCTCTCAAAGTAGATGCGCATCATGACCTCGCCGAGCAGACCGGTGGTAAACATCAGCAAACCGGCCAGCAGCAGAACCACTCCTGCGATCATCAGTGGCCCGTGCCGCTCGGCGATGGAGTGGCCGGCGATCTTGTAAAACAACAGATAGGTGAGGATCAGCCCTCCGAGCACGGTGCCGAGCATCCCCACGCGGCCGAAAAAGTGCATCGGTCGGGTCAGATAGCTCAGTAGGAACTTTACCGTAAGGATATCCAGCAGCACATTGAAGGTCCGGCCGAGGCCATAGTGGGACTTGCCGCTGGCCCGCATTGAGTTTCGGATCGGGACTTCCGCGATACGGGCCCCGTAGAAGCTGGCCAGCGCCGGGATGAAGCGGTGCAGCTCCCCGTAAAGACGAACATCCCGGAGCGCTTCGGCGCGGTAGGCCTTGAAGGTGGTTCCGAAGTCGTGCAGATCGACCCCGGAAACCTTCGCCATGAGCCAGTTGGCCACTCGCGAGGGGAGGCGGCGCGTGAGCGTGTTGTCGACCCGGTGCTTGCGCCAGCCGCTAGCGATGTCATAGCCCTCGTCGATCTTTTCCAGCAGCGCTGGGATGTCCTCGGGATCATGCTGCAAGTCGCCGTCGAGCGAAATGATCACTTCCCCTCGCGCCTCGTCAAAGCCCGCCGCCAGCGCCGCCGTCTGACCGAAATTCCGCCGGAGCCGGATTACCTTGAGCCGAGCGTCGGTCTCGGCCAAATTGGCAAGGAGCTGGAAACTACGGTCGGTGGACGCGTCATCGATGAAGATAAGCTCGTACTCGCGCCCCAGAGAATCGAGCACGGAGGTGAGGCGGTCGTACAGGGGAAGGATCGCCGGCTCTTCGTTGTGGATGGGTATGACAACCGAGATCATCGACGCAGTTAACAGTGTAGCAGAGTCCCTCCGTTTTCAGTTCGAAAGTCCATAGAAACTCAAGCACTTCTGGTAAAATGTAGAGAGCTGCTCGGAACCCCTCACCCGGGTGAAGAAACAGAGAAAGTCCAGCCGCTCGCAAGGAGTTCGACTTGGCCAACACACCTGATTCGGAAACCCCGAAAAATCCTGCCTCCGACGGCGGCAGCCAGATGCCGCTGGACGCCATGGTCGGCAAGGATCTCATCCCGGTCAACATCGAGGATGAGATGCGGCGCTCGTACCTGGATTACGCCATGAGCGTGATCATCGGCCGCGCCCTGCCGGATATCAGGGACGGCCTCAAGCCGGTGCACCGCCGGATCCTTTACACACTCCACGAGATGGGCCTGCACTACAACCGCCCGACGCGAAAGTGCGCCAAGATCGTCGGCGAGGTGATGGGCAAGTACCACCCGCACGGTGACGCCGCCATCTACGACGCGCTCGTGCGGTTGGCCCAGGACTTCAGCATGCGCTATCCGCTGGTCCAGGGCCAGGGCAACTTCGGCTCCATCGACGGCGATCCGCCGGCGGCCATGCGCTACACCGAGGCGCGCCTGGCCCGCATTGCCGAGTCGCTGCTGGAAGACATTGACAAGGAAACGGTCGACTTCCGCCCAAACTACGACGACAGCGAGGTCGAGCCGGAAGTGCTGCCCACCCGCGTGCCGAACCTGCTGATCAACGGCGCTTCGGGCATCGCGGTGGGCATGGCGACGAACATTCCGCCGCACAACCTGAACGAGATCGTCGAGGCCACGATCCTGCTGGTCAGAAACCCGCACGCCAGCCTGGCGGAGGTTGTGAAGAGCGTCCCGGGGCCGGATTTTCCCACCGGCGGCTTCATCCTTGGGCGGGAGGGGATTCTGGAGGCGTACAAGACCGGCCGGGGCTCGATCAAGATGCGGGCCAAGGCGGCCACCGAGAAGCTCGGCAAAGACCACGAGGCGATCATTGTCACCGAGCTTCCCTACCAGGTGAATAAGGCCAAGCTGATCGAATCCATCGCCCGCCTGGTCACCGACAAGAAGATCGAGGGCATCTCCGACGTCCGGGATGAGAGCGACCGCGACGGCATGCGGATCGTCATTGAGCTCAAGCGCGGCGAACAGCCCGAAGTCGTTCTCAACAACCTCTACAAGCACACGCAGATGCAGATGAACTTCGGCGTCATCATGCTGTCCATCGTCAACGGCCAGCCGCGCGAGTTCGGCCTCATCGACATCCTGCTCCGGTTCATCGACCACCGCGTTGACGTGGTCCGCCGGCGAACGGATTATCTGTTACGCAAGGCGCGCGAGCGGGAGCACGTCTTGCTCGGTTTCCAGAAGGCGCTCCAGCATCTGGACGAGGTGATCCAGTTGATCCGGGCCTCGAGCACGCCGGCGGAAGCACGCGAGCGGCTCATCGGCCGGTTCGAATTCACCGAGCGGCAGGCCCAGGCGATCATCGAGCTTCAGCTCCAGCGGCTGACCAGCATGGAGCAGCAGAAGATTCTCGACGAGCTGGCCGAAATCCAGGCCAAGATTAAGGAGTATCTGGAGATTCTCGGCTCCGACGAGGTGCTGCGCAAGGTCATCATCAGCGAATTGCGGGAAGTCCAGAAACTGTTCGGCGACGAGCGCCGGACCCGGATCGTCGAGGATCCGGGCGAGATTCGCCTGGAAGACCTCGTGCAGCAAGAAGACGTCGCCGTGACCGTGACGCGGGGCGGCTACCTGAAGCGGACGCCCGTGGAGACCTACCGCCGGCAGGGCCGCGGCGGCAAGGGCCAGATCGGCATGACGACGAAAGGCGAGGACGTCGTCGAGCACCTGGTGGTCGCCAATACCCACACCTACATGCTCATCTTTACCAACAAAGGGCGGGTGTATTGGCTGAAGATTTACGAGATCCCCGATGCCGGCCGCACCGGCAAGGGCAAGCATGTCTCCGGGCTGATCAATCTCCAGCCGGACGAGGAAGTTAAGGCCTTTCTCTCGGTGCCCGATTTCGATCCGAATCAGTACATCGTGATGGCGACGGCTAAAGGGGTGATAAAGAAGTGCAAGCTGAGCGAGTTTGACAACCCGATGTCGCGGGGCATCATTGCCATCGACCTGGATGAGGGGGACGAGCTAATTTCGGCGCGGGTATCTTCCGGCGATGACTTCATCTTCATCGCCACTTATGAAGGCAAGGCGATCCGCTTCCATGAAGAGGATCTGCGTCCGATGGGCCGGCCGGCGCGGGGCGTGCGCGCCATCCGATTGGCGGAGGGTGATCAGGTGGTCGGAATGGAGGTGGTCAAGGAGGGCGACCTGGTCTTGTCGATCTCCGAGCTCGGTTACGGCAAGCGAACGCCGCTCGGGAAGTACCGGCTGACAAGGCGCGGCGGCAAGGGCGTGATCAACATGAAGATCACCAAGCGGACCGGCCAGGTGCTGGGC
>FWPU01001560.1_pt1 | contig 50660 bp, 50 predicted proteins | sample 2228361 | NCBI WGS metagenome assembly FWPU01 (sample SAMEA103939777, study PRJEB20133) | metagenome | reverse complement strand
CGCAAGCATTTTACGAAAAAAAATTTTATCTTTCTGCGGAAAGATTCGACTGGCAACCAAATCTGCTTGAGCCTGAGGAGATAAGAAAAACGCCCGAAGGCCCCTGCGCATAAAGTACCGTAACTCACCCCATCGGCGCGGACGCAACACTGCAAAAGTATTTACAAAAACGGACATCTCAACCCTATCGGAAAACTCTGCCGCGAGTTTCAACCCAATTACGCCACCCATCGAAATTCCAAGCAGCCCAACTTTTTCGATTTGACGAGATTTAAATAAATTATTAAATTCGTTTATAACCCAATCCAAACTCCATTGGTCGCCTTCAAACCTGGACTTTCCAAACCCCGGCAAATCAGGTGCTAAAACCCTGTAACCCGCCGCAGCCAGCGCAGGTATCTGAAGACACCACGACTCAGCATTCGCTCCCAATCCATGAAGCAATAGCACCGGAAAACCATCCCGCGGTCCTTCGTCTATAATATGCATAAAATGATTTCCTTTGAGATGTTTTTCACAATTTTTTATTCGTGAATTATCCCATTAAGTTTATAATACAATCAACAACTTTGGAGGAGTAAATGGAAAAATTCATTATTGAAGGTGGGCATCCATTATATGGCGAGGTTACCCCGGCAGGTAATAAAAATGCAGCCCTACCACTGCTTGCAGCATGTTTATTGACCGATGAACCGGTGATACTTCGCAACATTCCAGATATTCTTGACGTACGCACCATGCGTGCCTTATTAGAAAGTCTTGGCGTTGAAATTAAACCTCTGGACACCCATACATGGCAGATACAGGCGAAAACCATTCGACCCGCTGACCTGGATCCCGACCTGACACGCAAAATTCGGGCTTCCATTCTTCTGGCTGGCCCGATGACTGCCCGTATGGGTGAGTTGCGCCTGCCGCCACCGGGTGGTGATGTTATCGGACGCCGAAGGGTAGACACCCATATTCTCGCCCTGACGAGGCTCGGCGCAAAGGTTACATATGACCGATATTTTTATTTTTCAGCAAGTGGATTAACTGGCGCAGATATTCTCCTCGACGAAGCCAGCGTCACCGCTACCGAAAACGCCATAATGGCTTGTGTTACCGCTAAAGGGAAAAGTATCATCCGAAACGCCGCTTCTGAGCCACACATCCAGGAGTTATGCCACTTTTTGAATGTGTTGGGTGCAAAAATTGAAAATATTGGTTCCAACACCCTGCATATCACAGGAGTCGAAAAACTACACGGCGGTGAGTTTACCATTGGGCCGGATTACTTGGAAGTGGTAAGTTTCATTGGAGCAGCTGCCGTTACCCGGGGTGAAATTTGGATTCGCAATGCAGGTAATCAATACCTGGATATGATTCGCCTCGTATTTGGAAGACTAGGCGTTCATTGGGAGACCAGTGGTGATGATATTTTCGTCCCCTCAAAACAAAAACTCATCATTGAGCCCGATTTGGGTAATGCAATTCCAGAAATCAGCGTAATGCCCTGGCCATCTTTTCCGACCGATTTGATGAGCATTGCTCTTGTCGTCGCCACTCAATCCAAGGGGACGGTGCTTTTCCATGATTGGATGTACCCGAGCCGCATGTTCTTTACCGATAAATTAGTGGGAATGGGTGCCCAAATCGTACTTTGCGATCCACATCGGTGTATCGTACAGGGCCCTACTGAATTGTTTGGCGAAAAGATGGAAAGCCCGGATATCCGCGCTGGCATGGCTTTGGTATTGGCTGCTCTTTCCGCCAGAGGAACTTCGGTCATTCGAAACATTGGCCAAATTGACCGGGGATATGAAAAAGTTGATCAGAAACTTGCGTCCCTCGGAGCGAAAATTCAAAGATTAAGTGAATAAACACAAAAAATCCCGGTTATTCCGGGATTTTTTGTTGTGTGTGTTTTGTCAGTTGTTCTTTGCAGAGGCGCTTTGCACAACCTCTAAGAATTGATCCAGAATCTCACGCAGCATACCCTCTGGTAAAGCACCTACTTGACGATGTACCACTTTTCCATTTGCAATAAACAACATGGTGGGTATGCCCTGTACGCCATAACGCATCGCCCATTCTGGATTTTCGTCGGTATTCACTTTTGCAACAATCAATTTGCCGGCATATTCTGCTGCAATTTTATCAAGAATTGGTGCAACCATTCGGCATGGTCCGCACCATGGTGCCCAAAAATCAACGATCACCGGCAAATTTGATTGAAGAACCGTTTTTTCAAACGCCGCATCCGTTACATGTACTGGTTCCTTAATCATTACTCTCTCCTCTTATGAGTTTAATATTAGTATACCACTTGATAAAAATTCATGCTTTTTTTGATTCAAATCAACCTTAAAAGTTGCAAAAAAATCGGGCCTCTCTTTTTTTCGAGAGGTCCGATCCACAATGGATCAGTAGATACTCCCGCCGGTAAGATCACTTTACTTTCACCGAAATTGTCTTTGGGCGGACTTCCTCAGTTTTAGGTAGTATCAGGGTCAGAATGCCATTTTCATACTCGGCTTTAGCATTTTCCACATTGACCGCTACCGGTAGTTGAACCGAGCGAGAAATTACTCCGCTGCGGCGTTCGCGAATATGATAGGTGGCATCTTCACTGACTTTCTCTTCTTTAACTTCTCCTCGAATGGTCAGCATTCCATTTACGACCGTAACATGGATATCTTCCGGTTTTACACCAGGCAAAACAGCCTTGACGACCACTTCATCATTGGTCTGATACATGTCCAGGGCCATCCACTCATACCCGCGCCAACCCTCTATCTGACGAGTCAGCATATTATCAAACACCTGATCTACCATTGAACGAAGAGTTGCCATCTCGCGGAAGGGATCAAAAACGGTCAGATTTGCCATAATCCACCTCCTTCAAAACAAAAGTATTCTTATGTTCTTTTATAAAACCCAAACATAAGAATACTGAATACAAAACATTAAAGTTTTATCGAAAATAAAACTAATCGGATGACTTTTTTGTCCCCTCACGCGAAAAATCCACAAAACGGTATCCCACACCGCGTTCGGTCAGGATGTATTTTGGATTGGCCGGATCTTTTTCCAATTTTTGACGAAGATAGTTAATATACAGGCGTACATAGTGAGGTTCATCACGATATTCATACCCCCATACCTTAGAAAGCAATTGATCATACGTCATTACCCACCCGGCATTTTGTACCAGATGATAAAGCAATCGGTATTCTGTAGGACGCAGTTTAACCAACTTGCCATCCACCCATACTTCACGCCGGCCAAAGTCAATCTTCAAACGATCGTCAATTTCATAAACTTCTTTGGAACCAAAACCGCTGGATTCGGTTCGACGTAAAACAGCCTTCACCCGGCTAACCAATTCCCGTGGGCTGAATGGCTTGGTCACATAATCATCTGCCCCCAATTCAAGTCCCCTCACCCGATCATCTTCTTCCCCTTTAGCAGTTAACATGATCACCGGAACATTGCTGATTTCGCGAATCATTTTCAACACTTCAAAGCCGTCCAAATCCGGCATCATCACATCCAGAATCACCACATCCGGCATCGCATCCCTGAGTTGATGAATTGCTTCAAGTCCGCGGTGTGCTTCAACCACCCTGAAACCATCATGTTCCAGATTCAGTCGGATGAAGCGAGCCATACGCTCCTCGTCATCCACAACCAGAATGACGCGATTCTTAAAATCTTCTTCTTGAGACATGGTTTTATTCCCTTACAAAGGTGATAATCTCTTCTTCCTCGGTCGTTGGCAGAATTTCGATGAATGTTATGCGACTCATCGGCCAAATCACGGTGGTCACATTCGGTTCGAGGTAATGCAAATCCTTACCATCCCTTTTTCTGGGATTCTTGAGGATGACCAAATTATCTGCGGGTGATGGTAATGTGTCAACCTCACCAACAACAGGGTCTTCGTTAATAATGTGAAGGATTAAGGTTGGCATTTCACCATTCCATTACTTATGTATGATCAATTGAAATTTTAACTTTCCTAACGCAATCACATCCCCATGTTTTACCGGATAATCAACATGCGGCACAATTTTCTGCCCATTTACCCGCGTTCCATTGGCCGACCCTAAATCCATAATAGAAACTCGTTGAGCCCCAATCTTGATTGCCGCATGAAGTCTGGAAACTCCCTGGGTGTAGGCTTCGAACTCAGATAAATCAACATCCGGTAAGATGGGTTGTCCTTCTGCTATGCGGCCTAGAGAAAACTCACTCCTTCCGCTGAGATGGATAGTTCTACCAGAATCAATCATGTGCAGTGAAACAACCGGTTCCGATCCTTCTACCACTGCGGTTTCAATTTTTACCTCAGGTATTGGCGCACTCGGAAAAACCACACTTCCATTCAGTATATCAGAGTTGACTTTTTCCAGATTTTGAGTTGTGAGCGTATCCACCGATGTGAGCTGGGCTCCACATTCACTGCAAAACAAAGCACCCGGCAACTCCTGGTGCTGACAATTAGGACAACGAATCATGGTTCCCTCCTAACCGGGCTGGGCAATAAGAACAGTGCACGTGTACCATACTTAATTATCTTATCCCCTTCTTTACTAAAAGAATGAGTTCTCTGGATATGATCGGCTTCAACGAGAACTGTTTTCGCCAGTTCGCGATCGCCCTGAGCAAGCAAATGTGTTGCCAGATGCTGTAAATGGCGTGTTGCTTTTCCAATATCTCCCGCCTGTACTTCCAGCCGCGCTTTTTCTTGCAGCCGGTATAGCGTTATTTTCGACATTGCCTGAAGGATCGAGGTAGGAGGTTTTTCAATTTGCCAATTTTCTCGAATGTGGCGAGTAAGATGAATCGGATAACGGCCAAACGGATTTGCCAGGGATGGAACCTGCATTTGAATGTGACCTTTCAATAATTCAACTTCAGATTGATTGGAGTAATGATTGGATAGGGGCGGCAGTTTGAATTCTAATATGATACTGGTTTTTTTTCCGTATTCAATTGTACCCAAAGGCATGGGCGAATCGTTGCCAAGAGGTGTAATATCGGGGTGAATACGAAACGCGTAGCGCAGCTCCATCCCCTCACTCAGGTTGAAAAACCATTCGATTTTCCTGGCGTAACTGACCGAGATTGATTTGATTTTATTTTCGATGAATTGGGTTAAGTCCTCATTGCGGTTAATATACACCGCATTTCCCCCACTGATAGCAGCAACTCGATCAAGGAAAATGTCATTCCATTCATCGCCAATTCCAAGGGCATTGATTGGCACACCTTCTTCTCTGGCTTGGGTAGCTAAATCAATGCAATTTTGTTCATCCCCATAGGTATGTCCATCGGTGATCAAAATTAACTGCTTGATCATTCCTTCCCGGCTAAATCGTTGAATCAGGTCATAGCCGGTAGATAGGCCTTGAAAGATTTCGGTTGCTCCCCCAACCTGAATTTTATTGATCACACCATCCACAGCCGTTGGGTCTTCCAGCTCTTTGGGAGGTAAAATCACCTCTGCACGATCACTGAATGCAACAATAGATAACCGATCTTTTGACCTTAATTTCCTTGCCAAAAAAGCGATGTTTTGCCGCACCATTTCAATACGGTCACCTCTCATAGAGTTAGACCGATCTACAACCAGACAAACATGAATAGGCGGCAGGTCTTTAGGATCAGGTTGTTTGGGTGTATCTAATTCAATCAGGACATAAAAAAGTTGAGATTCATCCAGCAGCGGGATCTGGGATCGGCCATATGTGATGGAAATATTGACCGCCGGGCTATCTCTTAATTCTGCCGGAAGTTGCTCATCATATGCTGCACGTTTTTTTGGATTAGAGAGAACCTCGTATGCTTCTTGTATTTGTAAAAATTTTTGTTGGCAAATGGGTCGGGATTGACATCTGGATGATAACGCCGGGCAGCCTCGAAGTAGGCCATGCGGATATCTTCTGCGCTGGCATTGAAAGGCAATTCGAGTATCTGATAAAAACTCGTTTTCATCCTTGAATTTCTAGAAATACTGGACTAGCACCACGCTGATATTGTCCGGACCTCCGCCGAGATTCGCCGCCTCCACAAGATTTTTACACGCTACAGATGGGTTGCGCGCGCTGGCAATGATTTGGAAGATTTCAGCCTCCGGAACTACTCCCCATAAACCATCGCTACAAATCATTAAGTACCCTGGATGAGGCATTGGCAATGATTGAATATCGGGGCGAAATGGTTCAGCCTGACCCAGAGCTCGATAAAGTACATTTCGATTAGGATGGATCGAGGCTTCCTGTTCCGTGATCTGACCCAATTCAACCAAACGCCGCACCAATGAATGATCCTGAGTAATTAATTGCATTCTCCCATCGGGGAAAATAAAATACGCTCGACTATCTCCCACATGGGTGATCGTTACCTGTTCCCCAATCACCAGCGCTGCTGTGAGTGTGGTTCCGCCGCCCGGCGCTCGCCGAGTGACGGCTTGTTGAGCTTTGGAAACAGCAATCTCCATTATTTCTTGCAGGCTCTCACCGCTTGCCTCACCTTCCACGCTAATATGTGGGAGATAAATTTTATTCAAGATGGTTTCCACAACGGCTTTGGCAGCCACACTGCTGGCAACTTCACCGTATTCATACCCTCCCATTCCATCTGCTACAATAAACAACCCAAACGGTATCTCGTTGTTGCCATCCGACAGAATAGCAGAAAGAGAAAACAGGGCATCTTCATTATGTTCTCGTTGTCGTCCAACAGATTGTCCACATCCCACCAGAAAGTGCGGAGGGGACATAGACACTGTAGGTATGGACACAACCTGTAACTGCTCCTCCGTCAATGGAGCCGTTTGAATATTTTCCGCCAAAGGGCGGGTGTGAATACTCTGATTTTTTTCTCGACCAAAGAGATTCTTAATAAACTTAAGCACTATTCCTCCAAAACTTCTCGCCACTCAAACCAAAATGGCGTAGAAAATATGATCCGCCGAACCAAAATAGACCGTATCATTGAAGATCAATGGGGTACTCGTGATGGGGCCTTCCGTCGCAAATTTCCATCGTAAGCGACCTGTCTTTAACTCAAGACAGTAAAGATTTCCATCTGCCGAACCACAGAAAACCATGTCTTTATGGACAACTGGCGAACCGCTCACCTGATGATTAGTTTGATATTTCCAGATTTCGCGTGAGTTGTTAGCATCTACACAATAAATATTGCCATCCGCTGAACCAAACAATAAATAATGATCTGCTCGGTAAGGTGAAGATACTGAACCTTTCATCATACGGTATCGCCAAATCACCCAGCCGCTTTTCGCATCCAAAGCATAAACCGAACCATCCACCGATGTGAAATAGACAATTCCCTGAGTGACCAGTGGCGATGAAGTGATCGCCCGTTTGGCGCGAAAACGCCACTTTAGTTGTCCTCGAAAATCAACACACAAAAAATCTCCCCCTTCATTTCCAAAGTAAATCAGGTCGTTGACAACTGCAGGTGAAGAGCGTATCGCCATACCTGCATCTACTTTCATCACTCGCCGCATGGATACAATGTTTACCCCATACAGAAACCCATCATCGCATCCAAAAAACACATGTCCTTCGACAATTTTTGGAGAACTGCGGATGGGATTGTCCAACGGCAAGGTCCATGCCATTTTACCGGTTTTAGGAAGGATGGCGTACAAATTACCATCCTCAGACCCAACAAAAATCAAATCATTCGTTATCGCCGGTCGGGTAACAATTCCTCCGTTTGTTGGAAATTTCCATTTGAATTCACCGCTGGTTGCGTCCAGAGCATATAAATTATGGTCATACGACCCCACATAGATCATTCCATTATCGTAAGAAGCTGAACCTCGAATTTCATCCTCACAACGGAATATCCAGAGTGGTTTCACCACTTGTTCAGAGACAACCGCAGGAAGGCTTATTCGGGATAATGCCCCGGTTTTCTTTGCCGCATTCAGCAGGGCTTCTTTCATCGCAGCAGCTGACTGGAACCGCTCTTGAGGCGAATACTTCAAGGCTGTTTGGATGACCGTTTCCAGCTCAATGCTCACCGCCGGATTGATCTGCCGAATCGGTCGTTCCGCGAAGGAAAAAGGAGGCTCCATTCGGGGATCTCGTTTGGTAAGCAAATGATGCAGGGTTGCTCCCAGAGCATAAATATCAGCAAGGGGGGAGGCTTCACCTCGGTACTGCTCCGGTGGTGAATAACCCTCCGTACCGATCATCGTTCCTTTCTGCCCTTCTCGAAACATTTTTGCAATTCCAAAATCAACCAGTACGACATGTCCCTGCTGGTTGATCATGACATTGGAAGGTTTCATATCTCGAAAAATGATCGGCTCCGGTTTGTGATTGTGTAAATATTCCAACACATCGCAAATTTCTATCGCCCAACTAATAACTTTATCTTCAGCGATAGGTCCTTCGCTTTCGTTTAGGATTGCCTCTAAATCTTTCCCGTTGATGTATTCCAACACCAGATAGGATCGTTCTTCATGAGAAAAGTAATCAAATATTTTTGGAATGGAAGGATGATTGAGCGTAACCAAAATATTGGCTTCGCGCTCGAAGTTTTGTACAACCGTTTGACGCACCAACGGATCTCGAGCTTGATTGATCATCTCCTTTACGGCTACGAGTTTGATTACATTTGGAAAGTGCAAATCACGCGCCCGATAAACCGAGCCCATGCCGCCAACACCAATTACATCCTGGATTAAATACCGATCAACCAGAACAAAACCTGTCTGCAGTTGTTTGACAGGTCCCTGTCCGCCACTAAAACTTTGAGTGATACGATGAGTATCCAGCTTAACCTCCCGGGACCGGAATCACCTTTCCCCCGAAAACTTTAGAAATCCAAACAAAGTACAATTAACTTGCCTTTTGAAGCTCAATTGCTGATGGGGTAGGAATAAATTTTTCGTATTGATAAAATTATATCTACAAAACATCAATTTGCAACCGAATTACTCCTTGCATTCTCCAAACAAGTTGTATTTTCCTCACCCCGCTAACTGGTCTGTCAATCCATTATTGACTAAAATCAAATTAATCCATGGTATTCACCTGTTTCGAACAACGGCTTTTACTCAAGGAAATAAAACTTGAGGATCAGCCGTATTTTTTTTCAATAAAAAAAAGAGAATTTGGAGAGGAAAATGTTCACAAACTTTGATCAAGCTCAAGCCTTTATCAAACAAAACCGCATTCGTATGGTTGATTTGAAATTCAGCGATTTGTGGGGACGCTGGCATCACGTAACAATAACAGCCTCTGAATTCACTCCTTCAATTATGGAAAACGGAGTGGGGTTTGATGGTTCAAGCGTCGGCTTTAAGTCGGTTAGAGCTGGTGATATGGTTCTTGTCCCGGACTTGTCCACGGGATTCATGGATCCTTTTTGGGAAATTCCTACTCTTAGTTTCATTTGCAACACAATGGAAGCAGACACGAAAGAGCTTTTCTCAGCCGATCCCCGCGAAACTGCCCGAAGGGCAGAAAGATATTTGATTGAATCGGGGATTGCCGATAAATCCATTTGGGGACCAGAATTTGAGTTTTACGTTTTTAACAAAGTAACCTTTGAAAATAGTGTGAATGTCGCCGCCTACCGTGTTGATTCGATCGAGTCAAACTGGAATAGCGCACAAGGCGGGCACGGTCATTTTATTCCTCTTCACGGAGGATACCATGCCATCCCCCCGCGTGATCAATTGTTTAACCTGCGTTCAGAAATTGTCAGCACCCTTGAAGATATGGGTTTAAAGATTAAGTATCATCATCACGAAGTAGGCGGGCCAGGTCAATGCGAAATTGAAACGCCACTATTAGAAATTATGTCAGCTGGCGACGCCTCTATGCTTATCAAATATGTTACAAAAATGGTTGCCTTGAAACATGGACAAACAGCTACTTTCTTACCCAAACCACTTTTTGGAGAAGCGGGTAACGGAATGCACTTTCATCAACTTCTTCAGAAAGACGGCATCAACATTTTTTATGACCCAGCCGGCCCATACCTGCTGAGTAAAACTGCACTGTATTACATAGGAGGCTTGCTAACCCACGCTCCTGCCATTTTAGGAATTACCAACCCAAGCACAAATTCCTACCGCCGCCTTGTCCCCGGATTTGAAGCCCCTATTAACTGCTTCTTTTCCGCTGGTAACCGTAGTGCAGCCATTCGGGTGCCCAAATACGCTACTTCTCCGGATAAAGTCCGTTTTGAATTCCGCCCCCCGGATGCCACATGCAATCCTTACTTAGCCATGGCAACAATGTTGATGGCAGGAATTGATGGTATCAAGAAACAAATAGACCCAACTACTGCCGGTTTTGGCCCAATTAACGAGGATATCTTCTCTTGGCCACCGGATAAAAGATCATCAATCCTTAGCCTGCCAACTTCCCTTGATATGGCACTTCACGCCCTCGAAGAGGATCACCAGTTTCTACTGGAAGGAAATGTTTTTAGTGAGGAAATGCTTACAGAGTGGATTCGGCTCAAGCGTTGTGAAGAAACCCAAATTCGTACACGCCCCCATCCCTTTGAAATCGAGTTATACTTTGATTTGTGAAGCTCACTTTGAAGGGCGGCAGAATTCACATGGGCACAACTTGCGCAGATAATGCCAGTTGAATATCCCAAAATGATGACCATCTTCCCACTCGATGGTGATGGCGTAACTTCCTACTGCTTCTAATTTTTTCATCCTGGTTGCAGGAGATTCGGGAAGCTCAACCTCAAATACCTCCTCGTCCGGTTCTGATCGCATATTTTCATGTCCTCCCCGGCAAGAGGCACAGGGGCAAGCCGCCCTCAATAACCCAAAGGGATATTCGGAAACATGTCCATCATCCCATTCAATGGTCAGAATACGATTGGTACGATTGGCAGAAATCTTTTTTGGAGAGTAACCCACATTCATTTATGCTCCTATGGTTCAGACTGGTTGTTTAGGTCAATTACTCTCAAAAAGCGAGAGGCAGCCCAGCCACTTCTTTTTTCATCATACGGTGCTGTTAGATACCACCAAATAAAACCGTCTGCTTCTTCTGGGCCATCCATCACCTTGAACACTTCCGATTCATAACCAAGAAACAAGATATCGGCATTGATATCGGGTTCTCGGCGTAGTCGTAAACCATCACCTCCGGTACCGGAGATTTGGACAAATTGACCGACGCTTATTCCATCAATGGTAATTGAAAGTGCTGGCGGTGTAGCCGTTGGAGTTGAAAAAAGGGACATTTGGCCGGCGGCAGTTGAGGTTGGTGCTGGAACAATGGTTAAGACAGCGGTTGCTTCGGCTGCCGATTCAAGCAGTGCAGGCTTTAAGTAATGTAATCCGGCAATTCCAGCAGCAACGATGAATACAGCCATAAAAGCCGAGAGGGCGATCATCCTGCACCCAGAGTTTGATAAGTGGTTCAACTGCTAACCTCCCGTTGGCAGCAGAAAAAAACCAATACCGAGAATTAAATAAATCCCTAATAATGCTGCACCTTCTAACCAGTTGGATTCCCCATCAAATGCTACCATCGCCGCAATTACAACACCACCGCCGAGAGCCAACAATTCAAATCGGTTGAAAATTAATGTGAGTGGATTCCCCATCAACAAGCTGATAAACACCAACAAAGGAGCAACAAATAATGCAATTTGCAAGCTGGATGATACCGCAATTTCCATAGAAAGGTCCATGTTATTCCGAACTGCTACTGTAACAGACACCAGATGTTCGGCTATGTTACCAATTAAGGGAATGAGGATTATTCCCAAGAAAAATTCCGAAACGCCAATGGAAAGTACAACCTCTTCAACTGAACCAACCAGAAACTCGCTCATAATAACCACCCCAAAGGTGGACACTGCCAATATAGTCAAGGCATGTAAAGGTTTCCAATTCTGGCTGACTTCTTCCATATCAACAGCAGCAACGGTAATCGGACTTTTGGATACTTTTAGGTTATAAATTAAACCCACAACATACAAGGCGATCATTACCCCCGCCACTCCAAGACTGAGCAACTCAACCCCCCAACTGCTTTCTGCGCCAATGGAGTGGCTGAAAAAAGACGGAATAAGCAGCGCAACAATTACTACAACAAGCATAACAGCATGATTTGATGATTGCTGGCGATCAAACCTTTGGATACCATTTTTTAGCCCTCCAAGAAGCATAGACAACCCCATTACCAGCAATAAATTCCCAATAATTGAACCGGTAATGGATGCTTTAACCAATTCTAATAAACCCTGGCGAATGGCCAGGATGGTAATGATTAATTCTGCTGCGTTTCCCAGGGTGGCATTGAGCAGTCCGCCGATTTTTGGACCCGTATATGCAGCCAACGCCTCAGTTGATTCTCCAATCAAAGACGCTAATGGGATTACGGCGATAGCCGATAAGCCAAATATCCAAAGAGGTTGCCAGTGAAAAAGTTTAGAAAGAATACTGACCGGAATTGCCAACAACAACAGGTGAATGGGATGACGTTGCAGGTAGGATATTAATATTTTCATGAGGAAATTACCAAAGAAAGAGAATATCTTGATTATAACCGAGATGGTCGCATAGAAAATTCCTCTTTAGAGGGTGTGATATAATCTAGCCAACAATAACTCGGATATGGAAGATTCGAAGACCGTCGTCCCCATTTTAGGAAACCGGTATCAACTGCTCCAAACAATTGGAACGGGGGGTATGGCAGTTGTTTATTTAGGCCGCGACACTATGTTGGAACGACCGGTTGCCATTAAAATTCTCCGAGAAGACTATTCAAAAAATGAGGACTTCCGAGAAAGATTTCGTCTCGAAGCCAAAGCAGCCGCCAACCTCTCACATCCCAACATCGTTACTGTCCATGATTTTGGGTTTGATTCCGATCGACTCTTTCTTGTGATGGAATACTTACCGGGAACAGATTTAAAAACAATTTTACGAGAGAGAAACCGGTTGCCAATTGAGGAAGCAGTCAATATCATTGTTCAAGCCGCAACTGGCATTGGCTATGCGCACCGAGCGGGTTTAATCCATTGTGATGTTAAACCTCACAACATTCTCGTCACTCCCGATCACCGCATTAAAGTAACTGATTTCGGCATTGCCCGGGCTATGGCAAGCATCCATCCCGAAGAAAAATCCGATGTTGTTTGGGGGTCTCCCCTCTATTTCTCACCCGAACAGGCTGCAGGCGACCCACCTTCGCCTGCATCGGATGTTTATTCCTTGGGAGTCGTCCTTTATGAAATGGTGACTGGGAGATTGCCATTTCAAAGCAGCGATCCTGTTGAATTAGCCCGAATGCACCGAGAAGTATTGCCACCGCCTCCACGCCGGTTTAATCCCGATATTCCCCCAGCCCTTGAACAAATCATCCTGAAGGTTTTATCAAAGGAACCGGCAGCCCGCTACCGCACTGCGGATCAATTTGCCAGAGTACTATCCACCTTTTTATTAAACCATTCGGAAATTCCTGCGCAGGCACACCCCAATCCCAACGAGGCTGACACCCAACCTCAATTACTACCCTTACAACCAGCACCCTCCTCGCCGATTCCTCAGAATACTCAAGTCAATGACGATACTGCTTTAAATATTGATTGGCTGACCATTTTTCTTGCCTTGCTTGCCATTTTAGCGGTTGGCGGTTTAATACCTTTCTGGTTGTATATCTGGTTTTCTTTCAATCCTCCCGTTTGAAAGGGGATGATCAGGTTGTTTTACATCTCGGCTTCTATCCTCTCAGCAGATTTCTCAAACCTTTCCGATCAAATTCGCCAGGCCGAAGATGCCGGCGCTGACTGGATCCATGTGGATGTTATGGATGGTCATTTTGTACCGAACATTACCATGGGACCTTTCGTGGTCGAAACCTGCCGTAAAATTACTTCTCTCCCCCTCGACATTCACTTAATGATTGAAAAACCGGAGAATCACATCCATTCCTTTATCAATGCCGGCGCAAATTGGGTCAGCATCCATATCGAAGGCAATCCGAACGTACACAGGACGATTCAATTAATTCATTCTTTGGGGGCAAAAGCCGGTATTGTTCTCAACCCAGGCACTCCATCCCATGCAATCGAAGCGGTCATTCCTTTCATTGACTTGGTTTTAGTCATGACCGTCAACCCCGGATTTTCAGGTCAATCTTTCATCCCTCAGACTTTGGGAAAAATCAGTGCTATTCGGGATATGTTGGATAAAAATAATAAAGAAGCGATTCTTCAGGTGGATGGTGGAATTAACCCTCAAAACATTTCTGCGGTTGCACAAGCCGGTGCGAATTGCTTTGTTGCCGCCACGGCAATCTTCAAACATCCACAGGGTATTGCTGAGGGTCTAAATTCACTCCGTAAAGAATTGCAAAAAAAAAATGCGGCTTTCGCCGCAAATTCAAGAACGCGATTGACACCGCTCTCTCGAAAGGATTAAATTACTTGGTCTTAACCATCGTCCGCAGGCATTTTGCACACAACACACGACGCACTTTCCGCCCGCTCTCCATGACCGTCACCCGCTGCAGGTTTGGTTTGTAGGAGCGATTGGTAGCGCGCATGGAGAAACTTCGGTTATGACCAAAACTTGTTGTTTTACCACACCGTTCACACTTAGCCATGATGATCAAATCCTTTCCAGCAACAAAACTAACTTCCAGCCACACGAAGACCGGACGCAAGTGGATATTTTACCACACAGCGCATCTTTTTTCAACTCGAATTGTTTTATAGAAGAGGGATTATGACAATGAGCGAACCGAATCCACTAGGCAATATTTTCATTTCTCATCGCGCAATTGCATCCATTGCCCACCTGGCCGCAATTGAATCATACGGGGTTGTGGGGTTAGCAGCAAAAAATCTTGCAGAAGACATCGCCAACAAAATTGTCAAAGACCCTTCAAAGGGGGTGGAAGTCGAGTTCAAGGATGATGGCATTGTCATTGACCTTTATATCATTGTCGAATACGGAACTCGGATTAAAATGGTAACCTCCAGCGTCGCTGAAAATGTACGCTATCAAATTGAGAAATGGCTCGAGTTACCGGTAAAGGAAGTTAATGTTCACGTTCGCGGATTGCGAATCAGCGACACGGATTAAAAAAATACTAATTTGTTTTGGAGCACTATGAATGATGATGTGAATCGAACTACCCTGTCCCAAGTGAAAGAAATCGCACAGGCAGGGAAACTGGATGGAATTGGATTAAAAAAATTAGTGGAAGCCGGTACGCTTTGGTTAAAAACCAATCAGCAGCTGGTGAATTCATTAAATGTATTTCCCGTACCGGATGGCGATACCGGCACGAATATGTTGTTAACCATGCAGGCTGCTTATAACGAAATCCTGCATTCGAATGAAAAGAATGTGGGGAAAGTCGCTCACGCCATTGCCCAAGGGGCACTCATGGGCGCAAGAGGTAATTCCGGCGTGATCTTATCTCAGTTGTGGAGAGGTTTTGCCCGTGCTTTGGACAATTTTGAGGAGGTTGATGGCGAAATTCTCATTAAGGCACTGGTTGAAGCAAAAAACACCGCATATAAAGGTGTTGTCCGCCCTGTGGAAGGAACAATTTTAACTGTTGCTAAAGACATTGCTACTGCAATTGAGACTTTTAAGGGCAAACCTCTATCCCTGGAATGGCTGGAAAAAATTGTGTTTGAAGCAGACCTTTCGGTACAAAAAACTCCCGACCTGTTACCCATTCTCAAACAAGCCGGCGTAGTGGATTCGGGCGGTAAGGGTTTGTTTATCATACTGGAAGGAATGCTGCGTTACCTCAAAGGGCAGTCTCTGGAAACACCCGTTACCAGCGTTCAACCAATCACTGCAATGAACTTAGAGGAAACTATGGAAGAAATTGAACCGGGACAGGACTTTGAGGTTGTGGTTGATTTTCGCCCCCATCAGCCCCTGGATTTGGATCGTTTTTACGAGAGACTCTCTCAGATGGGCACTTCCATTCAGGTGGGAGAAGGTGATGGAATATACCGAATGCACATCCACGTTCCCACCGAAAAACGCTACGAGCCGATCGAATACACCATGAGCCTTGGCACAATTACAAAAGTTGCCATTGAAAATTTACTTGCTCAAATGGAGGAAAAAAAGAATTCCCAGCCTTCCATAGAATTTCCACCCTGTGAACCCGGTAAAATTGCCGTTGTGGCGGTTTCACCCGGCCTGGGTCTTTCCAAAATTTTTGCAAGCCTGGGAGTTAATGCAATTGTCGAAGGTGGCCAGACCATGAACCCCAGCACTGAGGAGATCCTAAAAGCCTTCGAAAATCTCCCTACCGATCAAATCATCATCTTGCCCAACAATAAAAATATCATTTTAGCGGCTCAGAACGCTGCTTCTCTTTCGGTTAAGAATGTCAAAGTAATCCCAACCAAAACCATACCTCAAGGTCTGAACGTGATGCTACGATTCGATCCCGACGGAGACCTTGAGGATATTGCATCAGAAATGGAAGATGCCATTACCGAAGTGGAAAGCGGAGAAATTACAACAGCAACCCGCTCTGTTGAAATTAATGGGGTAAAGGTAAAAGAGGGTCAGGTGATTGCCCTTCTCAATGGACAATTGGTAGCAGCAGCCAGCCATCTTGAAGAAGCCTGCTTGGAATTACTCAAAGCCGCAAAAACCGAGGAGCGGGAGAGAATCACGCTGTTTTATGGTCAAAACATCACCGTGGATGAAGTGAATCAACTTGTTGAAAAAATTCAAGAAAAATATCCGGACCACGAAATGGAGATTCACGAAGGCGGACAACCCCATTATCAATTGATCATCTCGATTGAATAAACCCCATGAGAAAGATAGGCGTCCTGGTTGACAATACGGCTCAATTTCCTCGCCATTCATTTCCGGGACAAAATCTGGTTCGGATTGCTGCCCACGATGTTGCCTTTAATGGTGCAATCTATCCGGAAGGAGATGGCTTAAGAGTTTCTCAACTGCCATTAACCCTTAGAGGTCAGTGTGCCACAAAATTACTTCCACCCACCCCCGAAAGGTTCAATCAAATCTTAACCGGGATGGGTAATGAATTCGACGAAGTACTGGTTTTGGTGCATTCCTCACATTTGAGTAGCACATTTCAGAACGCCACCCTTGCTGCTTCAAGCCTTCAAGGCAGACTGCCGGTTGTTGTAATAGACACCAATACCTTTTCAGCGGGCTTGGGTATGCTCACCCAGCTGGCTGCCCAAGTTATAAAGGATGGGGCAAATCTTGTAGAGGTCGAACATGTCGTACGACAACAGGCAGCCCACACCTACACTATAGTTTGCTGCCCTGGTCTCTCTTATCTTTCTCAAAATGGCATCATAGATCCAGCTCAGGGCATCGCCGGCGAGTTGCTTTCAATGATGCCCGTGTTTTCCTTCGAAGATGAACGCCTCACTCCTATTGAAAAAATGCGTAATGTTCGAAATATCACTGAATTTTTTATTGAATTCGTGGAAGAATTTGACAGTCTTCATCACATCGCCGTTATCCAAAGTGTTCCGCCGTTGTTGCCCGAAACTCGCAGCATGCGTCAGGTATTTTTGGAAAACTACCCCCATACGACATATAGTGAACACAACCTCAATTTAGCGGCGGCTCTTATTTTCAGTCCTAAAATGGTCGGATTGATTGTTGTAGAAACCATAGCCGAATAGACCTACTTTCGCATACCCAATCAACAACCTGCAACGGAGAATAGGGTAAAATTATTTCATGTCATCAGCATTGGAAAAAATCAAAAAATTCCTTAAACTTGAAATCGAACGTGAGTTTGACAATCGCGCCGTTGTTGGAGGGTTAGAAAAAATTATCCCCGCTTGGGAACAAGAGGCAAATCGAGAAGGTATTTCCTCTTGGGTTATTAAAGAAATTTGTGACCGATTAGTCCAATACCCCACACTTTCGTCCGAGCAACGCGAGCAAATCGTTCAGGAAATTCTACGAATAACGGAAAAAGCCTCCAACAGCACAATAAAGCTTGCCGAAACCTCTTCGGAAGTCGAAAAAATAGAATACCCCCAGGTAAGCCAGGCCAATGCTTCCGATTCATCCAACCAATCCCGTCGTTTTCCCAAAGAAGTCAACAGCAAACCAGCCGGTTTAGATGCCAGCCTCAAGGTCTTGCCAGGCATCGGTCCAAAAAATGCCCAAAATCTCGAAAAATTAGGCCTGCATAAACTGGAAGACTTGTTGTACTTTTTTCCTCGCCGTTATGATGATTTTTCCAAAATGAAGCCAATCAATCAATTGCGCTTCGGCGAGGAGTTGACGGTTGCCGGCACTGTACAAAAATCTCAGCTTCGCGAGATCAAAGGCAACCGAACTTTATTTGAGGCTGTCATATCAGACGGCACAGGTTCACTGAGGGTTTCTTGGTTTAATCAACCCTGGTTAGAAAAAAGCATCCGCCCTGGTGTTCAGGTTGTCCTTTCTGGTAAAGTGGATATGTATCTGGGCAGATTGTGTATGAATAACCCCGAATGGGAACTGCTGGATCAAGAACATCTGCATACCAATCGAATTGTGCCGGTTTATCCGTTGACCACCGGCGTCAGTCAAAAGGTACTTCGTCGTATCATGTACCAGACGGTTACATTTTGGGCTACAAGAATTGCAGATCATCTTCCAGAAGATATTCGCACCGCAGGCAACTTGCTCCCCCTTTCTCACGCTCTCCGTCAGATTCACTTTCCTGATCATGAATCAAACCTCCATGCCGCCCGCGAAAGACTGGCATTTGATGAAATCTTCTTCATTCAATTAGGAGTGTTGAGACAAAAACAAAACTGGCAAAATCGAACCGCTCGCGTGTTCACAAATCAGCCGTCTTCCATATTCCTTGACAACCGCTCAACAACGAGCCATTCATGAAATTCGCTCTGATTTAGCTTCTGGCCGTCCCATGAACCGCCTGCTTCAAGGTGATGTTGGTTCGGGAAAAACCGTTGTGGCAGCCATCGCAATTGCCATGGTAACCGCCTCCGGTTCTCAGGCAGCCTTGATGGCGCCCACCAGCATTCTCGCCGAACAACATTATCGCAGTTTCCAAAAATTGTTCGTTCGCACCAATGAGGACAACACAGCCCCATTTGATCCCGCTGAGGTGCGCTTATTGGTCGGTGATACACCCGAAAAAGAAAAACAGGAAATTCGTCAGTCACTTCTTTCAGGTGAAATCAAATTACTGATTGGTACACATGCCCTCATTGAAGATCCAGTTGAATTCAAACAACTCCAGCTGGCAGTGATTGATGAACAACATCGCTTTGGTGTAGCCCAACGTTCTGCCTTACGGGCAAAAGGAGATAATCCTCATCTATTGGTGATGACGGCGACCCCCATTCCCCGATCACTGGCTCTGACCATTTATGGAGACCTGGATCTTTCGGTGATGGATGAGATGCCCGCCGGGCGCCAATCCATCGAAACCCACATTTTTACTCCTTTGGAGCGAGAACGTGCTTACTCCTTTATTCGTTCCCAAATCCGTCAGGGCTATCAGGCATTTATTATTTACCCACTGGTGGATCAAGAACATTCTCAAACCGATGATACCCTTGCCGCCGTACAGCAACAACAGTACCTTCAAAAGGAAGTTTTCCCGGATTTAAAAATTGGACTTCTACATGGCAGAATGCGCCCCGAAGAAAAAGAACAAGTCATGCGTCATTTCCGTGATAAACAGTACCATATCTTGGTTTCCACCTCGGTGATAGAAGTTGGCGTGGACATCCCCAATGCCACGGTAATGTTGATCGAAGGAGCAAATCGCTTTGGACTGGCTCAACTGCACCAGTTTCGTGGTAGAGTAGGCCGTGGAAACGCAAAGTCTTATTGCATCCTGATCCCCGACAATGAAGATGCTGCCGAAAATGAACGATTATCCGCCATGGTCGAAACCAACGACGGTTTTGTACTCGCTGAGCGAGATCTTCAACAACGAGGTCCGGGTGAATTTTTAGGCACCCGACAAGCCGGTTTTGCCGACTTAAGAATCGCCAACCTGACCGATGTTCATACCATCGAAAAAGCCCGTAACCTTGCTCAACAATTATTCGAAAAAGATCCACAATTAAGTGACCCTCGCCACCAACCCCTTCTCGAAAAATTGAATGCGTTCTGGGGAGAAGGTCGAGGAGATATCAGTTAAGGATAAATTCATGGTCAAAGCTGTATTTCCTGGAACGTTCGATCCCATTCATTACGGACATATGGATATTGCCCGTCGGGCAGCCCGTCTTTTTGATGAAGTTATCATCGCCGTCTATAATAAACCGTTGAAAAACCTCCTTTTCACGCCTGAAGAAAGATTAAAACTTGTGCAACAAACCTTTAACGCCGAACCCAAATTTACAGTAATGGGTTACAGCGGTCTTACCGTCGAATTTTGTAAAAATGTTGGTGCGCAGGTAATTATTCGTGGTTTGAGAGTTTTCTCTGATTTTGAACATGAGTTCCGAATGGCTCTCGCCAATCACCGTCTTTACCCGGATATTGAAATGATTGCATTGATCACCAGCGAACAACATACTTTTCTTTCTTCCACAACCGTGCGCGAAATTGCTTCGCTGGGTGGAGATATTAGCAGCATGGTGCCATTTCATGTAGCCGAGGCATTGAAGAAAAAATTTAGCGAGCTTGGTGATGGACAATCCGTGGTGCCAATTACAGCATTAAGAGATTGAAATGCGTATAATATTTATTAAATTGGCTTGAAAATTGCACCACCCTTTCTCAGATTCGGGAAGCGGAGGAGAAAATGGACATTCTGCATTTGGTAGATCGCCTGGAAGAATTATTCAACGAAAGTCGTCCAATTTGGTTCACTCATTCAGTCATGGTAGATGAAGATCGGATGTTGGACCTGATTGACCAGATGCGGGTATCCATTCCAGAAGAAATTAAAAAAGCCCAACAAATTCTTGCCCAAAGAGATCGAATTCTTGCCCAGGCTCAAGAGGAAGCCAATCGAACCATCCAGCTCGCTCGAGAAAAAGCCGAACAGATGATCGAGCGGGATGCTATCATTCAAGCGGCTCATGCCCGTGCAGAGCAAATCATTCAGCAAGCTCGCCTGGAGACCGAAGCAACCAAGCGCGATGCTGATGAATACGTGCTGGAATCTCTCTCCCGATTGGAAGTAGAGCTGGAAAAAATGCTCAATCAAGTACGCAACGGTGTCAGAGCCTTACAAAGTGAACGCCAACAGGCTGTATCACCCACCACGCTCCAATCTGAAAAAGATTAAATTAATAAGGCAGCCATACGGCTGCCTTTTCATTTTATGCTTCAGAAGGTTCCTTCGCTATGGTTTCTTCGCTTTTTTCTGCCTTCTTAGAAGTATGTTTGCGCCCACGTCCGCTTTCTTTATGAGGTTTTGGACCAAGCGCAATTTCCAAAACCTCGTCCATGTGAGTCACCGGTTTAATTTGCAGATCTTGCCGAACTTTCTTTGGTAAATCTACCAGGTCTTTCAAATTTCTTTCCGGTAAAACAACAATCTTCAAACCCGCCCGATGGGCAGCAAGCACTTTCTCACGCACCCCCCCAACGGGAAGGACACGTCCTCGCAGAGTAATTTCGCCCGTCATCCCCACATCTTTTGAAACTCCCCTCTCCGTGAACGCCGAGATCAATGCCGTGGCAATGGTGATCCCTGCGCTTGGTCCGTCTTTGGGAATTGCTCCTTCCGGGATGTGGATGTGAATGTCTAATCTTTCAAAGACCTCTGAATCAATCTCTAATTCTCTGGCGCGGGACTTTAGATAGGACAAAGCAGCCTGAGCCGATTCTTGCATCACCTCACCGACCTGACCGGTGATTTGCAGATTGCCTTTTCCTTCCAGAATAGCCACTTCTACCGGCATGATTTCCCCGCCATTTTCAGTCCATGCAATGGCTGTAGCCACCCCCACCTCATCTTTTTTCTCCGCTTCGGTCATAAAAAATTGAGGGGGCCCCAAGAACTTTTCCACCAGCTCCGGTTGCAAACGGTGCGGGTAGGGTTTACCCTCTGATTTCAAGCGGGCTAGTTTACGGCACATTCTGCCAATTTCGCGCTCTAAATTTCTAACCCCAGCCTCGTAGGTATATTCGCGGATTATTTTCCGCAAAGTCTTTTCCTGAAATTTGATATCTTCCCCTTCTAATCCGCTTTCTTCCAACTGACGTGGAATCAGAAACCGATTGGCGATTTCTAATTTTTCTTCTTCGATGTAACCGGGAAATTCAATTACCTCCATCCGATCCATTAGAGCCGGAGGAATGGTTGCCAGTGTATTGGCTGTTGTGATAAACATGACTTTCGAAAGGTCATACGGCAATTCAAGATAGTGATCCGAAAAGGCATGATTTTGTTCCGGATCCAGCACCTCAAGGAGTGCAGCAGAAGGGTCCCCCCGAAAATCCGATCCCAGTTTGTCTATCTCGTCTAACATGAAAAGAGGGTTGATGGTGCCCGCCCTGCGCATGGTTTGTAGAATCCGTCCCGGCATCGCCCCAATATAGGTTCGTCGGTGACCGCGTATTTCGGCTTCATCTCGTACTCCGCCCAAGGAAACACGCACAAATTTTCGTCCAAGAGCTTCGGCAATGGAACGACCCAGCGAGGTTTTACCCGTTCCCGGTGCTCCCACAAAGCATAAAATGGGCTGTCTCAGGCGTTTGGGTTTCAAACTACGTACGGCAATATACTCCAGGATTCGGTCTTTGGCTTTACCGAGACCATAATGGTATTTTTCCAGCACCTTTGCGGCATTTGCCACATCCAGATTATCTTCCGTTTCCTGCACCCAGGGTAGTTCTAAAATCCAATCCAGATAGGTGCGAATGATACCCACTTCCGGCGCCATGGATGGCATTTGCGAGAGCCGGTCCACTTCTTTTAAGGCTGTTGTGCGCACCTCATCCGGCATCGGGGTTGAAAGAATCTTTTCCCGCAATTCGGTCACTTCGCGGCTAAATATATCCCCTTCCCCCAACTCGGTTTGAATGGCTTTCATTTGCTCACGCAAGTAGAACTCGCGCTGGCTGCGATCCACTTCACTTTGAACCCGATTTTGGATCTCATCCTCTAATTGCAAAACATCCAATTCTTGCGCAAGCAACCAGTTGACCCGTTTTAACCGGTCAACCGGATCAACCAGCAAAAGCAAAGCCTGTCGCTCATTGTTGGGCAGCGAAATCGCCGTTGCGACCATATCAGCCAGCCAGCCCGGCTCATGGATATTCAACGAAAAAAGGTGTGCCTCTTCCGGTAGACTGCGGTCCAATTGCACGCATCGCTCGAATAGATCGCGGGTTGTACGCATTAACGCTTCGGTTTGCCTTCCGATTTTGGAAGGTTCCACAATCGGTCTGGCACGCACTCGATAATAGGGTTCGGTTTGCACAAATTCAACAATTTCTACTCTGCGGCGGCCTTGGATTAAAGCCGAGTTGTTGCCATCCGGAATGTTCAACAAACGCCCAACTGCAATTTCCACCCCAATCGGTAAAAAGTCCTCCGGTTGAGGATCTTCGACATCTGGGTCTTTCAGCACCAGGGCAATCATTGTTTCAAAATTGAATTGTGCTTCTTCAATAGCCTGTAAGTTCGACCCGGGGATGATGAAAATTGGAGAAACCATGCGGGGAAAGATTACCATATCCCTCATGATGAGTGCTGCACACTCAATTAATCCGTTTTCATCCGGTTCTGCATCGGGAACTTGATACAGTTCCTCAGTTCTTTGATGTAAGGACGAAGAAAATTCTTCAAAATCATTGTCTTTGGGCAACCAGTTATCTTTTTTCATAGAACATCTCTCATGAGACTGACATACGGCTTAGGTGTTCTTTCACTTCGGGGCGTTTGAGGATATCCCTCAGAAATTTACGCGCCCCAGCGGCAACAAAGATACTACCCGTAATCAGCAAAAGGGTATCTTCTGTATGAAGGCGATTAATGGCTTCCTCCATGGCTTCTTCGAGTGGCACAATTACCGTCTTTGGTAGTGGATATTCCGAAGCCAGCGCGGCAAGTTGTTCGGCGTTGTAAGAGCGTGGATGAATGGATTGTGTAAAGATAACTTCATCCGAGCGAGGCAGCAGTTCTGCCAGCATACCACCCACATCTTTGTCATCGGATGCGCCAAATACTAGAATCAAACGATGATTTGGAAAGTATTGATCAACCGTTTGAATCAATTTTAATGCTGAGTAGCGGTTGTGGGCGGCATCTACGACAATGGGAGGTTTTAGGTTAAGAAGTTCAAATCTGCCTTCCCATTCTACTTGTGACAAACCATTCTGAATAGCGGCGCGAGGAATTGGCAGCCCATTCGCATTGGCTTGATCCAGTGCGCACAGAGCGGTTAGCGCATTTTCGATTTGATGGTCACCCAGTAACGGTAATTCCACTTCAAATGCATCCTGCGCTGGCATTTTTCGATTTTGGATCCGCAATTTTTGGTAGCCAAGGCTGCGTTCTAACACCTCAGCCTGATATTCCCGATCTGAAATAAATAAAGGAGCATTTCGTTCTTTAGCAATCTGTTCAATTGCTCGCATGGCTTCAGGCTTTTGAGGTGAACTCACTACCGGACGTCCAAATTTGATGATACCGGCTTTTTCCACAGCAATCTTTTCAACAGTATCCCCTAGCACTTTTGTATGGTCCAAAGAGATTGATGTAATAACCGATACCAAAGGGTCAACAAGATTGGTTGCGTCCAATCTTCCACCCAATCCTACTTCAATGACAGCCGCATCTACCCCTTCTTCAGCAAAATACAAAAAACCGGCTGCGGTGGTTAATTCAAAAGTGGTCAGACGTTGGATTTTATGGACGGCTGGCTTAATCCGGTTGACAATCTCCACAAGCCGATGAGGAGGAATGTTCTTACGGTTGATTTGAATGCGTTCACAAAAGTCTTCCAAATGCGGTGAAATGTAAAAACCCGTTTTATAGCCGGCAGCCTGCAAAACAGCCGCAATCATTGCCGCAGTGGAGCCTTTTCCCTTTGTTCCAGCAACATGAATCACGGGATATTGCCGGTGAGGGTCTCCCAAATAACTTAATAACTCTGCCATTCGGCTGAGATCGAACTTTTCAGCTGAAAATTGCAAGTTGCGGGTAAGGCTATAATCTACAAAACTATATAAAAAGTCTAATGTATTTTGGTAATCGTTTGGGTCAAAGCTCATCTGTTTTCCAATAATCCTCGAACTGCTGTGTATTGTACCCAAGCCCCACCTTTTATACAAGATAATGAGCAACTCGCTTGACGCTAGCAACCACCTGATTACAATAATAGCAAGGTGGTAAACATGCCTGCAATTGGTCTGTTAGTTCTTCATATTCATCTGCCTTATTCCCTATCGCTGAAACAAAAACGGAGTTCTCTAAAATCTCTTTTAAATCGCCTCCACAAAGAATTCAACGTTTCGGTTGCCGAAATTGGATTGAATGATCACTGGCAGGAAAGTTTGATTGCCTGCGCTTTAGTTTGTAATGATTGTGCTTTTGCCACTCATTCGCTGCAAAAAATCCATTTCTTTGTTGAAAATCAATTCCCCAACTTACCCATCGTGGATCACCGGATTGAATGCTTCTAAGGTGAAAGGACAACAATAATGGACCTGAATTTACGCAACAAAATCGCCATTGTAACTGGAGCAAGCCGCGGTTTGGGATTTGCTACCGCACTGTTACTGGCTCAGGAGGGTGCTCGCGTTGCCATAAACAGCAGAAATCCCGAAAACATCGAAATGGCATCTCAAAAAATCTACCATTTGACCGGAACACCTGTTTTACCTATAGCCGGGGATGTGAGTCAATCCGAAACAGCCCAAAGGGTAATCGAGAAGGTGGCTCAGGAATGGGGAGGTGTGGACATTCTAATTACCAACGCCGGTGGACCGCCAGCCGGTAAATTTGAGTCATTTAGCCTTGAAGATTGGCAAAATGCCGTCAACCTCAACTTCATTTCTGCAGTCACTTTGATTCAGGCAGCATTACCTTATCTGCGCAAGTCAGCAGCCCCGGCAGTCTTGACCGTTACCTCCATTTCGGTCAAACAGCCTATTGAAGGTCTGGTTCTTTCAAATAGTGTCCGTGCAGCCACCATTGGTTTAACCAAAAGCCTTGCTCTTGAACTGGGCAAAGATGGCATTCGCTTCAATTCCATATTACCCGGCTGGACCTCTACGGAGAGGGTTGAACAATTATTACACCACCGCGCCAAGACAAATAACTCCACCATCGAAGAAGAAAGACAAAAAATCGCCTCACAAACTGCACTTGGCCGTCTCGCCGACCCGCAAGAATTTGCCAGAGTTGCCGTTTTTCTGGTTTCACCCGCCGCCAGTTATCTCACGGGCAGCATGATTGCTGTGGATGGCGGCTTTTATCGCGGCACATTTTAATTGGATAAAATAGGGTAAAATAGAATAATCTCATTTTATCGGTTTTCACAAGAGGTTATTTAAGTATTATGGAGAGAAACACCCTGTTGGAGCGACTTGAACGCATCCTGCCAACGGTTGAAAAACCGGGACGTTATGTTGGGGGAGAACTAAATCAGATATATAAAGAATGGAACTCAGTCAAGACCCATGTAGCCCTTGCCTTTCCGGATATTTATGATATCGGGGTCCCTAATCTGGGTCTGACCATCCTTTATCATATCCTAAATGAACGCCCCGATGTTCTCGCCGAGCGAGTCTATTTGCCCTGGGTGGACATGGAAGCAGCCATGCGCCGAGAAGGATTGCCTCTTTACGCACTTGAATCCAAAACCCCGGTTAAGCAATTCGACATCCTTGGAATTACATTACCATATGAGACGCTCTACACAAATGTCCTCAATTTACTCGATCTGGCGGGAATTCCACTCCGAAGCAGCGAGCGCACCATAAACGATCCTCTGGTGATTGCTGGTGGGCATGCTGTGTTCAATCCTGAACCTATTGCGCCATTTTTTGACGCAATTGTCATCGGAGAGGGTGAAGAAATCATCCTCGAAATCATCAACATCTATCAGGAATGGAAGACCGCTTCTTCTTCTCGTGTGAACCTGCTTGCCGAACTTGCAAAAATTGACGGTATTTACATCCCCTCCTTCTACGAACCTGAGTACCATGAGGATGGTACCATCCGGTCAATCCATTCTTTACACCCGAATGCTTCCCTCCAAATCAAGAAGCGGTTGGTAGCGCAGTTGCCCAAACCTCCAACACGTTTCATCGTTCCTTCCATTAGCGTGGTTCACAATCGGGTTTCAATCGAAATTATGCGTGGCTGCACACGCGGTTGTCGATTCTGCCATGCGGGAATGGTTACCCGACCGGTTCGCGAGCGAAGCGTGGATGAAATTGTCTCCGCCGTCCGAGAAGCTTTGGACGCCACCGGTTTTGAGGAAGTTGCGCTTCTATCCCTTTCCTCATCGGACTACACGCATATTCTTGATCTGGTTAGCCGGGTCGCTGATGAAACCAGCGAACATTATCTGACCATATCGCTCCCATCTCTCCGAATCGAGTCCTTCTCTGTGAAATTGATGGAAAAATTGCGCGGCTCACGTCAGGGTGGGTTTACCCTTGCACCCGAAGCCGCCACGGAGCGAATGCGAAACATCATCAACAAACCAATTTCCACCCGTCAGCTACTCGATACCGCCAGGGAAATCTACTCCCGCGGGTGGACGAACATCAAACTTTATTTCATGATTGGTCATCCCTCGGAAACCATTGCGGATGTTCAGGCGATTGCTGATTTATGTAAAGATGTTTTAGCGGAGGGGCGAAAAGTGATTGGTAAAAGAGCCACTCTTCACGCTGGCGTTAGCACCTTTGTACCAAAACCACATACCCCCTTCCAGTGGGTTGCCTGTGATACCCTTGACCAAATTGAAGCCAAACAATCCCTCCTCAAACGTGAATTACGCGGCCATGGTCTGAAATTAACCTGGAACAATCCTCACGAAACTTTAATGGAAGCCTGGCTCTCTCGTGGTGATCGGCGACTCGCCAATGTCATCGAAACGGCATGGCGCCTGGGTGCAAAATTTGATGCCTGGCAAGATCAATTCAATTTCGAAATATGGCAGAAAGCGTTCTCCATCCACCGGCTGGACCCATCCTTCTATACCCATCGTCAAAGAGCGGAGGACGAAATCTTTCCATGGGATCACATCTTCACCGGAGTACGTAAAGCCTATTTGCTGAGCGAATATCGTGCCTCTCTGTTCGAGAAAACTCAAAACGACTGCCGCCAGGGTTGTTTTGCCTGTGGAATACTTCCAAAGTATGCCGACTTGCGTCGTAATCATCCCGGGAATCATTGGAAATGCCCGGAAGTCCCCCGCCGTCCCGTCAAAGTCCCCATGGAACAAATCGCTTGAGGCCGATTATTGATGCGTCGCTTCCGAATCCAATATAACAAAGAAAGTCCTCTGCAATATATCGGTAACTTAGACCTTCACAAGGTGTGGGAACGTTACTTACGGCGGGCGCACATCCCGGTTGCTTATAGCCAGGGATTTCACCCTCAACCCAAAATTCAACAGGCTGCCCCTTTACCCTTAGGTTTTCTCAGTCAAAATGATTTAATTGACGTATGGGTTGAACCGGATACCTGGACGGAAAATGTGTTCTTAACCCATCTACAAGCCACCCAACAGCCGGGCATCCAAATTCTCTCTGTTTCTTCTGTTCCACTCAATTCACCCAGTCTGCCTACTCTGATTCAATCTTCTTTATACCGGGTCATTTTGCTTGATCCTGTCAATCTAAGTGAACTGAATTACCGCCTGAGTTTATTAGTTGCACGGGATTCGATCATTCGCAACCGAAGAAACAAAACCTACGACTTACGCCCACTAATCGAGAAAATTGAGTTGATTCCCTTGCAAGAAGATTGTGTGGCATTTGAAATGCAACTCTCGGCGAGAGAAGGCGCAACAGGACGTCCCGAAGAAATTATCAGCGAGATGGGAATTGATCCTTACGCCGCCCGTTATATCCGTACTGGTTTTATAATGAGAGAATGAATTCTCTTGACCAAACCCAAAAATTTTTCCAATGCAGCAATCCTAAATGCGCGCTGCGGATTCCATCTGGCCGAACTTTACCTACCGGGCAGTTGAAATGTCCCCGCTGTAAATCCCCTCTTTTACCGGTTCCTACCTCCGAAGAAGTCCTTACAGCCCTTAATGGGTCACCCCAAAGAAAATCTTCCGCCTTTCACATAGAAGCTATATTAGACAACATCCGCTCAACCTTCAATGTTGGTGCAATGTTTCGTACGGCAGATGGCGCGGGCATTGCCCAACTCTACCTAACGGGACTGACCCCTCTACCCGGCAATCCACGTATTTCCAAAACAGCCCTCGGTGCCGAATTTGCCGTCCCCTGGGAATATGCTCCCAACGGTTTACAATTAGCCGAATCTCTTAAGTCCGATGGCAAAATTTTATGGGCATTAGAAACCACTTCTTCAGCAGTTTCATTATTCGAAATCCAATCCCTGCCGCAAAGTCAACCATTGGTGTTGGTAACCGGAAACGAAGTGAGTGGTATTGACCCGGAAATTTTAGCATTATGTGATCAAACGATTTTCATTCCTATGAGCGGCTACAAACAATCCTTGAATGTTGCTGTGGCATTCGGAATTGCAGTATATCATCTGACATTTGCTTTACCTTCCCATTTGACCGATACCCCAATGCGGAGTAAAATCCAGCCAAGATGATTCAGGTGGAGGAATACGATGCCGCTTTACGAGTATACCTGTGACGACTGTGGGAATCGGTTCGACGCTTTCCGATCAATAAAGGATGCAGACGAACCGATTCAATGCAAGAAATGTTTCAGCACCAATACCCGACGAGCCTTATCACTGTTTTTCGCTGCCTCCGAGGGTAAACCTCTCTCTGGTAACGCATCCTCGGGTTGTGCATCTTGCAGCGGCGGTTCTTGTTCTTGTTGTGGAAATTAAACAATGCCGCCGATTGCGTCGGACTTTTTTCAAAATAAAAAAGTCTTAATCACTGGTGGTTCGAGCGGAATCGGGCTGGCGCTTGCAAGGTTGTTGGTTCAAACCCGAGCCAACGTATGTATATTGGCAAGAAACCCGGGCAACCTCCAAAAGGCTTCTTCCCAACTTGAAAATCAACGCCACTCACCGGAGGTGGAAATTTCTTATCTTTCTGCAGATGTTTCCGACGCATCCAATTTGAATAAAGCTCTTGCTCCTTTGCTTTCTCGCTGGGAGAATGTGGATATTCTCATCAATTCAGCAGGTGTTGCTCATCCTGGGGAATTCTGGAATTTAGAAGATAAAATCTTCCACCAGATGATGCAAATCAACTATTTTGGGACAGTCAATGCTATTCGTGCAGTTCTGCCAGGTATGCTGAGCAGAAAAAACGGAATTATCGTCAACCTTTCCTCTGTTGTGGGTTACCTAAACATTTACGGTTATTCGGCATATGGCGCTTCTAAACATGCCGTGACAGGTTTATCTGACGCGCTGAGGATGGAGTTAAAACCACAGGGTATCCACGTAGCTCTCGTTTATCCACCGGATACCGATACTCCGCAACTAACTTATGAGAATCAATACAAGCCGGCTGTGACGAAAATGCTCGCAAGCAGCGGAGGAATTATTCAACCGGATCAGGTCGCCCGTGAAATACTTTCCGGTGTTGCCCGGCGGAAATACTTAATCATTCCCGGTTTTGAAAACAAGTTGATTTATGTGGCCATCCGCCTACTCGGCAAGGGGTTGGCGTACGCTTTGATGGATCGTATGGTCGCCTCTGCCCTGAAGCGCAAAGCGACCATTAAAGAATAACTCTGCCAGCCAGAGCCACGCCAACCAGATAAGATTGGTAACCAGCAGATGTAAAATTTGCATCCATACCGGCGCCAATAAGATCACATTTAATACTCCCAAAAAAAGTTGGAGGGCATAGACAGCACTAAGTGCGTAAGTTGCCTGATACATCCTTTTTGAAGGAAACTTACGGCGGAAGAAGAGGGCGGCACCAATCGTATAAACCCCAACCAATGCCGCTATTGCCGGATGAAACACCCGCAATCGAATCAAAATGTTCGCCGTGGGGTCAAAATCTTGACGAAAACCTTCAACCAACGATGATGACGGATAGAGGGTATCTCCCAGAGCAGTAACCGCGCCGCTCGCCCCTAAAACCATCATTCCAATCAGTCCAATCCCAATCACAAAACTCCACCGACCCCGATTGAAATTTATGCTGATCGTTGAATCTTCAACGCTCCACCGAGCAGTCAGAAAAATCGCTGCTACCAAAAGGAAGGTGTTGATCAGGTGAACCATCATGACCAATGCTCGGTGAATTGAGTCGTTTTGCCCGGTCAACTCATTCAGCACTAAGACAGCCCCAATCAGTGCTTCAATGATCGTGAAAATGCCGACAGCCAGTGCCGATATTCGCACCAAATGACCTTTTGGAAAAATTCGAAATGCCGATAAAACAACAACCACCGCAAAAACCAAGACCAGCCCACTCGAAATTCGATGGGTAAATTCGATGATTGTTTCCACCGCCGGAGCGCGGGGAATGACCTCACCATTACACAAAGGCCAGTGCGCTCCACAACCCGCTCCAGAGCCGGTTGCCCGCACAAATGCCCCCCACAGAATTACCAGAATGTTATAAACAAGAACTACCCAAACAAAATTTCGAAATGACTGAACGGACTTAAACAGGTGGGTTTTCATATTCTACTTCCTTCTTGGACTGTATTTTAATGGGCTGCTTCTTTATTGTATAGCCCGTGGAAGGGGATAAACTTAAGACAAAAGACCAATGCAAAAGTGCTTAAGACCACTGGTAGAAGGGATAGGGTATGTTATACTCTTTATGCCCCAAAATTCATTCATTCAAAAGGAGCGTATATGAAAAAAGATTTTCTTGCGGTTTCTGACTACTCACCGGCAGAACTACAAGGAATGCTTGATCTGGCTATCCGCCTCAAAAAAGAATGGCAATCTGGCGGAAATCAGCCTCTCCTCAAAAATAAAGTGCTCGGGATGATCTTCCAAAAACCCAGTTTACGCACCAGGGTTAGTTTTGATATGGCCATGCGACATCTTGGTGGGGATGCCTTGTACCTATCTCCCAATGAAATTGGATTGGGACAGCGCGAATCGATTGCGGATGTTGCCCGGGTCATGTCTGGTTATGTGGATGCCATTATGGCAAGAGTGTTCGCTCACGACCATGTGCTGGAACTGGCAAAATGGTCCAGCATTCCGGTCATCAACGGCCTGAGCGATTACAACCACCCCTGTCAGGCGATGGCAGATGCACTCACCATTCAGGAAGAATTTGGCTCGCTCAAAGGTTTAAATGTGGCTTTTATTGGAGATGGAAATAATGTTGCCGTCTCCTTGATGCATATTTGCGCCAAACTGGGAGCAAATTTCACCATCGCCAGCCCGGAGGGATACGACATTGTCCCCAAAGCCATTGAATTGGCCAAACAGTTCGCCGCCGAAAGCGGCAGCCGGCTGACCTTTTTACGTGATCCACATCAAGCGGTAAAAGATGCTCACGTCATTTATACCGACACCTGGACCAGCATGGGACAGGAAGCCGAATCCAAGAAACGGGAAGCGGTTTTTCCTCCCTATCAGGTCAACCAAAACCTTGTCTCGGAAGCCCGCCCCGATGTTATCGTCATGCACTGTCTGCCGGCTCATCGCGGGCAAGAAATTACAGACGAAGTGGCCGATGGACCTCATTCTCGTCTGTTTCCTCAGGCGCACAACCGCCTGCATGCGCAAAAAGCCATTCTGGTTGAATTGCTGGTAGAAAAATAATAGGGTGAATCTATGGTAACCAAAGAGCATCTGACCAAAGAACTGATCGAGCTGGAAGAGAAATTTGGAGCCCACAATTATCACCCATTGGATGTAGTCATCAATCACGCTGAAGGGGTTTGGGTTTGGGATGTAGAGGGCAATCGTTACCTCGATTGTTTGAGCGCTTACTCTGCCCTTAATCAAGGTCATGTTCATCCTCGAATTTTACGCGCCCTCATCGAGCAAGCCCAAAAAGTGACCCTCACCTCGCGCGCTTTCCGCAATGACCAGTTGCCACTTTTCTACAAAGAGATCTCCGAATTGACCGGTTACGATATGTCTTTGCCAATGAACAGCGGTGCGGAGGCCGTTGAAACAGCACTCAAACTTGCTCGTAAATGGGCTTACCAGGTTAAAGGAGTGCCTCGCCATCAGGCAGAGATCATTGTAGCAGAGGGCAACTTTCACGGTCGTACTATTTCTATCATTTCCTGTTCTACCGAACCCCTCTATAAAAACGATTTTGGACCATTCACTCCCGGTTTTATAACCGTTCCCTACGGCGACGCTCAAGCACTGGCTAATGCAATCACCCCCAATACTGCTGCCGTCTTGATAGAACCGATTCAGGGAGAAGGGGGGGTCATCATCCCGCCAGCCGGTTATCTCAAGGAAATAGCACAAATTTGTCGTGAAAATCAGGTACTTTTTATTGCCGATGAAATTCAAACCGGGCTTGGGCGCACTGGCAAATTGTTTGCATGCGATCATGAAGATGTCCGACCGGACATGATCATCATCGGCAAGGCTCTCTCGGGTGGATTTTATCCCGTATCCGCGGTATTGGCAGATAAGCCGATCATGGGTTTATATCAGCCCGGCGAACATGGCTCGACATTTGGCGGTAATCCGCTTGCCTGTGCCGTAGCTCGTGAGGCTTTGAAAGTAATTGTGGATGAAAATTTGATCGAAAATGCCCGACAAATGGGCGAATACTTTCTCGAACGACTGGAGGAAATTCCTTCTCCCCATATTCGAGAAGTGCGCGGACGTGGTTTGCTGATTGGCGTTGAACTCAAATCCGAAGCCGGCGGCGCTCGCCGGTTTTGTGAGGCTTTACAGAAGAAAGGCATTCTCGCCAAAGAAACCCATCAGCATATCATTCGATTTGCACCCCCGCTAATAATTACTCGCCAGGAGATTGATTGGGCAATTCCGCGCATTTACGATGTGCTGACAATGCCTTGATCAAGGGGAATTCCAATTCGGGTTCTCGGCACCGGTATTTTCACACCGGTGCTGATTTTTAATTCCATCACCCCAGTCATCACTGAGCCAATGATTTGGTACAATGGAGATAAAAAAAAATAATCTCTCCGAGGTGAATGATGAATTTTCGCAGGACGAAAATCGTTGCTACCATAGGACCGGCAAGCGAAAATGAAGAAACGCTCCGTCAATTAATAGAATCTGGTATTGATGTAGCCCGCTTGAATTTTTCTCACGGCACCCACGAGGAACACCTCGAAAAAATTCGCCTGATTCGAAAACTTTCCGAGGAATTAAGTAAACCGGTATCCATCTTACAAGATTTACAAGGACCAAAATTGAGGGTGGGTAAATTGCCAGCAGAGGGAATCTCCCTAAGAGCTGGCGATGAAGTGGTATTAGCTCAGATAACCAGCACAGACTCACTTGGAGATTTTCCAGATTCAACCGTACTAATCCCGCTGGATGTTCCCAATTTGGCGCGTGGAGTTGTGCCAGGTAATCGTATCCTCCTCGACGATGGCAATCTCGAATTTGAGGTCACGGAAGTGCAAGGGGATGCTGTGTTTGCCAAAGTCATCTTAGGGGGGACATTATATTCAAATAAAGGAGTCAATTTACCCGGAGCCGCTTTGGGGATCCCCCCTTTCACTGAAAAGGATCGTCAGGATCTTGAATTCGGCTTGAAAAACGGTGTAGATTGGGTCGCCATCAGTTTTGTTCACCGCGCGGCGGATATCGAGGAAGTTCGCAACGCAATGCGGGAAATCCTCCCCAGCCGGGCAAACACCCCCATCATCGCCAAACTGGAACGCCCCGAGGCAATTGCCAACCTGCATGAGATTATTCACGCGGCGGATGCTGTCATGGTCGCCCGTGGAGATTTGGGCGTAGAAACCTCTCCCTCAACCGTGCCGATCATCCAAAAGAGGATTATTGACATGGCGAATCGCCATGCAAAACCGGTCATCACCGCCACTCAGATGCTCGATTCGATGATTCGCAACCCGCGACCAACTCGCGCCGAGGCATCCGACGTCGCCAATGCCATTTTTGACGGTACTGATGCGGTAATGCTGTCTGGCGAAACCGCCAGTGGCGCGTATCCCATCGAAGCCGTCAAAGTAATGGCAAATATCATTTGCGAAGCCGAAGCCAACGCTGCTGAATATGCCCACTATGCTAGCCGTCCAGCTGAAGCCCCTCAGGATGACGCGCTGGCGATCACACGTGCTGCCAAAGAGCTGGCTCATGACCGTAATGTGGTGGCAATTGCTGTCTTCACCCAAACCGGCAAAACTGCCCTGCTAATGTCAAAATCTCGCCCCAATGTCCCAATTTTTGCGTTTACCCCTGAAGAGCAAACTTACAACCGCATGGGGCTTTACTGGGGGGTGGTCCCATTTTTGGTACCCTTTGCTTCAACCGTTGAAGCCATGATCGCCAGTGTTGAAGCGGCTTTGGTTTCCTCAACCTCCATCCGTAGCGGTGATCAAGTTGTCGTTATCAGCGGATTTCCGGTTGGAGCCATGCGACCGCCCAACTTCGCACTTCTTTATACCGTTGGAGAATGGACTTAGGGAGAGATTATGGCTTCCTATACGACTTTGATCGAAGTTGAAGATTTACTGTCTCACCTCGATGATCCTCAGTGGACCATTGTGGATTGCCGTTTTGATCTGACTAATCCAAATTGGGGATTTGAAGATTATCAACTCGGCCACATCCCCGGCTCTGTCTATGCACACCTAGACCACGATCTTTCTGCTCCTCCCTCACCCGAAACCGGTCGGCATCCGCTGCCTTCCCCCTCTGAATTTTCAATTACCCTGGAGCGTCTCGGCGTTAGCAACAACTCCCAAGTGGTCGCCCTTGACACCAGCGGTGGTTCTTTTGCAGCACGCTTATGGTGGATGTTGAAGTGGCTCGGTCACAACTCGGTCGCTGTTCTCAATGGCGGTTGGAATGCATGGAAATCAGCCGGCTTTTTCATTGCTCAGGGAATTGAAAACAAGCCTCGCGGTAAATTCGTTCCCAATCCTCAAATTGGCAAATTTATTACAACGCCAGAAATGGTCGAATTGATCCGAAACCCTGCCTTCAAGGTGATTGATGCCCGCGCTCCTGAACGCTACCGCGGGGAAATCGAACCGCTTGACCCCGTTGCAGGTCATATACCCGGCAGTATCAACCGCTTTCACGAAAAGAACTTAGCCCGTGCTGGAAGACTTAAGCCCCCTGAGATTTTACGAAAAGAGTTCGAAGAGATTTTAGCTGGAACGCCTCCCAGTCAAGTTATTGTTTATTGCGGATCGGGGGTTACTTCCTGCCATCATCTTTTAGCGATGGAATACGCCGGCATACAGGGTGCAAAATTGTATGCCGGCTCGTGGAGTGAATGGATTCGTGACCCTGACCGCCCAATCGAATTGGGTTGATAGGCCAACGCTAAAACTTCATTTGCTCCATGATTTGATCAAGGGACTCTCGGCTGGGACGTAGTTTCTCCGTTGGAAGACGGTTGAGGGGAGTATCTGGTAGATTATACATATCAAAAATGGTGGGAGCATCCGGGTTAACATATAAAATTCCGGTCAACAACCAGTTGTTTTGCTCCGCTTCGTAGAGGACACGCAAGGCTTCAAAAATATTCGTTGGGTCATAATCCCGCTCAAGTTTCTTGAGAACAATCGTAGCACCGTCATGAAGAGTGACTTCTCGCGTGCTGCCTTCCTCGAAATCTTCAACGGTTATTTCTTCGCGCGCCGGGACATAGGTAATATCATGAAGCGCAATCTCGTGTTCTTTCCCCCAGGTATAGGAGTGGAATGAGTCTTCTTTGTTATGGAAGGTAACACACGGACTGATAATATCAATGACCGCAATTCCCCTATGACTGAAAGCCGCCTTGAAGATCTCCTTAACTTGTTTAGGATCGCCAGCAAATGAACGGGCAACAAATGAAGCCCGGCTGACCAGTGCTTCCATACAAATATCTACGGGGAAGTATTTATTAACTCCCTGTCGCTTCAATTCCAATCCCACCTCTGCCGTGGCTGAAAACTGCCCTTTGGTCAAACCGTAAACCCCATTGTTTTCGACAACATATACCATTGGCAGGTTTCGTCGCATCACATGCTTGAACTGTCCCATACCAATGCTGGCCGTATCGCCATCACCGCTGATTCCAATGCCCTTGAGGGTATGATCGGCAAACAACGCGCCTAATGCCAGCGAAGGCATCCGACCATGTAAACCATTAAAACCAAACGAGCGGTTGAGAAAATAGGTCGGACTTTTACTGGAGCAGCCTATACCGCTAAACTTGACCACATTTTCCGGCACAACATTCAATTCATACAATGCCGCAATGATCTGATTCGAGATGGAATTGTGACCACAACCAGCACATAAAGTGCTGTTATGTCCCTTATAGTCTGCGCGGCTCAAGCCAGCCAGATTTACCTGCGTTCTTGGAGTAGCCTGAGTAGTCATGATTTATTTGCCCTCCATTGACAAAATCCGTTCCTTAATCCAATTCGCCGTGATTGGCATACCATCAATGTGAGACACTTGTCGTAACCTGGAACCGCACTCGGAAAAATTCATGGTCAACAATTGCTTCAATTGACCATCCCGATTCAGTTCTACCACATAGGTGCGGTCGTATTCGTGCAAAAAGCCACACACCTCATCTCGGAAAGGCAACGATCGAATTCGCATATAATCTGTCGGGAAGCCGGCCTCAGCCAACAGGTCGCGAGCCTCTTGGATTGCCGGATCGGTAGAGCCAAATCCAACAATTGCAAATTTTGCACCTTCCATCCGCTCGATTACCGGCTCGGGTAACAGGTGAAGATTATTGTGGATTTTTTTCCTCAGCCGATTTAAACCACGTTCCCAAACGTCCGGGTCTTCGCTATAACGGGTCATTTCGTCATGACCGGTGCCGCGTGCAAAATAAGCACTGGCAGGGTGACGGTTACCGGGCACCGTCCTGTAAGGGATTCCATCCCCATCTACGTCCAGGTATCGCCCCCACTTACCATCCAGCTTTTCCAGAATTTTTTGTAAATCCTCTTCCCAAAGCACCTTCCCACGATCCATTGGCTGGTCAGGGTAATCAAAACGGGGCGAGATATGATAATTCATCCCAAGATCGAGGTCCGTCAGGATCAGCACCGGTGTTTGTAAACGCTCCGCAATATCAAAAGACTTCCATCCAAATTCGAAGCATTCCTTAACATTGCCCGGCAAGAGGATTACGTATTCGGTGTCCCCATGACTGATGAAATTTACGAAGGTCAAATCCCCCTGTGCAGTCCGGGTAGGCAAACCGGTTGATGGACCAACCCTTTGTACGTCCCAAACAACCACCGGCACCTCGGCAAAATATGCCAGCCCCAAATATTCCGCCATCAGCGAAATTCCCGGCCCAGAAGTTGAAGTCATGGCACGTAAGCCGGCCCAACCAGCACCAACCGCCATGCCGATGGCAGCAATTTCATCTTCAGCTTGAATGACGACTGAGGTTGCCTTGCCAGTATCTGGATCTGTCCTGAGGGAAGGCAGGTATTCCATGACCGACTCAGCCAGACTGGAAGCAGGCGTGATGGGATACCATGCCGTCAATTGAACCCCACCATAGATCGCACCCAAGGCTGAAGCAACATTGCCTTCCGTGATGATATACCCTTCAAGGGGAGGCATGGGTTCAACGTAATAGGGATCACACTTGACTAAATTTTCTTTTGCCCAATTCGCTGCCGCCAAAATCACCTGCCAGTTCGAGTCGACCGCCTTTTTCTTTCCCTTAAAATGGGCATCCAACACCTGATAAACCACATCCAGGTCAATTCCCAACATTTGGGCAACCACCCCAACATACACCATGTTTGCCATGTAATCGCGTAAATTTTGGGGTGCATCGGCTTCTTTTACTAACCGCTTTACCGGCATTGGATAAAGCACAACATCATCTCTTTCAATATCCAGCTTAAAGTCATCTGGATAGAAAAGCACACCACCCGGTACAAGGAATTTCATCTCGGTAGCGAGAGTAGCCGGATTCATTGCCACAACCAAATGATCCATTTCAACTCGTGCAAGGTAGCCCTTTTTACTTAATCGAATGGAATACCATGTTGGCAGACCTTGAATATTGGATGGAAAAATGTTTTTACCATTAACCGGTATTCCCATTCGAAACAAAGATTTTAAGAGAATCGTATTTGCTGTGGCCGATCCCGAACCGTTGACTGTACTAAATGTGATACAAAAGTCGTTAACAATTCGATCGCCCACCGTACCATTATCTCTAACTGAAGCAGGCAGTAATTGAGACATAAATTCTCCTTTTTCGAATGTGATTCTTTTCCGCAATTTATTCGAAGGTTTGAAAGGATGGTTTTTTGGAGCGTTGGTAAATCAAATCCATATGTTCAACTAAGGCGATATAGCCCTCGTCAAAATTTTGCTTGCAAATGGATTCGACCATTTTTTCGTGGTATTGCCAAACCCGTTCCAAATAAGCAAAGTCGGTGTAAACATCCAATCCAACTGCTTCATAGACCTCCCAATAAGCCTCAAGGATTCCCTGCACAAAAGGATTTTCCAATCGTTTGAATATAGTCAAATGAAGTAAACGGTGTTCTTGATGAGGAATTTGGGGAGGACTGGCGGTCAACTTTTCTTTGGCACGTTGAATTAAAGACTTCAACTGTTGATGGTCTTCGCTATTCAGTAATCCAACAGCCTCATACCAATAAGAAGTCTCCACATGAGTCCGTAAGTCGGCAAACTCCAAAAATGTATCTGAATTCTGAGAGAGTGAAAAATATAAGCTTTGAAGTACTGCCGGTTTGAATTGAAACGGCAGCAATCGAATTCCCGTTCGTGGACGAACCTCCACCAGTCCCATCACCCGAGCCACTTCTAATTGTTCGCGCAATGTAGCGATACTGATGCCCAACTCCTGACTTAGCTGGGAGAGGGAAGGTATGCGCTCACCTACTTTTACCTTACCGCAAGACAGGTAGTGCATTAATTCCGATAGTTGAAAAGAATGATTTTGCATGGGGATTAATATAATAAAACTGATTAATCAGATGATTTAATCGTTTCCAGTATATCATTACATCACCGCTAAAACAAGAATGATTTTTGTAATCGAATTTTTCGATAAAAAGAATAACCCCGCTCAATCCTTTGCAAAATATTGAGTTAATTCTGTTAGAGCCTTTCCTAACCGTGTTCCGTGCCAGGTCAATAAACTTCCATCAATCCGATACAACCGATTTTGCTCAACTGCTGGGGTTTTTTTGAGCAATTTTCGTATTTCCTCAATGTCCTCATCCTGAAAACGATACGGTTCATTCGGGATGAAAATGAGTTCAGGTTCAGTCCGGATAATTTCTTCTACTGTTACACGCGGGTAGCGAATATCCCGCCCATCGGCTGAGGATGCCTCCGCTTCACCTAAATCTGCTGCCAGTGGATATTTCCGCTGACGACCGCCAAAAACATTCACACCTCCCAGCAGTCGAAGCAGATCATGACAATAGGTGTCCTGATTGAATGTCATCCACCATGGAACACCAGACGGAGTAACACCTTTCCAGATTGGAACAAATACGCGAATCGGTTCAAAATCAAAAAGCCGATTTTCCGCATATTCGACGGCTGTTTCCAGCGTTCTCAGGGAAACAAACGCCCTTTCTCGACGGAATAAATAAACCAGCTGCCAGAGATCGTCCAATACCTGCCGAACAGTTTTCGGAAAAGTTAACCAAACATTGTAATGAATCCCCAGTTCTTCTACATCCTCTCGGGTATTCTCCTCCTGATTTGCAATAATCAACTCAGGTGATAATTGGACAACCCGAGAAATCTGTACATTTTTCGTGCCGCCCACTTTGGGCAAATTCTTCACCTCCGAAGGAAAAACGCAGTAATCTGTCACCCCAACAACATGATCACTCATACCTAAATCAAACAGGCTTTCTGTCATTGAAGGCACCAAAGAAACAATCCGCTGTGGGAAGGATGAATAACTGCTTAATTCCTTTAGGATGGACATATTTTAAGAAATTTCTATCCCCGACTTTCCCAATTCGATCGCAGCAGCAGCCAGAATCGCCGCTGCTTTTGGAAGTACCTGCTCATCAAAATCAAATTTTGGATGATGATGGCTGGCGTTCAAACCTTTCTCCGGATTACCACTGCCGATAAAGAAAAAGCAGCCAGGCACTTGATTGAGAAACACCGCCATATCCTCTGAAACCATACTGCGGTAATTACTTTCATTGCGATACTCCGGTAATAGGTTCTTAATCACTTCTTGAACAATCTCCGCAACGCGTGGGTGATTCACAACCGGCCAGGTCAGCCTTTGCAGGTCAATTTTTGCTTCACAATTCATTCCGCGAGCGATGGAGTGGATGATTTGTTCCAGTCGGGCTAAAACCACATCGCGAACCTCTGGCATAAATGTGCGAATCGTCCCTCGCAGTTCCGCTTGATTGGGGATGACATTATAGGCACTTCCAGCGGCCATTTGAGTCACACTAACCACCGCCGACTCGAGCGGAGCAATATTGCGCGAAACGATGGTTTGCAAAGCCATTACCACCTGAGCAGCCGCGACAATCGGGTCAATGGTTGTCTCCGGAAGGCCGCCGTGACCACCTTTTCCCAATATTCTCACCGTAAAGAAATCCGCGCCCGCCATAAATGCACCGGGAACTACGGCTGCCCAGCCGAGTGGTTTCTCATTCCATAAGTGCAATCCCAGGCAAACATCCACCCGGGGATTTTCCAACACCCTTTCGGCAACCATTCGCTCAGCGCCACCAAGTCCTTCTTCTGCCGGCTGAAAGACCAGTTTGATTGTTCCGTGAATTGCCCCGCGATTTTGCTGTAAAAGACGCGCAACGGTTAAACCAATTGCCATGTGGCCATCATGCCCACAGGCGTGCATCACACCAGGGTGCTGGGAAGCGTAATCAGCACCCGTTTGTTCTTCGATGGGCAGAGCATCCATATCAAACCGCAACATGACCACCCGGCCGGGGTGAGCACCTTCAATAATCGCAGTCACTCCCGTTTCAGCAATCCCCGTGGTCACCTCCAGCCCTAAGGAGCGCAACTCACGTGCGATGATCTCAGCAGTTCGATATTCTTGAAAGCCCAACTCTGGATAACGGTGAAAATCACGTCGTAAATATTGGCTATACGAATATAGCGATTCGGCTTTTTCAACGAATTGAGATACATTATTCATCGAAACTTAATTCTCCGAAATGAGTCAACATAACGCGGGTTGTCTTCACTGCTTTCCGGAATTCGACGCTGACGCTGCATCCTTTCCATCTCTTCCATATTCGCTATTTGACTGCGATGATGTTTCAGCGCCATTATCTTCAATTCCCATGTGTCGGTTACATCTATCATCATATTCGGTTGCGCCGTGAGTGTCAACCATAATTCCCTGACTTCGTGGGGTAACAAACCTTTCTCTAATAATTCCGGGTAGTATAAGGGATTACCGCTTGCTGGATACACCGCCTCGCAGACAATTTGACCAGCGATTCGATGGTCAGGATGGTTGATACGGTCTTCCCGGTGGAAGAAATTGGTTGGATCGCTTGTCACCACTACATCGGGTCTCACTTCTCGAAGAACAGCCACAACTTCGCGGCGAGCAGCAAGATCTGCCTGAAGATAACCATCTTCAAAGTCCAGAAACCTGACCCGACTGACTCCCAAAACCTTTGCCGCTTGAATTTGTTCCTCTTCGCGAAGGTGCATTAGAGCCTCCCGATCCACTACCTCCCCTCGAACCCCTTTATCTCCACGCGTAAGTAAACAATATTCAACGGTATGGCCTATTTGGGTCCATCGGGCAATTGTCGCACCACAAAAAAATTCTGGATCATCCGGATGAGCCAGGATTACCAGAATTTTTTGGGGGCTCTTCCAATTTTCAGGACTTTTTTGGTCCGCGTTTCCTTCGACCACCTCTCCCTCCCGAACGTCGTTTCTGTCTATTGGTGGATACATCGGGTTGGATCGTCGGTTCTTGTTGCGCCCGATCACCACTATCTCCGATAGCCAACTCTTCCCCCAAATAAATGTCTTCTCCGCTTTCCTCAATCACATCAACAACATCACTTCCGGCAGGTGGTTCGCTAAAAGCAAGAATTTCTTCTCGGGTGAACTCCCTCACCCCAACTTCCGGGATGTCCACACGCACTTTTCCTGCCAGTGGTAGCACATCAATAACCTTCCCTTCCCCCAGGGGTGTTGCAATTCGTTTATTGCGCTTCGGTAAACCTTTGCGCGCCTCAACGTAGGTATCATACTCATAAATCAGACAGCACCGTAATCGTCCACACATTCCGGTAATTTCGGTCGGCGTCAGAGAGATACCTTGTTCCTTAGCCATTCGGATTGATATTGAGCTGAATTCGGTCAAGAAGCGAGAACAACACCGGGTTTCCAGCCCGCAAGCACCCATGCCTCCCAGCAATTTGGCAACATCCCGCGGCCCAATTTGACGCAACTCGACCACTGCCGGCGCATATTGTCGCTGCATGTCCTGCCGAAGGGATTTTAATTCCACCCGTTCTTCCCCTTCTGTAGAATAAAGAATCGTCAAACGGGAACCATCGAAACTGTATTCAGCGGCAACCACTTTAAGGTTTTGAAGGCGTAATTCAGCCGCACGTTTACGGCACACCTCAACAACATCCAATTCCCGCAACTGCCACAATTGACGAAGCAACAAATCCCGCGGCGTAGCCACCCGCTCCACCGGCTTCCAACCTCCCTCGGGGGGTTGCATGGGTTCTTTGATGATTTGAGCAACCTCTCCAATTTGCCAGCCACGAGCAGTCTCAACCACAACCGAATCACCAACCCGCAAAGCGGGCAAATTCGTGGCCTGAAAATGGTATATTTTACCAACTTTTGAAAACCGAACCCCCACAATCTGCTGAACAGCAGTTGCTTCCATTCGATTTACTCCACCATCTCAATTTTGACGCCGCCCTGTCTCTTGAAGGCAGCGATGCTTAATTGAGCAGCCAGTTGTTCTGCGATTTGCCGTAGGGCTTTGCCTGCCGCCGATTCCGGATAAGAAAGAACAATCGGTTTTCCCTCATCGCCGCCCTTTCTAACTTCAGGCTCCAACGGGATCACGCCCAGGAACGGCGCTTGATGCTGCCTGGCAAGCGTTTCTCCACCACCCCTGCCAAATACATCTACCATAGTTCCGTCCGGCATTTGCAGGTAGCTCATATTTTCAATAACGCCCAAAATCGGGACATTTAGTTGCTCGAACATTTGAATTCCGCGACTGGCATCTTCCAGTGAAACCGCTTGCGGCAGAGTAACGATTACTCCACCGCTGAGTGGCACAGATTGTGCCAGACTGAGCTGGGCATCTCCGGTTCCGGGCGGTAGATCAATGATAAGATAATCCAGCAACCCCCAATCCACATCCCCTAAAAATTGTCGAATGGCGGAATGGAGCATGGGACCTCGCCAGATGAGAGCTTTTCCGGGTGGCACCAAAAAACCAATTGACATGACCTTAACCCCATAGGCTTCCGCTGGTTTAATTTTTTCTCCTTGAATTGGCGGAAGGCGATCCACTCCCATCATTCGAGGCACATTCGGCCCATAAATATCTGCATCCAAAAGCCCAACCCGCGCTCCGCTTTGGGCAAGCGCCACCGCCAAATTTACCGCCACGGTGGTCTTTCCCACCCCTCCTTTTCCAGAAGCAACCGCCACAGCATTCTTTACCGGAATTTCCATCAAACCTCGAGCGTGACCATCATTACGCACATATGCATCAAAGCGGATGTTGACTTCCTTAACCCCCGGGATGGCAAGGATTGCCTGACGTGCTTCCGATTCAATTTTTCCCTTCAAGGGACAAGCAGGAGTTGTCAGCACGATGTCAAACCCAACTTTACCATCCTCGATTTGGAGGTTTTGAACCATATTGAGAGAAACCAAATCTTGATGCAATTCGGGTTCCTCAACCTTGCTTAAAGCGGCAAGGACTGTTTCTTTTGAGATCAAAGGGGAATCCATTAATCTAATCTACCTCACGTTTCTCGAATTTTCCAATCTTTTTGGACGAATTGCTGCACTTCTTTTTTACAATGCTCAAATTGGTTGACCAAATCGTGGTCTGAGCCACGGAAGCGTCGTATGGTTTGCCTGGCACAGATTGTACACCCTCGCATACCGCGGTAGGAATCAATGGTGCAGGTCTGACAGCCACCCATTCGCACCATCATCAGGGTGAAGGCTGTCCGATCAACCAGATTTGCCTCATTGGAACAAACCTGATCAACCAGTTTTTGCCAGTCAGCTCCGCGTAAATTTCGTAAATGACTGATCACGCGCGGAGGAAACATCACTTCGGTATCGCTATTATACATCCTGTCGGATATCCTCGAAAGTCAAGAGGCCGGCTTTCTTGCGGCTGCCTTTTGGGCTTCTTTCTCCGCCCTTGCTGCTTCTTCACGCATAAAATTGGTTGGCCGAATTTGAGCATAATAACTTGCTGGTTTGCTTAATCGCTCCAGGTCAAAGATATGCTCTTTAAAACGGTCATAAGAGGCAATTTCATAATCGTGATCCATCTTTATCGCATCGAATGGACAGAACTCCGCACAAAAACCACAATTCATGCAGATATCCACGTCAATGTAAAATTCTTTGGGTTGTGGAATCGGCTTACCGGTCACCGGGTCATTCGTCCGAACAATCCAGATACATTGTGGAGGACAGACCTTCGCACAAATTCCACAAGAAGTGCAACGGATTTCCTTCTCACCGTTATCGCCTTCATCATACACTAAAAAAGGAATGTAGCGAAACTCTTCTGGTACCGGTAGTTTTTCTTCAGGATACTGAATCGTAAAAATACCTTCAACATCGGGGCTGCGCCTGAGTTCGATTCCCTCTGTGGTGAAGTAACGTTTTTTCCCGCTTCGCAAGTCTTCAAGGTAGGTCTTGATAAAGTGCCGAAAGGTTGTCCACAATCCTCGTAAAATACCGCTTCCTGTGATCATTCCTCCTCCTTCCGCTTTATCGGTCCACTTCGCCCAATACAATATCAATCGAACCGAGGATGGTCACCACGTCGGCAATCTTTTGACCGCGGCACATTTCCGCTAAACTGGTAAGGTTGATAAAGGTTGGTGCGCGCACATGATACCGCAACGGATTGGGTTTTCCATTGGAGACTACATAGAAGCCCAATTCACCCTTGGGACCCTCAACCCGCCCATATGACTCGCCCGCCGGCACTCGCACCTGATATTGTGGTTTACCACTGAGTATCGGGCCATCCGGGATATCCTTCAATACCTGCCGGAGAATACGCAAACTTTGGCGCATTTCTTCAAGGCGCAGCAGGTAACGGTCATAAATGTCGCCATTATAGCGGACGGGTATGTCGAATTCAAAGCGATCATAGATACTGTATGGATCAGCTCGACGGACATCATAAGCCACGCCGGAAGCACGCAAAACCGGGCCAGAAGCCGAAAGTGCAATTGCTCGCTCAGCGGTTAATACTCCAACTCCCTCACAGCGGCCGCGAACAATTTCATTATTTGTGATAAAGTAATCCATCTCATCCAGTTTTCGGGGTAAGCGGTCAAACACAAGTTTTCGGATTTTTTCCATCACCTCAACTGGAATATCCCGAGCCACGCCGCCAAATCGGAAATAATTGCACATCATCCGCGAGCCGGAAACCGCTTCAAATACATCCAGAATCAACTCCCGTTCTTCAAGCGCGTACAACATGGGTGTAAAAAATGCACCAAGATCATTTAACAAAAAGCCAATAGAAAAGATGTGATTCAAGAAGCGGGTCAATTCCGCCATCATGACGCGTATATACTCCGCCCGTTCAGGGGGCTGAATGCCCATCAACTTTTCAACAGCCAGCGCATAACCAAAATTATTGCTCATGGAGCAAACGTAATCCAACCGATCAGTAAAAGGCATGTTTTGTAAAAATGTGTTCCGTTCGCCGATTTTTTCATGGTTTCGGTGAAGGTAGCCCATAATCGGTTTTAAGTCTACAACGGTTTCGCCATCCAAAACCACCACCATGCGGAAGACACCATGAGTGGAAGGATGCTGCGGCCCGAGATTAACCACCACCTGCTCGGTTAATAAATCATCCGATTTATCTACTCGTTTCAACCCCGCATAGAGTAATTCATCCGTTTCAGGTGACCACTGCTCAGGGTCAAAGCCCGCCGGGTATTGGAGATTATCATGAAAGGGATTTTTGTCTTCGGCACGGTAGACATGACCTTCCGGCCAGCGACTTTTGAAGGGTTTGGCTTCTTCTTCAAAAAAGGGTTCTTTCCAATCTTTTCGCAAGGGGTGACCGTGAAAACCTTCCCAGGTTAATATCCGCCGAAGATCCGGATGATTGGCGAAGCGTATGCCCAGCAAATCCCATGCCTCACGCTCCTGGAATTCCGCTCCGGGAAACAACGGTGTAAGCGAAGGCACAACCGGATTTTCTCGATCAACCTGGGTTTTCAGCACCAGCGCTCCCCCGCCGATTGTTCTGTAAAAATGATAGACAACCTCCATTTTATTTTCTGGCAGGTAATCCACCCCGGTTACAGAAGAGAGGTAATCATAGCCCATCTCATCTCGTAAAGCCTGCGCAACAACAACCAGATTTTCCGGCTTCACGAGAAACCCGCTGTACCCCGTTCGCGAATCCGGTAAAATAATTTCAGGAAATCGCTCGGTCAGGCTGGATGATTGAACTCCTACTTGTTCACTCATGGGTGGATTCTCCCTCTGGCTCAGTATTCCTTTGTTCTTCCCTCTGACTGCATACTTGTTTGATCAGGTCGAATTTCCGCGGGTCCATCAAATCCGGTCCTAAAATGGGAATAGGAATCGGTTCGCCGGGGGTCTTTTGATACCATGGCACACTCCGCAAAGATTGTGTTTCAATCTTTTTCATCAGGGTGATGAAACCATGTAACAAAGCCTGCGGCGTGGGCGGGCAACCCGGAATATACACATCCACGGGTATAAATTTGTCCACTCCGGCAACAACGGTATAGCCTTCCTTAAACGGCCCCCCGCCCGAAGCGCAGGCCCCCATGGCGATCACATAACGCGGTTCCGGCATTTGATTGTACAACCGCACAATTTGAGGAATCATTTTCTTGGTCACAGTACCGGAGACGATCATCAAATCTGCCTGTCGAGGACTGGGACGCATGACTTCCATTCCAAAACGGGAAAAATCAAAACGGCTGGCGGCCGTACCGATCATTTCTATTGCACAACATGCCAGACCAAACATCATTGGCCAGAGCGAATTTTTCCGGCTCCAATTGTAGATTTTATCCAACGTAGTAATAGCCACCTGACTCTGCATTTCGGGAGGAATATCGTATCCCGGTGAATTTAAGGACTCGGTACCCATCGGATAACCTTTCTAAAACCAGATTCCATAGAAAGAGTGGGGAAATTTTCAGGTTTCTTTTCAATTCTACCGCATCCTGATTGACTGTCAACCGATAATTAAGATAAAATATTTTTGCATAATTACCAATGGAGACAAGCACTGCTCAACAAATTCTCGCCTATTTGGCCGAAAACCCCGACTCTACAATCCTTCAATTGAGTCGCGCTCTTCAAGTTACGCCAGCCGATATCCGCTATCATCTCTCGATATTAATTCGCCAAAATTTAGTCTTGCCTTCCACAACAATAAAAAGTGGTCAACGCGGAAGACCGGCGCGGTCTTATAAAATCTCGTATGAACTCAAGCCCAATAACATCATCTCACTGGCAAGAGCTGCTCTTTCTGTTCTCCTGAGCAATTCCTCTGATAATTCACAAAAAATAATACAAAATCTCGCAATTCAGCTTTTCCCGGAAAAATCCAATAAGGCAGGTTCTCTCACCCCAAAAATCATTCAACTTGTCAATCATCTGAACATGGCCGGATACGCAGCCCGCTGGGAAGCCCGCCCTAATCGCCCGTGCATAATTTTTACAAATTGTCCATACCGCCAATTACTATCTCAATTTCCTGCGCTGTGTGAAATGGATCGGTTTATCCTTGAATACCATCTTGACACAAGAATTATTATTGAGCAGCATATACACCCCGAATGGGCAACTCCCCCTACCTGTCAATTTTCGGTAGAGGTAAGTAAAAAATAATCCAGCCGCACATTACCTCTACGGCTGGATTTCAACAAACCTCAATAAAATTACTTACTCTTTAGCACCCTCTTGTATCCAGCGGATAATCAGGTCAAGTTCCTGCGGTTCGAACTTGCCCGGGTGGTTCCCGTCACGAACAATAGTAACCAGAAGGCTTGATTCTGCATCTCCGGCCACAATCACCGCGCCTGACCTTCCACCTCTTAAAGCAGCCTCATAACTATCTAACGCCAAGCCCCCCATCGCTCCGTGACAGCTGCCGCATCGTTGGCTAACGATCTGGCCAATTCCATTGTCCCAGTTCAGTGGACCATCGGATAATTGTCCTTCCTCGGTGGGTGCGGGCGTGGAAGTTGGTGGCCGAGTGGGCAGCGGCGTGGGAGTTTGCGGTACAAAAACGTTTTCTGCCTGAGCGGAAACTGGAAGAACGGTCGTAATGGCTGTTTCTTCGAAGGTCACAAACCGATAAACAAAGAACAAAAGAAACAGGCTAAGCACGACTGCAACGGGGTAGTAAATCCGTTTTCTTTTGCGTAATTCTTCCGGCGAAGGGGGTGGAGGAAGTAATCCCTTCTCTATTTTTTCCAATTCCAGGGCATGTTCCTCTTCCATCTCATGCCGGGTCAATTTACCGGTAAACATGCTTTTGTTAAAAGTTCTCAAATGGACATGATAAAAATGCCAGATGAAAATCGCCAGCACCGCGAGAATGGCTTCTGCTCCATGGGCGACCTTTGCAGCAGGAATGGCCTGTCCAGGCAGGATACGAGCCGTGGCAATTGGATTCCACATCATGAATCCCGTCACCGCCATCAACACCAGGCCCCAGACCATCGCCCAATATTCTGCTTTTTCCACAAAGTTATACCGGTCCATCTTGGGTCGTTCTTTTCGCAGTCCGAGGTTGTAAAGGAAATGCTGCAATGCATCCTGCAAATCTTTGAATCCCGGTAGCATGCTGGCTTCTTTCCGCTGGACATAAAGTTTATAACCAATCGCAACCAGATGATAAATTGCCTGAACTAAAAACACAATTGCGGCTGCGCGGTGAATAATGCGTGTCATTTCAATTCCACCCAACGCAGCAATAATCGAAATTGAGATTGAACTTTGAGCAAACTTTTGCACCAAACCGGTAACCGCCAGCGTGGTGAAAGAAGCAATCAGAACGATATGCTCAATTCGTTCGGCCAGACTAAAGCGGGTGTAAGTTTTCGTTTTATCGCTCATTACGAATTCTCCTCATCCTGCCGTTTTTCGTCACCGGGTTGGGTATCTTTTTCTAAATCTTTTTGAGTC
>FWPU01002172.1_pt1 | contig 50663 bp, 52 predicted proteins | sample 2228361 | NCBI WGS metagenome assembly FWPU01 (sample SAMEA103939777, study PRJEB20133) | metagenome | reverse complement strand
GGAACCTGATAGGCAATATGCCACCGGGCTTGCAGTTTGAACCGGAAAACGGGCGGATATACGGGACGCCGACCACTCCGGGCTCTTATGCTTTCACTATGGTCGTCCGCGACTCCAATTACCCCCAGCGGCAGGAATCGCGCAACTATACCATCGTGGTCGCCTCTCCGCCAGTAGGCTTGAGCATTACTACCACCACTTTGCCAGTCTGCAAAGTGGGAGTGCCTTATATTGTGGAAATTCTTGTGACAGGGGGTTTGCCGCCGTACACCTGGAGTATGGACGGTAATTTAGTCCCGGGATTGAGCCTGAACCAAGCATCGGGCAAGATAGAAGGCACGCCGACGACCACCGGGGCATATACCTTTACTGCGAGGGTCTTTGATAGTCAGGTCCCTTCGGCAGTGGACACGCAAAGCCTCACCATCACCTGTATTGACCCGCTGCAGATTACCACGGAATCTCTACCCGTTGGCGAGGTGGGCGTGACTTATTCCCAGCAATTGCAGGCGAAGGGCGGAGTGCCCTGCGTTGTGGGACCTCCATATCTCTGGGCGTTTGAGAGTGGATATTTCCCTCCCGGATTGACCCTGAACCCCGACGGCTCTATCACCGGGACGCCGACCTCACCCGGGACCTATGATTTTCTGGTTCGTGTGACCGACTGTGACACTCCTCCGGAAACCACGACAAAGAATCTTTCCATCACAGTGAAATTGGTGGATGCCGACCGGTTCTTGTGCGTGGACGGCATAAACGGAGATGACGCCACGGGTGACGGCTCCTCGGCGAACCCCTTTAAGAGCATCACCCGCGCACTTCAGGTAGTCAGCGCCAACAATATGAATCCGAGCCTGCCCAGAATCGGCGCCGTTCGCATCGCAGGTCCTCAGTTCGGTCCTCCGCTGGTTTATCACGAGTCGGTCACCCTGGATGTTGCCAACGGCACGAATGTCTCCCTTTTGGGTGGATGGTATGGCGGGACAGGGGACTTTTGCGGTTTCCGTTTCTTACCGCCTCCAACTCAGCTGCTGAACGCAGGCATCAAGGGCCTTATGAATGCCGCAATTACAACGAGCGGACTCACCCGAAGCGTTCTGATTGAACAATTATGGCTCAGTGGAGATGATGCGCCCTCAACAGATAGCAACGCCATTATAAACAACAATAGCAGTCCCACCATTGCCCGAAATGAGATTACCGGCGGGAATGCATCGGGTGGCACCTCTCAAAGCACCGGAATCTACAACGCCTTTGACTCTGACCCCCTGATTGTAGAGAATAACATCAGCGGAGGGATTGGAGGGGGCGCCACCTATGGCATCCGCAATGCAGACACGGGCACCGAGCCGGAAATCCGGGACAACACCATTGACGGTGGAGACCCGTCAGGCGGCGGAACTACCACCTCTGTCGGCATCAAGAACTCCGCTGGCGCCGACCCATTTATTTACGACAACACCATCACCGGCGGAACGGGTATCAACGCCTACGGCATCTGGAACGACCCTGCCAGCGCCACCATCGCCAGGAATACCATTGACTGCAAAGGTGCTCCCTTTTGGACGTGGGATGTCTGCGCAGGCGTCTATGTCAGTGGCCCTGGCTCCTCTGCCATCATCAACGCGAATGACATCAATACGAATTCTGCGACCCTCGGCAACCAGGCACGCTCCTCCAGAGGCATCTGGCTGGATTCTTCCGCCTCCGCCTCCATTGACGGAAACAACACCATCTATGGAGGCGAAGGGCTCGTAACTGCCTACGGAATCCTGATGGAAAATTCTTCCACTGCAACCATCGGTGGAACCCCTGCAGGAGAGCCGAACACTATTGCCGGCGGTGGTTGTCTTTCCGGCTTTACTGACGACACCTGGGGCATCAAGGTCTCCTCCGGCTCTAACGCTACCATTCAAAATAACTCCATCGATGGCGGCTGTGGCACCAACACATCCACCGGCGTAGGCGTGGACCCCGCCACCGCTACTCTCACTTCCAACACTATCTACGGTGGTTCGGGGGATACTTCCATGGGTATCCGCTATATTGGCTCCAGTGGAAATATCACGGGCAACACGGTAACTGGTGGAGATGGCAGCCTTTCCATCGGTGTTCTAATAGAGAATGGCACGGCTGCCAACCAACCCGTCATTGGCTCTGCAGGCGCAGGAAATACCATCCGGGGTGTAGCTGGAGCTTGGGTTTTTGCCAATGATGCCATTGGCATCTGGTGCATCAACGCCGACCCGACCATTCAGAATAACGACCTCATTACCGGCTTTTATGCAGTGAATCAAGCCGTCGGGATTTTCCTGGATGATTGCGACAATGTGACCGTGAGCAACAATACGCGAATTGAAGGAGGCGCCACGGACAATACGGTTGGCTGGAGCGTCGCCATCCGCCTGGATTTCTCCACGGGAACCACCATTTCCAACAACCCGATGATTATCGGCGGGGGAAGCCTCGTTTCTACGGGCGTCCTGCTCTTCAGCAGTAACGCCACCATTACAGGCAATACGGTGAATGCGGGCGCCTCTACCAGTATTAACGAGGGCATTGTCTTCTCCGGCTCCGGCGGCACGGTCACAAACAACACGATAGATGCCAATGGGGCGGGCGGGTTAGATGCCTACGCAGTCCGCACCTTCGGGTGCTCCAACCCATCCTTTGGACCCGGGGGCGGCAATACTTTTCAGGGCGCCTCCGGGAATGGAAGACATCTCTCTGACGAGAATATCCCGCTTCCTGACCCTTCCTGTCCCGCCATCACCATCAACGCGGCAGGAAATACCTGGTCGGAAGCCCCTGCCCCTGCCGGATTGCAGTGTGGGCCCGGCAACGACTCTTTCCCCCCCACTCGCAACTACCGGGTTCTCAATGCCGGCAACTGCATCCAATTCTAAAGGGGGTGGTGCAAAATGAAAAGAAAAGAAACCCAGGTCAAAATGATGAAATCCGAAAGAAAGGAGGCGTTAGAGTTATGAAAAAGTGGATGATACCGGTAGGTTTGGCTTTGACGGTCGTCTGGATGTTGGTGAGCTGCGGAGGTGGTGGGGCTCCCTTCATTCGCCCGCCCGGCGACGATAAATATTTCGGTGACCCGTATCTCCGCTCAGCGGATGTGGAACCCCCCGGAGAATATGTCCCGGATGAAATCTTGGTTCTCTTCAAAGTAGATGTCCCACAGGAAGTCATTGACCAGATAAATCAGCAGTTCGGGATGGAAGTTATTCGCGTGACCTCGGTGACCAAAGTCTATCAGTTGAAGATACCCCCGAATCTGAATGTGCCTGATGCGGTGAATCAATACAGAGCCCTCGCCGAAGTCCTGGAAGTCAGCCCGAATTACTATATGAAGATTGCCCTCACCCCCAGTGACTCCTTCTTTGGTCAGCAGTGGAATTTCCATAACACAGGACAATTTATTCCGAATTTTGGATATGGAACAGCGGATGCAGATATTGATGCACCCGAAGGATGGGATATAGAGACCGGTTCATCCAGCATCCAAATTGCCATTACGGACACAGGAATAGACCAAAACCACCCGGAGTTGGCGTCCAAGATTATCTGGAATGCGAACCATATCGGGGCGCCGAGCGGAGTAGATGACTTCCAGGGGCACGGAACGCATGTGGCGGGGACAGCGGCGGCGCTCTCTAACAACGCCTCCGGTGTGTCGGGCGCCTGCTGGAACTGCGAACTGATGAATATGAAAGTCCTCGGCGATTATGGCTCGGGGACCTCCGCCGCCCTCATCGCCGCCATTGATGATTGCGTGGATGAAGACCTGTTTGAACCTCACGATGGCCTTCACCCCCAGTGCGACATCATCAGCGGTAGCCTTTCTGGAGGGGGTGCTTGCGCTGGAGTGGCTGGTCTTCAAGCCTCTATAGACAACGCCTTCGCTGAAGGGGTGATTCTCGTCTTCGCCGCTGGCAATAGCAACAATAACCTGAACGCATCTCCCGAATGGCCTGCCACCTGCAACAATGTGGTTACCGTTGCCTCCACGACGAACACAGATGCGCGCTCTGGGTTTAGCAATTTTGGAGCGAATTTTGTGGAAATTGCCGCGCCAGGGTCTGCAATAATGAGCACAGCTCCCAATCATCCGAATAATATCGGCTATCGCTATTATGGCATCATTAGCGGAACCTCTATGGCAACTCCTCTGGTTTCCGGCTCCCTCGGCGTCATCTGGTCAAAATTCCCGGCGTTGACCAACCAGCAGGTGATAGACCGGATGTGTTTAAGGGCGGACCGAATTGCGGGCACCGGACCTTTGTCTACCGACAACTGGTGGTGTGGGAGATTGAACCTCTTCCGCTCCCTCCAGTAAAATGAAAACCCGGGATTCGGGGTTCGTGATTCGTATGTCGGGGGTGCGTGGGGCGTTGGACAATGCACGATAATCATTTCGGAGGGGGGCGATTTATTGCCGCTTTCAGGTCTTTTCAGTTCCTGCAGGGTTAGAATGACCATAATATAGAGAAAACGAGCACCCCTCATTTCTTGATGAGTTTATATAATCTCAGGACTTTCCTGGCGAGCTGGATTCCCTGCTTTGCCTCTTGCTCAGTGAGAAACTCCATACAATATTCGGATTTCACATAAAGGGTAAAAAGGTTAGCGAAAGTTTCGGCAACTTCTTTCCCAAAAATTTTCTCGGTGAAAGGCAGGATCACTGCCATCTTACTGGAATATCCTTCCCCTTTCATCGCAAGGCTTGCTTGGATGCAGTGTTTGGATGCAATAAAGCAAAGTTCCGCAATCCCGGAAGTGTATTTTCTCTTCAGAAGTTCTTCTGCCAGTTTGACTTTACGGGATTCCCAATCCCTGGACTTTTCAAAAAAATCCGCATATTTTACCTCTGGTGGGGCTGGATTGATGGATAAATCCGCCTCGCCATATAGGACTATCCCCTCTCTTTTTACTGCGGTATACAGGGGGATTTTTTCTTTTTGAAAATCTTTTAACGAACAGGGATGAATGGCGACTTTTCTTTCTGCTGGAATATCTCTTTCCACTTCGTGTAACTGCTTCCTCGCGCCTTCTCCCACCCTGCGAAAAATCACCAAGAGGTCAATATCCGAATCTTTCCGGGCGGTTCCCTTTGCCCAGGACCCATAAAGGAGCAGGCATCGGAAATTTTTTCCAAATCGCTTGTGGAGGGTCTTCTGAAGCATTTTTAGAATTCCCTTAATCTTTTGGATATTGCCTCTCATCGCGGCGCTTTTGTGCCTGCCACAATAATGTGGCATATCGCACTATATCCTCTACCTTCGGTGGATTTGCAGGAGCAAAGGGATGGAAGCAAGTTGCAGAACGACGGAGAAGATGATTAAATACAGCGGGGAAATATCATAGAGCATACCCATCACGAAACTACCTAAAAACCAGAAGAGCCCGTAGCCGGTATGGAAGATTCCGTATGCAGTGCCTCTTTTATCCACAGGCACCATATCGGCAATGCCTGCTCGCATAATAGACTCTTGTGCCCCCATACCTATCCCCCACAGGGCAATGCCAGCAAAGGCGTAGGGGAAACTTCCCAGAAAGACCAATGGAGCGAAAAAGGTGGAGAGAAACGTGGTCAGGGCGAGAAGACGAATACCATACCGGTCAAAGAGCCTGCCGAAGAACAGGGCAGAAACCGCATCTGTTCCCATAGCAATGGCATAAACAAGGGGAATGCCCACTTCCGCCATAATCATCTGTTTCTTCCAGTGGTAGGCGATCAGGGCGAAATCAGCATAGCCTGCTGTAATGAGGGCGATGGCAAAAAGGTAGCGCCAGAAGATAGGGGGCAATCCTTTCGTGCGCAGGAAGGTGGCTTGCGGTTCCAGTTCGCCGGGGTGGGGAAATTGGGCTCTGGCGATGGAGAGGACAAGCAGGGCGAAGAGAGCGGGGAGGAAGAGTGAGGCGAAGGCGAGGCGGTAATTATGATGGAAGGCGAGGGAAGCGGTGATGAAGAGCGGTCCCAGCACCGCGCCAATCTGGTCTAAAGCCTCGTGTAAGCCGAAACCAAAACCTCTCCCCATCCGGGTTGTGGCGTGGGAGAGGATGGCATCCCGGGCTGGCGTGCGTATCGCCTTCCCCATCCTTTCCACAATCAGAAGAATGGCAGCAGTTTCCCATCTCCCCGTTAGAGCAAGCAGGGGAACCGCCAGCAGGTTCACCACATAGCCAGAGATGATGATTGTCCAGTATTTCTGCGTTCTATCGGTGAAGTAGCCAGAGAAGAGACGGAGGGCATATCCCACCAGTTCGCCGAAACCTGCCACGAAGCCCACCACGGTCGCACTCGCCCCGAGGAAGGCAAAAAACGGACCGATGATGCTCCGAGCCCCTTCGTAGGTCACATCCGCAAAAAGACTCACCAAGCCCAGCAGAATCACCAGCCGCAACGCCATTTGGGAAATGTCTCTATTGCCTCCTGTGGACATCTGTCGCACCTGTTAATTTATACTATCTTCTTAACCTCTGAATATATCAGTTGGATATATCAGTCAATTTTCTTCCCACTTTCCTGGACCTGTTTCAGCATCTCCTGCCAAGCCACTTCCCGCGCCGTCATCCGGCGGATTCGCCCCATTAAACACTGACCTCATGCAGTTTCGCATTGGGCATCAGCGAGATGGGGTCCTGCTCCAGGACCACCCGCCATCTGCACTCCTTCGGGTTTATAATATCCGTGGTGATGCGAAACGAAAGAGAAAATGCATTTCACAGCAGTCATTGAGCGAGAAAAAGGTGGATATGTAGCCCTGTGCCCGGAATTGGATATTGCCAGCCAGGGGGAGACAGTAGAGGAGGCTCGAGTGAATCTTATTGAGGCACTGGAACTTTTTTTTGAGGACGCCTCCCCTTCGGAAGTGAAACGCCGTCTCCGCCAGGAGGTAATTTCTCCTCCAAATCTTCGCAGATGCTGCTGAACTGCTCTAAAGCGGATTCAAGATTTTCTGCAATATCCCTCGCAAGCACATCAGGGTCCGGGAGATTTTCGAAACCTTCAAGGCCTTCATCCTTTAACCAGAAAATATCCAGATTGCATTTATCTCGTTGAATTAACACATCGTAAGGAAACGCCCTGAATCGCTCTGTTTCTTTTCTGTCTGACCGATTTTTCGGGTTATAACATTTGATAAAATCCAGCAGGTCCTCATATTGGAGAGGATTTTCTTTGAGGGTAAAGTGTTTATTCGTCCTGAAATCGTATATCCAGAGTTTTTCTGTCCACGGTTTTTCACTTGCTGGTTTTCTGTCAAAGAAAAGCACATTTGCCTTAACGCCCTGTTTGTAAAATATCCCGGTAGGAAGTCTCAATAGGGTATGAACATCATATTCAGCAAGCAGTTTCCTTCTCACCGTTTCGCCGGCGCCGCCCTCAAATAAAACATTGTCTGGAACTACCATTGCTGCTTTTCCGTTTATCTTCAAAAGGGTTTTGACATGCTGAAGAAAATTGAGTTGCTTGTTGGAAGTGGTTACCCAGAAATCCGGTCGCTCATATATTAAGGATTCCTTGCCTGCTTTTCCTGTGCCATCCACGATGGTGATGCTACTCTTTACGCCGAAGGGTGGATTGGTCAACACCATATCAAAACGGTCCCCCGGGTCTGATATGAGACTATCTCCAGACTCTATTAGGCATTCAATCCCATGAAGATAAAGGTTCATCACGCACAATCTTACTACAAAATCCACAATATCCTTTCCCTTGAAAGCCTTAAATTTAAGGAACCTTTTCTGCTCTTTATCCAGGGGATAGTTCTTTGAGATATACTCATGGGCTGCGAGGAGGAAGCCACCGGTTCCACAGGCGGGGTCGCAGATGGTCATTCCCGGTTCCGGTCTCATCACTTCTACAATGGCCTTTATAAGAGACCTGGGTGTAAAATACTGCCCTGCCCCGGTTTTCACATCTTCTGCCCAGTCCTGCAGTAGCCCCTCATAAATTGTTCCCTTCACATCAATATCCATCCCCATCCAACTTTCATCATCAATCAGTTTTATCAGCCGCTTGAGTTTCGCAGGGTCCTGAATTTTGTTTTGCGATTTCCTGAAGATCGCACCGTGCATGCCATTCTTCTTGCCGAGGGTTTCAAGGATTTGACGGTAATGCGCCTCCAAATCATCTCCGTCTCTTTCCACGAGGCTCTGCCAGTCAAGACCTTTCGGGATAAGGGGAGATTTATTGAAGGGTGGCTTGGTTTGTTCATCCGCCATTTTCAAGAAGACTAAATAAGTGATTTGTTCCACATAATCCTGAGCACTCACCCCGTCGTCCCTCAGAACATTTGCATAGTTTCTGACCCTTTGAATAACGGTAGATGACTCACTTGCCATAAGCGTCTTCCCTCCTTAACCCTTGGTCTATATACGCCACATTCAGGAAAATACCCTTCAGATGGTCAAAATCATGGTCAGTTGTCAATAAGATGGCATTCAGCACCGAGGCAGTGGCGGCAATCCAGAGGTCATTCTTATTCATGGGTCTTGCTGTTTGCCCTACAGGGAGCCTCTTTTCAGGATGCTTGTTCAGACTGTAGCAATCTACTTCAGCATACCTTTTAAGAATAAGTGGATGATGGATGTCCACTATTGGAAGTTTGGCGAGAATTTTCTCTAATCCTTCCATTTTCTCAGCCCCCCAACTCAACTGCATTGCGAGAGAATAGATTTCACCCAGAGTTACGATAGAAACCAAAGAGATATTGGGAGGCTGGGAGACTGCGAATTTCACCTCTATGTATTCAGCGAATTCAGCGCCTCGAATATAACCGACAAGTATTCCCGTATCCAGTAAATAAGAACTCACGAACCCTCCTCTGAGGTTTCTCGGAGGACAGATAGCAGTTGTTCAATGGATTCATCGCCGGGCCATTTGCCCCAGATGTCCGCCAGCGGGCTTTTGACACCATATTTTCTCTTCATTCCCTCCATAAAATCCTTAGGAGACTCAAATTCAAGGGGGACCTCAAAGGCTTCCTCACCCGGCTCAAAAGCCTTAATGACCTGAGCCTCTACGAAGCGCACCCTGCCGGAGGGCTTGAAATGGGCAACGCCTCGCAGGGTGACCTGCTTACCCCAGAGGGACCTCATATTCTCCTCGTTGACAAAAGAGGCATCGGCGCTCCCTCTGATTTTTCGCCCGTCCTCAAGGGTGAGTTCAAAGCCCCGACGAATATACTCAATCATATTAAAATGACCGGAGAGGATGATGGCTTTTGGCTCCGGGATTTTTTCTTTAATTTTTGAAACTCGCTCCATTTGCTCCAGACCTATCTGAAAGTGCTCTTTAGGTCGCCGGCTGGCTCTGACCTCCAATAGGCTCGCATATTCTCTCACGATAGGTTCAAAGGAGCCAAGCGCATCCAATAGACCGCGGTCCAAGCGTTCGCTCTCCAGCCTCTCTGATTCAATATCCATCACAGACATGCAAAGTAAAGAAACGGCAGTATCTTTGGGGTCAGGGCGGGAGAACCATAAATCCTGTCGCTCTATCTGCTCAGGTGCCGCCTCTTTTAGAGTGGGGGCTTCCACAACGAGAACAGTGGACCCTTTTTCTATGCCAGTAATAGTGAAATTGAGGGATTTTCTGAGCCATTCCGGGAGTTTGCCTTTCTTTACGCTTATGCCCTCCAGTGAAAGGCGAAGGGCTCGCTCTGAACCCTCCAGAAATGCCTCTGAAATATCCTTGAGAGCGCTCATCGGAATGGTCCCCTCCGGGCTTTTCAGCCCCGAGATTTTTATTCTATACTGGATACCCTTCATTTTTTCCACCTCCGGTTTATTTTACCAGAAGTCTTACGGTTTGCTTGCATTTTCGCCTTTTCTTCCCTTATTCTTTCCAGCAACTTCTCTGCTGGCTCGTCGGAGGGGTTCTGGGGAAGAAGTTTCCCTTCAAACGCCTTTTTTAATATGCTCTGCCGTAATCTCCCTGCCTGTTTAAGGCTCTGCCCAATGGTCTTTTCAATCATATCTGCTCCAGATAAACGGCGCTCTATTTCTTCAACGATGCGGCGCTGCTCGGGGAGGGGAGGAAGAGGGATGGGGATTTGCCTCAGTTTAGCAGCATTAACATTAGGTATAGCGATTCCAATCAGCGCAAAGGTCATGTAATGGATTTTTTCCACAGAAGCATTTGACCTGGCCAATCGTGGTAATCTCTGCCTGGCGCATCGTGAAACCGCTATCTTTCACGCAATCGATGATTTGTTTCAGCGTAGGCGATTGCCCCGGCTTCATCTTTACAAGCACAACGCCCTTTTTCAACTGGATATCCAGATGAGAAATGCCAGGTAAATTCTTGAGTTTCTTCTCCATCTCATAGGCGCATAAGGGACAGGCAAGCCCATCCACGCGCAGTTTTGCCTCCACGATTTCCCCCTTGCAGGTACGGCAAAAACGCTCATCGCTAAGAGGGAGATTAGCCATAGGAAAGCTGAAACCAGAGAACCCACAGCCGCTCCGCCGGCGACCACCGAAATGGCCGACGGCAATGCACAACATAAAAGCGTGATAGTAGAGGTGAAAAGCGACAGAACAATTACCGCCCTCCGTTTTGCTTCACTCAACCTTATTTAATATTTATCCTCGTTGAAAAAGTTCAATTGAAAATCAGGTTTTTGTTTTCGCCATTTTTTGATAAGTACAATTTCACTCGCAACAGGAATCCTGCTCCTCCATCTGGTTATCAGAACGCCTTTGTTCAAGGGAATTCCAGAAGGAAAGGGCTTTGAGCGCCCATTCTTCTCCGGGACATCCCTGCATCGTCATCGCCACCTCAAGGAATTCCACCAGTTCTTCCAGAGAAGTGTGGTATTCATCGTAGAGTTTTTTGACATAGGCGCGAATGCAGGGTTCGCAACGAATGGCAACAGAGATGGCAAACGCGGTCAGAACCTTGTATTTTGACGGCACTGCACCATCTGAATACATCTTCTGCCGCATCCGCACCAGGCCACCTGTCACTTCAGGCGCCAGCCGGCGAAGTTTCTCAAATCCGCTGGGGTTAAACATCAGGGACTCCGACACCTGCAGATTTGAGCACTGCGACATCTACGCCGGTAGAGCGACAGCAATCCGCCAGTTTCCCGTTGACCACTACTGCGGGCACCCGGGTGACGCCATACGCCTTCGCCTTTTCTGCTCCTGCCTTCGTTATGTCATACACCTGCAACTCACAGGAAGGGCAGGCGAGTGCTTGCACCATTTTCACCACCGGGTCGCACAATGGGCATCCCGCTGTGAACACCTCCACTAATCGCTTCATTTCTCTTCACCTCCTTTCCCAACATTCTGATTTTTCCGTGAATCTTTCAACAAAGCGAGCGTTCCCGCTGGCGGGGTTGCCTCAATAGCAGGGCATATACTGGAAGCACTGGAGCGGGAACTTTCGCATCGCTTCAATATTCCCTGAATTTGCAGGTCCAGTGCCTTCAAATCCTGAATTGCCTGCTGGATATGCCTCCGCTTCCGGAGCAATACCTGCCGGGTGGTCTCGCATACTTCTTCGCCTTCATCAAAAGCAGAGAGGATTTCGCGAACTTCACGCAGGGAGAAGCCCAGCCGGCGGGCGCGCAGAATCGTCCGCAACCTGGGCAGAACAGATTCCGGCACTACCCGGTAGCCGGAAAGATTCCTTGGCAGACGCGGGAGCAGACCGGATTGCTCATAAAACCGGACTGCCCTTGAGGTCACACCCAGACTCCGCCGGATACGGTCAATCCTGAACCCGCGCTCCTGATGCCCATCCGCTGAACTCAGCAAAGTTGCCCTTGCGTCAACATCTTCCTCTTCCTTTCGCATTTCTCCCTCACCATAAATAATTATAAACATTGCCGTAAGCGTCAATGTCAAGAGGGTAAGCAAATTGAGGTATGGATTTCTTTCGAACGAGTTTGTGTTGTCTTCTAACTGCGGTTTACTGGCGGAGGGAGGAAAGGATTTCTTTGAGGAAAGAAATCCATTCGTTGCGGTGCGAGCGGAAAGTGCGAAAAGCCTGCTTGACCTCCTCCTTGGCATCCTGTTCTTTGCCCATCAGCCGGAGCAGTTGCGCGCGGTATAAAGCCAGTGCCAGCCCGGTGACCGCCTGAAGCACTTCATCTTGCAGAACCTCCGATGCCTCCGAAAGCGCCCGCTCCAGCCGCTCCAGTTCATTCTTCAGAGGGTCGCGAACCTCCGCTCGGAAATCCTGCTGAAACTTCTTCCACCACCTGCGAAACTTCTTCCAGAATTTCTTCATTTCTCTTCACCTCCCCGTTCCATCTTCCATTGAAGAGCATTTCTTCGCTTTTCATAGGGTCGTGGATGTAGACTCCGATGTGAAACAGGCAAGAAGTGATTTGCCCCAAAAGTTCTGCGCAACAAATCATCGTCTATGGGGATTTTTTAGACAGGAATTTGTAGAAGGTAAACCCGCAGAGTTTCCATCTTTTATGCTTCACTCATATTCGGGTGAGGGGGATGGAGAAGAAATTTGCCGGGAAACGCCAGCAGTTTTTCGAGAAGATGATGGAAGGGGAGCAGGATGAGGAGCAGATTATGAAGGAATTGAAATTGAGCCGCAAGACAGTGATGAAGTGGACGGAGGATGAGGAGTATCTTTGCTGGATGGAGCAGATGGCGAAGAAGTATGCGCATTTGTGGCTTCCGAAGGTGGTTAAGGCAATGTGCAGGCAATCTTCTGCGGGGAATACTACGGCGCAGAAACTGTATTTTGATTTTCTCGGAAAAAACGCCTCCTCTACGGAATCTGTACTTATGCGTCTTCTGAATGTGCTGGAGGAAAATCACTTGCAGAAGCAGGAGCAGAAGTGAACCTTTCCCGGGAGAAGTTACGCAGGCTTGTTCAACAATGGCGGAACGATGTGGTGCAGTTCATTGCGGATGTATTTGATGAGAAGCCATCAGTGGAACAGGAAAAGATACTGCGTGCGGTGCAACGTTCCGGAAGGGTTGCTGTCCGCTCCGGGCACGGCACAGGGAAAACATACCTTGCCACCCGGTGCGCGCTGTGGTTTTTCACCTGCTTTCCCCGCAGTAAGGTCCTGGTTACTGCCCCGACCTGGCGGCAGATAGAAAAGGTGTTCTTCGCAGAATTGTCTTCAGCGGTGCACCTGTCATTTTTAAGCCATATCGCGGAGTTCACCCGGTGTACAGTGCGGATGAAAGTGCGCAGAAAGGCGGAATGGGTGCCGGCGGAATACTGGTTCATCACCGGAATTGCTTCTGACCAGCCGGAAAATTTTCAGGGGTTTCACAGCAAGCATCTTCTGTGCATTATGGATGAGGCTTCTGGCGTGCCTCAGCCAGTTTGGGAGTCTATGGAGAGCAATCGGGCAACTGGCGAAAGTAAAATGCTTGCCATTGGCAATCCCACAAGGAGATACGGAATGTTTTATCGAATTTTCTCCGAAAACATTCCCGGCTGGGTCCGCTTTCACCTTTCCTCCATCAATTCTCCTTTTGTATCCCAGCAGTGGCTGGAAGAGAAAAAGCGAGAATGGGGGGAACATTCCAATCTTTATCGTGTGCGCGTGCTGGGGGAATTTCCTCTGGAAGAAGAGCAGGCAGTGTTTCCCGTTTCTGCTCTGGAGGATGTGCAGAGGATTCCTTCAGACATCTTTATGGAGCCTTCAGCGGTTTTTGTTGGAGTGGATGTGGCGCGATTTGGCGATTGTGAAACAGCGGTCTCCATAGTTTGCCCTGTGGGCGGGAATCTGGTGCTGGTAAATTGCCAAACTTTTTCGCATACGGATATTCCAACGACGGTGGAGCGGCTGGAGCAGATTTTGAGCCTTTATGATGTTCAAGCGGTCTATGTGGATGATACAGGAGTGGGCGGAGGAGTAACGGACTTCCTTCAGCAGAAATATGGCGAGAAGGTGAGCGGGGTAAATTTTGGCGGTTCGGCTGAAGAGCGCAAATATGTGAATTTACGGGCGCAATGGACTTTCTGGCTGAAAGATGTGTTTCTTCGGCGTCTTTTTTCCATTTCTGAAGTAATTGAAGAAAAAATATGGGAGAAACTGGTGGCTCAATCATCGCAATTTCAATGGGAACTGACGGCGGCGGGAAAGATAAGGGTAACGGCGGCAGGCAGGCGGACAGATGCAGCGGATAGCCTGATTTTATCCGTCGCTGCCGCGCTTTCCGCCTCGGGGAAAACCCCAAAAATCTTCCTTCTGGAGGGATGAATATATGGGATTATTTCACTGGTGGAGAAAGCAAAAAGAGCCCGACACCGGGGCAATTTTTGTTGAGCAGAATCCATGGAGTGAAGTGGAAGACCCGAGAATTCTCGCACAGGCTTTTGAACATTTTCCGTGGATTTTCGGAGCAGTTTCACTGATTGCCAATAACTGCGCCCGCATCCCATGGACCGTGGAGGAAAAAGCAGCCGATGGCTGGAGAGAAGCGGGAAAAGACCATCCCGCACAGCAATTCTTCTCTCGCCCCCATCCGATTTTGCCCTTAAATGAACTGCTGGAGCACACCGTGGGGCACCTCTGCCTGATGGGGAATGCCTACTGGCGAGTTCACCTCGCCACCGTGCCTGCTTCCCTCTCCCTGCTGCCCGCGCACCGGGTCAAGCCCAAAATCCGCAACCACGCGTTCGCAGGCTGGGAATGGGAGGATGGAAAGACCAAGGTGCTCATCCCGGCGGAAGAGATGGTGGACTTTCATCTGCTTTCCGCAAATTCGCTGGTCAGCGGTACTTCGCCTCTGAAGCCACTGACTTCCGCGTTATTACTGGACCATCACATTCTTGCCTATCATCGGGAATACTTTCAGAAGCGCACGCATTCTGCCGGGTATTTCCGAACGGATAAGGATTTATCGGAGGCTTCGGTGAAAAGATTGAAAGCGGAACTGGAATCGGCATACTCAGGCAGGCAAGGTTTCACCAAGCCGATGATTCTTTTCGGGGGATTGACTTTTCACCCGCTTTCCGTTCCGCCGAGGGAAATGTCGTTTGCAGAGTTGCGGCAGGAGATTCGGCGGGATATTTTGGCGATTTTTCGCGTTCCTCCGATTCTTCTGGGAATGGATGTGGCAAATTACGCCACAGCCCGCATTCAGAAAATCGCATTCTGGGAAGAAACCATTTTCCCGCTATTGAGCAAAATAGAGCGCACCATCCAATCCCGCCTGATTCCCCCATTTGAAGAGAAGATGAAAACTTCACTGCGTTTCCGCTTCCGCACCGAAACGATCAACCTGGAACAGATATGATGGGGAAACTTCCACGCCTGCGCAGGGTGATTTTTCTTTTATAACCGATTGTGGTGGTGCATTGCGAAGAATGAAAAATGGAACAGCAAGTTCTTTGCGCATCTGAGTAAAGCAGGTAAACACATTTTTGATGCGGAGTGCAACAAAGATGCAGGCTATGCGGAAGTGGGTTTTTTTCTGCGTTTTTTCGCCCAATCGGGAATATTAAGTTGCTGGCTTCTGCTGATAGCGAGGGCAAAATTCTGGACATTGCGCGTAATGGTGGATCCGGCGGCGGTATATGCTTGCTTGCCGATTTTTATCGGGGCAATTAAAGTGCTATTGCTTCCAATGAACGCTCCTGCTTCAATTTCTGTGCGATGTTTTTGCATTCCGTCATAATTGCAGGTAATCGTACCTGCGCCAATGTTGGCATTCTGGCCGATTTTGGCATCGCCCAGATAAGAAAGATGAGCCGCGCGCACTCCGGAAGCAAGGCGACTATTTTTTATTTCTACAAAATTGCCCACGCGGACATCCTCACCTAAAACGGTTTTAGGACGCAAATGCGCAAATGGACCAATTACGCACCCTTTGCCCACACGGCATTCTTCCAGATAAGAAAACTTCACCACAGTGCCTTTGCCAATCCAGCAATCCTTGAGGTAAGCATGCGGACCAATCACCGCCCCTTGCTCAATGCTACTCTTGCCCAGAATATATGTTCCGCTCCGGATGATGCAATCCTGTTGCAGTTCCACATCCGGACCGATACAAATCGCGCCGCACACCTCAAAAGTTACCCCCTGTTTCTGCCAATGGTTGATGATTCGCAATGCCAATATATCCGTGACATAGGAGAAATCCTCCCGGGTGTTCACCCCTGTTCCTTCCGTCTCGTCCCGCAGTTCAAACAACTCCACTTTCTTTCTGTCCTGCGTGAAGAGATGAAAAACTCTGGGCAAATAATATTCACCGGAATCTGCCGGCGGAATTTTTTTTAAGTAAGAAAAAATTTCCGGGCAGGGGAACATATACACACCGACATTTACCTTTTTCTCCTTTTTTTCTTCCGAAGACAGTTCGCTTTCTTCTTTGATTTCAGCCTTTTCATTTTTCACCAAAATCCTGCCATATCCTTCTGGGTTGCACATCTGCGTATACATCAAAGAAGCAAACGCTTTCTTCTCTTGATGAGCCCGGAGAAATTCTTTCAATGAATCGGGTTGCATCAGTGGCAGGTCTGCGTTCATCACCAATAAACTGCCCCGGAATTTGCGCAAAGTATTGGTCAAAGTGAGCAGGGCTTTTGCTGTTCCTGTTACCGCTTCCTGCACCACAATGTTTGGATGAATGTTTGCCGCCAGTTCTTCGTATCCTTTCGGAGCCACGAGGAAAATTTTCTGCACCCCTGCTTTTTTCATTGCCCGAATTGGATAGCCTGCCATTGGAACTTCTAAAATGGTGTGAAACGCTTTGGGAAGAGCAGATTGGAACCTTTTGCCCACTCCGCCTGCTAAAATCACCCCGATTACATCTTTCATATTGTTCACCCAACTTTATCATATCCTTTTTGCTCGGAGGGTTTTCTCAACTCCTTTCTTCATGTTATGATGGAGGTAGATGGAGCAAGAAGCGTATCAGGGCTGGCTGGAGAAAGAGCAGGAATTTTGGGACCATTTCAATGAAGATGCGCTGAAATATGGGATACCGCACTGGCTGGACTTGCGCAATGCTACCAGATTGAATCGGCCGGTGTGGTCGCCATTTGATGACCCGAAAATTGAGGCGATTCTGCGGGGGGAAGTGAAGCGCAAATTCCTACAAAAAGCGACAAAGCAGAACGGAAGGGCGCTGGACCTGGGATGCGGAATGGGGTGGCTTTCTTTAGAACTTGCTCGCGCGGGCATCTCCTGCGATGCTTATGATGTCAGCAAAAAGTCCATTCAAATTGCGAGGGAATATGCGGCAAAAGTCCGACCGAAAGCGGAAATTCGCTATGATGTTGCTAATCTGAATACCCTCACCCTGCCCGAAGATTCCTACGACCTGGTGGTGGTCTGGGATGTGGTGCATCACATTGTGGAGCCGGAGCGATTATTCCGAGAAGTACGAAAGACTATGAAGCGAAGCGGATTATTTCTTTTATTTGACCATATCGGGCTTGAGGAAAAAAATCTGCGATTTTATCGCATTTTTCATCTTTTTGTTCCCGCTTCTTTTTCCATGTATAGTCGGAAAATCCGACATATACTGGGTTTTTCCTCGCCTGTCCCTGCTCCAACTTCCTCATCCATTCCCGATGCTCCGTTTGAACATCACAGCGAGCGGAAGATTTTGCCCGCCCTTTTAGAGGTCTTCCCGGGCGTTCAGTACACCACTCACCTGAGTTTCGCTATGCACCTGGCGCACCACCACCAACTCCCTTCTCTCTTCTCCTACTTTTTACTGCGCCAGTTAAAAAAACTGGATGATTATCTTATTCGCCGGGGTTATCTTGGCGGGGAATATCTTTTTGCAGAATGGCGGAAACTTTAAGTGGGAGCAGGTAAAATATGAAGCCACTGGATGAGGAGGAAGAGGATACGCCCGATGAGTAGGGAAACGCGAGCCATCACGGTATAGCCGAATGCCGCTCCGAAGCCAATCATAACAAACCAGATGCCTAATCGGCTCATCCCGGCTAATACTCCCTTATGCTCCAGCGAGAAGAAGAAATAAGCCAGGGTGCATATCATCCCGATAAAACTGAGGCTCATACCTAAACCCGCGGCGAAAGTGGCAGTTCCCTGCTGAATATCCACGAATGGGGAGACACTTCCATACATTTGAGCCAGAATATTTGCTTGAATGGTCGCGGGCAGGCTCACGCCTGCTCCCCAACCGATATAATAAGCAAAGGGAAACCCCATCAGCCAGGAGAATTTGGGCGCAATAAACGGCAAAAAGAGGAACAATCCCATAATAAAGGGAATCAGCGTAAGAATAGATTCCTGTAAAAATGGACCATACGCCCCGGTTTCCTGGTAGGCTGTATAAGCTTTCACCAGCGGGTCCCAAACCTGAGGTATGATATCCTGATGAAATGTGGTGCTGACCAGATAGCCGATGGAAACGCCGGCAAAAATATGCTCTGCGAGGCGAAAGACCACATTATCCTGAATCAAAAAAGAAAACACGGCAAGCGTGAGCAAGGCTGAAATCCAGATGCCGATATTCAGGTAAGCGGGTTTGTCTAACCATTCAACAAAAGGAATCACTTTATTTCACCTGCCTTTTGCGGGAAAAGAAAAAAAGCAGATTACCGAGTATGATGAGGATAATAATGTATAAATGCACCAAACTCTGCGATAAGAGCATTTTGAGGGTAAGCGGAGTAGGCTGGCCATAGACCAGCAGTTGATATTCTGCCGCTCCCTTTAATCCACCCAGAAGGCCCTGCACCTGCCCGGTGTTAATATAAGGATAGTAGTTCGCCGCCATCACTCCGGTAACGCCCAAGAGCACGGTTTCCCCATACCTCTGATTTGCCAGAGCAATCCACCAATCCGGCGTAGCCCCTGCGGCGAAACAAACGGTCAACCCAATTTTGTCGTAGTTGGAATTTTCCACGAGCAGAGGCATATTTTCCGTCACGCCGCCAAGGGCATCCTTCGGAAAAGTCTTTCGAATATTTTCCCCTATGCCGAGGATGACCGCAGATATTCCGGGCATATAGCCCAAGGCCGCATAATCCTCCCCATATTTCTTTTCATATTTTTCTGCAATACGACGCACCGTATCCAGAGAGAAGGGATGTCCATCGGGCCAGAGGGCGATGGAGATGACTTTGAGGTTTTTCCTCATTGCATGCTCCATCACGGTAGTTGCCATTGGGTTTAATTCCGGCATGGCTGAAGGACCGTAATCAAAAGATAAAAGGATGGTGGAACCTTCTGGAAGTGCCTCTATGGTCTGATAAAATTGTTGCACAACAGGAGAAGCCTCTCGCACGGGGAACACATATGGGAGAAATAACGGGATGATGAGTACCACCGTAAAAATGAGGAAAATGACGGATCGGGCTTTTATATTTTATCCTCCTGCCAGGTAGGTTCGTTCAATTCCGAGGATGATTTTCAGGCTGGTGGCGGCAACTCCGAGTGCGACACCGATCATAATTCCTCTCTGAGCGGCCATATTCGGGTAATCCAGAAGCCAGTTTGCCACCGCCGGGAAATAGGGGGAGAGTAATTCGCCGATGGGGACGCGGCCAAACATCATAATTACGGCGGTCAGCAGCATGAGAAAGGCTTCGAAATTTCGTGCACGGAAGGCTCTGAACGATGCTGATGCCATATAAAACGCCAGCAGACTGAACATCGTGCCATCCAGGGCAACGACCAAAAAATCAAAATACCATTTGGTTGGCGTAGCGCCTACCGGAGCCCACCATAGCCCAATTCCTACCGTAACAATAAGTGTAACCAGTGTAACGATACTGAACCCCCATCCACTTTCCTGCCTTCGGACTCTCCTGAAATGGAGACGCATCAGATTGCCAACAGCCAGAATCACCGTCATTCCGAAGATCACAATTTGCCAGGTGATGGATTTCTCATAGGCATATTGAAAAAACTGGCCTGCCGGCGTTTTGGGATGGATGAAGAAATGAACAACCATAAACCATCCCACAGCAAATGCCAGAGCGATGGGCAGCCACCTTTTCATCTTCTCACCGCCTGTGTCATCTTGTTTTCAGAAAGTTCAGCAAAATTTCAAAAGTTTCTTTCTCCTGGAGCAGGATACCGTAGAAAAAAATGCTGAACAGCACAACCAGCACGGCGCCGGCGACGATAATTTTGAAAAAATCCTGCGTTTTCAATGCGCTCAGATGCAGAGGGTCGCGGCTGAGATAAGCGCTGGCGGCATACAACTCTTCGCCCAGCAGGGTATAATCGCAGGCAGCAACGAAGAAGGGCAGTTGGGTGACTGCATCCGTTCCGGCGATTTGAATCGCCCCGGAAACCGCTCCTGCTTCCGCAAGAATCAATGACTCTGCATAGAAATATCCCAGAAGCAGATTCGTGGCGGGCTTTTCGCGCATCATATATCCGCTAACCGCCGCCGCATAGGCGAATTGCGTCCCCGCAATAAAAAATACACTCTCCGGGTCATACACATCTGCCTTCCCTGCCTTGGTATAAGCATCCTTCACCACTTCCCTCTCCACGACAAAGGTCACCGGATGCTCGTTAGGAACGCGAAGAGGCGTCTCATATTCGGCTACCTTCTGCGCCACCTGGGAAAGAATATTGATGGCTGCAATGGTGGAAATGATGGCTGGAGACTCTAATCCGTTGACGAATAATATGGGCTTTCCCATTTCTGTCGCTCGGCCGATGGCTTCATCCACCGCATCCAAACCCGGAATCCTTCTCAGATACAACGCTCTTCCCCTTCGCGCCATTGCAAGCAAGATGAGGAAGATAATAAAAAATCCCAGAAGGAAAACGAGCACATTCAACCGCTTGAGATGAAAGAAATTCATCCACGCATCCGGAACCTGCTGAGCCCAAACGATCGGAGAAAACGCCCAGAAAAAGACCAAGGAGAGCATCACCCTGTTCATTTCTTTACCTCCACAACATCCTCACTTTCATTATATATTTTACTGATTTTTATATCCCTTCCAGAGCATTTCCTGTGAAAAGAATCACCCGGCTGGGAGGGAACGGAGGAATGGGGAAAGCATAAACGGTGCAATCGTCTTCTGTAAATTTCCTGGGGTTTCTCTCTTGATATGCCCACTGGATGGCTTTCTTTTCTATCGGAAGAAGCGAAAGCGGACCTCCCAGCCGAACGGTGAGCCGTTGAAAATCTAGAATCGTCACGGTGAGCGAAAAAAGCCCTGCCAGGCGATACGCCATCGCCTCGTGGCTGACGCGAAATATTTTTGCCAGAGACAATAAATCCATCTTCACCTTCGGTGCATATTTTTCCACCCAATCGGGAGGCATCAAAAGAAATGCCGCACCGGCATCACACTCCTGCTCGGAGTAATCAAAGAATTCAAAAATCTCGTGGGCAATCCGAAACCTTCTGCGCGTCACCGGGTCGGTCCGATTCACCCAGATAATCCTCCTTCCATCCACTCGCGCACAACAGGTGGGCATCCCGATGGGAGCTATGTGCAATTCTATCCCTTCCATCAGAGCAATTTCTGCTACATCAACCGGCGGCTGACGAATCCCCCATTTTTTGAGAAATCGCTTCGCCTGCTCCTCCACTTCCCACATCCTACTTTTCATTCTACACTAATTTCCCCACAAGGCAGAAATTCAGCGATTCCCAGAAAAAAAAATTACCTCCTATTTCCCATCCGATGAGAAACTTACCTCTTGGGTGAAGAGAAATTAAGGGTGAAGACCGTCCAGGGGTCCAGAAATATCGTAGTAGCGCAGAGCCGGATATAACGAGTAGGCAAAGGCAGAGCCGTCTGCGCGCACGGGGGGGTTCCGCCTCAAAATCTGCACATAGTATGGTGATATAATGGAACGCAGGGGTGAAAGGAGATGAAGGAGAAGAATCCGTGGGTTTTGCCTTCGTTAATTTTAGGCATTGCCATTATCACGGCGGTTCTGCTGTATAAATTGCTTCCAGGTCGGACTTCGGTTGTTACTAGCCCCTTTCCCGCCACTTCTTCCGTGAGTTTCCCCTCAGACCTTCCGGTCATCCAGTATACCGAAGCACCCAATTACATTGGAAAAGAAGCGATTGTGGAAGGCACCGTGGTTCGGATGGGGTCCAGCCAGAGGGGAACGATTTTTCTGAATTTCTGCTTTGATTATCGGAAATGCCCATTTTATGCGGTGATTTTTGCCAGTCAGGCATCCAATTTCCCCCATCCCCAGCAGTATCAAGGCAAAAAGGTGCAAATCTGGGGAGTAATTGGCACATACCGCAATCAGGCGCAGATTATCCTGAATGACCCAAGTCAAATCCGCGTGGTGGAATAAACCCATTTCTGCTTCTTCTGCTTTTCTGCATATTTCCGCCACAATTGTCCCCAGGCGGTCTGATAAAATTGGTTGAAATATTTTTTCCCCACGAGCGGATACCAGAACAAGTCGTGATAAACATAAGAGGCGAAGGGAGCCCAGACCCAGAGCGGAGAATACAGAAGGATTTTCTCCAGCGGGCGGAGAAATCCTTTGCGTATCGCTTGGTCACCCCAGATGACCGGGCTTCTTTTTGAAATAAATCCCCACGATTCGTTTGCTCGGTGGGTATCACCTACCAGAGGGATTTTTTCCGGATTTGCCACGCCTAAACCATCCTGCTCACACATTATCAGATAAGGAATGTTCAGCGGGTCAAATCCCATCAATTTAGCGGCAATGCTATCCACTGCTACGGAATCCCCACTGGCAAGGAGGATATTTTTCACTTTCGGAACCATCGTTCGTGGGCCAGCGCCATCGCCAGCAATCGTTCCATCCATTACCGCCCAGATTCCCGGATGGATTTCCTTTTGAAGCCACATCAAATCCAGCAGGGTTTCGTGAATCCATTTATGTCCGTAATGGCGATATTCTTTGAGAAGCCCGCCAAAGGAATTTTTCACTGCGCCCGTGGTGATGGCATGACCGTGAGTTTTTATCGTGGGCAGATGCACCACCCATTTTCCCAGAAAGATTTCTGGGATTTCCAATCCTCGGGGAAATAATTTGGGAAGCACCCGGAGCGGCGAGCGCGGGTTATAGGAAATCCATTCTGTATCAGGAAGAGGGATGAACCGAATGCCGTAATGACGGAAAATGCCCGTCCAGAGATTCCGGTCCGCTCCTTTTTTCACATCGGTGACCACCGTGCGATTTTCCACCGCAATAAGTTTCTTTGCCGAATAGCCCTCCTCCAGCAGAGCACGAATCACCCCATCCAGTTGCCACGGCTGTGTAGAAGATGCAGGGTAATACAGCGTCCAGGAAAGGTTCAGTTTCAGAAGAATTTCCTCATCTTTCGGTAGATGTTCAAATGCTCCGGATAACTGCATCAGCCTGTGGTAATCCTGCACAACGGTTTCCGGCGATGTGTTCACTATGGCGACAGCATCTTTCTCCATCCAAAATTATTGTAAAGCGGAAGCGCCCAGCATTGTTATGGGGTTATAATGAGGGCAGGAGGCGAAGGGGATGCAGGTTCAGGTGGCGAGAAAATATGCATATCCGATGGAGCAGGTTTATTCAGCGGCGAAAGATTTGCGCCGACTTGCCAGCCAGATTCCCATTATCCGAAAGGTGGAAATTCTGGAAGAAAAGGAAAACCTGGTGAAGGCGAAATGGACGGCGCATCTGGAAATCGCCGGATTCTCGCAAACTGTCTCCTGGGTGCAAACGGACCGATGGGATGATGAAAAGAAAATCTGCGAATTTGAGATGACGGAGGGGCAATTCCAGGAATATAAAGGGCTATGGGAATTTTTTCAGGAATCAGAGGGAAGCCGTTCGGTGCTTACCGTATCGTATGAGTTGGGGCTGGGGCCGCTGGGACCATTTTTTCAGCAGATGCTTCAGAAAATGGTTCGGGATGCCTCACAGATGTGGCTGAACGCAGTAGAAAAAATTCTTTCCGCCTCATAATCTTCCCTTCAAACGCGGGTGAAAAAGAAAAACTGCCGAGGTGGCGCTGATAGTGAGCATATAGGGCAAACTGGCGGCAAGTGGCGGGGAAAGCAGACTGCTCTGCCCTATGCGAAGCACTACCATAGTGGCAATATAAAATACGAATGCCAGAAGGATAGATAATCCCAAGCCGTAGGAAGAAGAAGAGCGTTCAGATAAAGCGCCCACGCAGGCGCCAAGAATGGCAAAAATCAGCGCGGAAAAGGGCAGGTAGAGTTTCGTCCACCTCTGCGTATCCCAGAATAACCTCTGCTTAGGGTTTGCTCCACTCTCTTTTAGATAATTCACATAAGAAGTCAATTCGGAAAAATTCATCTCAGCGGGAGATTTTGCCAGTGTGACCGCTTGGCGAACCTGCAAACCGGAAGAAAGTTTCATTCGGTCAAATACCGTCCAGATAATGCGCTCCTCTCCGCTGACGAGCACGACTTGCCCGCGAAACAAAATCCAATCGGAAGATTCTGGGGATTCAGGGTGTGCCGATTCGGCAGTGATGATGCGTCGCAATGTTTTGCCCTGATATTCCAGCCAGGTGATATTTACTAAAATTCCGGCTTTTCCAGATACTGCGAGGATGACGCGTTCGATACCGTCTTTTAGAGTTTCCCGATACAGCAGATTCTTGCGTTCCCATTGCTCGGGATTTTTTAACTGATTCTGCAGGCGGGAGAAACTCTGCTGGGCAGCGGGGGAAATCCACTCATTTGTAATGCCGGTTGCCAGAGCGCTGATGATTCCGAGGCAGAGTGGAGGGATGAGAATTCGGGAGAAGCGTACGCCACTGGTATAGAGCGCATCCAGTTCCCCACGTCCACTTAATCGGTTTATCCCCAGAAGCGTGGATAAAAGAGCAGAAAGCGGCAAAGTGTACACCAGAACTTGCGGAAAGCCCAGAAAATACAGGTGAATCACATCTCTCCACTGCACGTGATATTCCACCAACAAAATCATTAAAGGGCGCAGAAACAACACCGCTGAAACAAGGAGAGAAAACGCCAGAAAGCCGAAGAGGAAGAACGGAGCCAATTCCTGCCAGATCACTTTATTGCGCAGGCTAATCAATCCGAAGAAATCAAATCTTCCGGGATGCGGAATTTTTTGCCCAGATAATATTCCCGTGCAACCGGATTTTCTGCTACTTCCTTTGAAGTTCCACTGAGGAGAATTTTGCCTTCTGCCATAATAAATACGCGGTCGGTAATGGTCAGGGTGTCCCGGACATTGTGGTCGGTGAGCAGAATACCCACTCCTTCCTCCTGGCGAAGGCGCAGAATGGTCTCCTTTAAGTCCTCAATTGCCAGCGGGTCTACGCCGGTAAAAGGCTCATCCAGAAGGAGAAAGGAGGGCTCAAGAGCCAGAGCGCGGGCAATTTCCACTTTCCTTCTTTCTCCGCCAGAAAGATGAAATCCCAGGATTGCCGCCAGCGGTCGAAGCCCAAATTTCTCCATCAACTGTTCTGCCATTTCCATTCTGCGCCTTTTTGGCAAACCGCGATTTTCCAAAACCAGCAGGAGATTTTCTCGCACATTGAGTTTGCGAAAAATGGAAGGCTCCTGGGCAAGGTAGCCGATACCCATCCTCGCACGATGCGGAACGCTCAAGTGCGTAATTTCCCTGCCGTTCAGATATACTTTCCCCTGATTCGGATGGATGAGCCCCATAATCATATAAAATGTGGTGGTTTTCCCTGCGCCATTAGGACCCAGCAAGCCAACGATTTCTCCTTTTTGAAAAGACAGGGAGACATCATTGACCACCGTTCTTCTGCCATACCGTTTGGTCAAATTTTGCGCATTCAGAGCAGACATCTCTTTCAGCCGGCGGAGGGATTTGAACCCTCAACCTGCTGATTACGAATCAGCTGCTCTGCCCTTGAGCTACACCGGCTTCCTACCTGAATTATACTCCCCACAACGGAATTGACGCTCAAAATTCCCGGAAAGGTGGAAATTCGTTACGGATAAATCCCGCGGATTCTTGTGGCTTCTGTAACTTCGCGAATTGCCACAATGTTTGCCGCCAGACGGGGGTACACTTTTTTCTCTTCTACCACAGCAAAGACTTTTTGGAATGCCTTTTTCATAATCCGCTCAAGATGATTGTAGATTTCCGCTTCTTCCCAGAAAAAGCCGTAAATATCCTGCACCCACTCAAAATAAGAGACCGTTACACCCCCTGCATTTGCCAGGATGTCGGGGATGACCAGAATGCCTTTATCGTGAAGAATTTTATCTGCCCCTGGTGTGGTGGGACCATTAGCGGCTTCGACCACAATCTTTGCTTGAATTCGGTCAGCATTTTTTTCGGTAATCTGATTCTCCACAGCAGAAGGAATCAGCACATCACAGGGAACTTCCAGCACATCCTGAATTCCTATTTTGTCCGCATCGGGATAATTCACGACTGAGCCGGTTTCGGATTTGATTTTGATGAGTTTTTGCACATCCAGCCCTTTGGAATTATAAATTCCGCCTCTGGTATCGGAAGCAGAAACAATTTTTGCGCCGTCATCGTTAAAAAGGAGCGCACAATTCATCCCGGCATTGCCAAACCCCTGGATGGAAACTCTGGCATCCTTCAGGGAGGAGTTCACCTGGCGCACAGCTTCCCTGGTGGTGTAGAGCACGCCGCGAGAAGTGGCATCGTGCCTGCCCAGAGAGCCACCAATATTGATGGGTTTGCCGGTCACCACACCCGGGGTGGAAAATCCCCGGTGCATAGAATAGGTATCCATAATCCAAGCCATCACCTGAGGATTGGTGTTCACATCCGGAGCGGGGATATCTGCATCCGGACCGATGAGGATGGAAATTTCTGTGGTATAGCGCCTGGTAAGATTCTCCAGCTCCTGCAGGGTCAACTCTTTGGGGTTACAGGCAACGCCGCCTTTGGCTCCACCGTATGGAATCCCTACCACAGCGCATTTCCAGGTCATCCACATTGCCAGAGCCTTCACTTCATCCAGCGTCACATCTGGAGCATACCGGATGCCCCCTTTGCCCGGACCCCGAGCCAGATTGTGTTGCACCCGATGCCCGGTGAAAACCTGAATTGCACCATCCCGCATCTTCACGGGGAAATTCACCGTCAATTCCCGCTTGCAATAAGCAAGAACTTGCCGCATCCCATCATCCAGGTTCATCGCATCTGCGGCTTCATGAAATTGCTTCAACGCCATCTGCCACGGATTCAATTCTCATCGCCTCCAATTACGAAATATGATATAGTTCAACGAGTTTTCTCTTGATTTTTCTCATCTTCTTCAGCATCCTGTCCACGCAACCCTTTCCGGAATTCGGTGATGGCTTGACCTAATCCCCGCGCAAGTTCCGGAATTTTTTTATATCCGCCAAATAGCAACAACACAATCACCAGAATAATCAATAGTTCGGTTACACCAATATTTCTCAGCATCTTTTCCTCCTCCCAAACGCATCATATCATATTTGCCCATTTTTGGTTTATAATAAAAACAGTGAGACACAGAGGGGAAAGGGGCAAAAATCCGGATGCTCATTCGGGGTTTTTACGCTCTATGAGGAGGAATTGCGAGGTGTGCGTTCATGCAAAAGAGGAAAAAATTTGACAGAAAGGAAAAAATTTGATAAAAATGAAATATTGGCAAGTGGATGTGAGAAGAGCAAGGAGGTCAAAATGAAAGAAAATGGGAAATGGCTGGTTTTGGTAGTGGCGGCTTTTTGGTTCATCAAAGCGGGGGAGCAACCGAAAACCAACCTGCCGGATAAGGTGAAATATCCGCATAACATCCGGGGAGGAGTACTCAAAGATACCCAATATCAGCCCTCGGATGTTTGCCATTCCTGCCACCACGATTTTTTTCAAGATTGGAATGAGGATGCGCACGGGATGTCTTGGAGGGGAAGATATTTCCAGGTCTACTATCGGCAATTGTTGAAAAACACGGGGAAGGAATATGAGGAGGAGTGCTTGAAATGTCACGCTCCGATGGCTGTTGCTGAAAAAAAGTTTCTGGTGGATGAGGATATCTACCGGGAAGGGGTGAATTGCGATTATTGTCATACGCTGGATTTTGTGGAAGGGTTTCGGTGGCAGAGCGATCCGGGGCAGTGGAAAAGAGGACCGCGCTATCCTTCATACGAGGGCTCCCACATTATGTTTTATGACCGCACCTATGGCACCAGTCTGGTCTGCTTGCCCTGCCACGAATGGGAGAAGAACGGAGTGCCCATTCTGGATGAATATACTGCCTGGACGGGAAGCCCGCAAAAAGTGGAAGGGAAAGAATGTCAAACCTGTCATATGCCTGCTTACAAGGGCATTTCTGCCAGGGGAGGATATGACCGGGAAGACACCAAGGCGCACAATTTCCCTTCTTTTGCGGATATGGAGTTTTTGAAATCGGCGCTGACCCTAAAAGTGGATGCCAGAAGGGATGTAGAAGACCCCAGAAAAGTGCGCATCACCGTCACCGTCAAAAATAGCGGTTCTGGCCATTTTCTTCCAGCAGGATTTTCCTGGAAAGAACTGGATGTGGTCATCCGCCTAAGAGACTTGGAGGAAAATGTGTATTGGGACAGGAAAGAAGTGATTAAGAAAACGCTCGGAGATTGGAAGGGCAACCCTGTGGTGGAAGACTGGTTGGCAACCCAGGTGCTTTCCGATACGCGTTTGAAACCTGGAGAAGAGAGGGTGTATTCCTACGAGGTGGATTTAGAAGAGTTGGGGGTGCCGGAAGGACTGCGATTGTTTGCGACCGCTCAAGTATTTCGCATTCACCGGCCTAAAGAAGTGTATCAGACGGCGAAGGAAGTTCCTCTCAAGCCGGAACGTGTGCTGGCGGAATTTGTGGAAGTTGAGTAGTTTTCCTTGCTTTGATGTCAATTCCGGTCGTCTTCTCTCCTGAATACGAAGTAGATATTGGAGAGCATGTGTTCCGAACGGAGAAATTTCGCGGAGTGTATGAAAAACTTCGCGCCAGCAAATGGGCAGAAGATGTGGAATTTTTTGAGCCTCCTGATCTGCCCTGGGAGGAATTTTCAGGTTTTCTTACTCCGGAGTATCTTCAGGATTTGAAAGCAGGCAGGGAAAGTTTTTCCACCTTGCGCTCGGAACTTCCCATACATCGGGCGGTTATCTATTCGCAAAAACTTGCCGCAGGAGGCACATATCTGGCGCTGGATTCTGCGCTATCCGGTAGATGCGGCATCCATCTGGGAGGGGGGTTCCATCACGCTTATCCTGACCATGCGGAAGGGTTTTGCTACATCAACGACATTGCGTTCGCCATCTGGAAAGCAAAAAAAGAAGGAAAGATTGGCAAGGCGCTGGTGGTGGATTGCGACCTGCATCAGGGAAATGGCACAGCCGCATATTCTCAGAAAGACCCGGATATGTTCTCTTTTTCCATCCACCAAGAATGGCTCTATCCCATTCCGAAGGAACGGAGTTCATTAGACATTGGCTTGGGCTTGGGTGCTACCGATGAGGAATACCTTTCTTTGCTGGAGGATGCGCTTTCGCGGTTCAGAAAAAGTTTTCAACCTGATGTGATGGTATATCAGGCGGGAGTGGACCCCTACCAAGAGGACCTGCTGGGTTCGTTGAGGATTTCTCAAGAGGGATTGCGAAAAAGGGATGCTCTGGTGATTTCTTATGCAAAAGAGCAAGCAATCCCGCTGGTCATCACTTTTGGCGGAGGCTATCCCCCCTCGCTGGAAACTTTGATTCAACTACACTATCAAACGGTGGAGACCGCTCTGGAGTTCTTTTCTTCGCAAAATTCGCCGATTGCTCATCATATATTTTTCCGGGTGGCACAGGGGGAGTAGAAATATGGAAATATTCCTTCCAGCTGGAATGGGAGTGGTGCTCATAGTGGGGTTAAACTATTATTTTCAGAAAGGGGGAGCAAAAAGGCGTTTCATCATCTGGCGACTTCCCGGAGAGGAAGAGAAAGTGGTGCTGACTTTTGATGACGGACCGAACCTGCGATTTACGCCACAAATCCTGCACATTTTGCGAAAAAAAGGGGTGAGGGCGCATTTCTTTTTCATCGGCAGAAATGTGGAAAAATACCCGGAAATTGCCAGACAAGCGGTGGAAGATGGCCATATCATCGGCAACCACACTTATCAGCACAACGGGCTATATCTGCTCAGCGCCAAGCAGATGAAAGAGGAACTCCAGCGATGCAATGAAGTGATTGAAGAAGTCTGCGGGGTCGTTCCCAAATACTTCCGCCCGCCGCGGGGATTATACAACCGAAATTTGTTGAAGGTATGCGGACAATTAGGGATGAAGATGGTGCTGTGGTCGAAAAGCAGCGTGGATTGGCACCCGCGCATCCGGGCGAAAGTGATTTGCAAACGCGTGGTCAGAAGAATTTCCCCGGGCGACATTTTGCTGTTTCACGATGGGGGCAACCTGCTGGGACCAGACGGAGGAAACCGCCTGACCACAGTGCGCTCGCTTCCGCTTATTATTGAGGTAATTCGTTCAAAAGGATTAGATTTTACGACCCTGGACCGGGTTTAGTAGCCTTCCATTTCTCTTCGGAAGAATGCCCGGGAAATATAGACTTTTCGGGATAAAGATAATGCGCAATACAATTTATGGCAATCGCGGCTTGGGCGAAGCCCACCGCCAGAAGGTTCAGGTGAAGCCCGCTTGCGGAAGAAACAACATCACCCGCAGCGAAAATACCTGGTAAATTGGTTTCCATTCGCTCATTCACCTTGATATATTTCCCTTCCACAGTCACGCCCCATTTCTTAATCTTTTCCACATCCGCTTTGAATCCGAGATTCAGCAGAACGGCATCCACCGGCAGAACTTCCTCCTCCTGAGTCTTGTTGTGGAAAATCACGGCTTGCTCAACCGCATTGTTGCCCTGCACTTTTTTGAGTTCATAAAACAGTTTCACATCCACATCTGAAGCAAGCAACTGCCTCACACTTTCCTCATGGGCGCGGAATTTGTCTCTTCTGTGGATGAGGGTAATTTTCTGGGCAATCTCAGTTAGGTGAATCGCCCAATCCACAGCAGAATCTCCCCCGCCTACAATCAGGACTCTTTTGCCCTGAAACATTTCCGGTTGGCGGACAAAATATTCCACTCCTTTTCCCTCAAACTCTGCCACTCCGGGAACATTCAAACGATTGGGTTGAAATGAACCGATACCAGTGGCGATCAATACTGCTTTGCTGATATGTTCCTCTCTTTGAGTTTTCAAGAGGATTTTTTTCGGCTCCTGCAGGTGCATTTGTTCTACCGTTTGCTCCAGGACCACTTCGGGCTGGAACTGCATCGCCTGCTCAATCAATTGCTGCACCAGCGTTTTTGCAAGGATTTTCTGGAATCCGGGCACATCGTAAATATACTTTTCCGGATAAAGCACGGTGATTTGCCCGCCGAGGCAGGGAAGCGCCTCAATGATTTTTGTCTTTAAATTTCGGAAACCCGCATAGAAGGCAGCGAAAAGCCCCGTGGGACCTCCGCCAATAATGCTCACATCCATTAGTTCGCTCATACCAATTTTGATTATAATCGGGTTAAGTTTTTTATAATATCACTGGTATGAAACGGATTGTTTGGCTGGAGGAAATCAATGCGGATGATGTAGCCCTCGTAGGCGGGAAAAATGCCGCTCTGGGTGAAATGGTGCAGAAATTGACTCCTCAGGGCATTGCCATTCCGGAGGCTTTCATTGTCACAGCCGATGCTTACGAAGAATTCCTGAACGTATCGGATTTGAAGAGAAAAGTTGCGGAAAGTCTGGACGGATTTATTGGGGAAGATGTGGAGGAATTACGCAGAAGAGCGACGAATTTGCGCAATGCCATCCTCGGCGCGCCCTTGCCGACAGATTTGCGCAGGGAAATTACTCAGGCTTACGAACGGATGTGCGACCTGTATCAGATGCAGGTGGATGTGGCGGTGAGAAGCAGTGCTACGGCGGAAGATTTGCCTGTGGCTTCTTTTGCAGGACAGCAGGATACTTTTCTGAATGTTCGGGGCGGCGAGGCGGTTTGTGAATCCGTGAAGCGGTGCTTTGCTTCTCTGTATAATGAGCGCGCCATCAGTTACCGCATTCATCATAATTTTGACCACTTAAGCATCCGAATATCTGCCGGTGTGCAAAAAATGGTACGGTCTGACCTTGGTTCTTCCGGCGTGATATTTACTTTAGACCCCGAGTCAGGATTTGCCGAAGTAGTATACTTGACTTCCGTTTTCGGTTTAGGCGAAGTTCTGGTGAAAGGATTGGTTACCCCGGATGAATTTTATGTGTTTAAGCCGTTATTGCGAAATGGATTTCCTGCTATCGTGGAAAAGCGCCTCGGAGTGAAGAAATTAAAAATGACCTACCGAACCCTCGCAGGGGAGTATTCCACCAAAATGGTGAAAACCTCGCTGATGGAGCGGAAACATTTTTCTCTTACCGATCAGGAGGCGCTCACCCTTGCCCGATGGGCTCTGCAAATAGAACAGCATTTTTCTCAGCGAGCGGGCAATTGGATGCCAATGGATATTGAATGGGCAAAAGATGGACTTTTAGGAAAATTATTTATCTTGCAGGCGCGCCCGGAAACCGTGCATTCCCGGAAAACCGAGCCGGTTCATTATATTTATCGCCTGCAGGAAAAAGGTAAGGTGCTCACCACCGGGCAAGCGGTCGGAGCCAAAATCGCTTCTAACAGAGCGCGGATTTTGAGCGATGTGTCTGAAATGCACCTGTTTCAGCCCGGGGAAGTGTTGGTTACGGATATGACCGACCCGGATTGGGAGCCGATAATGCGGCAAGCCAGCGGGATTGTCACTGAACGCGGAGGGAGAACCTGCCACGCCGCCATCGTTTCCAGAGAACTCGGCATCCCTGCCGTAGTAGGAACACAAAATGCAAGAGAAGTAATTCCGGATGGTGCCGAGATTACCGTTTCCTGTGCTGAAGGCGAAATTGGCTATATCTATCAAGGCAGGTTGCCGTTTCAAACCGAAACACTGGATATGCGGAAAGTTCCCCAAACCCGTATCGCCTTGATGCTGAATATTGGCAATCCAGAAAAAGCCTTTGAATATTCTGTTCTTCCCCATCAGGGCGTTGGGCTTGCTCGTCTGGAATTCATCATCGCTTCTGGTATCCAGATTCACCCTCTGGCTTTGCTGCGATACGACCAAATCCCTGACGCCGAGGTTCAGCAAAAAATTGTGCAATTGACGGATGGCTATTCCAATCGGGAAGAGTTTTTTGTGGAAAAACTTTCCTACGGCATTGCCAAAATTGCTTCTGCATTTTATCCCAAACCGGTAATTTTGCGCTTCAGCGATTTTAAAACGAATGAATACGCCAACCTCATCGGGGGAAAATTTTTTGAACCCAGGGAAGAAAATCCTATGCTGGGCTTTCGCGGAGCATCAAGGTATTATTCAGACTTTTATCGGGATGCGTTCACCCTGGAATGCCTGACAGTTAAGAGGGTGCGGGAGCAGATAGGGCTGGAAAATTTGAAGGTAATGATTCCTTTTTGCCGCACTCCGGAAGAGGGAAGAAAAGTCATAGAAATCCTTCGGGAATTCGGTCTGATTCAGGGAAGGAAAGGATTTGAGATTTATGTGATGGCAGAGTTGCCCTCCAATATCCTTCTGGCAGAAGAATTTGCCGGGATGTTTGATGGCTTTTCTATCGGGAGCAACGACCTGACCCAATTGACGCTGGGAGTGGACCGGGATTCCAGTTATGTGGCATTTTTATATGATGAGCGCAATCCTGCGGTATTGCAATCGGTGGCGAAACTCATAGAGGCGGCGCACAAATATGGAAGAAAAGTGGGCATTTGCGGGCAGGCGCCCAGCGACTTCCCGGAATTTGTCCAATTTCTCGTCCAGCAGGGTATTGATAGTATTTCCCTGAATCCGGATGCGCTTTTGCCCACTCTACTTATGGTTCATCAATTAGAGCAAGCCTATGGTGATTAAATTCTTGACCGATGGTTTTTGTTTTTGTATAATACATAATGCAATGCGGGGTTTGAGAGAGGCAGAAAAATGAGTCAACTGGCGGAAATGAAAAAGCAAATTATCTGGGAGGTAGCACAATATTTTCAGGAAAATTGGGAGGATGAAGACGAAGTTCCCACATACGATGCGGTGGAAGCACAGGTAGAAAACCTTATTGAGGAATATTACTCCTTGGGGCAAATTGATGATGATTTGCGGGAAACACTCCTGGATAGCACCCAGCAGATGATTTCAGAAATTTTCCGGGTCTTTTCTTCGGAAGGGGCGGAATCCTGGGATGCCTCGAGAGCAGAATACGACTGGGTCGAGGAAGACGAGGAGGATTTGTGACCTGCTCCGTGCTAAAAGGATTGGATCACAGGGGTAATGAAAATCACCAATTCCGATTTAGTTTTTGATACGATTTTTTGACGAAACAGAGAACCGAGAAGGGGAAAATCTCCCAGTAGAGGGGTTTTCCTAACCCTTTTGGTTTCCCGTTCTTCCATAAGCCCGCCAATCACTAAAGTTTCTCCACTTTTCACCTTCACCACAGTACTGGTACCTCTGCTGAGCAGGTCCGGGGCTTGAATGGTGAGTGCCTGAGCGCCCTCTCCCACGCGAAAAGTAATCAATTCTTTCAAAGAGGTAACCAGCGGAACGATGTGCAACACCACTTCCTGATTTTCAGAAATTTTCGGTGTCACACCGACCAGGACACCGAATTGCGCCTGGCTCAATTGGATAGAGGTTTGCGCGCCTACCTGCGGAACCAGAGTAACGCTCACCTGGCTGATGAACGGGAAAATTTCGCCTACGCTGATCAGAGCAGTCTGGCCATCCAGAACCAGAGTCCGAGGAGTCTGCTTCACCGAAGTCTGTCCAAACTCCTGTAATGCCTGAATGAGCAAATCCGGGGTGTGTGGTGTTGTCCCTTCCACAGAAATTCCTTGCGTGATGCCCGGAGAAAGCGTCTGCTTCACCTCCACCTGGGTGTTCGTCAAACTCGGACCCAGCAGGCGGGTGAAATTCACCCCAGTCTGACTTGCTTGGTCCAGTAGCACTTCTACCAGTTTCACTTCCAACAAGACTATTTTTTCCAGCATATTTTGATATTCTTCAACGATTTGACGAATGACGGCAAGGCGGGAGCGTCGGTCGCGCACTATCACCAGCCCGGCTGCGGGGTCTATTTGGCTACTTCCTTCCGGGGAAAGATTTTTCTCTATACTGCTTCGTAGTTGTTTCCAGAATTCGTTTTCTTCGCTTTTAGACTCCAGCGTAAACGAACCCTGAATGTTTCTTCCACCTGCAACTCCACCCACCCCGCCTGCACCAGCAGGACCACCTAATCCCCCTCCACCTGCGGCGATTCCACCCAGAACATCTCCCCCCAGAGCACTATTCACTGTGAATGTTGTGGGCACAAAAGCCAGGCGAAATGTCTCCGTTTTCAATGCCTTAATCCGCAGATATCGCCCTTCCCGCTCACTGTAATAGTCCAGCGGTGTCAGTATTGCCGTCAGCACCTCTTCTTCCGTAGCATTGGTGATGTCGTGAGTTACCGGTATGGACAGGTCCACCTCCTTCTCCACCACAAGAATCAAATCCAATTGTTGAGCAAAAGAAGTGAGCAAAGCCCCGAGGGGCAAATTTCTTGCGCGAAGGTCAAAACGCTCTCCCTCTCCGCTCAGGAGAAAACTAAAAAGGCACAGCCAAAAGAATTTCCTCAAGCAGGCCTCACCTCCCTTTTCGCTGGAGGGGTGAAGGTCATTCCGGGCAAACGAACTACCCGCACCCCGAGTTTTCCTTCCAACTCTATTCCCTCCCAGAAAATCGCCTTCACAATCTCTTCCCCAATTTTATCTCCTTCTGTCACCCATTCCAATGTTTCCTGATATTCTACGACCGCCAACCGCTCATCAGCAAAGACTTGGATTAACCGGATAGTCACAGCAGGAGGTTTCGCTGGAGGCGGAGGCAGTTCTATTTCGGGAGGAGGAGGCAGGGCTCCCGCGGGAAGTTCTCCCGGCAATTCTGTGGCAGGAAGCGGGAAAAATTCCTCCACCAATTCTCTTTTGGTGCTGAATGGGTCGGTGTCTGTCAGTTCCAATTGATAAAAAGGTACCTTGCCTGCGGGCACTGAAGGCAACACCTCTTCTTCCTCCTCGGCCAGAATGGCTTCAGGGGCAGGTAGCAACTTCTGTTTTTCTGGTTGCGTAACCACAGTAGGCGGACGTCTGCGAACCCAGCCGAGTTCTGTTCCTATCCGATAGACACTCCAAATCATTGCCAGAATCGCGATTATTACCAGAATACTCATTGCCACTACCGACCCGGTGAGTTTTCTCCATAAATCCCCCAACACAATCATTCACCCCCTCTGCGAGGCTTGAGTGGATACACCGCTTTCAGGACAATGCTATATTCCGGATTCACTTTTCCGCCAGAAATTTCCATTTTTTGCACCAAAAACCAGTCGGGAAATTTTTCTAAAAATTGAAAAATTTCCCGTATATAGAAGATGTCCGCAGTTTTATTGAAATGCAGGCTACTTTCCCCACGAGAAAGCAGCACCGGACCCGGAAGCAGTTCTGAAGCCGGTGCTGTCGCAGTAGTGCCGACTTCTTCTTCCGCCTCTTCTTCTTTCACAAGGACTGGAAAAGAAACCTCCTGAACCTCCACGCCAAAGTTTTTTCGCAGTGTATCCACAAATTCGGAAAACCGGCTGGGCAGTTCTTCAAAGGAATACAACAGGGCTGGAGGATACCCCACAAGCCTTCTGACCTCTTCCTGAAGCGAAGTCACATCTTGGGTTAAACTGATGACTTGCTCTTTCAATTGTCTTTCCTTCTCGGATAATTTACGCAACTCGTAGAAATAATACCCGCTGAGAAATAACAGCAGGACTACTAAAATCATCAAAGCAATTTGAAGCGCCCTCATTATCCCTCACCTCTTCGGAAAGAAGTTATCGTGAAGGTAATTCTAAAAGGTAAAGCCACGATGCCTTCTTTCAAAAAAGTCGCTTTTTGTCTTTCCATAAGCGGAGATTGCACGTACGGAGAAAGCGCAAACCGATTTTCTACCAGAGAGGTCAAGTGATATGCCTGAGCCAGCTGAGGATGGCGCGCACTGCCTTCCAGTTTGCCCGTCCATTTGCCTTGCTCAAATTGCACGGTAAATCGCTCAAAGCGGACTCTCTCCGGTGCAAGCGCCTGGAGTTCCTTCAAGAAATTCTGCCAGTCCGGCTGGTTGCCTATTAACTGCTCCTGCAGTTTTGAATAGGCTTCCGCAAGGGTCAGTTGATACACCTGTTCTGAAAGCAGGGCTTTCTGCTCAAGGAGAAAGACCTGCTGTTTTTCCAGCATTCCCGTCCGCTCCTTGATTTGGCGATGTGTGAGCACAAGATAATTCATCAGAAATACGCTTAAAAATAAAGCTGCTCCCAGAGTAGTCCAGGTGGTCAGCCTCTGCCACCGGAGCCTTCGCTCTTCTTCTATGGAGGGAATGACAAAAGCCAGCGGGTGGGCGGGCGTAGCCAGCAGGCTCCCTGAAAGAGTAGGATATTTTAACACGAATTCCGCTGGCAGAGGTAAATCCCCGGCTGCAACTAATGGCTCAACGGGTATGCCCAATCCCGTGCGCAGATATGCCAGTACATCATCCGAAGGTTTTTCTCCGCCCACTACCAATCGGGAAATTTCCTCTCCATGGAATCTCTGCCGATAATAAAGAAGCGTTTGCAGAATTTCCCGCGCTAATGTTCCCCACACTTCCATTTCCACTAAACCCGGCGCGGGTGATGCAAAATGGATTTTTCGCACTACTGCCGGAGCAGGACCACGGTAAATGATACAGTGCGCTTCCCCGTGCTTCATCTCCAGATAAACCGTGGGAATTGCCTTTTGCAAATATCCGAGTCTCTGCAAAATGAGTGATAGCGAAATCGCAGAAGGCAAAAGCACCCACGGGGAAATTCCCAAACCCCGGAGCCGGGCGCCAAGCCATTCCAGGTCGCTTCGCGGTATCCCTACGACCAATACCAGATTTTGTTCCCCTTCCTTTTGCACTAACTGATGCCGACTCTCGTATGCCTTCGGACCCATCATCTTTGCCGCCGCTTTCCGTATTAACGATTCAAACGCTTTCCCCCTCGCCGGCGGAAACAGATTCAATCCATATACCGGGTCCAAAAACGAGGATGTGATGTACACTTTTTTCACCGTAGGCGGAATTAACCCGGCAGGAAGATATTCGCCTTCAACTGTTTTCACTTCCACCTTCCTGTTTATTAGCAGAACATTGGTATACCTCGGCTCAATTTCCAATACCGCAATATTTCTTTCTTTTACTGCCAATTTTTCCTCCCTCCTGTGTATAAATTATATCAGGAAATGCGAGTTACTGCAATAAGTCAAGATGTGCAAAGCATTTTTGTCTTCTTTTCTCGTGCACTTCGGCTATTGGTCAGATTTTGGCGCTGGGTCTTGCCGCTATCCCTTTTTTTCTGCATGCTTTTGCTCATCGGTGTTTCGCTCATCTCCTCTCTTTTGCCTTCATTCCGAATTGAAGTCAGTTGGGTCATTTTTTCACCTTTCCTCGTGGGCTATTTGAAATTTCTGGAACTGCTGAGAAACCGGAAAATCCCTCGGTTCCGGGTATTTTTTGATGGCTGGCAAGAACCCCTGCTTTTTCCCGCTCTGGGTGCATCCATCCTGCTGGCGATGTTTCTGTTTCTTTTGCACTCGCTCTTTCGCTTTTTTCTTCCAGTTGGCGCCACAGCCGGGATGGAATGGATGACCAACTTTTTCGCCTTGTTAGTATGCGCTCTGCTGGCGCTGGAAATTTACCCCTTGCTCGCTCGACAACATCTCCACATCTGGAAAATCTGGACGGTTGCCTGGTATTCTCTGAGTCATCACTGGTTTCGGGGCATCGCCTTGCTCTCCATTTCTCTATTTTTGCTTTTTCTTTCCATCCGGATTTTCGTCTTATTTCCTTTTATCTTACCCCTCCTGAGCACTGCCATTCTGGAAAATTCCGAAGCCTGACCTCAGCTGCCTTCTTCCGGCAAGATGATTCCTATTTTTTGCCCATCCCCGATGTGGAAAATTTTTGCTTGTTTGCGCTTTTGCGTTTGTAGACGGGAAATCAATTCCACAAGATAATCTTGGGATTCTCCCAGACCAAGAGAGAGCCTGTCAAGAATTTTTAGAATTTTGTTGCGCGGCTTGCCCAGCAATTCCTCTATTTCATAAGAGACCAGTCGGCACAATTCTGGGTTCACATAGGTTAGAGTTTGCTCCGCATCTTCAATAAAAATCCCCACAGGAACCGCCCGAAAACACAATTCCACCATCTTTGCCAGCAACTGTGTCCGGGAATGCAGTTGGGAAGTAAGCAAAAAATTGCCCAGATATTTTCCCACTGCGTTCAAGAACTCCACAGAACTTCTCTCCATAATACTTGCGTTCTTATCCCAGATTGCCAGAACGCCGAGGTATTGAGGGACCGGACGCAACGCTCCTTCTGAAGGGACTTCGGCAATAATCGGGACAGCCACATAATATTTCCAGTCCGGAGGCATTGGGAATAATTTCCGCGGATGTGCTGGGTAATCATCCACGACCACCGGAGCTCCAGATTGCATCGCCATTCCCTCTAATCCTTGAGATGAAGGGATTTGTCGCGGCAACTCCGTCCCCTCTTCAGGCGGCCAGCCGATTTGGGCTTTCCGGTGCAGAGTTTTCTCATCTGCACTGGGGAGGAAAATTGCACCGCAGGCAAAATTTGCTCGTTGATGTAAAAGGTGCAGGGTTCCGCTCAGGGCTTCTTCTACAAGAATTTTTTTCCACCATAATTCCCCAATCTGCAACAGCAATTCCAGTTCTTCTTTCCGCGCTTTCAGTTGTTCGGTAGAAGTATGCCATTGCCTCAAGAGCAAATTGAGTGCCCGACTCACTTGGCGCAACTCCCATGGTCCCCCTTCCGAAAATGGAGAAAAACGCTTCATCGGTACGGAGATGTGCCGTATTTGTTCCAGCAAGCGATTCATCGGATGGATAAACCAGTGGGAAAATAGCAGGGCAAAAAACGCCCCAAAAAGTACCCCTTCTGCCAATGCGAACAGCAGTACACTTTCTCCAATTCTGAGCAGTCCAAAACTCATCCCTTTTTTTGTTGTAAATTGAAGATAGGCAATGGCACTGCCTGTATGCCCGGCTATAGGGACTTGCCCCATGAGTTTTCCTTCCGCTTCAAAAAAACTCACCGAATCCGCTTTCCGAAAAAATTTCCCAAGATGAGGGGAAAATGCAATACGGAGATCGGTATTGCCCGTCTGCAAAAATTCTGAAAAAGCAGGAAAAGAAATCCAGCGAAACAGAATCGCCTGATAATTCGGAACATTTGCAGGCACCTTGCTGCCAACGACGAAATACATCGCTTCCTCCTGTCGGAACATTTCCCGGAAGACTCCTTCCTTCACCACAAGGCTTGCCCATTGGTGAATGAGGTAGGAGTTCAGAAGCGAATCTTCCAGCGAGGGGCTCTGATATAGGGTCATCAGGTTCGGCGAAAGCAAAAGAATTTTTTCTTGTCCAGGAAAAATTCGGGAGAATACGGGAACAGAAGGGGCAGAAATTCCCCGGATTAGACGCTCATCCCCAGCCCAGGTTAAAGTTTCTTCCACCCATTTGAGTTGCCGGATGAAAACTTGCATCAGCAAGAAATTCGCTTCATTTTTGATAATTTCTTGCTCGGTATTCCTTTGTATGAAGGTAGAAAGCCAAGGAAGAGTCGCAAAAAAAAGTGCTACATAACTCAAGAGAAATATAGTAATCAATATATAAAATCGTCTATAAGTTCCTCTCATTCATTATCCCCCCGCCCCGCATCACATCCGGCGGGGCGGGGGGATCAGAAAAACTCCTCCAACTGAGGGGTTATTTAAATTTTAGGCTGTAGGTTACCAGAAAGCCATTTCCGGTGTTGGAAGGCGTAACATCCTCCTCCGCGGCATTGGTGAAATCCAGATTCAGCGCAGCGTTCTCTCCCAAGGTGTAGTCAATGCGGAAGTTAAAGTAGGTGATATCCGTGTCTCCCGAAGGTGCAGAATAATACACGAGGTTTCGCGCCACATAGTCATTGCCGATGAACGCAGTAGAAAGGAGCGGGGAACCGAATGCCGGCACGGAAGAGCCACCCAGGCTGGCAAATTCGCCGGAAATCTTTACCAGGTCGCTTGCTCGATAATTTGCGCCCACCTGAAATGCGGCAGTATCCGAGCCAGCCACTTCCGGCGCGCCGTTAATCTGCCCGTTGGAGGAAAGGAAGTTGAACCAGAAGTCGAACTCCGGCGTGAAGGCATAACCCAGTTTGGCAAATGCAGCCGTGTAGTTCTCTCCGGCAGGGTTGCATCCGGAAGCGTCGCAGGTGATAGATGTGCCCCCAATAATCCCCCAGAATACCTCGGAGAAATTCTGCTTCAACTGAAGGTAGAAGGCATCATTATCGTTGGAGCCTGGTCCACCCTCTCTCAGCCGAATCCATGCAAGTTGGGCAGAAGTCAATTCCGAGAGCGTGAAAGCAAGGTACGCGCCATCCTGTGCGGTATCATTACCCCTCTTGCGACCCGTATCAAAAACCAAGTCGTTCTCCAGCCACCAAATCGGGACCCGGCCAAGGTAGAGAATGAGATTCGGACCCACATCGTAACTCAGGTAAGCGTGCTCCACAGTCACACTGGGACCTCCGGAGCCGAATCTGGTGCCGTAGAGGTCACTGATAGAAGCGTTGGAGAACTGGAACTTGTAATTGAACCGGTCAAAATCGCCCTTCGCCCCAACTCGCGTACGCCATAACAGCGCGAAATCTGAATCCTCTGTACCCCACCCAGCAGGAGCATTATCGTAACTCACTGACTGAATCAGCACCCAGCCGTCTCCAGTCACCGAAATGGCTTCATCCTGGTCTTGTGCCCACGCAAGGGTTGCCCCCAGGAGAAACCCCCCCCAAATCAGAAACAAACTCCTCATCGCATCACCCTCCTTGTTTTTTCTCTTCCCAATTTTTTTTCTCTCCCTCCGCACATACCGTATATATAATTTATACGAATTTTTGAGAATTTGTCAAGTCCCCCTGCTTCGGAGCAGAGGAAATGGGAGGGTTTCCCTCACGGAATATGCGTTGGTGACAAGCATTGCCAGGCGGTCAATCCCTATCCCGATTCCCCCCGCTGGAGGCATCCCATATTCTAATGCCTCCAGAAATTCTTCGTCCACCGGATGATGCGCCTCCTTCTCCCGCTTTTGCTTTGCCTGCGCCTCAAGCCTCTTCCTCTGCTCCACCGGGTCATTTAATTCACTAAATGCATTTACCACCTCTATCCCTGCAATAAATACCTCAAAGCGAAATACCAGCCCCGGGTCCGTTGGGATGCTCTTCGCTAAGGGCGTGGTTTCTACAGGATAGTCCATCACAAATGTCGGGTACAGAAGATGTGGCTCCACTTTTTCTTTGAATATCTCCTCATACACTTCCCAGATGGCGCTATATTCCTTCACATCTTCCAGACCCATCTGCATTGCCTTCTTTTTTGCCTCCTGTAAATCTGTGAATTCTTCTCTCTTGCATCCGGCATATTGCTCCATTAATTCCCAATAAGTAAAACGATTCCATGGCGGAGCAAAAGGAATTTCTCCGCCCTGATAATTCAGCATCAACGAGCCAGTAAATTCCTGAACGATTCCGCTTATGCACTCTTCCACCAGTTGTGCCATCTCCCGATAAGTCGCATAAGCCTGATAGGCTTCCAGCATAGTAAATTCCGGGTTATGCTTCCGGGAAATTCCCTCATTACGGAAATTTTTTCCGATTTCAAAAATTTTTTCAAAGCCAGCCACAAGAAGCCTCTTCAAATATAACTCCGGGGCGATGCGCAGGTAGAGTTTTTGCTCCAGCGCGTGATGATAAGTTTCAAAAGGGAGCGCAAATGCTCCGCCGTATACCGGATGCAATATCGGCGTTTCCACCTCAAGGAATCCCTTTTGCCAGAAAAACTCCCGCAACTTCTGGATGAGCGATTGGCGAAGGAGAAAGCGATTTCGGCTCTCTAAATTGACCATATAGTCCAGATACCGTTTTCTTTCTCGCAGTTCCGGGTCTTTTAAACCGTGCCATTTTTCGGGAAGCTCTCGCAGACTTTTCGCCAGTGGCTCAAAATGTTCCACACGGATGGAGATTTCCCCGGTGCGGCTGGTGAATACTTCGCCTTCTACTCCCACCAGGTCTCCGATATCCAGGTCAAGGAAAACGGAATACTTTTCTCCCAAAATGTCCTGTTTTGCATAAAGTTGAATTTTCCCTGTGGAATCCATCAGGTCGGCGAAGCAGGCTTTCCCGTGATGCCTCATTGCCCGAATTCTGCCTGCGGTATGCGTCCGTTGACCCTGCATTTTCCGTGCAGTGGCTATATCTTCCTTCTTTTCAAAATTGTTGTTATACGGGTCTATTCCTTTTTTTTTCCACTCCTGCAGTTTTTGTAGGCGGATTTGCCTTTTTTCCTCCTGTGTCATTGCTATTCACTCTCCCTTGATGAGAAAAATCGGTAATTTGGTTGGACCGAATACTGCTGGCAAAAATTTTCGTATTCTTTACCGGGCAGGCTTTCCCCTTTTTTCAACCCCTTCAAGGCAAAAAGGCAGGCTTCCAGAACATTGGTTCCAAATGACCTGCCGGAATATACCGGAGTGGTGGTGATGAGGCAAGAAATTCCCCGCCGGGATAAATCTTCCACATCTGCTTCCGTAGTGGTATTGGTCAGAATGATTTTTCCCTTCAGATTCAGCGGCGCATATTTTCGGATAAAATGAAAATCGCCTGCTATGATTTTTGCCTGCTGAAACCATCGGATTCCTCGCGGATTTCTTTTTTCCTGCTTTTTGCCCACCGGATACAAAATGTGAAAAGGCAGGCGAACAACAATGGGCAAAAGGAGACTACCTAAAATGTGCAGAGCTGTGAGAGAACGAAGGGGAATGGGAACTCCAAGTGCATAGATTAGGTCGCCAAAAATCACCGGAAACCCCATCCGACAGAATGCTTCTGCCATACCATACCTGTCCACAGCACTGACCAGCAAGACCACGGTTTCCTCTTGGCGAAGTGATAACTTTTCTGGCAAGGATTCCACCACTTTCGCTTCCAGCGTGTGCTTTAATCCGCTTCCGTCTGCAACTGGAGTAATTTTTGCGGCTTGTTCCAACCTTCGGGCATCGGAAATCGTGTATCGCCTTTTCCCCAGATGCAGATAAAGGTCTATACCTCCCAGCCCAAAGGCAGACGCTTTTCCATCCCATTGCTCAATCAACGCTTTGGCTTTGCGGAAATCTCCATCCATTCCCATCCGTTCTACCAGCAGAGTTTCTGAGCCGAAGGGAATTTCTACTTTCGCATCCCTGCGGGAAGAACCCAGACTCACGCTGATCACTCGTTTCAATGCCGGTGAGAAATGTCGGGAATTTTCCCCACACGGTGTAAAATGTTCACCTGTCTACGAAGGGTATCTTGCAATGCAAATCAGCGAAACGGGATTTGGTCAGCAGGTTTCGGGGCGACGGTTCTCATCCAACTGCGAATCTGCAGGAACAGGTCGGGCTGAGTTCGGAATAAATCCCAACCGTGCCCACCTTTGGGAAAAAGCAGAAATTTTGCCTCCTTCCACTCCAGCGCCTTCTGCAGGGAATTCAGGGTTCTGGCAGAATACGCATCATCTTCTGCCGCAACCCAGAAAGCAGGGCGTTGAGATTTTGCATACTGCTCTGCCGCCTCCACTATCGTTAATCCGTGATATTCCAATCCCGGTGAAAGCAGGGTCACACCCCGGACTTTTGGGTCTAATGCGGCAAAAACCAGCCCAGCATTGGCTCCGATACTTGCTCCTGTAACCCACAACTCCGGCTGTTCAGTCTGCCCACTTTCTTTTTCAAAATACTTGTGGCGAACAAAAGCAAGTATCATTGCGGTATCTTCAGGGAATTTCACCACATGTTCTTTTCCCAGCTTGCTGGCAGTGAAGGTCTTTTCGCCCTCTTGGGTGATTTGCTTGATGCTTTTTCCGTGCCCGCGAAAGTCATAGGTCAATACAACAAAGCCTTCCCGGAGAAATTGCTGAACCACACCGTAGGGATGCACCCATTCCTCCTGACTTTTGTTCCACTGATGCAGAAGGAGCATCACCTTTTTGGCTTTGCTCATTTCCGTTTTTTCCGGAACATAAATCTTGCCCCACAAAATAAAACCCTCCGGTGTTTTTACAGAAAATTCCTCCGAAGTCAAACTTTTTGGTATCTGCCCCATTCCCGCAGAGAAAAACCAGACAACTACCGCAAGCCATTGCCATCTTGTCATTCCCCATTCACCTCCCTTTTTCATTATATCCCTTGCCCTGGTTTCCTTTGAGAAAGTCGTTTATAATGTTGTTGGAGGAGGGTGATGGGCTTGAAATGCTTCGAATCATTTCGGGAGGGGGCGAGGAGATGGCATATCTTCCTCGCGGTTCTGCTTCTTATTTCTGCGCAGGCAGTGGCGAAAGAGGATTATCCTTTTGCATTTGCGCGGAACTTCAATCGGGATGCGGATGTGAGGATTTCCATTTCTGAGTGGATGCAGGGGATGAATTGGGCTTTTGCCTTCTGCGACAACGGTGATGGCAAACTCTCGTCCCGGGAAATTTCCGAATGTGCCAGCAGGATTTTTCAGATGGACAAAAACAACGACGGCATCATCACATCAAAAGAATGGAAAAATTCCTCATCCGGCTTTCGCTTCTGGGACTCTAACTCGGATGGGCAAATTTCCATTTCTTCCGAACTGAACGCCATTTTTACTCCTCTGCTTCCCCTGCTGGAGAAAGAATGGCAGAAGTGGGATGCCGACGCTTCAAAATCCCTTTCTTCCGGCGAATATCAGAATTGGGTCATGTTCTTTTTTAATTCATTGGACCGCAATGGGGACCGCCTCTTTTCGGACACCGACGGAGTTTGGAAAGTCCCTGCCCCCCAAAAAGGGGAAAAATGAACCGCCTACTTTTCCTTTAGTCGCGCAAAAAATATTTTGCGGTCTGACAGATGCAGGCTTAAAATGTAAGGTAAATGAAGGGAAATTATTGGAAGGCGAAAGTCCACCAATTCTGATGGGAAAATTATGGATTGTCGCACACTCCCGTTTGCCGGGTTCCACTCCTTCAAAACCGATTTTTTGGAGGAAATTTCCACCTGCCACAGGCTCTCCTCTTCTGGGAAAAAGAAAGATTCATTGAGAAGCGGTGTCAGCGGCGCTCTCCACAATTCCCTGCCCTGGTCTATGGATATTCCGGAAAGGCGCCGACCAAAATTGACCACCATCACCGCAGGGGCAAGAGAGGGATAAGGATACATATTCTCCAGAGGCTCTGTGGTGTACTCGTTTCCCTTCCATCCCTCCTTCAGCGACCCCCAAGCATAGCACTTTTTTCCTGATGTGAATATTAGGTTGCCATTAGTCCAATGCCGGGGTTCACTGCAAGGCTGTGCGTTCGCATATTCGGCAAATCCCGGAACCCGCAATGTTTGCAATCCTTTCTGCGTGCGCTGAAATTGATAAAGTTCCTTCCGGAGCAGATGGAGAAAGAAGGGGGCTTTCAGGCAAGAATGCAGAGAAGCACGGGAAAGAGGTAACGAGGAGTTCCACAATGCCTGCCCGGATTCAAAAGCAATGATTTCGCTTTGCGCGGAATCTATTCTTTTCGTTCTGAGAAATAATATTTTTCCTGAGCCGGGGATTTCCCCCGTCCACAATTCAAATGTTGCCACACCCGGACTTTGCTTTTGGAAAATGAATTTACCTTCTTTGCTCTGCAGACGATACACTTCCGACAGCGCATTTCTTGAGGCGTCCTCGCAGAGCATCTGAAAATATCCCACATCGTGGGAAAACATCAGGTCCTGGATGCCGATAAATCGTGGATATTCAGGGGGACACTGCAATTTTTTCTTCCAGAAAACTCTGCCGCTGTTTTTCTCTATATAGATGAACCTTTCCTCTGTCAAAACCGCAAATGGTAAATAAAGAAGAATTCCCTCGCCTCCCCAGAGAATCCTGGTATCTCTAAATATCCCACCAAACGAGCGAGTTTTGAGATATGTCGGCTCTAAATTCTCAAATCCTTCGGGTACATAAGGCTGTATCGCATTGGATGTCCAGAGAATTTCCCCCCGCGATGAGCGAGAAGCAAAAGAAAACAGGATGCAGCATGCGATGAGAAAAATCTTCAGAACAGAGTTTCTGTTCATTTTTTTCGTTCAGAAGCAGACCAGCGAATATTGGCGCCCAGCGAACGGAAGCACCTCACAGGGTCTTCATAACCTCGCAGAATATGGTGCGCTTTTCGGATTTCCGAATAGTTTGAAGCGGCTAAAGCAGCGACCAGCAGGCTGGCACCTCCCCGAATGTCCATTGCTTCCACTACCGCTCCGGTCAGCATCTCCACCCCTTCTATGGTGGAAGTATCCTTTTTGACGAAAATGCGCGCTCCCATCCGACACAGTTCATCTACATGGCTAAACCTGCGTTCAAATACTGTTTCGGTGATGATGCTTACCCCATCTGCTACGGTGCAACAAGCCATAAACACCGGCTGAAGGTCGGTGGGGAACCCAGGATAGGGCTGGGTTTGAATATGAACCGGCTTCAATCGGGCGGGTGCTTTGAAGTGAATGCGTTGATTTTCCACAGAAATCTCACAACCCATTTCCCGAAACTTCTGCAGAACAGGAATTAAATGAGCCGGTTGCACCTGGTCAAGCGAGATTTGCCCGCCGGTGATAGCAGCAGCAGCAAGATAAGTGCCTGCTTCTATTCGGTCTGCTATGGGCTGATAATCTACACCATGCAACCGCTCCACTCCCGTCACCCGCAGAACGCCGGTTCCTATCCCTTCTATCCGCCCTCCTGCGGCGACCAGAAATTGGCACAAATCTATCACTTCCGGCTCCTGGGCAGAATTGGAAATTTCCGTAACACCATCTGATAGAACTGAAGCCATCAGAAGATTCTCCGTCGCTCCCACACTGGGATAATCCAGAAGAATGGAATTCCCCTTCAGGCGTCCATTCGTATACGCATCAATTAACCCGTGCTTTTCCTCCACTTGCGCTCCCAACCGTTGCATTCCCTGTAGGTGAAAATGAATAGGGCGAACGCCTATGGCACACCCCCCGGGGCGATGCATCTGCACCTTGCCCCACCGCCCTAACAGCGGTCCCAAAACCAGAATGGAAGCACGCAATTTCCGCGTGACCGAATAGGATAAGGGCTGTTCCGGTGGCTTTTCGGGAATGATGACCAGGTCGGCTTCTTCGCGGACCACCTCTGCTCCACTTCTCTGCAGAACACGAGCCATCCATTCCACATCGGCAATATGGGGGACATTGCGAATCCTTACTTTTCCTTCTATCAACAGGGAAGCCGCCATAATGGAGAGAATGGCATTTTTGGACCGGTGAACCCGGAAAGCTCCACTCAAAGGAATGCCGCCATGGACGATGATGCAGGGTGCAGGCATTTACTCTTCCCGGAATACCCGTTTATGGGCGATTTTCAAACGAGTTACCGCCCGCTTTCTGGCTTGCTCTGCCCGGGAAATGTCCACAGAAGGCTCGTGGGAAGAAAGCCTTTCTATCGCTCGCTGGAGCGCTCTTTCTGCCCTCGCTGTATCTATCTGCTCATCACTTTCCGCTGAATCCGCCAGTATGACCATTTCATTGTGGAAAATCTTTGCCATTCCATTGGAAACAAAGAAAATTCTTTTCGTCTCTGCCCCATTCTTCCATACTCTTGCCAGAATTGGCCCGGTTTTTACCAAGCCAACAAACGGGGCATGATTTTTCCATATTCCCATCATCCCTTTTTCCGCAGGGAAAATGACACTGGTGACCTGACCGGAAAAAATCTCTCTGGTGGGCGTGAGCAGGCGAAAGGTGAATGTTCTATCCGATGGCATAACCAGCTTTCTTTGCCTGCTCCTTCACTTCTTCTATGGGTCCTGCCATATAGAAAAATTGCTCGGGCACAGTATCCAGTGCACCGGAAAGAATCTGGTCAAATCCGCGAATGGTATCTTCCAGAGGGACATAAACGCCCGGCCTTCCGGTGAATGCTTCTGCCACAAAAAAGGGCTGGGAGAGGAAGCGCTCAATTTTGCGCGCCCGTGCCACGGTGAGTTTGTCCTCTTCCGAAAGTTCCTCCATTCCGAGAATGGCAATAATATCCTGCAAATCTTTATATCTCTGCATAATCTCTTTGACTTTTCTTGCTACGCGGTAATGGTCTTCCGACACATATCGCGGGTCCAGCATTCGGCTGGTGGAAAGCAGGGGATTTACTGCTGGGTAAATGCCCAGTTCGGCGATTTTTCTATCCAAGATGGTGGTAGCATCCAGGTGCGCAAAGGTGGTCGCCGGCGCAGGGTCAGTGAAATCATCGGCAGGGACAAATATGGCTTGCACACTGGTGATACTACCGCGTTTGGTGGAAGTGATACGTTCCTGCAGATGCCCCATATCCGTGGCAAGCGTGGGCTGATATCCTACCGCAGAGGGCATACGCCCCAGAAGGGCACTCACTTCACTGCCTGCCTGAACGAACCGAAAGATGTTATCAATGAACAACAAGACATCTTTGCCTTCTACATCGCGAAAATACTCCGCCATGGTCACCCCGGTAAGCCCAACGCGGAATCTGGCTCCAGGAGGCTCATTCATTTGCCCGAAGACCAACACCACTTTATCCAGAACATTGGCTCTCTGCATTTCCAGCCAGAGGTCATTGCCCTCTCGCGAACGCTCTCCCACACCGGCAAAAACCGAAACTCCGCCGTGGTGAATCCCCACATTGTGAATCAATTCCATCAAAACTACAGTTTTGCCCACGCCTGCTCCGCCAAACAATCCTACTTTTCCCCCTTTTGGATACGGCTCCAGCAAGTCCACCACCTTAATCCCGGTTTCAAAAATTTCGGAAACCGTCTCCTGCTCATCAAAAGGCGGCGCAGGCTTGTGGATGGGCTCATATCGCTCCACTTTCGGATTTGGTAGGGCATCCGCGGGCTCTCCGACTACATTGAACAATCTCCCCAGAGTTTGCGGACCTACGGGCACACGAATCGGGCCACCCGTCCACTCCACTCCCATCCCCCTCTTCAGACCTTCCGTCGGTCCCAGCGCTATGCACCGGACCAGGTCATCTCCCAGATGCTGGGCAACTTCCAGCCACAATACCTCTCCATCCGCACTTTTCGCAATTTTCAGCGCATCCAGTATCTCCGGCAGTTCCCCTCCCGAAAAGCGCACATCCACCACAGGACCGATTACCTGCGCTACCCTCCCAGCCTTGTTCACCATTTTGCTCCCTCCTCATCTAATACTACCATTTTCCATTTCCCTTTCTTTTCTCTTCATCAGAAATCCGGACTTATTTCCATCTGTAAGGAAGGCGGCTCAGGTGAGAAAAGGCTCAAAACCCTTATTTAATGGCTTTTCTCTGCTACATTCCGCTATTTTTTCTTTCGCAGAAGTAAAGCACCAAAGAATATTCTATGAATTCAAAAAGAAGAAAAAATTCAGGCAGAAGCGGAAAAATCGTTTTTTCCGTATCCATCGGTCATAGAATAGAAAACCTCGCCCCAGAAACCTGAAAACACCCGATGAGAAGGGTGAAAGAGAGCGAAAAAGGCATTGTTCACATTCTGTCAAG